>Ga0310697_10001331_pt1 | contig 29254 bp, 28 predicted proteins | sample 172DNAGHGlowgp2_FD_203883 | JGI IMG/M metagenome (GOLD analysis project Ga0310697, IMG submission 203883) | Sheep rumen microbial communities from Palmerston North, Manawatu-Wanganui, New Zealand - 1728 DNA GHGlow gp2 (v2) (version 2) | ecosystem: Host-associated > Mammals > Digestive system >... | reverse complement strand
AACCAGGCATTGGTGTTTGTTAATTAATTGTTTATAAGTACTTTAACCACGAAAAACATGGCCCCGCACTCTTTTGCGGACCGCAAAGGTACGAAGAAAACCGCTGATTTCCAAACGACTTCAGCGGTTTTCAACAACTTTTTCAACAAGGGAGGTTACAACCTTTCGACATCCGCCCAGCCGAACTTGGCCGGGTAGAGCCAGGCGCGCTCGGTGCGTTCCATGACGCCGTAGTCCAGCGAGATCTTGGGGCATTCGGCGTAGGCGCGCTCGATGAAGGCGGGGGTGCCGATGCCGGTCTCCCAGCCCTTGAACTGCTCGGTGACATCGGGAATGTAGCGTTCCATCTCCTCGCGGATGACGGAGGCCTTCCACAGGAAGATACCGCTGTTCCAGAAGAACTCGCCGGTACGGAAGAACACGTCGGCCAGCTCCTGCGGGGGCTTCTCCGTGAAGGTCTTGACCTTCAGGGGGCAGCCCAGCTCCCAGGCGTTCTTTCCTTCCCGGACCTGGATGTAGCCGAAGTTCACGTCCGGACTGCGGGGAACGATGCCCAGGGTCATCAGCACGTCGTGCTGCTCGACGTATCCGAACATCTCGCCGACGGTCTTGGCAAACAGATTCTCATCGCGGATGGCCAGGTCGCACGGTGTAGCGGCGATGACCGCATCCGGATCCCGGGTAAGCAGGGTATAGACGGCGTAAGCCATGCAGGGGGCCGTCTTCCGGGCCTGCGGCTCACGGAGCAGGTTCTCTTCCGGAAGCTCGGGCAGGAGGATCCGCGCGGTCCCGGCATATTTCTCGAGGGTGACCACGAGGATGTTCTCCTTGGGCAGGAAACCCGCAAAGCGGTCGTAAGTCATCCGAAGATAAGCGGAAAGCTCGGCGCCTCCCGCCATGATAACGCAATAGCGATGATTGCTCATACAGGCAATTATGTGGTTATACATACATCGGGATCCACGCCTGGGGGAAGTAGCTCACCTCGGTACGGTCGCCGTCGAAAAGGACGGTCACCACGTCGAAGAACACCTCCCGGTCGGATCCGGACTGGTTCAAAAACTTCAGCGCGGCGGCGCCGATGCGCTGCCGCTTGCGGCCGTCCACCTTCTCCTCGGGAGCCGTTCCCGCCGGGGCGAGCCGCGTCTTTACCTCTACAAAATGCAGGCCATCCGCGTCCTCGGAAATGATATCCACCTCCAAATGGCTGCCCCGCCAGTTGCGGGACACGATCCGGTGTCCCTTCGCCCGGAGGAAATCACAGGCCTTCTCCTCCCCCAGCACGCCCAGCGCCCGTCTTCCCTTCGTCTCCGCCATGGGCCTAGCCGAATTTGATGACCGTAACGCCGGATCCGCCGAACTGGATATGCTCGTCGGCGGCGGAGACCACGCCCGGGACGGTCCGGGCATACTTCTGGATCTCCTCGCGGAGGGCGCCGGTACCCTTCCCATGGAGGATGCGCACGGTATCGACATCCAGCATGATGGCATCGTCGATGTAGCGCATCACCTGCTCGATGGCCTCGTTCACCCGCATGCCGCGGACGTCCAGCTCCAGGCGGAAGTTCGCCTTCCGCTCGGCGATGCCGGCGTCATAGACCTGCCGGGGCTTCGGAGTCTCGCGCACGGCCGCGCGATATTCATTGGAAGTGACCCGTTCCACCCGGTCCAGCGGCAGTTTCGTGGACAGGTTGCCGATGATCACCGTCACGGCCTTATTGGACACCTTGGACACCTCGCCCACCATGCCGCCGTCCTTCACGCGGACTTTCTCGCCCACCTTGAGCGGGGCGCTCCGGAAAGCGGCCATCTTCTCGGCCTCGTCCTCTCCGCCGGAAGGGGCCTCTTCCCTGGCCCCCCGGCGGGCACGGCGGGCTTTCTCCCGCTCCTTCCGCTCCTGGAGGGCCTTGAGCTTCTTGTCCAGGTATTCTTCCCGGTTCCGCTTGTCATCCATCTTCTTCTCCGCGAGGGCGCCCAGGAAGTCCTGCAGCTGCCCGCGGGCCCCTTTCGTGGCCTCTTTCTCGGCCTGGGACTCCTTGATGGTACGGATGGTGTTCTCCACCTGCCGGTTGGCGTTCCGGACGATTTCCTCGGCCTCCTTGCGGGCCTCGTCCAGGATGTTCTTGCGAAGCTGCTTGATGTCCTGGAGCTCCTTCTGGTATTTGTCCGTGACGGCCTCGAGGGTCTTGTCCGTCGCCCGGATCTTCGTGAGTTTCTCGTCCAGGGCGCGGCGGTTCCGGGCGATCTTCCGAAGGTTCCGCTCGATGCCCACGTACTCTTCGCCGGCACGGTCCTCGGCATCCTTCACAATGGCTTCCGGAAGGCCCATCTTGCGGGCCAGCTCGAAGGCGAAGGAGTTGCCGGGAAGGCCCGTCTCCAGCTGGAACAGCGGTGCGATGTTCTTCGCATCGAACTGCATGGCGCCGTTCACCACGCCGTTTTCCCCGGCGGCGAACAGCTTCAGGTTCGTATAGTGCGTCGTGATGACCCCGTACACGCCCCGGCGGTCCAGTTCCGCGAGGATCGCCTCCGCGATCGCCCCGCCGGCGGCCGGTTCCGTACCGGAGCCGAATTCGTCCACCAGCACGAGCGTGCGCGCATCGGCCTCCGATAGCATCGCCTGCATGTCCGCAAGGAAAGAGCTGTAGGTGGAAAGGTCATTGTCGATGGACTGGTCGTCGCCGATGGAGACCATGATCCGGTCGAAAACCGGCAGTTCCGAGGTCTCGGACGTGGGAATGAGCATGCCCCACTGGAACATGTACTGCAGCAGGCCCACAGTCTTGAGACACACCGACTTACCACCGGCGTTGGGACCGGAAATGAGGAGGATGTGCTTCGCCGGGGTCAAGGTCGCCGTGAGGGGGACGATGGCGCGCCCCTCCTTCCTGAGCGCCCTTTCCAGGAGCGGATGGCGCGCCTTCCGCAGCAGCAGTTCGCCGCTTTCGCTCACGATGGGCATCCCGGCGATGAAGTCCAGGGCGACGCCCGCCTTCGCCATCAGGAAGTCGATCTCCCCGAGGAAGGCCGCCGCGCCCATCAGGTCGGGCACGAAGGGGCGGAGGAACTCCGCGAACTCGTGCAGGATACGTGCGATCTCGCGGCTTTCCGCGAAATGCAGTTCGGATATCTCGTTCGAAAGGGCCACGATCTCGGCCGGTTCGATAAAAGTCGTCTTGCCGGTGGCGGACTCGTCATAGACAAATCCCTGGAACTGGCGTTTTTTGGCGGAGGCCACCGGGATCAGCATCTTTCCGTCCCGGATGACCACGCTCGCATCGGCATCCACGAGGCCGTCCTGCTGCGCCTTCCGGAGGATGCCGTTCATCCGCTTGGAGACGTTGATTTCCTTCTCGCGGATGGCGGTGCGGATCTCGTAGAGCTTGTCCGAAGCCGTATCCTTGATCTCCCCGTACCGGTCCAGGATGCCGTCGATGCGGCGCTGCACCTCAGGGAAGGACGGGATGGCCGCGGCGATGTGCTTGAGGCCCGGATAGATACCGTCCTTGATGCCGCGGAAGAACCCGGTGACTTTCCTGAGGGTGTCGAGCATCGTCCGGAGCCGGCCCAGGGAAAGCTGGTCGATGGAAGCGTTCTTGCCGATGGGCTCCAGGAAATGCAGGCAGTCGATGTAGCCGCTCGTCGGGAAGTTTTCCTCGAACATCAGGATGAGGCGCATCTCGTCGGTGAGCTGGAGGCGGCGGCGGATTTCCGCCGGATCCGTGGAAAAGGTCTCCCCGGCGACGCGTTCGGCGGCATAATCGGTGGAGCAGCGGTCCGCAATGAGCGTCCGCACCCGGTCAAAACCCAGTTTCCCTTCCAGTCTTTTCATCGACATGTCCATTCTCCTATTCCTCCTTGCCCGGATCCAGGGCCCCTTGCAGCAGCTGCCGCAGCTCTTGCATCGATTCAACTTCATGCGCTTCGCCGCTGCGGACGAAGCGGACCCCGCCCGTCTCTTCCGAGACCACGATGACATCCGCGTCCGTGTCCTCGGTCAGGCCGATGGCGGCGCGGTGGCGCATCCCGAAGTGGGCCGGGATATCCGTCCGGTTGGTCATCGGGAGCTGGCAGCGGGCCGCCGCGATATGATTGCCCACAATGACCATGGCGCCGTCGTGCAGCGGGGAATTCTTGAAAAAGATGTTCATGATAAGCCGGCGGTTGATCTCCGCGTCGAAGCGGTCGCCGGTGTCGATGAACTCGTCCATCGAGCTCTTGTGCTGGATGACGATGAGGGCGCCGGTCTTTTCCGCCGACATGGCCCGCACCGCCTCCGCCAGTTCTTCCACGCTCCGGCTCCCGAGCCGCTCCTCCTTGATGCCGAGGATGCGGTTGAACAGGTCGCCGGTGCGGCGGGATATGCCCGTCTGCATGGCGAAACGGTTCAGCAGATGGCGGATTTCCGGCTGGAAAATGATGATGATCGCCAGCACGCCCACATCCAGCAAGGCGTTCAGCAGGACCGTCATCATGCGCATGTTCAGGACCGAGGCCACGACCTGCGCCACCAGGAGCAGGGCGAGCACCAGCACGATGTTCACCACCGAGGAATTTCCCCGGATGCTGCGCAGCAGGAAGAACACCAGCAGGGCGACCATCGCGATGTCCAGGATGTCCGCCACCCCGAACTGCAGGAAACCGAATATGCCCAGCACGCCTGTCATAACACGCAAAGTTAGCAAACTCTGCAAAATTACGAAAATTTAGAGGGCTATCTCAAGATATCGTTGAGCAGCGAAGCGGCGGCCTGGCGGGCGCCCTCGCCGGGACCCTGGATGACGATGGGCGTAGGGTGGAAGGCGCTGCGGATGAGTATGGCGTTCTCCGTACCTTTCAGATGGTAGGCCGGATGGTCCTCGGGCACCTGCTGGACGCGGATTCCGGCCCGGTAGCCCGCCGCGGTCTTTTCCAGATACGCGACGAAACGGCGGCGGCACCCGGCGCGGAGCGCCTGGCGGTGCGCTTCGGCAAAGACGGGTTCCATCTCTTCGAGCCCCCGGTAGAAGTCCTCCAGGGAGACGCCGAAGAGGGCGGAAGGGATGAGCGGCCGGATGTCCACGTCCCGTTCTTCCAGCTGGACGCCGGCCTCGCGGGCGAGGATCAGGAGCTTGCGCAGGGCGTCCCGGCCGCCGAGGTCCAGGCGCGGATCCGGTTCGGTGAGTCCGGCTTCCTGCGCAGCCCGCACCAGGGAGGCGAAAGTGGGGCCTTCCCCGTAGGCGCTGAGGATCTGGTTCAGGGTGCAGGAGACCACGGCCTCGATGCGTTCCACTTCGTCGGAGCTGTTGGCGCCGATGGCCAGGGATTCCAGCATCGGTAGCGCCGCGCCCACGGTCGTCTCATAGCGGAAGAAGCAGCCGTTCTCGCGGGCGGCGGCCTGCAGGGCGGCATATTCCACGTAAGGGACGGCGAGGGAGCGCCGGTTGGACGAGACGATGTTCAGGCCCGCCCGGAACAGATCCGGATAGCGCCGGTACAGGGTCTCGCTGTCGGTGCAGTCCACGAAGACGGCCCCCCGGGGTGCCAGGTCGATGACCGCGTCCACGAAGTCGCCGGCGACGCCTCCGTCCAGGGAGGTCACCCCGCCGCCCAGGTCGATGCGGTAGTGCCGGCTGTCGGCCAGGCCTGCCACACGGAGCGCTTTTCCGGTGCGCTCGGAAACGGTGGTCGCCGTGTTGCCTACCATGGTTACGAGGGCGCGGCCCACGGCACCGGCTCCGGCGACGAAAAGGCACACTTCCCGGACCGGGCGGGTCTCGAAGAAAGCCCGGTGGAGCGCCCGCAGGGCAGGCCGGACCACGGCTCCGCGGACGAGGACGAGGATATTCCGCCCCTCGGGACGGATGTCCAGGGCGGCGACTCCGGCCGTGCGGAGCGCCTCGCGAACCTGGCCGGACGCTGCGTCCGGATCGGCCTCCTGCGAGCCCACAAGGCAGATTTCCTCTCCCGAAGAGGTGACGCCCACCCACGGTGCGGCATCGGCCACCGCCGCGATACGGGTATATCGGCCCGCAGGGGCGAAAGTGTTCCGGATTTCAATGTCGATACCCGCCTCCATCGCCGGAGCGACCGTGGGAGCGTAAAGGACCTTGGCCCCGTGTTCCGCCATTTCCAGGGCGGCGCGGTAGGACATTTCGGGGACGGTGCGCGCGGCGGGAACCTCCTTCGGGTTCGCCGTCATGATGCCGGGGACATCGGTCCAGATCTGGAGGGATTCCGCTTCCAGGGCGGCGGCATACAGGGCGGCGCTGTAATCGGACCCCCCGCGGCCGAGCGTGCATACCTTTCCGGCGGAATCGCAGCAGATGAACCCGGGCGCCACGATGACGGCGGCATCGGTCGCCTGCACGGCCGCCCGGATGCGCCGGTATGTCTCCGGCAGGTCGTCCCGGACGATGAGTTCCCGGGAATCGAGCCACTGGGTACCGAAACCGTCGCAGGCGAGTTTCCGGGCAAGGATCCGGGTGGACAGGAGTTCGCCGAAGGTGACTTTCTCATCGGCGGGGGCGGCGGCCATCCCGTCGAAAAGACGATCCAGCGCGGCGTCGGCATCGGCCCGTTCGCTGCCGGTGAAGAGACGCCGGACGATGGCGGTATGCCGGTTCCGCAGCGCTGCCAGACCGGAATCGTCCCCGGCGGCGCAGGCGAGCAGCCCGTCCGTACAGCCGCTGATGGCAGAGCTCACGAGCACGACACGCCCCTTGGACGTTTCCCCGCCCACGATGTCCAGCACCCGCGACATCGCCGTGGCGTCGGCCACGGACGATCCCCCGAATTTGAGTACCCGAAATCCCATCACATTCGATTAAAACTTGCCAAAGGTACGAATTCTTTGCGAGAAACCAGCTCCGTCCCCCCGGCCCGTGCCGCATTTGCGTCTGCAGGGGAAGGATTTCCCGTTGGATTTTGTATCTTTGCAACCGGTTAATTGTAAAACGAATCGTATGAAAGTCGCTGTCGTAGGAGCCACCGGCCTGGTGGGCTCCAAAATGCTGAGAGTGCTCGAAGAGCGTCATTTCCCCGTGACAGAGCTGCTCCCTGTTGCCTCTTCCCGCTCGGTCGGGAAAAAAGTCGTCTTCCAGGGCCGTGAGTGGACGGTCATGAGCGCGGAGGACGCCATTGCCAAGAAGCCGGCCGTCGCCATTTTCAGCGCGGGCGGTGCTGCCTCCGGCGAGCTGGCGCCCCTGTTTGCCGCCGCGGGATGCCGCGTCGTGGACAATTCCTCCTACTGGCGCATGGACCCGACCAAGAAACTCGTCGTCCCGGAAATCAACGGCGACGTCCTGGGCCCGGACGACTATATCATTGCCAATCCGAACTGCTCCACCATCCAGATGGTGATGGCCCTCGCCCCGCTCCACAAGGCCTACGGGATCAAGCGCATCGTCGTCTCCACTTACCAGAGCGTCTCCGGCAGCGGCGCGAAGGGTGTGAACCAGCTCAAGGCCGAGCGCGCCGGCGGGGAGGGTGATTTCTATCCCTATCCCATCGACCTGAACACCCTGCCCCATATCGACAGTTTCCTGGAAAACGGGTACACCAAGGAGGAGATGAAGATGGTCAACGAGACCCGCAAGATCCTCCGGGACGACACCATCGCCGTCACCGCCACCACCGTCCGCGTGCCGGTCTGGGGCGGCCACAGCGAGAGTGTCAACGTGGAGTTCCTGCGCCCCTTCGAGGTCGATGAGGCCCGCCGCCTGATGGCCTCCATGCCCGGCGTCATCGTCCAGGACGATCCCGGGAACAAGGTCTATCCCATGCCCCGCTTCGCCGAGGGCCGGGACGAGGTCTTCGTGGGCCGCATCCGCCGCGACTTCTCCGTGGAGAACGGCCTCAACTTCTGGTGCGTCGCCGACAACCTGCGCAAGGGAGCCGCGACCAACGCCGTCCAGATCGCCCAGCTCCTGCTGGAGAAGGGCCTCCTGGCCGAATAATTGTCATGGCGAGCATGTTTTTGTCATTCCGAGCGAAGCGAAGGAATCTGTAAAATGGATTTAGACTTCTTCAAAGAGCTTTTGAGCTTCGATTCCACTTCCGGCAAGGAGCGGAAAGTCGCCGAATGGCTCTCCGAAACGCTCCCCGGGATGTTTCCGGAGGCGAACCGGCCCGTCCTGCGGGTCGATGAGGTCGGCGACGGCACCCTGAATCTCCTCCTCACCTGGGGCTCGCCCCGGATTGTGTTCTGCAGCCATCTCGACACCGTTCCGCCGTATATTCCGCCTACCTTCCCGGACAGATGGCCGGTCGCAGCCGGCCATGACGGCGAAACAGATTCCTTCGCTTCGCTCGGAATGACAGCACGCATTCCTTCCGAGGATGGCCGTCCTTCTTGTCATTCCGAGGAGGGTGGACCTTCTTGTCATTCCGAGGAGGGCGGACCTTCTTGTCATTCCGAGGAGGGTGGACCTTCTTGTCATTCCGAGGAGGGCGGACCTTCTTGTCATTCCGAGGAGGGCGAAGCCCGACGAAGGAATCTCTCTTCTTCCGACGGCCTGACCATCCGTGGCCGGGGCTCCTGCGACGCGAAGGGGCAGGTGTTTGCCATGGTGACGGCATGCCAAAGGCTGGCGGAAGAGGGAAAGACCGGCTTCGGGCTGCTGCTGCTCGCGGGCGAGGAAACCGGATCCTGGGGCGCCAAGGCGTTCGCGAAGACGGACTTCCGGGCTCCGTACCTGGTCGTGGGCGAGCCCACGGACAACTGCATGGTGAGCGCGTCCAAGGGAACGAAGTCGTTCGACCTGAAGTTCACCGGCGAGGCCTTCCATTCGGGCTATCCGCAGTATGGCGTGAGCGCCGTGGACCTGTTCGTCAATTTCGTGAACAAACTGAAAACGAAGGACTTCGGCCCGGATCCCGTGCTGGGTGAAACGACCTGGAACATCGGCCTGGTCCATAGCGACAACCCGCAGAACATCCTCTCGCCGGAACTGACCTGCCGGATCTACTTCCGCACGACTTTCGTCTCGGATGAGGCGGTGTGCAAGTGGATGGAAGAAGCGCCGGCCCTGTTGAGAGATGGCCGGTCGGAGCCGGCCATGACGGAAACGGCATCGACCGTGAGGGAAGCGACGCCGGACGCAACGTCCGCCGTCATTCCCGGCCTGACCGGGAATCTCACCGTCACCCCCCGCGGCGGCGACACGCCGGCGACCTACTGGACCGTCGAAGGCCTGCCGTTCAAGCCCGTGGCCTTCGGCAGCGACGCGCCGCACCTCAAGAACTTCTCGCACAAGGCCATCTGCGGGCCGGGGAGCATCACCGTCGCACATCGCGACGACGAGCACGTGCTTGTCGCCGAGCTGGAGAAGGCCGTGGAGCAGTACCTCGTGCTTTATAGCACGGCACAGGGAACGGAATAGCCCCAAAAGGTGCCCTCACACATGCTGCAGCACGGCACAGGGCACAAAAAAGGCCGAAAACGTTCCCGAGTAATAACAAACGTTAATCAATCGACAAGACGATATGAAAGTCATCATCAGCGGATACGGCCGGATGGGCCATATGGTGGAAAAGGAGCTGGCGAAGCGGGGAATCGAACTCGCCCTGGCCAGCGAGGATATTTGCAGCGTGGACCCGGAGGTCGCGAAGGAGTGCGTGGTCATCGACTTTACCTGGCCGGACGCCTTCAAGGCCAATTACGGATTCATCGCCCGGCATTTCAAGGCGGCCGTCGTGGGGACGACCGGCTGGAACGACATCGAGGCCGATGTGTTCCGCGCCTTCGAGGAAGCCGGGACGCCGCTGATCTATGCGTCCAACTTTTCCCTCGGGGTGAACGCCCTGTTCGCCGCCGTGGAGCGGGTCAGCGCCATGCTGAAGGGGAACGGTTACACCCCCGCCGTGGAGGAAACGCATCACATCCATAAGCTGGACGCTCCCTCGGGCACGGCCAAGAGTCTCGGGAAACTGGTGGAGGCGAACCTCGGCACGGAGCCGGAGATTACGGCCCACCGTATCGGCGAAGTCCCTGGCATCCATACGGTTACCTTCACCTCCGATGTCGATAAGCTCACCCTCACCCACGAAGCGTTCGGGCGCGAAGGCCTCGCCGCCGGCGCCGTCGCCGCCGCGCTCATGACCGAGGGTCTGAAGGGTGTACACGAGTTCCGCGACCTGCTGTGATGAAGGCCCTTTTCGTGTGTCATGGGAATATCTGCCGGTCTCCCATGGCAGAGTTCATTTTCAAGGCATTGGCCCAGGCGAAAGGCATTCCGGTGTATGCCGAGTCGGCGGCCGTATCGACCGAAGAAATCGGCAACCCCATCTACCCGCCCGCCCAGCGGAGCCTGCGGCAGCACGGGATTCCCTTCGACCCGGGCAAGCGCGCCCGGCAGGTCACGCGGCGGGACTATGACCGCTTCGACCGCATCATCTGCATGGACGCCTCCAACCTCCGGCTCCTGAAACGCATCATACCCGACGATCCGGAAGGCAAGGTCCACCTGATGATGTCCTACACCGGTATCGGCCGGGATGTCGCCGACCCTTGGTACACCGGCGACTTCGAAACCACCTTCCAGGACCTCCTGGAGGCGTGCGAGGCGATGCTATCGCTTCTTTGATTCCAGATAACAGGTAATTCCCGCCCGGACGTTGGAGATGATGGCGTCCGAGGAAAAGGTCGCGCCCGAGACGGCATCGACCTCCATTTTTGCGGCCTCGGCGGCCGGAACACCGTCCCAGGCCTTGGAAAGCCCATCGAACGCCAGGCGCCAGTACGCGGGCGTTTCCTCATTGGGCAGGGCCTCGATGCGGCTCACCAGCCCCTGCGCATCCACGTGGATGACAAGCGGCGTAGGGCCTACATAGCCATCGACGGCCTTAAGTGTGCTGGTATCGATCGTAACGCTGCCGTCGGCATGCTTTTTCACCGGAGAGGTCGTTGCCGCGGTCGCCGCGATGAGCGTCAGGACGAGAAGAAGTCGTTTTGCCATAGTCTTTCGTTTATCGGCCGCAAAGTTACAATGATTCTTCCGGGAGTGCAATCCCGATTTATGGGGATTCGTCCCGCTCCCGGCTGGTGTTTTGTTTGCCGTTCGGCAAATAATTCGTAACTTGCGGAGTTAATTGACAATCAGAGTAATGAAACCCTTGATACTCAAAGGATGCGGAACGGCGCTGTTCACTCCGTTCCGGGATGGAAAGGTCGATGAGGCGGCGATGGCCGCGACGGTCAGAAGGCAGGTGGAGGCCGGAATCCATTTCCTCGTGCCGCTCGGAACGACGGGGGAGACGCCGTGCCTGTCCGTGGCTGAAAGGCAGCGGGTGCTGGAGATCACCCGCGAGAATGCGCCGGGCAAGACGCTCCTCGTGGGCGGCGGAACCAATTCGCTTACAGCCACTTTGGAGAGCATGGCCCAGCTTCCCGGTGCCGATGCATACCTCATCGTCGTCCCCTACTACAACAAGCCCAACCAGACGGGCCTCTACGAATACTACAAGGCGGTGGCCGGGTCCACGGATAAGCCCATCGTCATCTACAACGTCCCCGGGCGCACGGGTGACAACATCACCGCGGAAACGACGCTCCGCCTGGCGGAGGAGATCCCCAACATCGTCGCGGTGAAGGAGGCCTCCGGAAACTATAAGCAGATCAGCGAGATCATCCGCTGCAAACCCGAAGGGTTCAGCGTGCTCTCCGGCAACGACGACGAGACGCTGTCACTGATGGCTACGGGGGCCGACGGCGTCGTCTCCGTCGCCTCCAACGTGGCGCCGAAGGAGATGGTGGCGCTGGTGGAAGCCCTGCAGCGGGACGATATGGCTCAGGCCCGGGAGCTTCACTACCGCCTGATGCCGCTGTTCAAGAACCTCTTCATCGAGCCGAACCCCATCCCCGGCAAGGCCGCCATGGCCCGCCTGGGCCTCATGGCCAACGAACTCCGCCTGCCGCTTGTCCCGGCGAGTCCGAAGACCGAAGAACTCATTGCCAATACGATAAAAGATTTATTCAACGAATAAAAGATTCTTTCGTCGGTCTTACGACCTCCTCAGAATGACAAGTTTCTGTCATTCCAAGTGACGCCCCTGTCATTCCGAGCGAAGCGAAGGAATCTAAATCGAAAAAGAAATGGAAATAACCCTCGAACGATTCAACGAAGTCATCGCCGGACTGGAAAAAGGCGAGATCCGCGTAGCGGAAAAGATTGACGGCCAGTGGGTTGTCAATAAATGGGTGAAGGAGGTGATCCTCGCCGGATTCAAGCTCGGTGCCATCACCGACATGTCCGAAGGACAGTTCTCCTTCTACGACAAGACCACTTTCCCGGTGCGGAAGTTTACCGCCGAAGACGGCGTCCGGATCGTCCCGGGCGGGTCCAGCATCCGCCGCGGCGCCTACCTCGCCCCCGGCTCCATCGTCATGCCCCCGGCTTATGTCAATGTGGGCGCGTACGTGGGCGAAGGCACGATGGTCGATTCCCACGTGACCATCGGCTCCTGCGCGCAGGTGGGGAAGCACATCCACATCAGCGCATCAACCCAGATCGGCGGCGTCCTGGAGCCCGCCGGGGCCATGCCCACGATCATCGAGGACGGCGCCTTCATCGGCGGCAACTGCGGCATCTATGAGGGCACCATCGTGGAAGAGGGTGCGGTCGTCGCCTCCGGCGTGATCATCACCTCCTCCACCGCCATCTTCGACGCCACCACCGGCGATTTCATCCGCCGCAACGCCGACGGCCGCGTGGTTGTCCCCCGCGGCGCCGTGGTCGTCTCGGGCTCCAAGCCCATCATCCGCGGCGGCAAGGCCCTTGAATCCGGCGTGCACCTCTACTGCCCCGTCATCGTCAAGTACCGCGACGAAAAGACCTCCGGCAGCGTGCAGCTCGAGGACCTGCTTCGGTAATGTCATTCTGAGCGAAGCAAAGAATCTGAAAATCCTTTTAACTTTTCTCAGCCCGCTGCGTCTTAGGAGTGCAGTCGGCTGAGTTTTGTTTATGAAAAGAATCCTGATTACACTATGCATGGCCCTTTGCCTCGCCTCGACGGCCTGGGCCGGAAACCCGGGCGGAAAGCTCCGCTCGCTGGTATCGTCCTTCAAGGGGACGGAAGGGTTTGATATCGTGGACCTGGGCGGTCCGGCGATGCTCCTGCTGAAGGCTGCGGCCCGCGCCGAGGTCGATGACCCCGAAGACCGCGCCGCCATGGACCTGTTCCACAGTCTCAAACGGCTGACCGTCGTGGACTTTTCCGAGGCGGCGCCCGAGAAGCGGGAGAAGTTCCTGCGCAAGCTGGACCGGATCCTTGAGGGCGAAGAAGTCCTGATGGAAACCCGGGACGGCGGCGAGAAAGTCGCCATCTACGGCCTCACCTCCAAGGACGGCAGCCGGATCGATGACATCATCATCCGGGCCGATGACGCCCTCATCAGCGTCCGTGGGTCCATCCGGACCGACCAGATCGAAGCTCTCATGAAACAGGCCTCGAAATGACCGAAGCCCGGTTCCATACCGTCTGGATTCCGCTGCAGGAACGCTTCTACCGCGTCGCCTACTACATCCTGGAGGACCGGGCCGATGCCCTGGACGCCGTACAGGACCTGTACGTGAAGCTTTGGAGGATGCGCGATTCGCTGGACCTGGTGGAGAATCCGGGGGCCTATGGAGCGCTCCTCGTGCGGAACCTCTGCATTGACCGCATCCGGCGGGCACGGCCTTCCGAACCGCTGGAGGACGACCTCCCCGGAAAACCGCCGCCCGACGAGACGCTGATGCTCCGGGAAACCCTCGGGGCCCTGTTCCAAGCCATGGAAAAGCTCCCCGAAAGCCAACGGAAACTCCTGAGAATGCACCTGTTGCAGGGCATGACTTACGATGAGATCGCGGCCGCGACCGGCCTTACACCCTTAAACATCCGTGTCCAGGTGAGCCTGGCCCGCAAAAAGTTGAAACGATATGAGAAAGCTTGATGAAATAACCCGGCTGAGGGCCGCCGACCTGGAGCGCATCTCGCTCGATGAGCGGATTCCCGTTCCGGAGGAACTCTCCGGGAGGGTGCAGGAAGCAGTCCATACATCGTCCGCATCCCGGAGCAAGGCCGTCCTTCGCCGGGCGCTCCCGGCCGTCGGCATCGCCGCCGCGCTCGCCGTCGTCGCCGCCATCGGCCTGACCCGGGACCCGGAACCGGCCGACACCTTCGACGATCCCTACCTGGCTTACGCCCAGGTGGAAGCCGTATTTGCCAAAATCTCCGGCACCGTCGCCTATGGGGCCGGGAAACTCGAAGATACCGAAAACCGCATTGACAAAATAAGCTATTGGAAATGAAAAAGTTCTATATTCTGGTCCTGATGCTCCTCGCGAGTGTCTCCGCCCTCGCCCAGAACGGGCGCGCCCTGTACAACAAGTACTCCGACCTCCCGGATGTCGAGGCCGTGTACATCTCCCCGGCCATGTTCCGCCTCATCGGCAAAATCCCCGACGTGGAAATGCAGGAGGGTTCCGTGAACTTCGGCCCCATCATCAAGACTCTCAGCGGACTCTATATCCTGAACATCCCGAAGTCCGATGCGGCCGCCCAACTGGCCGACGAGGTGAACCATTTCGTCACGAAAGGACACTACGAGCTCCTCATGGAAGCCAAGGACAACGGCGAAGTGATGCGGATGTACACCGTGGGCGACGAAAAAATCGTGAACAGCCTCGTCATGCTCTCCCGCGACGGCTCCGAAACCAGCTTCATCTGCCTGGACGGCACCATGCCCCGCGAACAGCTGGAATCCCTCATCGCCGAGGCCGCGAAGGAGTGAGTCCTTTGACTCCAGGGGCCGCCACAACCATTCGCGCGTGGCAGTTCCATTCGACGGCCTTTAAGGCTGTGTCACGGACACAAGCCGGGCGGGCCCGGTCAGATACACGTCGGTGAACGTCTGGTCCGCCCCGGCCGTGAAATCCACCGAGAGCCAGTCCTGCCGGGCACGGAGGCGGTAAGATTTCTCCACGCGGCCTTCGGCCTTGGTCGAAATGACAGGTGTATCGCCACCAGCCTTGGTCGAAATGACAGGTGTATTGCCACCAACCTTGGTCGATATGACAGGTGTATTGCTCATAGGCTTGGTCGGGCTTTCGGTCTCGAACGTGTTTTTGTCATTTCGAGCGGAGCCCGAAGGGCGGAGTCGAGAAATCTCGTAAGCCGCTATGGCTGAGGCCGTAAGGCCCGTGCCGCAGGCGAGGGTCTCACCCTCGACCCCCTTTTCGAAGGTACGGACATGGAGGCCGTCGGGGGCGACGTGGACAAAGTTCACATTCGTGCCTACGGGCGCGAAGGCCTCGTTCCAGCGGAGCGCCTTGCCTTCCTTGTCAATATCCACCTGCTCCACGTCGTCCACGAACTTCACGAAATGCCGGGTGCCGGTGTTCAGGAACAGTCCGCCCAGCATGGGCGTAACACCATGGACATCAATCATTTTGATCCGGACCTTCCACAGGCCGTCCTCCGGGCGCTGCAGGATTTCGCCGGTGTGGAGGCCGTCGGGGGCACGGAACAGGTAAGATCCTTCGGCAAGCTCAGGATGACAGGAGGGGCTATCAGGATGGCAGGAGGGCTTGATGCCCAGGTAATCGGCAAAGGCCACGATGCACCGGCCGCCGTTGCCGCACATCATCCCGCCGGAGCCGTCGGGATTGTAGAACTCCATGGTGAAATCGACAGATGGCCGATCGGAGTCGGCTATGACGCAACTGCCGGCCTGCGCCATCCCGTCATGCCCGGCTTGACCGGGCATCTCCCGTCCCAGGATCATCAGCCCGTCGGTCTTGAATTCCTTGCACAGCGCCTCGATACGCGCCACCTCCCGGTACTGCGACACATCCCCTTCGCGGCCGTCGATGACCACGAAGTCGTTTCCGGCACCGGAAAACTTATACAATTTATCCACGTTTGCAATCAATTGCCCTTCCACACGTTTCCCGCTGCCGACGCGGTCGTGTTTTCGGCGTTATTCGTTATTTTCAGTGCCGCGTCGGCATGCGGACGGCACTGTAGCCCCGATTTGCCGCAAATGCGGCCGATGAGCGCGGGGTTACGCCCGAATGCGGTTCCCGACAATCTCCCCCAGCAGCCTCAAGCCCGGTTCCATCTTCTCCTCTGCAATGAAGGAGAAATTGAGCCGCATCGTATTGCGGTGGCTGCCGTCCAGGAAGAAGAAGGAGCCGGCGACGTAGGCGACGCCCTTCGAGAGGGCCTCGTCGTACATTTCGATGGCATCGACCCCTTCCGGGAGCGTCAGGAACAGGAACAGGCCGCCTTCGGGGTAGGTCCATGTCACCCCTTCCGGCATATACTTCTCCAGCAGGCTTACCATCAGGTCCCTGCGGCGGCGGTACTCGGCCTTCGTCTTTACGAGGTTCGCGTCCAGGGCACCGCTCACGAGGAATTCCGTCGCCAGGTACTGGTCGAAGACCGGCGGGCACAGGTCCAGCGCCTGCTTGCAGATATAGATCTGCTCCAGCAGCTCTTCCGGGCCGATGATCCAGCCCAGCCGGAAGCCCGGCGCAAAGATCTTCGAAAAGCTCCCGAGATGCAGCGTCCGCTCCGGCGCCAGGGAATAGATGGTGGGCACCTCCTCTCCGCTGTACCGGAGTTCCCGGTACGGACTATCCTCCACGATCACCACATCCAGTTCCCGCGCCAAGGCCACAATCTCCTTCCGCTGCTCCAATGTCATCGTCTCACCGGACGGGTTGTTGAAGTCGGGGATCACGTAGATGAATTTCACCGGGATACCTTCCAGATTCCTTCGTCGGGTTCCACCCTCCTCGGAATGACAACGGCCCGTCATTCCGCCCTCCGACGTTTCCGCCATTCCGAGCCCAGGCGCTTTTGTCGTTCCAACCCCCGGCGCTTTTGTCATATCGAGCCCCGGCGCTTTTGTCATTCCGAGCCCCGAAGGGGCGAAGGAATCTATCGGCCTCACATCGGCCCGATAGGCCTTAAACGACTGAAGGGCACCCAGGTAGGTGGGCTCGGTGGTAAGGATGACGTCGCCCGGGTCGCAGAGGATGCGGGTGCACACGTCGATGCCCTGCTGCGAGGAAGTCGTGATCTGGACACGGGAGACCGGCACGCCATAGCGGCTGGCAATGGCTTCCCGAAGCTCCGGAACACCCTGGGTAGCACCGTATTGCAGCGCCCTGGTGCCGTACTTGTCAAGCACCAGTCCCGGAAGCCGGCGCAGGTCCTCCACCGGGAACGTCACGGCCGCCGGATACCCGCCCGCGAACGAGCAGATGGCGCTGAGGTCCACCTTCCGGAAGATCTCCCGGACCGGGCTCCGCATAAAAGAGGGGACGTCTGCTGAAAAAAGTCTGTTGAACTCCATCCTGTCAATGAGGCCTGCGGGCAGGCGCTTTATAACAAATTAATTATCAATCACTTGTATTTAACCCTTCTGCGGGCCTGCCCTAAAACGAGAGGGTCTGCGGGCCGTTGTTTTCTAACTTATTGACACAAAGCCTTTTACAAAACACGCTTCCGCAGGCCTCACCAAGACCGCGGGGGCAAAGCCGCTACTCGCGCGTGATATGCGCCCCGAGGGCATTCAGGCGGCCTTCGATGTCCTCGTAACCGCGGTCGATCTGCTCGATGTTGTCGATCGTTGAGGTGCCCTTGGCGCTCATGGCGGCGAGGAGCATCGCAATACCGGCGCGGATGTCCGGGGAAACCAGGCGGGCGGCCTTGAGCTGCAGCCGGTGGTCATGGCCGATCACCACGGCCCGGTGCGGGTCACACAGGATGATCTGGGCGCCCATGTCAATGAGCTTATCCACGAAGAACAGCCGGGATTCGAACATCTTCTGGTGGATGAGGACGCTGCCCTTGCACTGGGTGGCGACCACCAGCATCACGGAGAGGAGGTCCGGGGTGAGGCCGGGCCAGGGGGCGTCGGCGAGGGTCATGATGGACCCGTCCAGGAAGGAGTCGATCTCGTAGCTCTCCTGCGCCGGGACGTAGATGTCGTCCCCCCGCTGCTCCAGGTTCACGCCCAGGCGCCGGAAGGCGTCTGGAATGATGCCCAGGTCGTACCAGGACACGTCCTTGATCGTGATTTCACTCTGGTTGATGGCGGCCATGCCGATGAAGGAACCCACTTCGATCATGTCCGGAAGGATCCGGTGGTTCGTGCCGTAGAGTTTCTCCACGCCGTGGATCCGAAGGAGGTTGGAGCCCACGCCGTCGATGAAGGCGCCCATCCGGTTGAGCATCTTGCACAGCTGCTGCAGATAGGGTTCGCAGGCGGCGTTGTAGATGGTGGTCGTGCCCCTGGCGAGGACCGCCGCCATGACAATATTGGCCGTACCGGTCACGGAAGCCTCGTCCAGCAGCATGTACCGGCCCGTCAGGCGACCGTCGGAAGTCAGGTGGAAGGCACGGCGGTTGGCGTCATAGTCCATGGCGGCACCCAGTTTGACCATGCCGTCCAGGTGCGTGTCCACGCGCCGGCGGCCGATCTTGTCCCCGCCCGGCTTCGCGAACCAGGCGTGGCCGAACCGGCTCAGGAGCGGTCCGACGACCATCACCGACCCGCGGAGGGCGGCGCACTTGCGCACGAATTCCTCCGTCTCGATGTAGGCGGTATCCACGACATCGGCCTGGAACCGCCAGGTTCCTTTCTCCAGCCGCTGGACCTTCACGCCCATCCCTTTAAGGAGGTCGATGAGGTTCTTCACGTCCAGGATTTCCGGCACGTTGGAGATGACGACCGGGTCGGCCGTCAGCAGCACCGCGCTGATGACTTCCAGCGCTTCGTTCTTCGCCCCCTGCGGGGTGATCTCGCCGGACAGCCGGTGTCCGCCTTCAATGATGAATCTTCCCATAAGTTTTAAACGTGTTCCACCTCGGGGTGGAGGGTGATGCCGTATTTGTCTTGGATGGTGTCGATGACACGCCGTTCCAGGGCGATGATGTCCTGCGGGGTGGCGTCGCCGGTGGCGTTTACGATCACGAGCGGTTGGTTGGGGTACACCTGGGCCCCGCCCAGGCGCATTCCCTTGAACCCGCACTGGTCGATCATCCAGGCGGCCGGGACTTTCACTTTTTCGCCAACCTCATAATGAGGGACTTCGTAATCCGGTCCGTTCTCCTCCCGCGCCGTGGCGACGATCTTTTCGAAATGCTCCCGGCTGATCACCGGATTGCAGAAGAAACTCCCCGCGCTCCCGATCTTCGCCGGATCCGGCAGCTTCTTTTCGCGGATGCCGATGATCGTTTCCCGGATCATCCGGGGGCTGAGATGCCCGATCAGGTCAGGCATGACGATTTCAGATTCCTTCGCTGCGCTCGGAATGACAGGAGCAGGTCCTTCGGCCATGGGCGAGCACCCTTCGGCGGGAGCCGTTGTTTTGTCATTTCGAGCGGAGCCCGGAAGGGCGGAGTCGAGAAATCTCGCCTCCAACGCCTTGCGGACGCCGCCGTAGTCCAGGACGGGGTTGGGGGTAGTGGAAAGGCGGAAGGTGACGGCGGTGATGATGTAGCGGCCTTTCCAGGCAGTCTTGAAGTTCGAGGTGCGGTAGCCGTAGCCGCAGTCGGCGGCAGGGATGTCCACGAAACGGCGCTCCCGAAGGTCGAAGGCATGGACCGTGTCGATGATGTCCTTCGCCTCCACCCCGTAAGCGCCGATGTTCTGCACGGCGCTGGCTCCCACCTCACCGGGGATCAGCGACAGGTTCTCCGGCCCCCAAAGGCCCTCCGCGGCTGCCCAGGCGCAGAAGTCGTCGAAGACGACGCCGGCAGGGATGCGGACAAGGGTTTCTTCCGGCATCTGGAGCAAAGCGATGGCGCCATCAGGCGCCCGGCCAGGCCCGGGACTTTTGCACGCGCAAAAGTCGGAAAGGGCTTTAAGGCCGCGGGGGTCATTCGGGGGCAGAGCCCCCGCAAACCGCAAGACCGTCCCGGGGAAATCCTTGGTGAAGAGCAGGTTCGATCCCCCGCCCATCACGAAAACGGGCTGCGGAAGGGCGTCGAAATCCAGCGAAAGCAGGTCCTCCGGCTCCGTGACCTCCACATACAAACGGCAGGACACCTTCATGCCGAAGGTGTTCCGCTGCGAAAGGTCATCTGCTTCGTGCCGGGTTATCATACCTCAGGGGTCTGCGGGGCAGGGTTTTATAAGTCATTACTATTCAGCCGTTTCTGCCAGAGGCACCTGCAGGCCCCTGGGAAAAACGGGAGGTCTGCGGATTGCAATTTTGTAAAACGCGTTCAATCAAGCAATTACAAAACATCTATCCGCAGACCCCGAAACCGCTACTCCGTCGCCTTCACGTTCAGGGCGATCTGGAGCTCGTCCAGCTGGGTCTGGTCGATCTCGGAAGGAGAATCGATCATGACGTCGCGGCCCTGGTTGTTCTTCGGGAAGGCGATGTAGTCACGGATGGAATCGGAACCGCCCATGAGGGCGCACACGCGGTCGAAGCCGAAGGCAAGGCCGCCGTGCGGCGGAGCGCCGAACTGGAAGGCATTGATAATGAAGCCGAACTTGAGCTGTGCCTCCTCCTCGCCGATGCCCAGCACTTCGAACATGCGCTTCTGCATGTCGGCATTGTGGATCCGAATGGAGCCGCCGCCGAGCTCGGAACCGTTCAGGACGAAGTCGTAGGCATTGGCACAGACGCGTTCCAGGTCTTCTTTCTTATTGCTGTAGAACCACTTCTCGTGCTCCGGCTTCGGGGCCGTGAAGGGATGGTGCATCGCGTAAAAGCGCTGGGTTTCGTCGTCCCACTCCAGGAGCGGGAAGTCCACGATCCACAGCGGGGCGAACACCTTCGGGTCGCGGAGCCCCAGGCGGTTCCCCATCTCCAGGCGGAGGACGCCCAGCATGGTCTGGACCTTGCGCTTGTTGTCGCCGGACATTACCAGGAGGAGGTCACCGGGCTTCGCCTCGGCCGCCGCGGCGATCTTCGCGAGATCCTCGGCGCCGTAGAACTTGTCGATGGAGGACTTGAAGGTGCCGTCGGCATTGACCCGGATGTAGATAAGGCCCTTGGCACCCACCTGCGGGCGCTTGACCCACTCGGTGAGTTCATCGACCTGCTTGCGGGTGTACTCGGCCGCGCCGGGGACGGCGATGGCGCCGATGTAGGCGGCTCCGTCCAGCACGCCGAATCCCTTGCCCTTGGCAACGTCCGTGATCTCGTGGATGGCCATCCCGAAACGGACGTCCGGCTTGTCGGAACCGTACTTGTCCATGGCGTCGTACCAGCTCATCCGTGGCAGCGGGTTCGGAATCTCCACATCCAGGACATTCTTGAACAGGGTGCGCATCATCTCCTCGAAGTTGTTCAGGACGTCTTCCTGTTCCACGAAGGACATTTCGCAGTCGATCTGGGTGAACTCCGGCTGACGGTCGGCGCGGAGGTCCTCGTCACGGAAGCAGCGGACAATCTGGAAGTAGCGGTCGTAACCGGCCACCATCAGGAGCTGCTTGAAGGTCTGCGGGCTCTGCGGCAGGGCGTAGAACTGGCCCGGATTCATGCGGGACGGGACCACGAAGTCGCGGGCGCCTTCCGGCGTAGACTTGATCAGGTACGGGGTCTCGATCTCCATGAAGCCCTTGGCGTCCAGGAAGTTGCGGATCTCGTGGGCCACGCGGTGCCGGAGCGTGAGCGCCCGGCGGAGCGGTCCGCGGCGGAGGTCCAGGTAGCGGTACTTCATCCGGATGTCGTCGCCGCCGTCGGATTCGTCCTCGATGGTGAAGGGCGGGGTGACGGACTTGTTCAGGATGTTGATGGCGGACACCTTGATCTCGATGTCGCCGGTGGGCATCTTGCTGTTCTTGGCCTGGCGCTCGACGACCTCGCCGACCGCCTGGATCACGAATTCACGGCCGAGGGAGGTGGCGGTGTCCACCAGGTCGGCGGGCGCGTCGGCCTCCACGACCAGCTGGGTGATGCCGTAACGGTCCCGGAGGTCGATGAAGGTCATGCCGCCCAGCTTGCGGGCTTTCTGGACCCATCCGGCGAGCGTCACGCGCTCTCCCTTGTTCGCGATGCGGAGTTCTCCGCAGGTGTGTGTACGGTACATATCAAAAGCTGTTTTTCGTTTCGTCCGGTCCGGGGAGAAGGAATACCCTTCCCCCATAGGTTATAACTTGCAAAATTAGCAAAAATAAATGAGTATCTTTGCAGGGTTAACCCGAATTGACATGGAAGTACGCGCGAAGAAGGCCCTCGGCCAACATTTCCTTACCGACCAGCGCATCGCGCAGGCGATTGTCGATGCCTTGAGATTTCTCGACTCCGCCCTTCCGGGCTCCGCTCGAAATGACAAAACAACGGCCCCATCCGAAGTTAAGTCGACCAAGGCCGAAGACCCCGTCCCTGTCATTTCGACCAAGGCAGAAGACCCCACCCCTGTCATTTCGACCAAGGCCGGAGACCCCACCCCTGTCATTTCGACCAAGGCAGAAGACGCCACCCCTGTCATTTCGACCAAGGCCGGAGGCCGCGTGGAGAAATCTAAGATGGATGTCTTGGAAGTAGGCCCCGGCATGGGGGTATTGACCCAATACCTGCTGCAGCGCGGGGACATCGACCTGAAACTCGTGGAGATCGACGGGGAGTCGGTGGAGTACCTGCTCACGCACTTTGCCGGGATGCAGGGGAAACTCCTGCAGGCCGATTTCCTGCACCTGCCGCTGGAGCGGGTCTTCCCGGGGAGGTTCGCCGTCATCGGCAATTTCCCGTATAACATTTCTTCGCAGATCTTCTTCAAGATCCTCGACTACCGGGAGCAGATTCCGCAGGTCGTGTGCATGATCCAGAAGGAAGTGGCCGAGCGCATTGCCGAAGGGCCGGGCTCCAAGACCTACGGCATCCTCTCCGTGCTGCTGCAAGCCTGGTACGACATCGAGTACCTTTTCGGCGTGGGTCCAGGCTGCTTTGCGCCGCCGCCCAAGGTCGATTCCGCCGTCATCCGCCTCACCCGGAACGGCCGCACCTCGCTCGGCTGCGACGAAAGCCTGTTCAAGGCCGTCGTCAAGACCGCTTTCGGGCAGCGCCGCAAGACGCTCCGCAATTCCCTGAAACCCATTATCTTGGAAAAGGCCGAACGGCTCGGCTGGGACACGGCCGAGTTCCTGGGCAACGCCTCAGGCCAGACCGCCGAGGCCCCCGAACTGGAACTGATGCTCCTCGAGGACGACGGCCGCATCGACCGGAAAAAAGGAAAGAAGCGCCAGGAAACGAACCGTCCCGAGCCGGCCATCTGCACGGTGCAGGCGACCTCCCTCGCCGAGCTCCTGACCGATCCGGTCTTCGAACGCCGTCCGGAAACGCTTTCCGTGGAGGATTTCATCGCGCTGACGAATTTCCTGGCATAAGGGCGTCGAACGCATCCGCTTGACCATCACTGCATTACACAAAAGATCACGCTGTCAAGCGTTTCCATTCAACGCTCAGGGGCGGAACCCGCCAGCGTGCCGATCATGTCATCCAGCGTGGCATACAAACCCGGAATGGTTTCGGGGGTGAGGGACTCGCAGGCGACGGCAGAGCCTATGCAGACGGGAACCGTGGCGGCCTTCTGTTCCAGGGCGCGCCCTTTCTCCGTGAGCGAGACGATGACCTGCCGGGCATCGGCACGGCTCCGGCCGCGCTTTACGAATCCTTCCGTCTCCATCCGTTTGAGAAGCGGCGTGACGGTGTTCGTCTCCAGGTACAGCCGCTTGGCGATGTCGTTCACCGGCTGCGCGTCTTTCTCCCACAGGACCATCATCACCAGATACTGCGGATAGGTGAGCCCGATTTCCGACAGGAAGGGATGATAGGCCTGCGTGATCAGGCGCGAAGCGGTGTACAGCCTGAAGCAGAGCTGATTGTCCAGAGACAGCTGCGGGAGCATCTTTACAGGAGCGCTTTGATCTTGTCTTCCATCGCGGCCGGCGTAGTGGTGGGGGCAAAACGCTCCACTTTCTCGCCGTCGCGGGAAATCAGGAACTTCGTGAAATTCCACTTGATGGCATTGCCGAAGGTGCCGCGGGCCGCAGTCTTGAGGTACTGGTAGATCGGGTGGGTGCCCTCGCCGTTGACCTCGATCTTCGCCATCAGGGGGAAGGTCACACCGTGGTTCAGACGGCAGAATTCCGCAATTTCCTCGTTGGTGCCGGGCTCCTGGTGCGCGAACTGGTCGCAGGGGAAGCCGATCACCACCAGACCCTGGTCCTTGTACTTCCGGTACAGGGCCTCGAGGCCGTCGTACTGAGGTGTGAAGCCGCACTTGGACGCGGTGTTGACAATCAGGAGGACTTTGCCTTCATACTGTTTGAAGTCCACCTCGACGCCCTTGTTGTTCAGGGCTTTGAAGTCGTAGATCTTTGCCATGGGGAAAATGTTAAGTTCGTTTTACAAGGACATTAAAGCTGCTGGATGATCCAGTTCTGGAGACCGATGCACTCGATGAGCTTGAGCTGGGCATCCATCCAGTACATATCCTCCTCTTCGTCCTGGTAATAGCCCTTCAGGAGGTCGAAGGTGGTCATGTCCTCGGCGACGGAAAGGGCGGCCTGGCCCAGGATGGGAACTTCGCGGGTGGAGACTTCCAGGTCGGCCTTCAGGAAATCGACGGGATTGTCGTAGATCTTCTGGGCAGGGGCGGCCTCGACTTTGGCTTCACCGCCGAGGTCGATGATCCGGTCGATGAACTTGTCCACCCACTCCATTTCTTCGGTAGCGTGGTCGGCATACTTGGAGGCGAGCTTGGAAAGGCCCATGGAGGCGAAGACCTTGCTCTGGACTTTGTGCTGCATGGACTGGGCGGCGAGGCCGGTGGCGTAGGCCTGCAGGATCTGGATAGAATTCTGAGTGTTCACAATGTATAAGTTTACTTGTTTATGTCGTTTGCGACACAAAGGTAGGGATTAATTTTTATATCGCAAGCGATATTTTGATTTTTTTGCAAAAATTTTCTTCCGGGCCCCGAAAAACCGTATCTTCGTACGAAAACCCTTCCGACATCATGGCCGACAATTATCTTGAAAAACGACAGGCGGAAATCGCCGAAGGCAGCACACGCAAAGTCGTCCGCAGGACAAATCCCTCTTTGGACACGCTCCTGCGCCGCAACCGCAGCTACCGCGGCTACGACCCGTCCCGGAAAGTAACGGAGAAAGAGCTTCGTGAACTCGTCGCCGCGACGACGCTCGCTGCCTCGGGCATGAACCGCCAGCCGCTCCGCTACCGCCTCGTCACGGAAGCCGAGGCCGCCAAGATCCTCCCCCACATCACCCTGGGCGCCGCCCTGCCGGAAGAACATCTTCCCAAACCGGGCACCGAACCCCGCGCCTTCCTCGTCATCTGCAGCAGCGTTCCGGAAGACAAGGCGGTCGGCATCGACCTGGGTTTCGCCGGGCAGACCATCCTTCTGAAGGCCGTGGAAATGGGCCTCGGCGGCATTTTCATCCTCAACTTCCGGAAGGCAGCCGTGCGGGAAAGCCTGGGCCTTCCACTGGACCCTGTCGCCATCATCGCCATCGGCAAACCCGCCGAATCCATCTTCCTCCTTCCCGCAGACGGCGAAAACCCCGACCTGAGGTACTACCGCAAGGACGGGGTGCACTTCGTGCCCAAGCTGACGGTGGAGCAGCTGGTCCTCTGACTACCTGCCATCCGTATCCTGAAACTGCACGCCAGGTTTCCGGGCATCCGCGTTTACCTTGGACAGAATCTCCGCCCTTCCAAAACAAAAGCAGGAGACCCACAAGGGGCCTCCTGCCGGTTGATCATGCAAGGAAGGGTTACTCGGCTTTCAGGGCCGGGTACTCTCTCCATTCCACATACGGGGTGACGTCCACATCGACATAGTTCACCTCGTCGTCGCAACGGGTCATGTAGTGGAGGTCGATGTCATCGTACTTGCCGGTCTTGTCGGCGAAGACGAAACCCTCTCCCTCGTTCATGGGCCAGAAGGCCTCGAGGCCGCTGCCGGAAGGTGTCGTGAAGACATTCGCGGCCACTTCCTCGGCACTGAGCTGCTTGCTCCACAGAGACATGTAGCACAGCGCACCGTCAAAGGCGGAGCGGTAGGCCGTGCCCCAGGAGTTCGCGAACTCGAAGGCCTGGAAAGAGGTGCCGGAGCGGTAGGCGGAGGCGTCGGAGCCGGCAGCCTGTCCGTTGATGTACATCCGGTAACCGTCGGCGCCGGCGGTCAGGGTGACGGCATTCCACTGTCCGGGAACAGCGTCCACGGTAGCGCGGATCTTGACACGGTCCCCACCGGTGTCCACCATCCATTCGAGCTGGTTGTTGTTGCCGGCCTCACCGAAGCGGAGCATGTTGCAGGGAGCTTCGCCCTTGTCGCCGAAGTTACCCAGGCGCTGCTGCTTCGCCTCGTCATAGTAGAAATGGATCGTCATGGAATAGCCCTCGGGAAGGGCGATGGCGCGATTGAATTCCTTGTACCACGCGGCGGCCTGGGCATTGCCCCAGTAGATGGCCTTCACGTTGCCGGTCGGCTCCGGATCCGGATCGGGATCGGGCTGGTCTCCGCCACCAGGGGTGGTGCCACCACCGGTACCGGCGCAGATATTGCCGTCAAAGTCTTTCCGGGCCGCCTTGAAAGCGTCTCCCAGCGTACGGACCTTACGGACGGCAGCTCCGTCCATCTGGCTCATGGCATCCCAGTCGATGTCGTTGTTGCCGGTGCGGTCGAGCATATAGCTGTTGTCCGGTTCGTCATTGAAACGCCAGTAGCCCACAAGCCCTTCCGCATTGCTGGCCACATCGCACAGGCCGGTTTTGATCTCGGACTCGCTGCGGGTGACATTCCACACACGGAAATAGTCGATATAGCCGTCAAAGAGCTGTCTGGTGCTGTAGCCCGTATCATCCCAGTTTTCATCCCAGGACATACCGAATTCCAGACGGCGGAGCGTGAACTCCGGCACGGAGCCCTCATACCGGTTGATGAACACGCCGTTATCATAAACGGACAGGGAACTGCCATCATTGACGATGGACAAGGTATGCCATTTCTCCGTTTCGAAGATGTAAGGCTGGCCATCCTTGGTCACCTGGGGAGCGTTGGCAGCGCCGCCGAAGAAGTCGTCACAGGAAAGATGGAGCTGACCGGGCCGGGCCTGGTTGCCGTTGGAGAAACGAAGCATGACGGCCGGATGTTCGTCGCTGTCTTCGAAGGCGAACAGGCGGTTCGGCATCCCATTGGTATGCCAGCTTCTGGCATAGAAGCGGATCTCAAACGTGGAAGCGCCGGCGAGATTCTCGATCGGCTTCTCAAGGAGCCAGTTCTCGGAGAGTTCCGGCGTGATCTCGAGGACCTTGCCGAAGAGTTCCTGGTCGGGCTCGGCAGGCTGGGCCTCACCGGCCTTCTGGGCGATGGTGATGGTCTGGAGGGTCTCGTCGGTACCGGTGCGGACGATCTTCACCTCGCCGGTGCGGATTTCCTCGGTGGGGTTGTCATCGACCCTGAGGACGATGGTGTAGTTCTGGGCACGGGTCTCCACGAAGTGGATCCAGTCCACCTGCGGCTTCACGTCGAAAGCGATGTTGGAGACGGCGTGGGCCTCGACAGTGGCGTCCTTGGCCTCGGCGACATAATTGATGTCGGTGTCGGTGATCTCGAACTTGTCCAGCTCGGCCTCGGCACCGAAGGTGAGCTTCACGATGGAGGTCAGGCCCACCTGGGAGTCGGCATAGGCAAGGGCGGAACCCTTGGCGACGACCAGCGGAGTGACGGTGATCTTGGAAGCATCGACCGTAGCCTCATAGTTGGCGTCGGTGAAAACGTCCACCACGGTATTCGCCGTCTTGTTCTCCACGGTGTAGGGGATCTCGATCGAGTCCGTGGAAGTCACGGCGTACTGGGTCTTCGCGATGACGAGCTTGAAGGCCTTGGCGAAGGGGATCTCAAGGGTGGAGTTGTCGTCCAGGGTGAGGACCACGGCGTCGGCCGTAACCTTGATGTCCTTGAAGATGGCGTCGCCCAGGCCGCCGCCCATGGCGCCGAGGTCGGTGGTCTTACCGTCCACGGTCATCAGGAGATGGCCGTCCTTCACGGAGAAGGAAGGGGTCTGGCCCACGGGGAGGTCCTTGCCGTCCACCTGGATGATTTTGCCGTTCAGGGCCCAGCAGAGGACGCCGGAGGCGTTGCGGATGGCGGAGAGGTTGGTCTCGGCGCCGGCGCCGGAGATCTGGAAGGTGACGACCTTGCCGGTCGTGTAGGTGACGGTCACGCCCACGACCTTGCCGTTCTCGGTGAGTTCTTCGACGCTCTGGACGAACATGCCGTCGGCCGTTGCATCCTGGAGGGCCTTCACGTTGGCCTCGAGGTTGCCCACCTTGGTCTCCAGGGTCGTAACCCGGTTGCGGAGCTCGGTGTCATCGTACTGGCGGGCGCACCCCACGAGGAGGAGCCCCAGTGCGAAAGCAGTAAATAACTTTTTCATTGTTTATTTGGATTTATTGTGCACACTTGTTCTTTTCGTCCTTGACCCAGACGATGGAGGCCCCGGCTTCGGGGGTGGTGACGTAGTTCTTCTCGTCCTTCTGGCGCTCGGACTTGTCCCAGTCCATGTCGTTGCCAGCGACGGAGTCGTGGAAGATGTGGCCTTCGCCTTCGTTCATCTTCCAGTAACCCACGAGGCCTTCGGACTTGGGATCCACGGAGCACTGGGTGGAAGCGATGTCGCTGGCGCTGCGGGCGATGTTCCAGATGCGCATTTCGGCCATGCGGCCGGTGTAGCTCTGGGAGGAGCCGTAGCCGCCCCAGGACATGCCGATCTCGAAGCGGTTCAGGTTGAACGCCTGGTTGCCGGATACGGAGTTCTCGGACGGGGAATCCTTCTCACCGTTGACATACACGCTCATGTTGGAGCCGTCCCAGACGATGGAGATCATGTACCACTGGTTCTGCTCGAAGGAACCCGTGGCCGGGTCGCCGGTCGCGCCGGTGACGTAACGGCCGGAGGGGGCCACGATGTCCAGGGTCTTCCAGGGCTTTCCGTTCTCGTTGAAGCGGAGCAGCACCTGACCGCCGCCGTCTTCGTTCCAGCAGCAGAACCGGCACAGCTGGTCGTTGCCGCGGGACTTCATGTTGTACGGATGGGCCTTGATCTCGAGGGTCCAGGTGTTCAGGTTGTAACCGGCACCGAGGCTGAAGGTGGAATACACGCCCGTGCCCGGAATGTCCAGGGAGAAGGTCTCCATGGTCTTGCCGATCTTGATGAACAGGTTCCTGGAGGCGTCGAGGATGTCGGCGCGGCCGCCTTCCAGATAGGCGACGGCGAGCGGGATCACGTAGT
>Ga0310697_10001330_pt1 | contig 29284 bp, 22 predicted proteins | sample 172DNAGHGlowgp2_FD_203883 | JGI IMG/M metagenome (GOLD analysis project Ga0310697, IMG submission 203883) | Sheep rumen microbial communities from Palmerston North, Manawatu-Wanganui, New Zealand - 1728 DNA GHGlow gp2 (v2) (version 2) | ecosystem: Host-associated > Mammals > Digestive system >... | reverse complement strand
CGGCAACACCTCTAGAAAGCATCAAGTACGTACTCGACATCGTCGATATGGTGCTCATCATGTCCGTGAACCCAGGATTCGGCGGCCAAAGCCTGATTCCCTATTGTCTCGACAAGATTCGCGAACTGCGCACCATGAAACCGGAACTTGACATTCAGATTGACGGCGGCGTCAAGCTCGACAACATCCTCAAATGCAAGGAAGCGGGCGCAAATGTGTTCGTCGTCGGTTCAGCCATCTTCGGCAAGCCCGACCCGGAAGCCGTCTGCCGCGAATTTGTGAATTTGGTAGAAAACAAATAGTTGGCAGAACTTAAAGCTTAGAAGCGGCTGAAAATGCCGCCCTTATAAAGCAAGTCCAGCGTATTCAAATAGCGTCTATAATCGGCCGTATCAGAGCACGAATTTATTTCGCAGTATTTGTCCATATCCTTAACGACAAACGGTATGGCCGCAAATTCCCTGTTCTTCAGCAGATTCCTTACTTTTTTACGGTTGCGGTCATCGACTTTTTTATTCTGCGAAATCTTTTCGACTAGTTTATACGGTAAAACCTTCTTTGCGTCAGGCGAGACTTCGTCCGGATTAGCGCGAAGAACTTCAGAATAACCGTCGCCAAAAAATATACGCTTTACATTCGAACTCGGTATATAGTAGCCGTAGCGTCGTATATCAATGACAGAATCGCGATTCTGATAAAGAAAATACCCCGACTTGACTATCATCGTCATGGTCACAATGGAATCACCCGTAGCAGGGCGGATCCACTTCTTTTGAGCTCGGTCATAAAAATAATCGACATGAATTTTTATCCATTCCAAGTTGATGAAATTAAACCGATTCATAAGACGTTTGTATGTATTTTGAACGTCCATAGAGGCCTTTTTCAGAAGATTTTCATTTTTCAACAACAATTGGCGGTTCAGCACGTCAAAAAGATTTTCCGATGCAAACAAGTTATCATCAACATCTACATCTAAAAAGCGATCATCATTTACGTCCAAGACATGTCCATACACAGGAACAAATTTGCCATTTGGTTTTTCCAGTTTCGAACGCACCGAAGGCAGATCCATCCTTTTCGAAATAAGCGAAATAATTTTTTCTTCAAAAACTTTTTCCATTTCGCTGTTCATGGCAACTGTTCTTAGCGGCATTGTAGGTTCAAAGGCACAAGCCCCCTTAGGCAACAAGAAAAGCACCGATAAAACAACAGCAAAATAAAACGAGAGGATAGAACGTAAAGTCATATCCGTAATATATAATAAAAGACGAGAAAACGGACCTATGGTCTCTACAGACTAGAGACGATAGATACCCCCAAAAGACAATCTACTGCAAGTAATCAGTTAATCGGAGTCGAGGCGGCGGATGCAAAGAGAGCCGACACAAAGATGATAGAAACAACGATAATGAAATACCAGTTCTGCATGAAAATAATATATACTGAAAAATCTGCAAAAATCTTTTATTTACAAAAACTTACAAATTTATTCAAACAGTCTTTTTCATATAAACGCATTCAACTTGTAAAAGAACCGTTAGAATTTTCGTACTGTTGTATTTTTTACGCCGTTCAACTTGTAACGTTTATCGCCATCGCGGACAATCACGCCATTACGTACTCTCTGAACGAAGGGAGCGTTTTGTTTTTGTGCCGCACCCGACGGAAGAACGCGAGGAAGCCCCGTCCGTTCGCATTCTCCCATGAGAAAACTTCCTATATAGGCATCGCTCTCTAAATTGTACTTGTAACCATTTTTATTTGCAAAGTGGATACAATCTTCTTCATTCGTTTCACTGCAAACTTTTAATTCAACATACATGGGGATTCCAGACCATCCCGAATAACAGCCCACTTTCGCCTCGATAGAAAGTTCATTGTTGCCATCAAAGGTCATCACCGTATCGGCGCCCTTGATTTCGATTTTTCGGCTATGAACTTTCATGAAATCAATAGTATCCGGAAGCGCGACATGGTAAGAAAGAACCCCTACTGTATCTAACATGCCGAAACTGCCCATGCCATAGACAAAAAGCGAAGTCTTCATCTTCCGCGTCAAGTTGCCAAAGCCCACGTTCTGGATGCGCAGTTTCGCACGTAAAATTCCATCGCCGCTCACCGTATCGCTCATCCACGATTCGCGCAGCACAAAGCGGTAGCCCAAGTGGTCATTGATGTACTTGAATCCCGAAAGCGAATCGACACGCGCCGGGTCGTAGTCGAAATCCTTCTGCTTGAAGGGAGTCTTCTTCCAACTGTCAATCAAGTTGTTGTTCCACTGGATGTTTAGATAACTTGTATGCGTGCGGAACCCCTCGTACGCCAAAAACTCCGGCGTATTGATGACCTGATAGCCACCCGCCGTCGTGAGCGCCTCGCCACCATATGGCGTGTTAATGCCGTATTTTTCGAGCCAGGCCACACCTTCTTCGCGACAAATGGAAGTCTTGCAGTCCGCACCCCAAGTGCCGTAATCGTACTGCGTTCCCAGATAACCGTCATTGAACATTCCCACGCGGTACATGGTATCGCCCTTCGCCTTTGCGATTTCTTCGAACTTTTCACCGCCGATATAGAAATCCTTGCCCCAGTCATCGAATCCCAAGACCTTCGCCGAATAGTTGCCCGTGCGCGTGAGAATTTTGAGTTCGGGCGGAGTGTTACGGAGCATCAAGTTTGTCGCCTCGGCCACACGGTCGTAAGTGATATTCGTGTCAGAATGCATCTCGCCATAGGCACCGTGCATGCCCATCTCAAGCGCCACGATTACATCGGTATTCTTCGAGAGCACCGGCGCAAGCTGTTTCACATGCTTTAGCACCCACTCATGATCCGGCGTCACGTTACTCCTGCCATTGTACCACGGGTCGTAACAGATGCGCACAATCACGTGCCCGTTATTCTTGCGGATATTGTCAAATGTTGTCTGCAACACATTCAACGCATCTTCGGCAAGGTCCTGATTCTTGCCCCAAGTCGTATCTTTCTTGCCACCTGTCGTATCAATGCCGATCCAGGCGTGACTGCTGAATTCCGAAATTTCCGCACGCAAGTGCAACAACTTGCCATACGGTTTCTCAATCGGCTTGCCGCCCGAAGGCTTAATGTGCAACACCTGCGGCGTATAGAATCCGCGGTCGAAATTTTCGAGCGTCTGCATCGCGTCGGTCGTATCGATTTGCTGCTTCACGAGACCAGCCGCTGAAACCGGCGCCTGCAAAAAAGCCACCAAAACAAATATCAGGGAGAGCTTAGCAAAAGCGCTCAAACACAATAGGCGAAAACCAGAAAAACTCATACTTGTAATATACATAGTTTTGAAAAGGAAAGAAGAAAGAAAAAGCCTTCCCTTACGGAAAGGCTCTCTTTGAAACGCACTAAATTCTAGAACTGCGTGAAGAATTCCCAGGTTGTTTGAGGAACCCAAGACTGCCCCTGGCCTGGATCCCTGTGATCCCACTGGTGGCCCGCATTGTCGGTGCACCACTTGACCGGGAAGCGTTCGTCAACGTCCTTGTAGTCGTAGCAGGTGTGCTGCCCGCTATTGGATTCCTGGGCTTTTTCCTTGGTGGCGTCCTTGCCTTCGGCGCTTGCGTTTTTCAGCGCGGTGTCGCGGGCGGAGCGTCCCATTGCGGGAGTGCAGAGACCGTCACTCATTCCGTGGACGCCCATCCAAGCGATAGGCTTGCCGGTGTTTTTTGTCGCCGCAATATTCACGTCTGCCGTTTCATAGACGGCGACACCGCGGAGTACATCCTGACGGCTTCTAGACAACATATTGGAATACATCGAACCGTAACTGAACCCTGCAGAGAACACACGGGAAGAGTCGATACAGAGTTCGCTTTCCAGTTTCGCCAGGAGTTCGTCGAAGAAGGCGTAGTCCTTTTCTTCCCAAGGTGCGCACATATTTTCGTGGCACTTTCCGTCGGGAGCAACGAAGATGGTCGTGCCTTCCTTGTCAAAAGGCTTCATGCCGTAGTAGTTTTCATTGCGGGCCACATTCTGGGCCGAGCCGCCCATGCATTGCATGCCAAAGATAAGGCGATAGGGTTTGTTCTTGTCGTAGTTGTTCGGGAGGTCGTAATAAACATCGCGCGTGGTACTTTCGCCCTTATAGGTCCAAGTAAACTTGAACTGGCCAGACTTGGACAATTGCGTGTCCTTTCCGCATCCACGGGTAGGAACGGGATCGTTACCCTTCGGCCAACCAAAAGCGTATGTCTGCTTCGTCGAAGCCTTGCTGAGCTTGAGATCAAGAGTCGTATCGAGATTCGCCAACGGAACAAACAACGTATCGTATTGATCGGCAACGACACGCAACGTATCACTGTCATCGCCCTCCTTGCGGAGCGAATGAGCATCCGTCGCGCCTAAAGAACCCGCAGCGTTACCGTAGCTAGTAAAGCGGACAGTTTCTTGCGCAGAACCGAGCCGAATCTTCGCAACGTAAGTACCCTGAGCCCCTATAGAAGCGACAAGGTCTATCGACCCGGAACCCTGCAAAGTCTTGTTGAGCACCTGGTTTCCAGCCACGTCAAAAACCTTGACCTGCATGGGTGCGCTACTGCCCTGAGAAAAATTCAGGATTCCATTCATCAAACTGAAATGCCCAATGGCACCGCGAAATTCGCGGATAGACTCGGCATCATCTTCGTGAATGGTGAATTTTCCAGCTTGGTCCGTTTCGGTTTCTTTGCCTTTTTTGAGCAATTTCACCGTGGCCTTGACCGGAGAGGAATCGTCTTTATCTTTTACGGTTCCTGTTAAAGTATAGGCAGATGCTGCAGAAAACGCAGTCGCCACAATAATGGGAAAAACAGAAAAGATTACTCTTTTCATCGCACACTCCTTTTTTTTCCCATTCCACCACAACAACTCTTTTATCAAATATAAACTCAAAAGCCTTTGATTGCTCAAAGAAAAAAATTTTTTCACCTCAGTTCCATATATATGGAACAAAAAAATGCCCCACCGAAGTGGGGCATGACAAATGTTATAAGACAATATTAACTATACCTTATCGCTAAAGCTTTTTGTAAACAATTCCGTAAATTCCTTCGTCAATTTCTACATACTTTGCACCAACAAACTGCGAAGGAATAGTCAATTCAAACTCTGATTCACACCCCCTGCAAGTTCCCTGAATATAACCTGTATTTGTAAGAACAGAATCACCGATATCTGGATCATAGACATTTTTCCAGATATAAAAATGGGTGGATACATGCAGCGTATCGTTCACTATTTCATAATCTATTGTATTTGTACCACCACAGTCTTCGAACATTTTCACAAGAACAGTTGCTGTTCCATCATCGCCAACAAGGAATTCTAAATCCTTTTTAGCATCCCAATAAGAAACTTCATCCGAGCCTTCATTTACATCAGAATCATCTGCTGCTTTTTTAAGAGAATTTGCATTAAGTTCATTACAAGACTTTGATATTTTAAAATCAAAAGACGATTCCTTTGCGGCAGTTTGCTTCGCAGGCACATCTATCACTATACTATCCGCACTTGTATCATCAGAACATGACACAAGCAAGCCCACACTAATAGCGATGGTTGCCGAAAGTAGCAGAACTCTTTTTCGCATGATAATCACCCCATGATTTTCTAGAATGTGGAACATCTATAATATAATCAAAATTTCTTTTTTCAGACAAATTTATTTTCGAGGTGTAAGAAAGGCATGGAAATAGTTTTTTCACTTTACCTTCTAAAATTTCACAATAAGCCTCTGCAACACTTTTCATTTCAATATTATCAATTTTTTCCTTCTTTTCAATTCCGTTATTATCATAAATATACGCAAATTCAAAATCAGCATTCAACACCGAATCTAATGTTGCTTCATTTTCATCAATATCATTATCTATTTCCACATCTTCTGCTAAAATTTTTAAATCTTGCATAGCAATATCAGCACTTTCCAGATATCCATTTTTATCAATCCGAACATTAAAATAATTATCGTTGTTACGAACAATCCTACCATTAAACACTCGTTTAAAATTAAAAGTCCGACCCTCAATTTTTACACCTTGAGACATTGAAAAAGATCGTCTTTCATCCACAGAGACCAACACAAACTGATTTACATAATCATTTGGCATAATCGTCTTCAATACTTTACTCGCACAAAAAAAACGATTTGAATCAAAATCCGATAAATCTATATTCACTTTTTCATTCTTTAACCTAAAAGTATTCTTTCGTACATTAGAAATGTGATATTTATTCTTAAATCGCTTTTTCAAATCAGCAAAAATTTTCTTTGAAGTTTCATCTACTTCAACTATAAATGATTTTCTTTTTTCTTTATTTTTATCATTTTGATTTTCATATTGAGTATCTATTCGGTTTTGAATTTTCAAGGTTTTCTTTACATTATCATCCATTACTAAAACAGGCCTCGCCAAAGCAAATGAATGAAACATTACAATAACAAACATAAACCAAATCATTTTTTGCATAATACTCTCACACACTAATAATCCAATCCTACATGAATAGAACTACTATGATATGTAGGGGTCCCATATGTTTCGTACATTACAAATAATTCCAAAGTACCATCAATTGGAATAGGTTTGTTATATGTACGATCAAAGGTTTCCATACTAGTATCATGATAAATTCCGTTCTTATCATAGCCTCGTAAAAAAGCTATAGCCGGTTGTAAACCTCTAATGTTATTAAACACATCAACAATTTCCGCCCCAGTCATACTAAACGAATTCCAAATAGATTCTCCTCTTTCTATAAAATTTTCCACAAAAAAACCATACAATGCATCTGAAACAACATAATTTCCCCCTATCCAATCACTCCCTTGCCATCCATCGGAATAAAAACCTAATATAGCATGAACACCACTAAAAACAGACCTCAATCTATCCACCCTTGAAAAATCTATATTTTCAATTGTTAACGGTAAATTTATTCTATTAGACTTATTCACGTTTAACGTCAAACAAGCATCTAAAATAACCCATCGAGTTTCTCCTCCATAAACTTTCCCATAATCATCTTGAGTACATACATTCTTTCGACAGCCATCATGCAAGTTAACAGAATAATCGTAAAAAAGCAACTCCTGTTGATCGCCATGCCCTGAAAAGAAGACGAATTCTGAATGATATAATGTTGCATCTCTATAATTTTTTGCAATTGCGTTGCCATTCATTGCCAATCCGGTTGAAGAAACTTGCGTATCCCTATACTTCTTTTTATTAGGATATTTTTTATCCAATGCAGAAAAGAGGCTTCCCACAAACGCCTCTTCATGAGAATAAGACCTATCCAAATCAGGCAACTCTTTTTTTACGCTAATATTATGATTAGTCCTATAAGTACCATATTTTTCCACTACAAAAGAAGATACTTTTACTTTCGAGGGTGTTGTCCACACAGGACCCGAAGCAGCATACAAGTCAACAATAGCCAGCAAAATAAGAACAGAGAAAATCTTCATAATTTCCTTTTTTCACACACAAAAGAATTTATTAAAAAAAAAAAAACAAAGTCAATAGTTTCATTAACATTTCTCTGTAAAAAATTTCATTTATGGTATTGTCAAGAATAGATTTATCATAAAAAAAACACAACATAAAAAATATACACTAATACGCCTCCATTATGCAAGCATTTATAATATTTTATGAAAAAATACCCCACCGGAGTGGGGCATGACAATCTAAGCACCTAAAGATTTTTACTTCACAACGGATGCAGTGAATCCCTTATAAATTGCCTGCAAGGCGCCGGCGAGGTAAGCTAGCGGAGCATTCCAGTTGATGGCCACTTCGTTTGTCGCATAGCTGCAGCGGTTGTCTATATAAGCTAATGCGGGCTTGTCAGCAGAGGCATAGTTCGGGCACTTCCAAAGTTCCTTGCCGTCGAGGTTGATATCCTGCTTGCCCAAATGCGGGCCGCCTACGAGCATGCCCGGCACCGGGTCATCGACAAAGTCCGATTCGCTTACGCGGTGGTGCGGATTACGCGGGCTCCTGAAACCAAAGCCCGTAATGTAGGTGATTTCCATCGGGTTCTTGCCCAAGAGGTAGTCAAGGCACTGCTGAGCGCCATCCAAATAACTCTTGTCGCCCGTGACAAAATACGCATGCATCAAAACAATTCCGTTGTTCGCCATGGCACTGTTGCTGCCCCAGTTCCAGCTGGACGGGAGCGCCGGGAGCCTGTAAGCGCTCGTATCGCCAATGGCACGGAGTTCATTTGCCGCGGCAAGCAACGCCTTGCGCGCCTCACCGCCTAGTTTTGCACCAAACTCCGCAGAATCCAGCGCCATATGATAGACAGCGAGCATATTCACATCGCCCCACCACGGACCATCGCTCCTGATTTTGTACGCTTTCAAATCGTCGAGATAATTCTTCTTCTTGGTCGCACGGAAAAGTTCCGTCGCCGCGAAGGCAAATTCATCTTTGCCATCTTCGCCGCCATACATGTACTCGCCGGTTTGCACATCAGCCGGTTGCTTGAAAAAAGTTTTCGGATGACGTTTCGCCCAGTAATAAGCTGCGCCAGACGCCTTGAGCATGCGGTCTGCAAATTCCTTGTCGAACGGAGCATACACGCGATAAGCCTGGGCCATCACCGCCGCGAAATCCAGCGTCGCCGTCACACTTTTTTCAATCGCGTAACGCAAAGCGCCATCAATCTCGGGCATTGTACTGGAACCGAACTTGAGCGATGTGAGTTTATGATAGACCGCGCCGTCCTTGTCCTGCATCGAAAGCATCCAGTCCAAATTCCAGCGGATTTCTTCCAAGATTTCCGGCATCTTCGGGAACTCGCGCGGAATGTTCCACTGGAGCGTGTCCATGTACGTCGGGAAATGTTCGTAGAGTTCCAACAACGTAAATACGGTAATGCCCGAGTTCACGATGTACTTGCCGTAGTCACCCGCATCGTACCAACCACGCTGAGACTTGATATACTTCGCATCGGCCTGCTTGGGAGCCGACTTGCCTTTCGCCTTGGCAACTTCGGTCGCCGTCGGGAGATCCGTCCCGTAGACAATCACCTTGTCATCCATGTGCCCTGCCGCGCGGGCCCACTTGCCTGCATAACGCGTATCAAGCGCCATGCCTGCACGCTGATAATAGAACCACTTGAGTGCGGCCTTTGTCAAATCTTCATAGACGTTCTCGCCCACCACAATCGGATTTCCGATATAACCGTCCCTAAACAAGCGGTACGTACCCGGTTTCTTTATCGACGAAATATCATACGTCTGGACTTCTTCGCCGCTGTAATCCCAGTCATAGACCATCGGCGCTTCGAGCGTGAGAACAGCCTTGCCGCTCATGTCGCGGACTTCGAGCGTGTTCGCGTCGTTACCCGGAATGACGACTGTTTTTTCGGATTCGGGGGTAAAACCAAGCTGGTTCACCAAGGGTATAGCAAAGGACGGCACCGCAAGGGCGAGCGCAGCAAATAGACGTATCCGCATACAAAACCTCATTTTTCTCTAAAGATACCTTTATATTTTACAAATTGTTGCAGCAGCACGCATTTTAATGTTTACTGGAGGCAACGGACAGAGGATAAGACAACTGACCCCGGTATTGGTCGGGGAGACAGACGGAATGAAAAAATCCCCGGCGCACTTGCCGAGGATTTTCAAAACGTTTACGATTTTCGCGAATTACTTCTTGGCAGCCTTGTAGTTCACGCCCGGACGGAGTTCGAGGCCGACAGTCACGAGGAGAGAGACGATCGGTTCGTAGTGGTCCTGGGAGAGGTCATACACGGCGACACCGGCCATGCCTTCGCTCTTCACGTGCTGAGCGACCGCCTTCACAGACGGAATGCCCATGAACACGATGGTTTCGGTTTCGCTCACAGCCACTTCGGACTTGGAAGCTTCATCGAAGGTCACCGTGTAATCCGGCGTGTCGAAACGGTTCATGAGTTCGGCATACGGGAGGTAACCTTCGTTACCGCTGCCTACACCCTGATGACCCGAACCGAGGCCCTTGGCACCAGCAAAGGACTTACCGTACAAGAACACCACCGGAGCAAGGAGATTCTTGTTCACGCCGGCAGCAGCAACAGCGTCAAGCGTTTCCTGCACAGAGTTTGCGCTCTGGTTCGGAACGAGGCTGCTTTCGCTTTCGTTCATGAGGTCTGCCATAAACACGTCAACGTAAGCGGCGCGGTTCAAGGCTTCTGCCTTGTAGGCATCCATGCCAGCAGCCGGATAAATCACGGCAGTCACCGTCATGCCCGAAAGGCCATCGACCAAGGCGTTCAACATCTTGGCGTAGTCTTCGGCATCGTCCGTCGTGAGGTTCTGCCAATCGAGTTCGACACCGTCGCCACCATTCGTAGAAACCCAGTCCTTCACGTTCGAAACAAACGTGGAGAGCGTTTCGTCAGAGGAGGCAATCGACTTGAGGCTCGACTCGGCTTCCATGCCACCCACGGAAACAATCAGCTTGACGCCGTTTTCCTTGGACATGTTCACGAGGTTCTTGAAATTGTCGGCATCGTATTCATCAGCAAAGGCGACCGTACCTTCGGCAGTCGGAGCGATAGACATATAGTGAATGTCCGTCACGAGATTGTAGCGAATATCCTTTGCATAGAACTGGGAATACTGACTCCAATAGGGATAGAAGCCTATCACTTTGTCGGCGGCGGCCTGAGCAGACACCGCAGCACCCATAGCGAGAGCAAGTGCAATAACTTTAAAGTTCATCTGAATACCTCTTCCTATTGATTAACCTTATGGAGAGCACCCGTAGCCGCATCCATACAATAGATTCCCGGATCAGCCACGAATTTATCAGCCGAAGCCGCACGCTTTGCTTGCGCATCTATGATTGCCTGATCACGGCCCGGATTGGCAAGTTCAGTCGCATCACACCAGCGATAAGCCCAACCGTGAGCCTGACCGAATACAACGTATTGCTGGGAAATAGCGATTTCGTCAATCGGAACCTGTGTCAACGCCGTGAAATCATCAGGGACTCCGACAAAGTTGAATTCCATCAAGTCCTTCATGATTGCTTCATCAGCTGCGGGATTGGCGCAGGATGCCGCAGGATAACCACCCAGGAACTTATCGGCACAAATTGCAGCGAGAACAGCGGGATCCAAGGCCGCAAAAGCGGCATCATCGGCAGCTTTAACGGCTGCATAGTCAAGACCCAACTTTTGCAAGGAATCCTGGACATAAGCATTGTGCACTTCCACATAATCCTTGATTTGCAATTTGCGCAAAATCGGATGCACATCCATATAGCCTTGAGCAGTGAAGCCTGCCGGAAGGTTTTCAGAGTAAGGGTCGCTCACTTCCAAAGAGGAGCATGCACCCAAAACACCTGCCAAGAGAATCATTGTGTACTGGTAAAGTTTTTTCATTTTCAGCACCTCTTAGAAATTAACCGTAACATCAGCCGTAATGATGTTCTTGCTGATGGAAAGTTTTTCAGCACCGGCGGCGGTCAAAGCCCCATCAGCACCCGTGATAGCGTAGGCGTAGTCAAGGTCGTTCGTGAGCATGCCGTACTGAACGGACAAGTAAGAAATCGGAGCGAGCTTCACGCGGATACCGCCCATAATCAAGCGTTCAGAAGCCTTGAGCACGCTGACGGCCACATTCATTTCACCGAATGCTCCGCCAAAACCGAAACCATTGCCAAATTCCTTTTCATACTGCTGGAAGCCGGCGAGCAAAGCAATCGGGCCCCACACATCGGCGGTAACACCGGCAACGATGCGCTTTGCAGTACGCTTGAGGTAAGCGTTTTCTTTAGCCTGGGAGAACGAACCCTGAACGAGGATCTGACGGTCAAGAGCGGCAAGAGCACCGATATCGGCACCAATACCCACAGCAAATTCAGTGAACTTGTTCTCTGCAATCTGTGCAAGACCCGTCGCAGGATCAATTCCGAGCGAATTAGCCTGAGTCAGCATATTGACGCGAGCGTTGAAGAACACCTTGTCAGCCCAGTTGACATCGACCTTGGCGGTAATACCCTTACGGTCCGGAGTAGCGAGACCGAACGGCAATGCAAGACCGACAGACGGATCCAATTCCATCAACGGGTCGAGTTCCAAGCGCTTTGCGACATTGCCCGTGTAACCGTTACGGTAGAAGTGGCCGTTCTTGTAGTTGTTGTCCAAGCGGGAGTAGAGATATCCGCTTTCACCATTCTGACGACCGGAGAGATCGCCGTTGTTGGAAAGCGAGTTCGTGTTGGCCGACGTCATCAAGTTGTACGCCTGCAATGTCGTGGAATTATAGACATTGAAGTAGAGGTTTTCGAGACTGGAAGCGCCGTACGTAGCAAGAATCAAGCTATCCGCAGGATTCGTATACAAGGCGTTTGCATTCAAGATAACCGCGCGACCCTGATAAACCGGGGAAGACGCCATTTCGGACCAGAACTTCTCATCCGTCTTGAGGTAACCGGCTTCCACCTTGAAATCGATATCGTTGATGTCGCCTTTCGCAAAGAGGTTCGCATAGAAGCTGTTACCGCTTTCATCAACATAGTCTTGGTTTACGACCGCCTGAGACGTAGTAGAGGCGTTCTTGATATAGACAATCCTTTCGCCGTTGATGTTTTTCTCGACAACCTTGTAGGAAACCTTGACTTCCTTACCTAGGTAATCGCGATCAACCTTCCACTTGGACATGGCAAATTCGCCATTCAAGCCGAACGAAACCGGAAGCGTCGGAAGCGCTTTCTTGGAATCGAAGCTCAAGTCCGCAGAAAACACCCTGTTGTTGTCGTAGTAGACGGTATCGGTATCTTCAATCTGCCTAGAACGACGTGTCAACTTGCGGTCAAGCAGGTTGACAAAGTTCAAACCGAGGTGAGCACCGTAGGATTCGACACCGGCACGCGCACCGAGCATGTAGCGGTCGGAGAAATCGAAGTCGAAGAACACCTGGTCAACTTTCTTTCCCGTATTGCGGAGACGGGCACCAGTAAGCTGAGCGGTAATATTATCGACCGCACCAACGCTTCCGCTATTGTATGCGACGTTAAGGCCCTGCAGCAAACGACGGCTTGTCGTATCGAGGTTACGCTTTGCAAGAGCTTCGCGACGCTTTTCCGAGAAAATCTCCGGTTCCTGGAGAATTTCGGTCTGCGGGGCGAAAACGGTGAGCGGGGTATAACCGACACGCATGTAACCCAAGTTGAAATCGACATGTTTGTTCAGGATTGTACCATCGTAGCTGAACCAATGACCGATAATCGGGTTGTTGTTTTCGTCGTAAGAATTCTGCCAATCCTTGTGCAAACGCAACTCGACGTCAATCATCGTTTCGGAACTCGGACGAGCGGTCAAGCGCAGGTCCACATCCGTAAACGCCTGGTTTTCCTGAGTCGGGGATTCCTTGGCGTACTGGTCCGAAGAAGAGAAGGAGGCAAGCACACCGGCCTTTGCCGTACCGTTAATCTTGAGTCCGAGTACAGCCGCATTGAGAGAATCCAACTTTTCCAGCAAGGATTTCTGTTGCGTAACAACCTCAGCCTGGTTTTCAGCAGCAAAAGCTGTTGCCGCCGAGAAAGCGACAGCGGAGGTCAATAAAAATTTGCGCATGTTCATATTGAAATTCATTCTAGTTACCTCCCATTAAAATTCCACATTAATGGAAGCTTCAAAGATAGACTGACTAAATTCATGCTTGTACGTACCCGTCGCACCGTCTCCCTTCTTTTCCTTGCTGAAGTAATCCGGCAAGTTGCGAGCAGAACCGGCAAGAGCGGCGGTATTGTATTCGTTCGAAACACCAATCATGCCGTAGCTGATGGAGAGCCATGCATTATCGGCAACCGTGTAGTCAAAGCCTACCATCCAGTGCGTCTGCTTGTTCTTCAAGAGAGGAACGTCAAGACCGACTGCCGAGTTTACACCGCCAATTCCAAGATCAGAATTAATCATCTGGAACCCGGCCGTAAAGCCGACACGCGGCAAGAACTGTGCTGAGAAACCGGCATTGATGAAGCTACTCTTGACCTCACCCATGCTGTACATCATATCGTTCTTGCTGCTGGACTGCTTGAAGGAACCCGAAAATTCCATGGGCTTGCTCAAACCGGCCATCTTCGCGATATCGAACTTGGCGCCACCGCCAATTTCCATGTAAGAAGTCTTTTCGATTCCCGGAATCGAGCTGTTCACCTGATTGAAGATGCTCACAAGAGCCTGGAATTCAATCTTTTCTTGCCAATCGCCCTTGATCAATGCGCGGACACCCATGCGGTTCGCAGTTGCGAGGCCGTTCGGCAACGCCATCTGTACCGACGGATCCATCATCATGCTAAGCAAAGCGAGCTGTTCGGCGGAATAGACGTTGGAACCCCAGGAGTTCTTGTTGTACGGAGCGATGTTATAACTTTCCGCCTGACCGGCCTTGAAAGCGTCATCGTTCGTTCCGAGAGAACGGGCAATCGGAGAGAACTTCGGAGAGTAATTATAGAGAGCGTCGAAAGTCGAATAGAGCGGAGAATTCACGCCGTACTTGACCGTGTTACCGTCCTTATCCGAGTTCAAGATGCGCTGGGCGAAGAAGCTCGGGGACTGAGCGAGGTTGTTGAACCACTTTTCGTCGTTGCGGACGAAATCCAAGGCAAGGCCTGCGCTCCAGGAGTTGTCGACCTTGTAACCGGCGTTCAACGTAGCGAGCAAGGCGGAACCGTTGATAGATTCTTCGTTTTCAACTACGACCGGAGTATTTGTTGCAGGATCAATCGTTTCACCAAATTGCTTGACCTTGTTCATGGACATTGCGTATTCAAGAACGAGATCAAGAGTGAGGTTCTTGTTCTGCATGAGACCTGCGATATCGGCACCGCCGCGAGCACTCAACACGAAAGTATTCTGAGGACCCACATCCGGGTTGATTTCCTGACGGACGTAGCTACCAATATCTGGATCGTCCGGGTTGAAATCGTCCGGCTTGGCGTTGCGCGCAATCGGATGGCGATAGGCGTAGGACTTCGAATTTTCGTTATCGAAGATCAACATCGGAGTCACACCGACATAGACATTCTTCTGAACCGGGAGAAGTTCGAAGTTGCCACCGACGAGCCACTTATCCGTATTGGCGGCAAGTGACGTTGCGACACCCGGAATGGAATCGCCAGGGATAATGTTGCCTTCGGCACCAGTGAAGTCGAGCACCGACACGCGGTTCACGCGGGCCAAGAACGCTTCGGCACGGAGTTCGCCCACCATCGGGTCGATTTCCTGACGGAACTGAAGGTTAAAACCCTGAAGGTTGCGCTTATTGCCTTCGAGGAGCTGTTCCTTTTGGGCCATGTGGCGCTTGCGGGCGAAAATCGTCGGTTCGTACATGATGTCGATACCGGGATTGTAAATCGTGAGCGGAGTCAGTTCCTGACGGAAGTCACCGGCTATCCAGTAGAAGCTCTTGCCGACATTGCCCTCGACATTGAGCCACTTGGCTTCGAGCGTCTTTGCCGCAGAAGCGAAGTATTCCTGCATGCCGCCACCGAGGCGCATCATCACGTTCGCGCGGACAAATTCGTACGGACGGAAACCGAAGTTCAAGTCAGCGGAGACGAACTCGTTGCGTTCCACATCCGGCATATGGTTGATGCCGCTCGGATCGTTGTCCGTATCGAAACTGGAACGCTGAGCCACGGCACGGATGCTACCAGTAATTTCAACACCGCGCTTGGCGTTTGCGCTATCCGCCTTGGCCTGCAAGGCCTTTTGGTTATCCGCAACTGCTGATGCCGATGCGGCAACCGAAGCAGTGAGAAGGGCGATTAAAGTTCTTTTCATTTTCATATTCATCTTTAGCATCCTCCCTTAGAACCAAGCCTTGGTTTCGGCTGCAATGTAATGGGAATGCCAATTATTTTCAGAAACAGTTTCGTCAGAGTGCGTCATGAACTTGTAACGGAAGTGCAGCCCCACGCGGTCAGAGAAGTCCCAGTCAAAGCCTAAGCCGATGGCGAAGTCCATGTAGTTGATGGGAGCCTTTCCGTAGTAGAAAGGAGTCACTTCGTTCACGTAAGACGGGTTCGTCTTTTCATTGAACTTACCGACAGCATTCGGAGCGGAATAAATCAAGTAAGCCTTTTCGGACCTGAACGTTTCGAGACCGAGGATACCCACCATGTGGAAGGTCGGCGTCACGGCGACGGTCGGTTCAAACTGGCCATAGAAGCTCGTCATGAGCATATTGGACTGCTTTTCCGAAACGGCAAGCGGAGTAAACGAAGTCGAAACACCGGAGAGAGCGAGGAACGCTGTCATCATGACGTTGCGGTCTGTCCCGAGCCAATGACCGATATCGTAACCACCCATGAAGGACATGTAAGTGGACCACTTGGCGTGCATCGGGATTTCCTGCTTTGCGACCTGCGAACCATTTTCGTAAGCGACGAAGGATTCCCACAATTCCCAAGTACCACCATAGAGACCGCCGCGCTGGCGATACATCTTGATGCCTTCACCGGCATCTCTCTGGACACCCGCACGGGCGATGTAGCCAGAACCGGAAGCGTTACCGGAGTCAGCCACAAAGAGCGGCTTGTGCTTTGTCCAGGAATTGGAACTTTCCCACATGTTGCGGCCGTTCAAACGATAGTTGAACGCAACAACGTCCTGACCCGGATCGATCTGACGGTGCTGAGCATACTGGAAGTCAAAGTAACCGCGGTTGAAACTCGGTTCCAACTTGAAGTTGATACCAGCCATGTTCGGGGAGTAGCGAAGCGCACCTGCATTGAGGTAGGTTTCGTCCTTGCGCCAGCCCGGGAAACGGGACGGGTTCGAAAGAGAATACGGAGAGTAGAAGCCCGGCTGGAAGAACACGAGTTCAGCCGTCATCGGCCAGCCTTCGACATACTTGCTCTGAGCCTTGACATAGAGACCGACCTTCGGGCCTGCCATGGCGGATCTCTTAGCATCGCGGGAATAACCGGAAGACTGCTTCGTCGAATCAAAGCCATCAATGGCTGCAGACTGATAGAAGACCGTGGAATCCGTAATGCTTACGCCAACGTCAGCCATCAAGAAGAGCTTCGGAGTGACGTTGCCCTTCACGTCAGCACTAATCACGTGCGTATTGAGGAGCACCGGGCTCTTGCCAGCGGTAATCCACTGGTTGCGGAATTCGTCTTCGAAAATAGAGCCTTCGTCATACGTAACGCCCATGTAGTTCACACCGACCGTCAGATTGTCGGCAATCTTTTCCTTGGCGACACGGCCATGGAATACAGTACCGCGGAAGTCGTAGCCACCGGTCATTTCAAGTTCGCCCGGCTGACCACCGTACATGCGCATACCGTCGCGGGTCGCCATGTCGGCATCAATCGGCTGGGACACGAGGAACTGAGCCTTCATGTCGTACGGGAGCTGGTAGATGTTGGCAAACACGCCACCGAAGGAGCGGTTCGTCCAGAAAGCACGACCACCTTCCTTGACAGGCTTGAACGCCTTTTCCTTATAGTAGGTAGAAACGGTCTTTTCGTCTTCGAAAAGTTCGTACTGCCAAACGAAACGCGGGTTCGTTTCACGTTCCCACATCGTAAGCGGAGAGGCATTCGCCCAAATGACACCGCCTGCGGTAACGTAGGCACCGAAGACACCTGCACGGATATCGACGCCGACATTCAATTCTTCGTTGATGGTCGAAGAATAGAAGTCTGTAGAGTGGTCGTACAGAGCGCGTTCATCGTAATTGCCCGGGGCATTAGTCGGATGCTTCGCCAAGTAGTTCGAATAAATGCCGCTCAAATCAAACGGGAACGAAAGATTCGTAAACAACGTAATGTAGGAGTTCGGCATGGCGACGATGTTCACGTTCAAGACGGCATCGACGCTTGTGCGAGCCCTATCGTCCTTGACCCAGGGGCTTTCTTCGGAATAGTGGAAATTCTTCAAACGGAAAGCCATGTAACCGGAGACTGCCAGTGGCAGATCGTCCTTGCCGAGGAGAGTCGATTCCATGTTACCGGAAAGAGTATCCAACGAAGCGTGCAGGGAATCAAGCTGCAACTGCGGAGGGAGGGCCCACGCAGCACCGAGGCTAGACGCTAATAAAAGGGAAGAAACTGTTTTGCGCATAAAATCCTCTTAAATCTCGTTACGGAACGGATAATGAGCCGGGCCTTCGTACGGCTTGCCGTGCTTCTTAATCACAACATCGTCAATCCAGACCTTGAAGGATTCGTTTTCATCCTTGCGGACTTCGAGACGGAAACCCTTGAAGTTGGACCAGGCAAACGGGAGCATCACTTCGCGCGTGTTCTTCGCATCCCAGTAAACACCGGTATTGCCGAAGAGCTTCAGAGGAATGCTGAAGTGTTTCCATTCAGTCGTAATTTCACCAAGACTCTTGGAGCGGAGCTTCACCTGGAGGGATTCGCCATTGCTCTTCACGCCATCGTCAACGAGCACGAACAAGGCGTTTTCACCACCCTGGGCACCCTTGATCCAGAACTCAAGGACGCCTTCTTCCAAGTACGGAGTCAAATCGACAGAACCGGCGATACAGATTGCCACACCGGAATAGTCACTTGCGATAAGCTCGATTTCCATGGAAAGGGCACCTTCCATAGCGTACTTGTCGGTGAGAACCGGTTCAGGGTTTTCACGCGGATACTGGTAAGTATAACCACCACCACGCGGAATAGCTTCACGCATGACAACGGTGACAACTTCCTTATCAGGACGGAACGGCTTGGGTTCCTTCATGACAAAGTGGGACTGGTCGCGGTCGCGGTAATCGCTAAAGCCGTAGCCAGCAAAAGAAGATGAAGCAAGAAGCATCGCCGCTAGAGCGGACTTCCAAATGGCTTTTTTTAAGTTTCCATTCATAATAGGTACAATTCTCCAAATTCGGATCACCTACAATATAGCTTGTTTTTTGGCAAATCCTACAGTTCGCTTTGCAAAAAAGGCTTTGCAAAACCCGATCACTCAACGAAATACCGCTTCCCAAGCCGTGTAAACGCTGGACTCAAGCGTAAACGAAATTTTTTTTCTCTTCGCTCGTTTCAGAATGTTTACAAATTAAAAGTATTGACGAGCATCACAATGGACTCAAGCGTAAACAAAAGATACTTTCATTGTTATTTTTCTATTTTCGGTTTTTATGTAGATTTTGAGAACAGGCTCAACGTACTCTTTGGGGGTTCCTATGATCAAGAAAGTTCTTTCAGCAATGGCAATCGGCTGCGCATTCGTCGCATGCGACAGTTCCACAGCACCGCCAGCATACCAGCCGACTCCGACAAGCAGCACAAGCACTGTCGTGCCTGTAGATTATACTGCCGGACGCATCATGAACGCAAGACTCGGTCGCGGAATCAACTTGGGCAACTCCTGGGATTCGGACGGCGCAGATGACAGTGGCTGGGGATTCCCCATCCGTGACACAGACTTCGCCATCATCAAGGCCGCCGGTTTCAACTCCGTGCGCATTCCGGTCCGTTGGCAAAAATTCTCCGACTACAAAACCCACACGGTGGATCCAGAACGTTTAAAAGGCGTCCTGGAAGATATTCGGCTCGCCATAGCCAACGATCTTGCCGTAGTCGTGAACTTCCACCATTACGTGGAACTGAACTGCGCTGGCGGCGGACACTCCGACCGAGGCTGCAAATACGATGCTACAAAATACGAAGAGGAAAAGGCCCACTTCCTCGCCTTGTGGAACCAGGTTGCAACAGCCATGGGCGAATTCCCGGACAACATGGTCGTACTTGAAATTTTAAACGAACCTTCCATACCTAGAGCCGAGATTGTAGACCAGTTGATGAACGACGCCTACAAAGTCATCCGCGCTGCGGCTCCTGGCAAGACCATCATGTTCGAATCGTACCACTTGGCCAAATTTTACGAATTACCGTCACTACACCTGCCAGCAGACGGCAACATCATCTTCAGCGGACACTATTACGAACCCTACCAGTATAGCCATCAGGGTCTCGGCTACGACTGCAAGGGCGACCTCATGAAGTCAAATACGGCAGCGCGTGACATGAGGGAATACGCAGCTACCGCCAAAGAGCTTTATCCCGATATCGACGGGGTAAACCACATTCCTTTGAACATGGGTGAATTCGGCGTTGCCGGCGGTTCAAGCTGCAACTGTCCTAAGGATAGCGCCGTCAGCGAAGCGGGCAAGGCTGAATGGGCTCAAAAGACAATCCAGGCCGCATGGGAGAACGGCATTTCGTTCCACTATTGGTCATTCGGCCCGACAAGCGGATTCGAGGCATACAACATTTACTCCGAATCGTGGTATCCAGGATTCCCGGAGGCTCTGATTTTCTAGAAACTTGGAACTGCGCCTAAACGGCGCAAAAACTACGGGCGGACGAGCGTACCGCCCCAATGTTCATCGAAAAAGGCTTGGAACAGAGGTTCCGGGCCTTTTTTCAATTCTTCGATGACATCTGCAATTGGACGCTTGCCGCGATAAAGCTGACGGAATGCGCGCTCGAAAAAAGCGATACGCTCCGGCGGGAATTCGTCGGCGTGGAGCCTAAGCGCATGGAGATTTAGGGAAGCGAAACGGAGCGGGTTTCCGAAAGCGCGACTGCACGGAGGAACGTCATAATCGACCTTGAGTGTACCGCCCACGAAAGCGTAGGCGCCCACCTGATTGCGCTGCTGCACCGCCGTCGTGCCGCCGAGAGTCGCGAACTTGCCTATGCGCACATGGCCGCCGAGCTGGCAACCGTTAGCAATGACCGCCCCCTCCCCAATTTGGCAATCGTGCCCCACATGGGCATAAGCCATAATCAAGACGCGGGGGGCAATACGCGTGCAACCGCCACCTTGTGCGGTACCGCGATTAAGCGTCGTATATTCGCGAATGATGCAATTTTCGCCAATTTCCAAACGAGTCGGTTCACCGGCATATTTGAGGTCCTGCGGAGGCGCCCCGAGAATCGCGCCGTCATAAACGTGCGTATTCGCTTTGATGGTCACGCCGCCATAGACGCGTACGCGAGATTCCAGCACCACATTTTCGCCAATTTCCGCACCTTCATCGACAACGCACCAGGGGCCGATAACGGCAGACTCGTGGACGTTGGCATTCGGATGAACAAAAGCGGAAGGATGGAGCATATCCGTAATTTAGTAATTTCCTATATTTCCCCGCATGGGTGGCATTATTATCGCATGCCTGACTGCACTTTACGCGTTCCTGTTCCTATTCTTCATCATAGGACTGTTAAGGACGCATCGCTACAAAGGGCCGAAAGCAACCCCGAGCGTCTCAGTCGTTATCCCGATGCGTAACGAAGAGGAATTCGCCGAACGCACGCTCGAAGCCCTTGCCGTACAGGACTACATAGGCGAATGGGAAGTGATTTGCGTCGACGACCGATCCACGGACCGCACGCGCGAAATTCTCGAAAAGTTCGCCGCCACGCACCCGCGATTCAGGGTACTAAGCCTCCCCCAGGATTTACCGCAAATCGCAAGCCCCAAAAAACGCGCCCTCGAAAGCGCATTCAAGATTGCCAAAAACGAAGTGCTTTTGACGATGGACGCCGACTGCATTCCTCGCAAGAGCTGGATTACCGCTATGGCCGGGCGATTTGTCGATGGCATCTGCATTGTGCAGGGTCCCAAGCAGAACAACGGCACACGCTCGATGCCGCACCTCTACCAGAAACTCGAAACGCTCGGCTACACCGCGATGGAAGCCGCAGGATTCAGCCTGGGCCGCCCGATTGTCGCAAGCGCCGCATGCCTTGCTTACAAGAAAGATTTGTTTTTTAAAGTTGGCGGATTCGGAGACCTCATCAACCTCTCGAGCGGCGACGACGACATGCTCATCCACAAGATGATGAAAATCCCGGGAACAAAGGTCTGCTACAATCTCGACAAAGACGCCGTAATCGAAACCGCCCCGGTACACACGTGGAAGCAACTATTCAACCAACGCGCCCGCTGGAGCAGTAACGGAACGAATTACGAAAGCAAGGCATACATTCTCTTGCTCACGCTTATTTACACGTACTACATCTGGATGTTCGTGAGCCCGTGGTGCGCTCTGTTCCTCGATTTTCCGTGGCAGTGGTGCGTGTTCAGCATCCTGCCAAAGTTCATCATAGATTTCGTGTTCTTGAGCATCGCCTCGTGGAAACTCAAGTCCAAGCGCCGCATGCTCGCATTCTTGCCTGTAGAGTTCATCCAAATCCCGATGATTGTGTTCTGCGTTCCCGCCGGAATCTCCGGAATGTTCAGGTGGAAGTAGAGCGGCGAACCCACTCAATCGCTTCTTCAGCACTCGTAATTTTTCCGTCGAGCTGGAGTTCAAAACTCTGCTTGATAATTTCGCCCATCTGCTTGCCGGGCTTGAATCCCAAATCCATGAGCATTTTGCCCATGAGGAATGGCTGCGGAGCTGTTTCGATCAAATCGAGATTTGCTGCGGCTTGCCAAAGCTTTTCCGGGAATTCAGCATCGCCTGCTTCAGCATAAAACTTACGCGGAGTCACTTTTACGAGCAAGCACAAAAGCTTCAAACCGCCCAACTTCACCGCCAATCGACGAAGCTGAGGCGCATCGTTTACAATTCCAAGCGGGAGCTCGCTATACGCACCCAACAGCAGCGGAACATTTTTCAGCAAATGAGTTTCGTTCGTAATACGTTCGAGGAACTTGAGCGACGTTTCAGGGTTACCACAGAGGAAAGCCGCAAACGCAAATTCCATCACCTGGTCGTCCGAAAGCGCCGCACATTCAACATTATCAATCGCCTCGGAACCAGCATCTGCATTCACAAGAGCGCGACGCACATTTTCCATGCTGTCGAGCATCTCGCCTAAATCATCCCAGGAACCACGCAACGGGGCAACTTCTGGGAAAAATTCGTTCAGTCGAATATCCAAGAACGCACGCAATCCGAGCGAAGGCTTGCCGGGCTTCAACAGCCATTTCTTGAATTCTTCGAACAAACGTTCAATGGAAAGGTCAGAGAGCGAAAGAGTCCGGCAAAGTTCAACAGTCTCCGGCGCAAGCGTAAGCGCAAAGCGGCTCGCAAACTGCACACCGCGCAAAATGCGGAGCGAATCTTCGACAAAGGCAGGGCCCACATGACGCAACAAGCCTTTCTTCAAGTCGTCAATGCCGCCATACGGGTCGCAAAGCGTAAGTTCAGGCAATTCCATGCCCATCGCATTAATCGTAAAGTCACGGCGTAGCGCCGCTTCCTTGAACGAAAGCTTTTCATCGGTATGCACCACAAAACCGCGATGACCGTAACCAACCTTGCTTTCTGTACGCGGAAAAGAGAAATCAAGCGAAAGCCCCTTCATCGCCAGATGGATAACGCCAAACGCCTTCCCCACCAAATTCGTGCGGCCGTACTTCTTTAAAATCGGGACCAGTTCATCTTGCGTGAGGTCATAGACTTCGATATCGTAATCGCGGCAGTCTTTACCCAAAAGCGCATCGCGCACCCAGCCGCCCACCAAAAAGGCGCGGCCACCGGCACTGCGAATTTCACCCGCAATAGAAAGCAAACGGCTAGGAAGATCCGGCTCGTAACGTTCACCGGCAAGAGTCAAAAGCGAAGGCATTACTTGTCCGCCCCAGCAGACGAATCCGCCCCAACCGACTTGTAACGGTCATAAATGCTCATCGTACGCTCTTCCGAGGAATCCTGCAGCAAAGTGGAAACAGGGATTTCCTTGGTCGTATCGAGCGGCGCTGCGACTTCCGCATTCGCATAGCGGTCATAAATGCTCTTAGCCGATTGACCCGCTTCACCTTTCTTTTTCGATTCTTCCTCGCGGCAAGTATTCAGCTCGTTTTCCAAATACGCACGTTGGTCTGGCGAATAAGTCAACGTACTCAAACGGTATTCAATTTCTTCGCAAACAAGCCCCTGACGTTCACTCGCACAACCGGCGAACATGAGAACGACAAAAGCAGCAATCCAAACAAATTTATTCAGAATCATAGATTTACCGCAAATCAATGGATTATCAGGAGTTTGCCTTTCTTTGTTTTCGAAGAACCGCGAATAACGTATTGATAGACGCCAGGAGCGACTATGTCTCCGCCTTTCATACGGCCATTCCATTCGACACGGCCACCGGCAATATCGTTGCCGCTAAACGACGCCACCAGCTTGCCGCCTCTGTTATAGACTCCAATGACGGCATCGTTTGCAACGTTGTCAAAAATAACATACGGTTGGAGGCGCGGACGGAACGGATTCGGGAACACCTTGACATCTTGACGGGCATCGTCCGTCATGTTGCCATCCGTTGCACGCAAGTCGTTTCTGCTGTAACGGGTAACGCCGTTTTCATGGGCGAACCACACCATGCCAAGAGCGGAATCTACCGCAACATCCTGAATCTTGTCACTGAAAAGCCCTTGCCTCGTCGTAAAATGAACAACGGACAGCGTATCCGGAGACGTCGAACGAGGTGTCAGGCGGTACGCACCACGCGACGAAGTTCCAGCCCAAAGGTTTCCGCGAGCATCAACATCAAGACTGGTAAAATTCGCGCTCGTGAGACCGTTCGTCGAAAGCGGAGACCTTATGGAATCCATGTCCGCATTCCAATATGCAAGTGAAGATCCTGTCACCATCCAGAGGTAATCCGTCTTCGGTTCATAGACCATATCCAGCGGTGTCGAAGACACTCCATAGAACGTTTTCCGCTCAGTCCTAGCAGAATCAATCACGCCGCCCGTTCTCTTTGGAGGCGGGAAAGTAAACACATCCAAGCCGCCACCCGCATCAACAGAGGGCGCCGCACGCGTTCCCACATACACAACCCAATTACCGGTATTCTCATCGATACGGGCAAGCATCGGCCCTCCAATCGGAGCGCTTCCGATATTGTTCGCACAGGACATCGTCGTAGATTCACCCTTAATGTCGATGTAGACCAGGCTATAGCCCTTGTTCGACGCAGAAGTCGTCAGGTAGCCCATATTGTCAGGCGCCAGCGTTGTCGAGACGGCAATCGTAAACGGAGGATTTTTAGGGTCTTCTTCATAGTTGTCCATGCAATAGGAATTACCTGGTTCAGACAACGTGAACGCATTGATTAACGTATCGGCCCAGCCTTTATACAGGAAAAAGCCGTAACCCCAAAAATGGTACATGGCGCCACCGGTCGGGAGCACCGACAGGACTTTCAAGTTATGTGCGCGAGCATCAGTGCTGTTCGCAAATGCCGGGACCGGGGGGTATATCGGCACAGGGTCGCTCCACCTAAAGCTCTTGTCATCCCCCGAGTAATGATAGTAGGACAGGCGTCCATTATCGGTAGCCGCAAGGACACCACCCGTCGGGAGAGCCTGAAGTTCATAAACGCTTTCGAGAGGGAACGGCTTATAATTGGAAATATCGGTCAGATTTTTTCCATCGTAGTGGAAAATCTTGTGAGGGCCTGCCAAAACAGCCTTGCCGGACGGAAGCAGCGAAACCCACTGTACTTTTGACTCGTAATAATAACGCTCAAGAACCTTTTTTTCACCTTCGGTCTTGTAAACTGGAATTTTTTCATACAGGACTGAATCCGTCAAAGTTTTTCCGCGAACCACGACCAGCGATGCCGACTTGACATCGGACGCCGTATCGAGAACAGCCTGGGTCAAACCGTCCTTGTCCCAAATTCTCATTCCTTCCGAAGAGAACGTCTTGATTTTTCCATCCTTCCAAGTGAAGCTCTTGATAATCTTGCCATTGTTGGAAACGTTCTTGACAGCCTCCCAGGAGTTCGGATCGTTCAGCCGCACATCGGATTTCAGGTTACGCCAATCCATCTTGCGCACGTAAAGGACGGAATCCACAGCGACATACAAGGAATCCCCGCGAACTTCCATGGCACGAACCGGGCTATTAGACAAACTCGCATTCACAATCCTGTCGATAGTAATGATAGATGTCATGCCTTTCATGCTAAGGAACCCCATACGGTCCTCAAAAGCTATGACCATCACAGAACCGCTGCCAGAACCACCAAAACGGACCAAGCCGGGAATCACGCGTGCACCAGTTCCGGCATAGGAACGCGAGACGACTTCCCATCTGTTGCCCATCATCGCCGAAACAATACCGTTATCGCTTACGGCAAAAGCGCCAAGGCTATCCGAAATGACCACAGCACTGACTGACTGGTCGCCCAAGCCATTCGACGTCGTATAAATATCGTCGGCCGTATTCGTCCGATAGCGGATACCGCCACCCGTCGCCATAAGCAGGCCATCACCATGAGGAATAGCCGATTTCACCGGAAACGGACTTGAAAAATTGATCCACTCATCAACGGCAAAGGCCGAAGTGACAAAGGAGAAGATGCAGATAAGTTTGAATAGTAATTTCACAACATAAAATTACAAAAAAACAGAGTTTTTTATTTACCATTTCCGATAATTTCATTCAATGAGGCGTTCCTCTCCCAAAACGACCTGTAATTTTCCTTTTGAGCCATCATTTTTTCCTTCATTTTTTCGATAGCCAAGTTTCGGCGTTCAACAATACTCGCTTTTGAAAGCCCGATCAGTTCCTTCAAGTCACGAACGCTGAGACCCCCTACAACCGAAAGTTCCACAATCATTCTCTCAAGCGGCTCCAGGACGTCCAATAACTGTGAAAATTCGTTCATGAACACTTCAGGTTTTGGTTTATTGTCGGGGATTACGAGCATCTGCGGATCTGTATGGTCGTACTTGAATACCTTTTCCTGCAAGCACGAAAACGGCACCATCCTGTCCGTGTCTTTTCGATGGAAACTATAATGGCAGTTCAGCAATACCGTCTGGAACCATCCGTAGAATCCGTTCTTGTTATTCAGCTCCCTCGCTTTTTTACAAAATCGGAGCGCCACCTCCTGAAACAAGTCGTCCGCGTCATCCCTAGTCCTACATTTTTGCAAGCACAATTTGTATATTCTGTTGGAATATTTTTTCCAAACAGAACCAACCCAATAAGGGGGACGGTTACAAAGGAAATTCCTATAAGGCATAAATGTTTTAGTTCCAATATTTTCTACTTCTTTTAAGCGAGATTCAATTTATGATTTTTTTTAATAAATTTTTGGAATTTGGAAATTTTGCAAACAACCGTTTGCAAAAAGCGTCATTTTGCATCCTATTGTTTGCAACGGCTGTCTTTGCGCAAGAGTTCAACATGAACAATATGCCGCCCCCCGAAGTGGGCATGCGGTACTCCGTCGGCACCTTGCAAAAAGGTTCGAACGTTATCGTTGACATCGTCATTCACGACAACTGGCATGTAAACGCGAATATCGCCGCCGACGAATTCCTGAAACCTTCCTCTATCGACATTTCCGCTAAAGGCATCCATTTCGGCGAGCCCAAGTGGCCAGAACCCATCAAGGAATACAGCGAAGCGCTCGACCTCGAAAACCTCGTTTTCAAGGGACACTTCCAAATCACGCTCCCCGTCGAAGGTGTCGATTCCGAATACGATAGCTTGACGACACAGGCGACGTTCCACTACCAGGCCTGCGACAATTCCATTTGCCTCGCGCCTTCTCAAGTCACGTTCGGCTTGGGAGTACTCGGCTTCAATAAAAAAAGCACCATGCAGCCGGGATTAAAAAAAAACGATGATGAAAACGGTTCGCTCGAAAACGCTCCGCTAAACGGCTCCACCAATGACTCGCCTATGGATGGCGGATTCGCCGGCACTTTGGCCCTGCTTTTATCGGCCCTGTTCGGCGGACTAATTCTGAACCTGATGCCGTGCGTGTTGCCGGTGCTTTCGCTCAAGCTCTTTAGCCTCATCAAGCAGGCTGGCGAAAGCCGCGGGCGCCTACTTGCGCTCGGCACCTCCACAACAGTAGGTATTCTCGCCAGCTTTTGGATTTTGGCAGGGATTGTCGCCGCCGTCAAGGCAGGCGGCGGAAACGCCGGATGGGGAATGCAGTTTCAAAGTGCAGGATTCATCGCGTTCATGGTCGTCATCTTGAGCGCCTTCGCCATGAGCTTCTTTGGCGTATTCGAAGTTTGGCTCCCCGGAAGCGCCACCACCAAGATGGACAGCGCCGGACGCAAGAACGGTCTTCTCGGCGCATTTTTCACCGGAGCGCTCCTGGTACTCCTCAGCACGCCTTGCTCTGCGCCATTCCTCGGCACCGCCATGGGTTTCGCCTTTACCGCATCGACACCGGTACTCTTCTTGTTCTTTACCGCAGCGGGCATCGGGCTTGCACTCCCCTACATGCTCGTGAGCGCGTTCCCCAAAGTCTTGAAAGTCTTCCCGAAACCCGGCGCCTGGATGGTGACGCTCCAAAAAGTCATGGGCGTTCTGCTGCTCGGCACGGTCGCATGGCTCTTGTGGGTCGTGCGCGAACAGGCCGGCAACTACGGAGTCGCCATTTTCGCAGTCATCGCGCTCCTGAGCATCATTTTCAGCTTCGCCATCGGGAAAATCGCCCCGCCGGGAGTTGCATTTATCCGTGAAGTCGCGGCCGTCGTTGGTTCCGTCATTTTGCTCGCTGCATTCTGGTTCGCATTCGCCTCACCAAAATACGAAGCCGAAGTCGACGCCATATTCGAAGCAAGAGCCGCGCAGCTAATCACGGAAGACGGTTGGTTCCGCTATACACCAGAACTTATCAACAACCTTGCCAAGTCCGGGCACACCGTGTTTATCGACGTGACCGCAGACTGGTGCCTCACCTGCAAGACAAACGAAGCAGCCATTTTGAACCGTGAAGATTTCCGCCGCGCCATGGACAGCCTGAAAGTCGCACGAGTCAAGGCCGACTGGACACGCGAAACACCCGAAGTCACCGCACTCCTCCGCAGCATGGGCAAGTCAGGAGTTCCCGCCTACGCCATCTACCCCGCAGGGGATGCAAGCAGGCAAATCGTTCTCCCCGAACTGCTCACGACAAACGCAATCGTGGAGAAAATCGTCGGCAGTAGGTAGAGCTTAGAGACGTCATTCTGGAGGGAGCGCCGCGACCGATAGAATCCAGGAACGCTCAGCAAGCCCGTCATCCTGAGCAACGCGAAGACAACTCAGAAGGCGAGTGTTGCGTCCATGCTTGCATGGGCATAACATACTGTATTAAATGTCAAGAGGCTTTTGTACAAAAATTTGGTACATAGGCCTCTTTTTTCGTAAGGACTGCATAAAGTTGTCGAAGCAGCTTGTTCGTTACAGCAATCAAGGCTACTTTGCTAGGCTTGCCCGATTCCTTCAATCGTGTATAGAACGACCTGCAATCAGGATTGTATTTTATCGCGACGACTGCACACATATAGAATTGCCCTCGCAGCCTTGTGC
>Ga0310697_10001328_pt1 | contig 29356 bp, 17 predicted proteins | sample 172DNAGHGlowgp2_FD_203883 | JGI IMG/M metagenome (GOLD analysis project Ga0310697, IMG submission 203883) | Sheep rumen microbial communities from Palmerston North, Manawatu-Wanganui, New Zealand - 1728 DNA GHGlow gp2 (v2) (version 2) | ecosystem: Host-associated > Mammals > Digestive system >... | reverse complement strand
CACCGAAGTTCACGACCTTCGCGTCGCGGCGCATGTCGGCGGTCACGCTGTCCAGCGGCACGCGGTTGATGGCGGCGGCCGTGCGGGCGTGGATGTCGATGCCTTCCTTGTAGCTTTCGATGAGGGCAACGTCCCCGCTCAGATGCGCAAGCATGCGGAGTTCAATTTGCGAGTAATCGACGGCGAGAATCACGTTGTTCGGGTTCTGCGGCACGAATGAGGCGCGAATTTGCTTGCCGAGTTCGCTGCGGACGGGGATGTTTTGCAAGTTCGGGTCGCGGCTTGAAAGGCGGCCAGTCGCGGTGCCCCACTGGATAAAGCTTGTGTGGATGCGCTTTGTGTCCGGATTCACGAGCGTCGGGAGCACGGAAACGTAAGTGCTCTGCATTTTCTTGAGTTCGCGGTATTCGATAACCGCAAAGACAATCGGGTGTGCGCTGCGGAAACTGAGTTCTTCGAGGACGGCGGCGTCTGTGCTGCGTTTTTTGATTTCGGGGAGACCGAGCGTGTCAAAGAGCACTTCGCCGAGTTGCTTGGGCGAGCCGATGTTGAATTCGCAACCTGCCATGTCGCAGATTTCTTTTTCCAGCTTTTCGATGCGGTGCTGCAAATCGGTTTCGAGCTTCTTGAGAATCTTTGTATCGACGAATGCGCCAACGCCTTCCATCTGGTAAAGTACCTTGAGGAGCGGCATTTCTTGACTGAAGAAGTACTTTTCGTAATCGTACTTTTGCAACTTGGCGCGGAGAGGCTTCCACAGGCGGAGCGTATAGACCGCGTCTTCGGCACCGTATTCGGTGGCGTCCTTGATGGGCGTGCGGTTGAACGTGATCTGGTTCTTGCCGCGTCCGATGAGGTTCTCGATGGGTATCATTTCGTGCTGCAAAAGTTGCATGACTTGATTGTCGAGGCCGAGCCCGGTTTGGCCGGGCGAGAGCATCCATGCTGCGATGAGCGTATCGACGATGTTCGCGGAATCGATTTGCTTTTGCGTGAGGCCGAACGTGCGGGCGAGAACGTGCAAGTCGAATTTGGCGTTGTGGAAAACGAGGGAACGTTTAGTGTCACAAGAATCGTTCCAAAAATCGATAAACCATTTCTTGGTGGCATTGAAGTCGAAGTTGCCGCCCTTCCCGGCGGGGTACGGGAAGCCGATATCGTCGGTATGGCCGAGCGGAATGTAATAACCCTTGGGGACGCTGCCGTCTTTTGCGGCTGCAGCAAGGCAAAGCCCGACGATGTTGCACTGCATCGGATCGAGTCCGTTGGTTTCGGTGTCGATGCCTATTTCTGTTGCAGCGTTAAATTCCGATTTCATCTGTTCGAAGGTTTCTTCGTTATCGACGCAGATGTAAGTGGGTGGGAGGTCGGCGGGTGGTTCGGCTGGCTCACCAACCTTGTTGTTTTCGGTCCCCGTCGCAGTGTCATTGGAATCGCGCACAAATCCTGTCTTGCTCGGAACGTTTTCGAGCAGGCGAATGAGACTGTTGATTTCGTGTTCCCTGAAAATGCCTTCAAGCGTATCGCTGTGGATGCCGCAAAATTCGAGCGCATCGAGATTGCCGCTGTAGGCTCGTTTTGTCTGTAACGTCACGAGTTCGCGGCTGAGGAATGCCTGTTCCTTGTTGTTCGCGAGATTGTCGTGCAAGCCTTTCTTTTTGATGTTGTCGAGGTTTGCGTAAATGTTGTCCATGTCGCCGTATTCGGTCAACAGCTGGATGGCCGTCTTCGGGCCGACCTTCGGAACGCCCGGAACGTTGTCGCTGGAGTCGCCCATGAGTGCGAGATAGTCGCGGATTTTTTCTGGCGGAATGCCATATTTTTCAAGGACTTGCTGTGGCCCAAAATCGATGCCGTCGGCGCCTTTTTCCAAATGGAAAAGGTGAATCTTGTCGGTCACTATTTGCGACATGTCCTTGTCTTTGCTGATAATCACGACATGGTCGAAGCCTGCGTTGATAGCGGCTTCGGCGGCGCTTGCCATCACGTCATCGGCTTCGTAACCTGGCTCCGACAAAAGCGGAATGCCGCTTGCTTCCAAGGATTCGCAAAGGAGCGGCATCTGCGCTGCCATTTTTTCGGGCATGGGGCCGCGATTGGCTTTATAGTCCGGGTAAAGTTCGTGGCGGAAAGTCTTCGTGTGCGCGACATCGCGTGCAATCGCGAAATGCGTGGGCTTGTGCTTTGCTAAAATGCGGAGAACTGCGCCCCAGTAGCCGTGCATCATGGAAACTTCTTCGCCCTTGCTGTTGACGAGCGGGTTCTGGCTGTATGCGTAGAACATGCGGAACGCGAGTGCGAACGAATCAAGTAATAGTAAAGTCTTTTCTGCCATGCTAGGGAATGTAGAAAAAACAAGCAAGGCGAGAGTTGCACTGGTAAGCTTGCTTACCAGTATAACTGAGCCGAAGCGGTTTTGGCGCGGAGCGCAAAAAGTCGTATGGTGAGAGGAAAATTAAAACGCTTTATGCAAATTCTTGATGATGTCGCTTGGGAGCATGCTGAAAGCGCCAAGTTCTTCGCGCGTGATGCGTCCTGCTTTCTGGTGCAAAAGTGCGCCGAGAACGGCGGCTTCTGTTGCGGCGAGTCCCTGCGAAAGCAAGGCTACGATAATGCCGGTAAGAACGTCTCCGCTGCCGCCCTTTGCCATGCCTGAGTTTGCGACTGGGATGATGTAAACGTTGCCGTCAGGCGATGCGATATAGGTCGGTACACCTTTTAATAAAATGACTTTGTTTGTACTTGATGCGATGGCTTTTAAGCGGTTGGGAATATCAAAACTACTTTTGGAAAGTTCACCGAAGAGTCTTGCAAATTCTCGCACGTGTGGAGTCAAAATAGCGGGTGTTTGCAAATTATGCAGGTATTCGGTGACTGCCTGAATTGTCGACTTCTCGTCATGAAAAACCATACCGCATCTGGGTTCTGCGTCATCCAACATTGCAATTGCGTTTAAAGCATCGGCGTCGATGACTGTTGGAACCTTGAACTGCGGAAGTAATTCGAGAACGGCTCGGACCGTGCCGAAGTTTGTTGAAAGACCTGGTCCGATGGCAATGGCACTTGCGTGTTTTGCGCGGTCTAATAATGTTGAAATGTTTTCTTGCCGTAGTGTTCCGCGGTGCACTGTGTCTTTGCCGAAATCGCTTAGGCTGCAAAATACGGGTTCCGAAAGTTTCGCCTGAATAATCGGCGTGATGGTCTCAGTTGTGGCGAGTGTGACAAGTCCGGCGCCACTGCGAAGTGCTGCTTCCGTACAAAGTGTTGCCGCCCCCGGCATATCCTTGGAACCTGCGATAATGAATGCGCTGCCTTGATTGCGCTTGTCTCCCCATTCATCTCGCTTAGGTAAAAGTTGGGGAATGGCGTCTTCTGTAACGAGGTAATTCTTTTCGTCAAATTTCTGGACGATTTCGGTGGGGTAGTTCAACTGCGCAATTACAGTTTTCCCGAAAGTCGAACCGCCTTCCTTTGCGTAAGCGTCCAGTCGCGGAAATCCGAACAACATTGTTTCTTTGGCGTGAATGCAAATATCGTTGCTGAAGTGCGCGGCGGAATCGTAGCCGGTAGGCGCGTCTGCTGCAATTACGGGGAGTCCACTTGAGTTTATTGCTTGTACTGCCGTTGCAAATTCAGGGCGTAGTTCACCTTTGGCACCGTTGCCGAGCATGCAATCGACCACGAGCTTAAAGTTGTCCAGATTGTCAAACGCGCCTTGTTTGATTGTTCCACCGGCTTTAAAAAAATCTTCCAGTGCTAATTTTGCTTCGTTTTTGAATTTGTCTGTTGCAGCGAGGCTGAAAACTGTGCTTTTAATCCCGGCCTGAATGCAAAGCTTTGCAAGGACAAGTCCGTCTCCGCCGTTGTTTCCGCCGCCTACAAAAATGGCAATGGGCTCAAGTGCTTTTGTTTTTACGAAATTGAAAAGCGAGAGCCCCGCCTCTAACATTAATGTGTATCCGCTTTGGATAACATCTTTTTTTGAAGGCTCGCTCGTAATTTGTTTTGCATAAAAATCCTTTGACGCATCATCTATGTTGCGCATGCTCTCGGTCGAAATGACTGGTTGCAAATTTAAGGATTTGAGTGAGTTCATTTTACCTAACTTAAATGAACCAGTAGGTGACGCCGAACTTGAACATCATCGTGTGGGCGCCCTTTAGGTTGATAGTTGCCCAGCTGACATTGTTCTTGCTCTTTTCTTCCTTGATGGATTTCATGTCGCCTTCATACTTCACGTCGGGGAATACTTCGGTAAGTCCCATGTACCAACGGAAGTTGAGGCTTAAATTATCTATAACAAAGTAGCCTACACCGACGTTGAGCCCGAATTCAGCTGTTGCTTGTTCAATTCTTTCAAAGTCGTTTTTAGTTCCGTCATAAGTATATTCAGCACTTGTATTGAGGGAAATTTGCGGAGCGAATTCAAGGAAAAATCCTCCACCGAAAACAGCGCGAAGGTAAAATGAGAAATCGAGGAACATTTGATTGTAGCATCTTTCGATTTCGTCTTCGTCATGGCTTACGTCGAATATGCGAAATGAAATTTCTGGAGAAAAGTCAAGCCCGGCAGCCATGGAGAAACGTGCCGTAATGCCGAATTCACCACCAATGCCTGTGGGCGGTTCAAGACCGTCAGCTTTAAGATCTTTGAATCCCCACATGTTTCCGTAAATGAATGCCGCGCGTGCGCCGATGCCGATGGGGGCTCTTTTCGGTGCTGGAGCGGCTTGTTCATCAATAGGCATGGGGTCGTTGCTGCTGTTGTTGTCGCTGTTGCTTGCGTTGACGTTTGTGATGTTCGTCACGGTTGTCACGTTGGTCACGTTAGATACGTTCGCGTTTGTCGCATTGATGTTGGTTTGTACGGTTGATGTCTGTTGTGGTTCAGCGACTGTCTCCACCGTTTGCGTCTCGATAGGAGTTTGTGTGTTGAAAGATCCGTTTGCTTGAGCTGCGGGTTGGGCGTCAACCCAATTGTCTTGTGCGATTTGATCTGCGGTTTGAGCAAAGGAAAACGCGGTGGCGCAGAATGCGGTCAAGAGACCGGCTGCAAATTTCTTCATAAAAACTCCTTTTTTATGTGATTCTTTTGCGGAATCCCTTAATTGTAATGAAAATATAATAAAGGAGGGGCGGGTGCGCCTTTATATGATGGAAAAATTGCTTTTTATAATGGAAAATGCTGCAATTTGTGACATTATACGAGTCGTAAATATGGATTTTTTGTTTGGGTGTGACCGTGGAATAGTCGAAAAATCATTTCGTTAGCACTTGACGAGATATTTGAAAATATGTATATATGAATTGTTGTTCATGTATTTAAACTATTAAACTGGAAGTTTTTATGAAAAAAGAACCGCAAAACATTTCGCTGGATACGCTTTTCGAACTTTCGGAGTTCTTCAAGTTTTTTGGCGATACGACTCGTATTCGCGTGATTCATTTGCTGCTTTCTGGCGAAATGTCAGTGAGTGCCATTGCTGAAAAGTTGAATCTGGAACAGTCCGTGGTGAGCCACCAGCTGCGTATTTTACGCACGGCGAATCTTGTGAAGCCGACTCGTGACGGTCGCAAGATTTATTATGCGCTCGATGATGAACATATTGGCGAAATCTTCAATACAGGTCTCGCGCACATTTTGCATAAGAAGAAGGGTTAACGATGAACATCGTTTTTGAATTTATTAGGGAGTTTATCACTCTGTTTTCGGAGATGGCTCCGTTTCTTTTACTTGGTTTTTTGCTGGCGGGAATATTGCATGTGTGGGTGCCGAATCATTTGTACGTGCCCAAGATTGCAAAGTCGAATTTTGCATCGGTGCTGTGGGCCGCGCTGTTTGGCGTTCCGCTGCCGATTTGCAGTTGCGGTGTGATTCCGACGTCGATTGCCATTCGTAAAGAAGGCGCGAGTAAAGGCGCTAGCGTGAGTTTTTTGATTTCGACGCCAGCGACGGGTGTGGATTCTATCTTGGCAACATATTCATTGCTTGGACTCCCGTTTGCGATTTTGCGACCGGTAGCGGCGTTTGTGACGGCTCTTTTTGGTGGTGTGCTGACGAATTTCGCGACTCGTGGGGAGGTTGTTGAAAATGCTGTTTCCGAAAGGTACGGCGGTTCGGCTGTGAAACACGAACATGAACATCATGAGCATGAACATTATCATCACGACCATGATGACCATTGCGAATGTGGCGGTGACGAACATGAACACTGCGAATGCTGTGACCACGACGATTGCGACGATGATGATTGTGAATGTGGCTGCAGTGAACATGGTTGTTGCTGCGATAATCGCGACGTTCACGATGCTAGCTTTACGGAAAAAGTCAAAGAAACATTCCGCTATGGCTTAGTCAATATGGTGGGCGATGTGAGCAAGTGGCTGATGATTGGCCTCGTGCTGGGTGCTTTGATATCTGCATTTGTTCCAAATGAACTATTCCTTGCGTTGCGTGAAAATCCGATTCTTTGCATGGTTTGCGTATTGCTTTTGGCGATGCCGATGTACACGTGTGCGACGGGTTCCATTCCGCTTGCGCTTGCGCTTGTTGCAAAGGGAATAACGCCGGGGGCCGCCCTTGTACTTTTGATGGCCGGGCCTGCGACGAGTATCGCTTCGATGCTTGTGGTCGGTAAAGCTTTTGGCAAGCGCACTCTTGTAGCGTACTTGTTCTCGATTGCGTTTGGGGCGATGTTCTTTGGCTTTATTGTCGATACGTTCTTTATGGACACGTTCCTTTCGGCGATGCTCCCGCAAGGTTCTGCGGAGTGCCACGGTCACGAAGCGTTAGGCGTATTCGATTACATTTGTGCAGGACTCTTGGCCGCATTCATGATTTATGCAAAATTTGCGCATAAGGGCTGCGACGGTCATTGCGGTTGCGGCTGTGGTTGCGGCGAATCTTGCAAATGCGCGGACTCTTGTGAACATGACCACGATCATTGCGAATGCGAGAATGGTCACGAACATAGCCATCATGAGCATTCCGAACCCGTATCTAAAACATATCGCGTGAACGGCATGAATTGCAGTCATTGCAAGGCGTGTGTTGAAAAAGCGGTGCGCCCGTTAGACGGAGTTGTGTTTGCTGAAGCCGATGTCTCAAGCAAATCTCTGCATGTGGAATGGCATGACGATGATGATATCGACGAGTCCGCTTTAAAAACCGCAGTTGAAGAAGCGGGTTTTGTGTTCGGTGGAGAAGTTTAAACTTCTCCGATTCTAGCAAGCTTTAGCAAAGGCATTCCGGCTTCTCGGCTTTCGTCGAGATTGACCGTAAAATCAATGCTCCAGTCGTTGAAATCTTCTTCGTCCTGCAACATTTGCTGGATGTGCATGATGTTGCCTTCGTAAGTGACGATGGTGTGGGCGAGGGCGCGACCTTCCACGTCCATACGGAACTTGTGATGCTCGGCGGTGTAGGCGGCCATTATTTCTAGCAACCGCTTTTCTGTCCACGGTGTGCCTTCGGCATCCGCCAAGAGTTCGCCTTCGGCGAGATCGTCTGCGAGACTGTCTAGAACGTCTGAGAAATCTTGCTTTTGCAAACTCATCATAATCTGGAAAATACGTTGACGCACCATATTGAGGAACCGCTTCTTGTCGTAGGTAATGTCGGCAGCGGCCTTGTCTGCGCCAAACGCTTTTTCGGCCTCGTCTTCGGCAGTACCCGCTTCTAGGCGCTTCTGGTAATCTTCTGGGTGTGCCATCTTTTCCCATTCTTCCAAGAGACTGGAATCGACGCGACGGATCATATCGCCGAGGTAATCCTGCATTTCCAAGAGTTCTTCGTTTTTGTAGCCGTCGGGCACTGTTTGCGAAAGAACTTTATAGACGCCGTTCAAGTGGCGGAGTAAAATCGCTTCCATGCGTTGCAAATTGTATTGCTTCACGTATCCACTGAACGTGCTGAAATTTTCGAACATCTCGCGCACGATGGATTTGGGTTCGATGTTTTCATCGACCCACGGGTGGACATCGGCAAACGCATTGAATGTGTCGTAAATAAAGTCTCGGAGTGGCTTCGGGTATTCGACTTTTTCAAGTTCCTCAAGGCGCTGGTTGTATTCCATGCCTTGAGCCTTGAGCTCGTTCATGCGGGCGTCACGAGCTTTGCTCAACTGGATTCGCAAAATCGCTTCGGGATTTTCGAGGATGCTTTCACACAAGGTAATTACATCGAGTGCGTATTCCGGTGAATCCTTGTCGAGCTTCGGGAGCGTGTCGAGCAGGTATAGCGAAAGCGGTTGGTTCATCGAAAAATCGTCTTGCAAATCCATGTTTACGCGCAAGTGGCTGTAGCCCTCGGCAACAGCTGGAACGAATTCGATAATCTTTTTTTCGACAAGGCTTCGGAACAACAAGAATGCACGGTGCTGCAATTGCTTTTTGTTGGCAGCGCTTTCGTGGCAATCCTTGAGGAGCGCGCGCATGGCTCGGCAACCGTCTGTCGGGCGGCTCAAAATGTTCAAAAGCATCCCGTGGTTCACTTGGAAACTCGATGTGAGCGGTTCCGGAGCGGAGTCAATCAAACGCTTGAACGTATTTTCGTCGAAGGGAATGTAACCATGCTCCGGTGGTTTGCGTTTTTGAAATTTCTTTCCTGTCGTGCGTGACTTGGCTTCAAGTTTCAAGTTCTCGATGACGTGTTCCGGCGCTTGTGCGACAACGTAACCGACATTGTCGAAACCTTTTCGTCCGGCGCGGCCAGCAATTTGGTGGAAATCGCGGGCGGTCAAAATCGCGGTCTTGTCGCCGCTGTACTTGCAGAGTTGCGTAAACAGTACTGTGCGGATAGGAACGTTCACGCCAACGCCGAGCGTGTCCGTTCCGCAGATGACTTTCAAGAGCCCTTGCTGGGCGAGCTTTTCGCAGAGAATACGGTATTTCGGCAAAAGACCTGCGTGGTGCAACCCAATGCCTTGCTTGAGCCAGCGCTTGACATCCGGGCCGTATGGGCTTGCAAATCGGACTTCCTTAATCGCTTCGTTAATCTTGGCTTTTTCCTCTTTTGTGCACAAGTCAAGGCTCATGAAGTTTTGCGCGTTCGAAGCCGCTGCGGCTTGCGTAAAGTGGACAACGTAAACTGGAGCCTTGCCTTCGTTCACGAGTTTTTGTACTTCTGTTGAAATTTCTGTTGTGCTGTAGCTGAAGTCGAGTGGTACCGGACGTTGCGTCGAGCGGACGGTTACGGATTCGCGACCCGTGTGCTTCGTCATGTCACGTTCGAAAAATTCCGTAGCGCCAACGGTTGCACTCATCAAGAGGAATCGCGACTGCGGCAGTGTTAAAAGCGGAACCTGCCAGGCGACACCGCGTTCGCGGTCAGAGTAATAATGAAATTCGTCCATCACAATGTCTGTGATGGAAAGAGTTTCGCCTTCGCAAAGTGCCATGTTCGAAAGGATTTCTGCGGTGCAGCAGATAATGGGCGCGTCGCGGTTGACGGTTGCGTCGCCCGTCGAAAGCCCTACGTTTTCGGCTCCGAATTCCTTGCAAAGTGCCATCCATTTTTCGTTCACAAGCGCCTTGATAGGGCAAGTGTAAACGCTACGGCGGTTATGAACAAGACTGTCGAAATGAAGCGCCAACGCGACCATGGATTTTCCACTCCCGGTCGGCGTATTGAGAATGACGTTTTTCCCGTCCAAAAGTTCAAGAATCGCTTCTTCCTGTGCTGGGTACAACGTTGTCCCGCGGGCTTCCGCCCATGCCATAAATTGTTCTAAAACGTCTTCAGCTGAAATATCTGCACGGTTTCCGCGTGCATTTTCTACCAGTTCATTCAAAAAATCTTTGAGAATCCGCTTGCTTTGCTCTGCCATAGTGACTCAAAGATAACTTTTTTGAAAATAAAACGTAATAAGTTTTCTATTTTTGCGAACAAGGAGATTTTATGAAAGGAATCGTACTTGCTGGTGGCTCCGGCACACGTTTGTATCCGCTCACGATGGTCACATCGAAGCAACTTTTGCCGGTCTATGACAAGCCGATGATTTATTACCCGCTTTCGACACTCATGTTGGCGGGTATTCGTGATATACTTATCATCTCGACTCCGACAGATTTGCTGAACTTTGAACGCCTGCTCGGTGACGGTTCCGCTATGGGCCTGAACTTGAGTTACAAGGTTCAGCCGAGCCCGGACGGACTAGCCCAGGCCTTTATTCTGGGTGAAGAGTTCATTGGGAACGATTGCTGCGCGATGGTGCTTGGTGACAACATCTTCTATGGAAACGGATTTAGCCCGCTCCTGAAAGCTGCCGTGAAGAATGCAGAAGAAAATGGCCGCGCGAGCGTGTTCGGCTATTACGTCGAAGATCCGGAACGCTTTGGTGTCGTGGAATTTGACGAAAATGGCAAGGTCATTTCTGTCGAAGAAAAACCGAAGGAACCCAAGAGCAATTACGCCATTACAGGACTTTACTTCTATGATAACCGCGTGAGTGGTTTTGCCAAGGTGCAAAAGCCTAGCGCCCGCGGCGAACTTGAAATTACCGACCTCAACAAGACCTACCTCGATATGGGCGAACTTGACGTGAAACTCCTCGGTCGCGGTTTTGCGTGGCTCGATACCGGCACGATGGATAGCCTTATCGAAGCGGGCGAGTTCGTGAAAATGGTCGAAAACCGCCAGGGTATCCAAATTTCTGCAATCGAAGAAATCGCCTACAAGAACGGCTGGATTAGCAAGGAAAAACTTTTGGAGTCCGCCGCCAAGTACGGCAAGTCGCCTTATGGCCAGCATCTACGCAAGGTCGCTGAAGGAAAAATCCATTATTAAAGAAATTATGAATAACACAAAAAGATCTATCGTCATCACGGGCGGCGCTGGCTTTATCGGAAGTCACGTAGTTCGCCTTTTCGTGAACAAGTATCCTGAATACAAGATTATCAATCTTGACAAGCTCACCTATGCAGGCAATCTCGCGAACCTCAAGGACATCGAAGGCAAGCCGAACTACAAGTTCGTGAAGATGGACATCTGCGATTTTGACGCTTTCTACAAGCTCATGCAGGACGAACATGTCGATGGTATCATCCATCTTGCTGCAGAAAGCCACGTGGACCGTTCCATCAAGGATCCGTTTACCTTTGCGAAGACGAACGTGATGGGTACGCTCTCCTTGCTTCAGGCTGCAAAGCTTTACTGGGAAAGCCTCCCGGAGAAGTACGAAGGCAAACGCTTCTACCATATCTCGACTGACGAAGTCTACGGTGCGCTCAAGATGAACCACCCGGAAGGCATCACGCCTCCGTTCACCACGACAGCTTCGAGCTCGGAACATCATCTGGCTTATGGCGACGACTTCTTCTACGAGACGACGAAGTACACGCCGCATTCTCCATATTCCGCTTCTAAGGCAGGTTCCGACCATTTTGTACGCGCGTTCCACGACACCTACGGCATGCCGACCATCGTGACGAACTGCAGCAACAATTACGGCCCGTACCAGTTCCCCGAAAAGTTGATTCCGCTCTTCATTAACAACATCCGCCACAAGAAGCCGCTTCCGGTTTACGGCAAGGGCGAGAACGTTCGTGACTGGCTCTTCGTGGAAGATCACGCCCGCGCTATCGACGTGATTTTCCATAACGGCAAAATCGCCGAGACGTACAACATCGGTGGCTTCAACGAATGGAAGAATATCGACATTATCAAGGTCGTCATCAAGACTGTCGATAAGCTACTCGGTCGCGCGGAAGGCGAGGACATAAACCTCATCACCTACGTGACCGATCGCCTGGGCCATGACGCCCGCTACGCCATCGATTCCACCAAGCTCCAGAAGGAGTTGGGCTGGGAACCTTCGCTTCAATTCGAAGAAGGTATCGAAAAGACCGTGCGCTGGTACCTCGACAACCAGGAATGGCTCGATAACATCACGAGCGGTGACTACGAAAAGTATTACGAGACGATGTATAAGAACAGGTAATTGAAAAATGGGTAAATTCAATTTCATCAAGACGTCCATCGATGGCGTGACAATTATTGAACCGACGGTGTTTGGCGACGCTCGCGGTTATTTCATGGAAACTTACAGCAAGCGCGACTTTGCCGAAGGCGGCATCGACGTTGACTTTGTTCAAGACAATGAATCTCGTTCCCGCAAGGGCGTACTTCGCGGCCTGCATTTCCAGAAGAAAAACCCGCAGGGAAAACTCGTCCGCGTGATTGAAGGCGAAGTCTTTGATGTGGCGGTTGATTTGCGCAAAAACAGTCCGACTTTCGGCAAGTGGGAAGGCGTTGTGCTTTCTGCCGAAAACAAGAAGCAGTTCTACATTCCTGAGGGATTCGCTCATGGTTTTGTTGTGCTCTCCGAGACGGCGGCGTTTGTTTATAAGTGCACTCGTTTTTACGATCCGAAAGACGAAGGCGGCCTCATGTGGAACGATCCTGCCGTTGGTATCAAGTGGCCTGTGGGCGATGGCTTCGAACCTCTTCTCTCTGAAAAGGACACGAAGAACCCGCTCCTCAAGGATTTGGACTTCGCGTTTGATTTATAGTTTTTAGCCGTTAGTTATTAGATTCTTTCGGTTGAGGCTTTGCCGCCAATTTGGATACTAATGACTAAATGTCGCTAGTTATTTTGCTATTTTTTATTTACTATGAAAAACATTCTTGTTGTTTGTACTGGTAACATCTGCCGAAGCCCGACAGGGGAGTACCTCTTGAAGAAGGAACTCGGACCGGACTTCAATGTGATGAGTGCTGGGCTTGGTGCATTGGTTGATAATCCTGCACACGAAATTGCGCAAAAAATCGCCATGCAGCATGGTGTGGATATGAGCGCCCACAGGGCTCGCCAAATAAATTTGGATATCCTTAAATGGGCTGATTTGATTTTGGTGATGGAGAACGGACATAAGAGGGAACTTTTGCATAAGTATCCTTGGCTTGAAGGTAAGGTGTTCCGCTATGGTGAATCACACCAGGTTGATATCCCTGACCCGTACCGCCGTCCGGAAAACGCGTTTGTGTTGGCTTGGAATTTTATTTCGAAGCTGACGCCGTACTGGGTTGAAAAGATTAGGCAAAGTGAAGCCAAATAAATCAAAAAGGAAACGTATGAATAAAATTGGTATTGCTCTTTGTGGTGTGGCTGCTGCAGTCTTGAGTGGTTGCTTTGCTGCTCCGCAAATGCGAATGAGTATTCCCGAAGATTCCACGACTTATAATGGAATCTCGTTCAAGCTTCATTCCATTGAGAAGGGGGACATGGGTGAACCTGTGGCGGTTGCTGCAAATCCCCAAGAAGGTAATTTGGCCGATCTCATGGTGGATTCCCTCCCGGACTTGGAATATAGGATTGGACCTCTGGACCAGGTGCAGGTCGTTGTTTGGGAACATCCGGAACTCACGTCTCCGATGGGTCAGTATCAGCCGGCTGGTCAGAAAGTGACGACGGATGGCAAGTTGTTCTATCCGTATGCTGGAGAACTTCAGGCTGCAGGCCTTACGGCTCAGGAACTTCGTCTTGAAATTACGAAGCGCCTTTCGGACAAGATTTTGAACGATCCGCAGGTGGATGTCCGTGTGACCGGTTATCACAGCCGCAAGGCTTTTGTGACCGGTGCTGTGAACAGACCGGGTTATGTAAGCTTCGATGAAAACCCGATGACACTCCCGGACGTAATTGCTGAAGTTGGCGGATTTAACGAAAAGGCTGACCCCGCATTTGTTCAAATTCGCCGTGGCGATAAAATCTATAATATCAACTATGTCAGTGCATTCCAGGACAATATTGCCATCGACCGCATCCTCGTGAAGCCGGGTGATCAGGTGTTTGTTCCGTTAAGAGCCGACACCGAAAGGGATAGAAAAGTTTATGTTCTCGGTGAAGTGGCACGAAGCGGCATTGTCCATATGGATAATTACATGTCCTTGGCAGAAGCCCTTGCTGCTGCTGGTGGTGTGAATGCGGTGAATGCAACTTCGAGAGGTATTTATGTTATTAGAAATACCGCTGTGGACAAGATTGATATTTATCAGTTGAATGCGAAGAATGCCATGGCCCTTGCTATGGCAGACCGCTTCGAAATGAATCCGCGCGATATCGTATATGTCGATGCTTCTGGCCTTGCAACATGGAACCGTCTCCTTGGTTTGATTACACCGACGCTTAGTGCTATCCAGAATACTACCAATACTGTTTACTACATGTCTCAGATTAGTAGAAATGGATGGAGCCAGAAATCGACTACAAGTAGTACCGCTTCAAAGTCGGCAACGTCAACGGCAACAACGACTACGACTAGCAAGTAACACGCGGGTATCGGTATGATTAACTTGATTTTGTGCGGTGGCAACGGTACGCGCCTTTGGCCGATTAGCCGCTCCCTCATGCCGAAACAGTTCGCCCGTCTTTTTGATGGTGCGTCCCTGTTCCAGCGTACAGTAAAGACAAATTCGCGTATTTGCAGTGAACAGTACATTGTCAGCAATGCGGAACAGTATTTCTTGGCAAAGGACCAGCTCGAAGAAGTTGGCGCTGCTCATGCTCGTTTCCTTTTGGAACCGGTGGGCCGCAATACAGCTCCGGCAATCGCCCTTGCGTGTCTTGGACTCAAGGCCAATGACATTGTTCTCGTTTCGCCATCTGACCATGTGATTCGCAAAGCGGATGCTTACGAAGAATGCTTGCGCAAGGCTGAAGCCTTTGCTGAAAAGGGCTTCTTGGTTACGTTCGGCATTACGCCGACGGGCCCGGAAACGGGTTACGGCTACATCGAAGCAAATGGTGAAGATGTCAAGCGCTTTGTCGAAAAGCCGGACTTGGAAACCGCCAAGAAGTATGTCGCTTCTGGAAGGTTCTTCTGGAATAGCGGTATCTTCTGCTTCAAGGCTTCTACGTTCCTCGATGAACTTGCAAAATATTCTCCGGATATTCTGTCCGCGGCGAAGGTTGCTTTCGCGAATGCCAAGAAAGAGAATAGGGATGCTCTTGTCCGTGTCGACCATGACGACATGATGAACATTCCTTCGAACTCCATTGACTACGCCGTGATGGAAAAATCTTCGAAGGTGAAGGTGGTTCCGAGCGATATCGGTTGGTCCGATCTTGGTGCGTTCGATTCCCTTTATGGCGAATACGACCACGACGAAAACGGAAACAACTTGAACGCGAAACACTTGGCAATTGGTTCCAAGAATTCTCTCGTGCTGGGCGGTCAGCGTCAGATTTGCACGATTGACTTGGACAACATGCTGATTGTCGATACGCCGGATGCTCTGTTGGTCGCTCCGCTTGCGAGCAGCCAGAAGGTGAAGAAGGTCGTCGATGAACTCAAGGCCCGCGGCTCCGATTTGCCGACGGTCCCGCAGACGGTCAACCGCCCGTGGGGTACGTACTCCGTGCTCGAATCGACGGACCGCTACAAGATGAAGCGCATCGTCGTTCGCCCGGGCGAACGCCTCTCGTTGCAGAAGCATTTGCACCGCTCGGAACATTGGGTTGTTGTTAGCGGTACGGCAACATGTACTGTTGGCGACAAGGTGTTCTATGTGCGTCCGAACGAATCTACCTACATTCCTTCTGGAACGGTTCACCGCTTGCAGAACGAAGGCAAGCTCCCGCTCGTGATTGTTGAAGTCCAGGTCGGCGAATACACCGGCGAAGACGACATCATCCGTATGCAGGACGACTACAAGCGCTCCTAAGAGAGTAGAAGTCTTAAGAAAGGCGGGCCTCATGGCTCGCCTTTTTGCAATGTCATCCTGAACCCGTAAGGTGAAGGATCCAGTGCAGAACCTTTAGCGTGTCATCCCGGCCTAGCGCCGGGATTGTCTTTTATAAAACAAAAAAAAGCGAACCTCAACGGTCCGCTTTTTTAATCTTTCGTCTAAACTAGAATTGGCTGAGGAATCTCTGATCGTTTGCGGTCAGGAGGCCGATTTCCGGAATCTCGTGACGAAGCATCGCGATACGGTCGAGACCGAAACCGAATGCAAAGCCGGTGAACTTTTCAGCATCGATGCCGCAGTTCTTGAACACGTTCGGGTCCACAGAACCGCAACCACCGATTTCCATCCAGCCCGTGCCCTTGCAACGACGGCAGCCCTTGCCACCGCAGAACACGCAACTCACGTCCATTTCTGCGGACGGTTCCGTGAACGGGAAGAAGCTCGGACGGAAGCGCGTCTTGACGCCTGCGCCAAAGAGTTTATTCATGAACACCTGGAGCACGCCCTTGAGGTCGGCAAAGCTAATGTTTTCGTCAACGACAAGACCTTCGCACTGCTGGAACATCGGAGCGTGGGTAGCATCGTTGTCGACGCGGAACACGTGGCCCGGAGCAATCATGCGGAACGGCGGCTTGTGCGTTTCCATGTAGTGAATCTGGGTGCCCGACGTGTGCGTGCGGAGCATGACCTTGTTGTCCACGTAGAACGTGTCCTGCATGTCGCGGCTCGGATGGTCTGGCGGAGTGTTGAGAGCTTCAAAGTTGTACCAATCCGTTTCGATGTCGCGACCGAAGTCCACATCAAAACCCATCTGCGCAAAGAAGTCGATGATCTCTTCGCGGACGTCGTACAGCGGATGCGTAGAACCGGCGGCGATGCCAGCGCCCGGGAGCGTGATATCGACCGCGCCGCTCGCGAGCTTCTTTTGGAGAGCGGCTTCGTTCGCGGTTGCGATAGCCTTGTCAATCGCTTCGGAAACGGCAACCTTCAGTTCGTTCACGAGCTTGCCGTAAGCGGGACGTTCTTCGGCGCTGAGCGAACCCATCTGCTTCATGAGGTCGGTGACGGCGCCCTTCTTGCCGAGGTACTTTACGCGGAGATTGTTGACCGCTTCTTGATTGGTGAGGTCCGTTTGTGCAAGTTCTGCATCAAAGGCCTGCTTGACATTGTTAATAGCTTCACTCATAGTACGGCGAAATTTAGAAAAATAGCGGCTTTCTTGCACGAGTTTCTCCTAAAAAATCAACTTTTACCGCAATTGTCATGCCTGCCTCAGTGCAGGCATCTCCTTATGCATCTCGAATTACAGATATGCTTCGTAACTACAAATCTTCGCTGCAGATGTTACCGAGCGCCGCCTGAAGGTCGAATATCGAGTCTGGATTCAGGGAGTAAATCATTTTTTGCCCAATGCGGTTCGCTGTGACGAATTTTTCATCGACAAGAGCCTTCATATCGTGCGAAAGTGTCGGCTGCGACACTCGAAACTCCTTTAGAATGTCGGTGGCACACATTTCTCCATTGGATAGCAAGTAGATGATTTTGAGGCGTTTCGGATCTGCCATGACCTTAAGCTGTTTTGCAATTTTTGTGTAGTTGATCTTTACCATGTATAGAAATATAGAAATTTCTCTATATAAGTCAATATGTTTCGATATTTTTTGGGGGGAACAAGGAGATAAAGGAAAGCTCCCCTGATTTTGAGGGAAGCTTAGTGCTGTGTAATTTATTTAGGTTATTTGCTTTTAATAGCAGTTCCCTCCAGCAACTCCATCCTGATCTAATTTAAAATAACCAGTACATGCGCCTCCTAAATCAAATGAGGGCCAATATTGCCAATCTTGCGTAAATATATGAGTTTGTGTATTGCCTTGACAGTCTTTATAAATCATTTTTGCTCCTTGAGGCCCCGTAATATGCCAACTTCCGCTATTGCATGTTTTTTTGTAACAAGTATTTGCTGTCATATTTATTTGCTGACCTTCAGGTAAATTCGTTGAATTTGTAGCATTGCAATCAAATGTTATTTGTGCGGCAGTCTTTTGGCAACGATCCCAACCAATTTGAGTATATGTGTAATCTCCTTCTGTAGCACAAACCGTTATATAACCATCAGCAGCAGCGGAATACTCTTTTGTCTTTATTTCGTTTCCATCCATTTCTGCTTCATTCCCATTAACACAGAATGCACGTCCTTGAGCATTGCTTGACTGTACAGTAACTTTTGAAGCCTTTATTTTTACACATCTTGCTCCAGTACCCCAATTATTAATGTTTCCTTGTCCGTTATTAGTTTGGCATTCCCATTCATACGGATTTGGGTCTGTCGGACACGTGAACGGTTCATCCGTGTTGTTTATTGTGATGTTTTGAGAACAACTTGCACTGTAACTATTGTCATCACATGAACATGCAAAAGTTAATGTCGTTTCTCCGGCAATCATTGCCTTTTTAGATATTTCAATATTATTCGAGTTCTCGGGGAAGGATATGTGATTTTGTGTTCCTGAATCGTAAGTGTAAGAGCAATCCCAGCAATTTAAATTTCTAGTTGCAGTGAATGTGTAGTACGCTTTTCTATTAAGTTCTGTAGGTGTTACCGAGCAAGAAAGTATAGGGGCTATATCCACTTCTCCTACGCATATTGGGGAATTTCCCTTTGTTACGGAGTAGCTGTAAGTACCAGGTGAAGATACTCTTAATGTGTTGTACCAACAGTTTGACGTACCACAGAATATGTTTTGAGTTTGACTACCTGTTGTTTGATTTTTTTTGCTTAATGTCCATGTAAACTGCGTGTTGGCTTGAACTCCAGAAACATTTACTGAGATTTGTTGCCCCTCATAAAGATTTCCGCTAATGGTGCAAGCGCCCGTCATGTCGTTCACCGTAACACTGGCGTCACACACTTTTTCGTTACTATTTTCGTCACCGACATAAAGACTGTAGGTGTATGTTCCTGTTTCATTTATTTCTCCTAAGTCCATTACGTTCGTGATTTGAGACCATTTCTGTAAAGTTGCTTTTCCTAATACGGTATTTTCTTTTTTTAGTGTCACATTAAATGTTTTATCGACACTTTCTGTATTGCGGGCTAAGAAATGCAATTCAGTTCCCGTAAAGATTGGGTCCGTAGAGAATGCGTCTGAACGTGTCGAAATTCCACATGTGACTGTTGGCGGAACTTCTTCTTCTTTTCTCAAAACCTTAAACGTTGCTTCGCAATCGTCAAAAAGTTTGGGATTTGCCGTGTTTATCACTTTATATGTATGATCGCAACCTGCGGTAACCTTGCAGGTGGTGTCTTTTTTGTCTGCGGAATGACGGGCAGAAGTTTTTTCGGTACCCTCTGCAAATTTTTCACCATCTATATAAACTTCATAACCGCAGCCTTCACCTGGGCATCCGTTGAAATCAATGTTGAATGTCGGGAACCTGGCTCCGCTTGCAATACTTCCAACAACTGAACAATTCACGCCGATTTTCCCAATCGGGTCTGGAGAAACGGAGCATGCTTTGGTTTCCTCTTGCCCTGACTTGCCCACAATCTTTGCATTGAATTTGTACGATTTGTCTTGACAACATTCTGTTCCATAGGGATTGTCGGGAATGTTTAGTACGGCAATATTGCCGTTGTTCCATACGATACCGTCATCGCCGTTGCCAGTTGCTTGTTTGGTTACATTTAAATTGTGAGTGGCATTTTCGACAGTTGCTGTAACTTGCAAACTGGCAATCTCGTCTTTATTCGTCACTTGAGTCATCACGTTCCATTTGTTGCCATCAAAAGTGGCTGTGCAGTAGGTTATACCGATGGCGTGTTCGCAAGAGCTTGTAATCGAGGTTAGCGTAGCGCTTGTCATGCCGTGGTTTTTCAATACTATCTGCTTTACGTTTTCGGGGTCAAATCCGTTTGAACCTGAGGCAAATTCCTGTACGACATCGAATGTCGCACTATTCCCTTGCATCATGACGGAATGGCTTTCGTGGTCATTTTCTCCCCAGTAGTTATCGCCGCTTTCGCTGACAAGCCAAATTTCGATTTCGTTGTTGTCCGTGTTTTCGAGTGCAAAGTGGAGGGTTGCCGCTCTTAGATTCTGCGGATTATTGAGAACAATCGTTTCTTCTAAGCCATAGTTTACAGACTTGCTTCCACTGAATAGGTCTTGATGTGCTTTACATTCGCTGAATTTGCCCGTCCAGAACGCACCGCAATGAGCTTGCTGTACTGCATTGTTTGCCCATGCCATAGCAGATCCATCGGCGTTCGTACAACTTCCAAGCCAAGCTTTCGCTGTTCTGTGTTCGACTCCGTTGTTATCGGTATAGCCATGCGCACCACTAGCTTTAGTTGAATCGAAGTTATAGACATTATATGGGCATGTTGTTCCCGAAACACCAGGGGATCCACAAGCGTCGTCTCCATTATAGTAATAATAAATTGGAGAACAGCCTTTCGAATCAAACCACCCGGAATGGCCTACCCAAGGAACCACATCTTCACCCGTTTTGATGACTCCATCTGTCGCAACAGCTGCAAACGAGCACTTGACTGTGGGGTAGGTGTCATAGCATTCGGAATTGTAGGTCCCGCTCTTCCAACCGATTCCGTAAATCTTGAAGTTCGGGTCGGCAAGGCTAAAGCCTACATATTCGTGGGCTGCATCGGCCAAGGTATTGTTAAATTCTGTAAGGACGAACGCGCATTCATATTCTTCCTTAGAGGAACCGCCATAGTAATTTCCGACGCTAGCGCGCACTTTGAGGGTGTCCTGCGATGTGAATTCTGCCGTCACCATGACCATTTTGGAATTGGATACACGTGCAGTTCTGTCTTCATTATTCGTCAGTGTATTAGACAAACTTGTCGAGCCTCTCGTCAACTGGGCTTCGAGTTCTCCATTGCTGTTTTCGTATAGGTTCAACATAAAGTAATCGTTGCCGTATTTGTTTGCACGGAGCATAAATCCGGATTTCTTTATATTCACTGCGGATTTGTCGTAGCTGGACGTTGCTCGCGGAACGTTAATCAGAGCTTTTAATGTACCGATGACACCTGCATTCACGGTGCTCATGACGACAATCGGTTCACGGGCCGATTGCTTCTTTTTCTTGATGACGGACTTGTCAATGTGGATTTCACCGCTGGAACCCGTGATAATCTGGGAAAGAATACCAGATATCAGGTGCCACTTGGCGTTTGTAAATTGCCCGGTTGCATCGGCAGCCGTACATACGGATGTGGCATCGTCATCGCACTTGTCAATACAATATTCTGTATCTATAGTATCGCATTCCACGGATTCTCGTTTGAATTCATCAAAGAAGCAATGCTTATCCGCTTCGCCAAAGACGGCTGTCAATTCAGTTCCGTTTTCAGAAATTGTGAATGAAGCATATTTCGTACTGGAAACTATTGGATCGGTTGTCGGGCAGCTTGTGCCGGTACACGTCCAATGACGGAAATCTGCAGTGTCATTGGTAAGTTCTGCTGCTACAGTTTCACCTTTGAAGGTTGTTATAGTACATGTTTTTGTGGAATCTCCGCTTTCTTTAGCGTCGTTGTAGCGGCACTTTTCTTCTCTGCTGCCGACAGAAACTGTTATTTCAGGGTTTTTGCCTTTGACATTACCCTTGAAACCTACTTTGAATGTTCTCGTCTTGGCTTTTGCGCTTGCTCGCAAATTGTGGGTGGAGTTTGCTGTGACTTTCTCAATGGAATTGTGGTCTTCAGGAATAATCACCACGCAGTCATTGTTGTTATTGGAAACGTTTTGCAGTCTGACGGGCTGCGAATTGCCGACCATAATAGCCCACGATTTGTTGGCTACTTTATTGATAAATTCTGTTCCGGTGGGTTCGACCCAAACTCCAGCAACATCGCAATCCGGCCAGTTGGAAAGATCTCCCCCAGGACAGCCTTGATGGGTGTTGCAGTAAGCCGTAATATCTTCGGGATATGCTTCAATGCGGTTCAGCTGCGCAATGGACTGTATATAGAGCTGGCTTGAAGATGGTGCTCCTGGAATATAACCTTCACCCGGAAGTATATGGAACACCATCGACCCTTCCACTGCGTTATTTGTTTTTACCGTAGCGAGTGTAGGTGTGGATGGTGAACTGGCAGCAGGAAGCGTTATTGTACATGATGTGCCTTCGCGCGACACGGTAATTCCATTCTCTCCGAAGGACACATACTCCCAGGCGTCATTATCGACGTCAGGACAATAGGCGTTGACCACAAGTTGCTCCCCAAGCGCAGGAACATTGAGCTTGATGTGCGCCGTAGAGCTTTTTCCCATTTCTTGAGATTCATCCACGAATGAAATTGTCTTCGTATTGCGGGTATCGTCCCCGACGTGAACCCAGAAAGGTACGCTTGAATGGCCGGTAGCCGTGGCTGTACAGGTATAAAGTCCTTTTGTGAGTTTATTTGGTGATTCGTAGAGAGTCCCTGATGCGGGTAAAGTTCCTGGTCCAGTACAAGTTACGGCTACATCTGTTTTTTTCAATGTGGAGCCATTGAGTGGCTGAATGTTGTAGTAATCTGTCAAACTACCAAGGGGGTCGCTTGGTAGATAAATGATACGCGGCAATACGATAAAGGATGGGACGAGTTCTGTTACGTTGCTTCCGCCGGCTTCGGGCAGGGGTTCTTTGCTCTTGCCTTGAGATTCCAATCTCACGCCCAACTGCGGTGCCATCGAAATATAGTAGGAATCGAATTCGGAATTCGTTGTACTAGAGCCAGAACCGGGAACCCCAGACGATGAAGAGCCTGCTGCAGAGCTTGAACTTGTAACGGCTCCTCCGCAAGCGGTTTCCCCTACCGAAGCAGGGCAAACAACGCCGTTGGCCGACAAGTCGTTCATCAAGGCTTCGTTGAAAACCATTTGACGAGTCTTGATATCACCAACTTTTGCACAATTAGGCGATACTGCTGCGTAAATGGAACCGCTGAAAACTTCTTCGTTAAACATGAGACCGTCAACGTCATTTTTAGTATAGATAAAATAGTTGTAAGTGCCGCCATTTACGGCAGGTTGGAGTGTGTTTGAGTTGTTTCCTGGAGTATGTTTTGTCCCCTGTGTTAAATAGAGAAATACGTAGGAATCGGACGTGGTCGGCGGCAGACTTTGTTGCCCCATTTTTTCTGTCACGATGATGATGAACTTACCTTTCAAAGGTGTTATGGGGTCAGCTTTCCAGCTGTTTTTGACTTTGACAACCTGATAACCGTTATAGAGGCTGTCTTTGGCGCGTTGCGAGTTGCTAGTGTTATCCCTATAGCATCTGTTCAACCTCTCGGGCATTGTGTTATCCCATTGAACATTCTTACAACCTCTATTGGCATAGGCCTCAAATTTCTCGTAGGCCGTAACAAGAATGTCGTCGACCTTGTAATCGGCATTACCTCCACGCCCCCTATAATTATTCACAGGAGAAGAACCTTCATGCTTGCAACCTTCACCTGGAGTTTTTTTCCAAATTAAATCACAATGTGCTTTGACGGATTCGGCACATTCAAACCCTCTATCGGTTTCTGCCGGGAAGGTTCTATATATGGTTCCCTTGGACTGGAACCATGGTGAAACATCGCATTCGGGGCGCCACTTGTCAGGTGAAGCTTTGCAGAACGGTGAACCTGTAGGTGTGTTGCCTCTCATGTTTAATAGGTGGTTGCCTGCAGCTTGGTAACCAAACATACCTGGCATACCGCTTCCTGTACTATAGAATGGTACGTTTTCAACGTAATAGCTCGCGTATTTCGTTTGCGGACCAAATCCCCATCCGCCAGCGCTACTCACGATGAAATCGACATCTTGACCTGGTCCATTGTAGTAGTAAAAGTAGTACGCATCCGTTTTATTCTTCAAATGAGCGGGGAGGTCCTTATAAACTTTGGTCGTTTTGTTATCCCACTTTGCTTGAGGCCCCATACCCATTACGTTACCAGAAGTACCTCTGTAATAGTCCTTGGATTCGACAAAAGTCCTGTTATTTACGAGCGTTACATAATCAGCGGTTGAATGGGCGCTCTTGATATAGATTTTAGAATCGGTTTTATCTCCAAGGATGATATGGTCGTATTCTGCTTCGTTTTTTTCGAAACAATATCCCGATACCGTATTACCGTTCACGTTGCATTTTTTATCTGTATGTTCTTCTCCTACTCCTATAGGGTACGTTGACTCGGCCCAGATGTTTCCACCCACTTTAAATTTACGAGATTCGTTCTTCTCATCGACAATAACCTTTGCTTTTGGTCCTAGGCAAAGGTTTCCGGCTACTTGGGATTCGTGAGCGCCAAGATTCGTTTTCCAGATGCCGTTCAAAGTCATGTTTTTCAGGAATTTTTGGTCCCCAGGGTCGGGCGGTGCAAGGTTTCCTTCGATATACACATTACCCGTAAGGTACGCATTGCTGAAGCCTGCCGCTTCGGATGCCGCCGGGAATGTAAAACCCTTCTTCGCATCTCCGCCAACATAAAAATCATTTCCAAAGACTCCGTTATCCGCATAAATATTACCACCAATACACGCAGTTCCTCCGGCACCGACAGAATTGCCCGTTATAAGAACGTCTCCCGTAACAATGAGATTCTCTTCGGTATATGGCGGGTTGGATCCGTACAAATCACCATTAATCAACATAGAATATGCCTTCATATGTCCCTGAGTTTGCGTAGAACCACCAAAGTAATTGTATTTGAACGGAATGGATGCAACAACTTCTTCGACAACTTCTTCATTGATGAGCTTCACTTGGTAGAGACCGTCAACGTTAAAGATGGCGCTTTCGTTCCATGTCGCGACAGTAACATCATTTGTATTCCCAAGAACTTGTGATACGCCGGAGGATAGGATTTTCAATTTGTACGTGCTATTTTCTGTGTTCACGCCGGTAAGCCATACATGGTAATCCTGCTTTGCGCGCTGCCATCGACGGACTCTGGCATCGAGGTTTATCGGCTTGTTGCCTCCTTCAATGAACGCTTTTATCAAGGCGCCCACATCGTTGGCATGGAATGTCATCCACATACGGGTGTTTTCAATACCGGCAAGAGCGCTCTGGTAAGCTTCTTGCTGCTTCATTCTGCTTGCGCTAGAAAGCCCGCCGCTTGTGAGCAACTTGTACGTAGCGGTCGCGGCAATTGTCGCTACTAGCATAAGCAGCAACACCGTGACAAGAGATACACCTGATTTTAAATGAAGATTTTTTTTGTTATTCAACATAAATCCTCCTAGTCGTGGGGCCCGTTGCTCGGCGCCGGGATTACCACTTCGACATGTCCTGATTCACCACTGCGTTTAATGTCCAACTTTAACAGAAACGCTTTCACGTTTTGCTTGTCGTGCTTGTGGGATTCAAAATCATATGTTTCAAAATTGTAGTTTGCACTTGGAACTTTAGTTAATCTTAAATTGGTAATAGAAACTTTTCCTTGTGATACAAGCGGGGAATAACAGGCGAAGGTAAATGCAAGGCATGCATTTTCAACTTTTTGTGCAACAGAGAATCGCATGGAACGGCCTGGACCGCCTCCTTCGCCCTTCAAGCCCATAGGCGGGAAAAATGTAAAGTCTCTTACCTGTACGACACCGTTCACTTGAGGCAAATTGCCTGTTTCTTTGTCTCTCAGGCCGATGGCCATGTGGTCTTCCCCAGGAACGAACATTTTGCTTTTGTCCGCATCTTCACTTGGAGAGGAAATTTCGAACGAAATTTCGTAGAGCTCGCCAGGTTCGAACGTGAAGTGGTTGCCTTCTTTGCTGCATAAAGCTTGCCAAGAAGTTTCTGTTGTCGTTTCGTTACGGATGACGATCAGTTCATTGAACTTCCGTTCGCCTGGCGCTTTATCGTAGTTTTGGAAGAAATTAGACAAGGTCTGAGTGAGCCCGCCTTTGTTGATTTCACTTTTTTCATTAGAAACAAGCAGCAGTTTTCGGTTCCCGTCGTTTCGGCCTACTAGTCTAAATTCGGCGACGCCGGATTCCGGGAAAAGCTGAATATTGTCACCCACAACACCGGGTTTTCCGGGTATGACATTGAATGTGCTTACTCCTTCTGCAATTTCTACTTCTGTGGAGTCGTTGCACGGGTCATCTGCGGGAATTGTCGATTTGCATTGAGCTCCATGAACGGGTAAGGTTTCTACGGGGGGAGGATCCCCGCCTTCTTCGGGGGTTGGTACCGTATTTGTTATAAATTTGCATTTGCGCCGTAGTGTTCCGTTATGCACATACCAAGCGATTTGCTCTTTGGCCAAGAAATATCCACAATCGTCAAAACGTAACCGACGTATGGTAAGGCTGTCGAAACCGTCCTTGGTGATGACTGTAAATGAAGATGAATCCCCGTTGCTTGGATCCATATACATGTCTGTGTAGATGCCGCTGAATTTGTTCCCGTATTGGGCGCCGACACCGGATACTCCTTCTTCCATCGAGCTTTTTGCACCAGTTTGTGCGACATCGGCTTTAACTAGGTTGGCTACGCTTTCCGCAACTTCGGAGGCTTGCAACATGTTTTGCGTACGAACACGCATTTTTGTGCTATCGCTAAATGCTTGACCTGCAATGAGGACTATACCCCCAAGTAGAGCTATATAGACCATAAGCTCCATAAGGGTGAAACCTGCTTTTTTTCTTGAACCCCAAAAAATCATTTCATTTCCTCTACACCACGTCGTTTTTTACTATTAAAAATAAGTTTTTTGAATGTAAAATGAAAAAAAATTTTTTCAGCGTGCTAGGTATCACCCGAAAAACGCAAAAAAAAAGCCCTTTGGGGGCTTTTCCTATTCTATTTTTTGAAAAGCGACTTGAAAAAGCCGTTTAGCTTCTTTTTCGTGTTATCCGTTTTTTCGCTTGTAGAAGCTTTTTCTGGTTCAGCAGTTGTTGTTGTGGCTGTGGTTGTTGTGGTCACTGTCTGAGCAGGTGCGTCTTTCGGTTTAAACTTACAAGTCACCGTGGCGTCGCCAGTTACTATGAGTTTGCCATAGTAGTCGCAAGGGGTGCCTTCCCAGAGATGCGAGTCGGTCGTGTAGCCTGCTGCGGGACGAGCCCAGAACTCCAACTTTGTACCTTCTTTCACCGGTTTCGAAAGATCCAGATTCTTGTTTTTCGATTCTATCGTACCATTCTCTGGTTGAACTATGGTAATCTTGTAATACTTTGGTGCTTTTACTTGTGGTATGGGCGAGTTGGCGTTGCTCTTGTCGAGCACTGGACGAACCGTATATCCCATAAAGCGTGAACCTCCGCTTTCGCCAGCAAAATTAGTTGACTTGGAACCGATGCCGATACCATTTGCTGCGCGCGACTCTATGCGGTCAAGATTCGATAACCAGTAGTAGCATTTCTCGCCCCTATTGTAGATTTCTTCTGACCACCAGCCTGAAGCGGGTAGGAAAATATGCGTGTCGGACAAAGAATATGATGCCAATGGCGTTTGACCTTGATAGGCTCGCTTGTTTTTGTTGGCGGCTGCTTTTGCCTTGTAAAACACCCAGCCGTTCACGCCTGTACCGTTGTAATTTTCGGTCCATACGGCATAGCAGTTTTTATACAGTTCCTCCCACTCTTTTTGTGTCGGCATTCGCCATTTACCACCCCAGTTGGCAGTAGCGGCATCGTCGGTAGCATCGAGAGTTTTCTTGCCATCGCCAAGAAACTGCCACGAATTGCCCTTCCATTTGAACCAGGTCCCGCCGCAGTTTTCATCCGGGATTTGATACTTATTTATGAATATGTACTTTTGGAATGGATTTACAAATTCCTTGCTCATAATCTTTTCCCAGCCCGGCAGCATATGCTTGTATGAGGTAAAACCATAAGTCTTTGAGATGGTGGTCATTCCCCACAAGTAGTAGTTTCCCACGGCTTGTGGTGTTTTTGCTCCAACATTGGATGTTGCCCACATCTTGCCGCTTGGCAAACCCAAATCGACAGCAGAGTGGCCATTGGTATTGCCCGAACGCGGACAAACCGGACGAACCGTCATTCCAATATCACGGCCAGAGATACTTTCTACACGAGCCCCTTTTCTACTGTCAATATCAAAAGATTGTGCGTTATGAGTGTAGTAATCCGACAGCGATGATGACCAATAGTGGCTTTCCGATGTATTTTGAATATTGGCAGAGGCGTTCCTATAACCAGTGGCAGGAAGGAAAATGTGAGTGTCGGCAGTAGAATATGAGGCCGATGGCGTGCCGTCAGTTTTTCCTTTGTCTGCATCGGCTTTAGCCTTATACACTATCTAGCCGCTTTTGCCGCTGTAGTTGTCGGTATGTGCAATGTAGCTATTGCTTGTCAACTCTTTCCAATCGTCGGCAGTAGGCATAGCCCAGTCACCGCCCCAGTTGGCTGCGGCGGCATCGTCGATAGCTTCGAGGGTTTTCTTGTTGTCGCCAATGAATGTTACGCCTGAATACCAGATGCCGCCCTTCCGATGGCAGTCGAAAGTGTATTTATTGATGTTGAACCAGTTGGAGTCTTTTTTCACACCATCTCTGCCATCCATTTTAGCATCATTCATAAATGCGTAGGTTTCCCATTCATAGACGGTTTTGGGTTTGGTTTCGCCCCAGGCAAAGTAGTCGCCAAGTCCTTCGGGCTTGTCGGCACCAACGTTACTGGTCGCCCATAGCGTGCCCGAAGGTAATCCTAAATCGACATATTGCGGCGTAAATTGTTGGTCTTCAGCCATTGCGTTTGCAACAGCAAATAATGTTAATGCTGCAAATATTTTTTTCAAAAGCATTTGTTTTTATTTTCTCCTTGGCTCAAAAAGAACCCTTATAACATTTACTTTCTGAATATACCTTTATTTATGCTTTATAAAATGTCATGAATAAAAAAAGGAACCCTCGCGGGTTCCCTTTTTAAAAGGAGATTCCCGGTTGGAGCCGGGAATGACATCCGGATTACTTGATGATTAACATAGATTCGTCCCACGCCTCGTGCTTTTCGAGGCCGAGGAGGTTGGCCGTCGTAGCAGCGATGTTGGAAAGACCCCAGTCGCCTTCCTTGAGGCCGAGCTTGCCGCCCGTTACGTTATCGTAAAGGATGCACGGCACCTTGTTGAGCGTGTGGCTCGTCTTGGCCTTGAACGTACCGTCCTTGTTGACCTTCGGCATGCCGGTCTTCTTGTCGATTTCGTACATTTCGTCGGCGTTACCGTGGTCAGCCGTGATGATGGCGACACCACCGAGGGCGTCAATCACCGGGAGAAGGCGTGCGAGGCCGATATCCACAGCTTCGATAGCCATTGTAGCAGCGCGGAAGGAACCGGTATGGCCCACCATGTCGCCGTTCGGGAAGTTGCAGCGGAGAGTCTGATACTTGCCGCTCTTCAAAGCTTCGATCATGGCGTCGGTGATTTCGGCAGCCTTCATCCACGGGCGCTGTTCGAACGGAACAACGTCGGATTCGATTTCGAGGTAGGTTTCGCCGTCGAACTTGCTGGAACGGTTACCATTCCAGAAGTAGGTCACGTGGCCGTACTTCTGCGTTTCAGAGCAGGCGAACTGCTTGACGCCCGTTTCGGAAAGCCATTCGCCGCTGGTTTCCTTGATGGCCGGAGGCGGAACGAGGAAGCGGTTCGGGAGCTTGAGGTCGCCGTCGTACTGGAGCATGCCAGCGTAGCAGACGTGCGGGAAGC
>Ga0310697_10001325_pt1 | contig 29422 bp, 44 predicted proteins | sample 172DNAGHGlowgp2_FD_203883 | JGI IMG/M metagenome (GOLD analysis project Ga0310697, IMG submission 203883) | Sheep rumen microbial communities from Palmerston North, Manawatu-Wanganui, New Zealand - 1728 DNA GHGlow gp2 (v2) (version 2) | ecosystem: Host-associated > Mammals > Digestive system >... | reverse complement strand
ACTTTTTATATATACGAGGTAGTTTTATATAAAAGGGGTCCAGCCTCGGAGAAAACGGCTCAAAACCGCATGCAATCTAGAATCAATTAATGACAAGTGTTATGGGAATTACTTATGATTAATGACCGCATTCCAAAAGCGGCATATTTTTAGCACCAAAAAAACGATAAGAGGAACACCATGGAATTAAAAATCGAATATGTCTCCCTGGACAGCCTGCGTCCATATGAGAAGAACGCAAGGAGCCATGGAAAGGAAGACTTAAAAGCAATCATCGCGTCAATAAAGGACTTCGGATTCAACGATCCGATTGGAGTCTGGCACGACATAATCGTTGAAGGCCACGGAAGATGGATGGCAGCCAAAGAGCTCGGAATGAAAACTGTTCCGATTTTGAGACTAGATGAGCTTACAGACGAGCAGCGAAAAGCATATGCGCTCGCTCACAATAAGACCGCGGAGCTTTCAGGATGGAACTTTGATGTCCTCGCTGCAGAATTAAAAGACATTTCAGAATTTGACATGTCCGCCTTCGGTTTTGACATGGCAGCAGTCGGAGAAGAAGACACCGAGGTCCAGGAGGATGATTTTAATGAAGAGCCGCCAAAGTCAGCAACCACGCGCCTTGGCGACGTTTTCAAATTGGGGGGGGCACTACTTGATCTGCGGCGATTCAACGAAGGAAGAGACAATCAGAAAACTGCTCCAGGGGCAGCAGGCAGATCTGCTCGTCACGGATCCGCCTTACAATGTGGACTATGTCGGAAAGACAAAAGACGCGCTCAAGATAGAGAACGACAAAAAATCAGATGCAGACTTCCACAAGCTACTTGTGGATGCATTCAAAGCAGCGGACTCAGGAATGAAACCCGGAGCCGCTTTTTATATTTGGCATGCAGACAGTGAAGGCTTCAACTTCAGAGGAGCATGCAGAGAAATCGGATGGCAGGTGCGGCAATGCTTGATCTGGAATAAAAACACATTTGTTTTAGGGCGGCAGGATTACCAGTGGAAGCACGAGCCATGCCTTTATGGATGGAAAGAAGGAGCCGCTCATTATTTTGTTGATGACAGAACACAATCAACGGTATTCGAGGACAAAGGCCACGACATCGATCACATGAAGAAAGAGGAGATGAAAGCGCTCCTCAAAGAACTATTTGAAGACAAAATCAGCACCACAGTGCTGGAAGAAGATAAACCAGCAAGATCGGCAGAGCATCCGACAATGAAGCCGATAAAACTCCTGGCCAGGCAGATAAAAAACAGCTCACGCAAAGGAGACAATGTTCTTGATATATTCGGCGGCTCAGGATCCACTCTGATCACATGTGAGCAGCTCGGAAGAAACTGTTTTACAGTTGAGCTAGATCCGAAATACTGCGATGTGATAATTAAGCGCTGGGAAGATTTCACAGGGCAGCAGGCGGTGAGGATAAATGACGAAGTCGAAATGGAAAAACAAAATTAAAAAGGCTTGTATCGAAGCCGGAACTTATCAGAAATATTTCGACAGTATTATCGACACGCTCGCTGGGATTTTAGAGATAAGAGACAAAGCACAGGAGAAATTCGAACTCTCAGGAGGAAATCCAGTCGTTATGCACACCAACAAAGGTGGAGCAACCAACATGACAAAAAATCCTGCACTTGTAGCCATTATGGACTGTAATGCGCAGGCTCTCGCTTATTGGCGAGACTTAGGTCTCACACCGGCAGGCCTTAAAAGGCTCGGTGACAAGGGACTGATTAACAAAGACAGCGGTGGAGGTCTTGCTGATGCGCTCGAAGCACTAGGCATATGAAAGCGAAAAAGTATTTTAATAGGGCAGTCGAATATGCCGAGAGAGTAACCTCTGGAGAACAGATCGCCGGAGCCGACATCGTAAACGCTTGTAAAAGGTTCCAGGAAGATCTTAAGAGAGAAGACCTCGAAGTCAGGACAAGAGAAGCTGACGCAGCATGCTCAATCATGGAAGGGCTCTTTGTACACAGAAAAGGCGAAGCAATCGACGGAACACCGCTCCTGGGAAAGCCATTCATCCTGGAAGATTGGGAAATTTTTATAATATACAATCTCCTGGCCATGTTTTACAAAGGGACCAATGAAAGAAGATACAAAGAAGCATTTATCATGCTCGCGAGAAAAAACGGAAAGACCAGCTTCATCGCAGCGTTATCGTTCGCGGTTTCAATAATACAGAGGAAGTCAGGATCCACAGTCTATGTTGTAGCTGCAGCGCTTAAGCAGGCGCTGGAGAGCTTCAAATTTATAGATTTTTCGCTCAGATATAAGAAAATAGACAAAGACTTCGACATTCACGACAACAGCTTCGAGCATTCAATAAAATATGAGTTTAAGACCAGGGATGGAAGACCGGATGGAACAATTGAGATCCAGATCATGGCATCCAATCCGGACGCGCAGGATTCATTTAACTGTAACTTCGCAATCCTTGATGAGGTCGCAGCGTTCAAAAAAGCTGCGCAATATAACAGATTCAAAGAAGCACAGGCGGCTTTCACAAACCGCCTGTGTATTGGAATAACAACTGCCGGTGACAATATAAACTCATTCGGACATGGTCGAATGGAATATGCGGTCAAGGTGGCAGCAGGCATCGTGAAAGACGATTCGTTTTTTAGTTTTGTAGCAAGAGCAGACCAGGACGAAAAAGGAAATGTCGATTACACGAGTGCAATCCAGCACCAAAAAGCGAATCCAAACTATGGAGTCACAATCAGACCGCAAGACATCATGCAGGATGCGCTGCAGGCACAGAACGATCCGCAGCAGAGAAAAGACTTCCTCTCCAGAAGGCTGAACATTTACACATCAGCCATGAAAGCCTGGTTTGATATTGAGGAATTCAGAGCATCTGACCGCAAATACAACTGGACAATAGATGAGCTGGCAAAGCTCCCGGTCAAATGGTACGGAGGCGCTGACCTTTCCAGGATGTACGACCTTACAGCAGCTGCTTTATTTGGCACTTATAACGGAGTCGACATCATAATTACGCATGCCTTCTGTCCGGTAGTAATGGCAGTTCATAAGGCAGAAGAAGACAACATCCCACTTTATGGATGGCAGGACGATGGCTGGCTTACAATGAGCAACACACCGACAGTCAACATCGCCGACATCGTAAAATGGTTTATTGACATGAGGTCAAAAGGATTCAACATCCGGCAGGTCGGACATGACAGAAAGTTCGCCGGGGAAGAATACTTCCCTGCAATGAAAAAAGCCGGATTCAACATAATAGATCAACCACAGTATTATTACTTAAAATCGCAAGGCTTCAGACATATCGAAAAAGCAGCCAAAGACGGAACGCTTTATTATTTACATTCGGACGCTTACGAGTATTGTGTCTCGAACGTAGCTGCAGTCGAAAAGGTAGACGATGCAGTGGCTTATGAAAAAACAGAGGAAAAACAGAGAATCGATTTATTCGATGCCTCTGTTTTTGCATGCATAAGAGCCACAGAGGATGCCGCACGAAGCAAAGCAGGAAAATCATGGTGGGGAGATAAATGAGCAGGAAAAGAAAAAACAAAAGAATCACCCAAAAGAGAGAAAACATAAATCCAATTGCTTTATGGATGGCAGACGGAGACGATCTCGCCTGCTCAGGATATACAAACCTCGCAGACAATCCGGAAATCATGACCGCCTGCCACAAGATAGCTGAGCTTATCGGTTCGCTCACGATTCATTTAATGGCCAACACCGAAAAAGGAGACCAGCGCATCATAAATGCACTCAGCCGGAAAATTGACATTGATCCGGAAATGCACATGACCAGAAGCACATGGATGCAGGCAATCGTCATGAACCTTTTACTGTACGGAAAAGGAAACGCAGTGGTGATTCCTCATACATACGAAGGCAACATCGTGAACCTTGAGCCGATATCGGCAGAGCGCGTGAGCTTCAATCCAATTGGATATAGAGATTACAAAGTCTGCATTGATGGCAAAGAGAGGAATCCGGACAACGTGCTTCATTTTGTCTACAATCCGGATCGGACTTACTTGTGGAAGGGTAAAGGGCTCACAGTTTCACTCAAAGATGTGGCCAACAATTTAAAACAGGCCTCTGCTACAGAAAAAGGATTCATGGAAAGTAAATGGAAACCTTCGATCATCGTAAAAGTCGATGCATTGACGGAAGAATTCTCATCCCCGGAAGGAAGAAGCAAGCTCCTGAATTCATATGTGAAGTCAAGCGAGATCGGAGAGCCATGGCTGATCCCAGCTGAGCAGTTCCAGGTTGAGCAGGTCAGACCATTAAGCCTGGCAGACCTGGCAATTGCAGACACAGTCGAATTAGACAAAAGGACAGTCGCAGCAATAATCGGTGTGCCTCCTTTCCTTCTTGGAGTTGGAGATTACGACAAGGAAGCATGGAATTCATTCATTAACAGCACAGTCAAGCCTTTATGCGTAGCGATACAGCAGGAAATGACAAAGAAGCTCATCATCAGCGAAAAAATGTATTTGAAGTTTAACGTTTTGTCGCTGCTCGATTGGGATCTTGACACAATTTACAAAGTATTTGGAGGTCTCTCTGACAAGGGAATCGTCACAGCAAACGAAGTCAGAGACAGAATCGGAATGAATCACCTGGATGGACTCGATGAGCTCAGGATCCTCGAGAATTACATCCCAGCAGACCGGATCGGAGACCAGAACAAATTAAACGGAGGAAGTGAAGAATGAACGACTTAAGAGACAGAGCAGGAAGAAAGATGCGCAGCATCCCTGCAGAATTCAAAACGAGGGAAGACAGCGGAAGCCTCTCAATCGAAGGCTACTTTGCTGTTTTTGATAGTACTTATGAGATCGCTCCAGGGCTTTCAGAATCAATCGCACCCGGAGCTTTCGACAAGACTCTATCAGGAGATATCAGGGCACTAATAAATCATGATACCACTTTAGTCCTTGGAAGAACCAAAGCAAACACACTGCAGCTTAAAACCGACGCGCATGGCTTGTGGGGTCACATCGATATCAATCCGAACGATACCGATGCAATGAATCTCTACAACAGAGTGCAGCGCGGAGATGTAGATCAGTGCTCATTTGGTTTTGATATTGACTCAGAGGAAACCGACTTCCGAGAGGACGGATCAATCCACTGGACAATTAAAGAGGTCACGCTTTATGAAGTAAGTCCCTGCACCTTCCCGGCATATGAAGAGACAAACATCGCTGCCAGACAGAAGCAGGCCGACGAGATCAAGAAAAGAAAATCAGAAGCCTGGAAGGAAGCGACTCTCAAGAAATTGAAAGGAGAAACATCATGAAAGTTTTCTGGTTAAGACAGAAGATCGAGAAGCTCAAGAAGGAGCTCGAAGAGCTCAGAGCAAAGGATGCCGAATTCGAGAAGAGAGAAGAAGAGCTCAAGGAAGCAATCGAGGATGCGGCAGAGGCCAAAGGTGACGATGCTGCAGAAAAGCAGGAAATCATCGATGGAGAAGTCGAGAAGTTCGACACTGAGAAGAAAGAGCATGAAGCAGCAAAGAACAAGCTCGAAGAAGAGATCGCAGGAATGGAAGACGAACTCAAGAAAGAGGAAGAAGCTCAGGACACAACTCCCCCAGCTCCAGCACCTGCACCAGAAGCAACAGAAGAAAACAGAGGAGGAATTCACATCATGTCAAAAAGAGCAATGATGTTCACAGAAAAGATCAGAAGCACCATCTTCAATCAGAGAGGCGAGGCTGTAAACGAGCAGGTCAAGGCATGGCTCGGTGAAGTAAGAGCCTGCATTAAGGAAAAGAGAGAGCTCACAAATGTCGGCCTCACAATTCCTGAAGTATTTCTTGGAATTTTAAGAGAGAACATGATCAACTACTCCAAGTTATACAAATACTTGGACGTAAGACCACTCGGCGGAAACGGAAGACTCGTTGTGCAGGGTAAGATTGCAGAGGCAATCTGGACAGAGTGCTGCGCAAATATCAACGAGCTTTCACTTGCTTTCAATCAGGTAGAAGTTAACTGCTTCAAGATCGCAGGATTCTATCAGGTTTGCAATGCGACGATCGAGGATTCCGACATTGATCTGTCCGCCACAATTATCGATGCAATCGGCCAGAGCATTGGTCTCGGAGTCGACAAGGCTGTCCTTTACGGAAGAAATTCCAACAAGACACAGAAGATGCCTCTCGGAATTGTTACAAGACTGGCTCAGACATCAGAGCCTGCAGATTATCCTGCAACAGCAAGACCATGGGCAGACCTCCACACATCAAACATCATCACTCTTTCAGCAGGCCTCACAGGAGCTGCTCTCTTTAAGCAGATCCTCCTGGCATCAGGCGCCATGAAGGGTGATTATGCAAGAGGACCAAAGGTCTGGATCATGAACGAAAAGACTCACACAAAGCTCATGGCCGAGACTGTAGTCAACACAGCAGATGGTCAGTTTGTAGCATCAGCATCAGGACAGATGCCTGCAGTTGGAGGAACAATCGAAGTCCTCAACTTCATCCCTGACAACACAATCATCGCCGGATATTTCGATCTCTATCTCCTTGCAGAGAGAGCAGGTCAGAAGTTCGCGCAGAGCGAGCATGTTAAATTCCTCGAGGATGCAACAGTCTTCAAAGGAACAGCTCGTTATGATGGCCAGCCTACAATCGCCGAGGCCTTCATCGCAATCGGCTTAGAAGGAACAACACCTGGAACAACAATGGCATTCGCACCTGATACAGCCAATGTTGTAACAGCAATCCTCATGACAGAGACTGCAGAGGTTGACGCTGGCGAGACAATCCAGCTCGCAGCAAAGACCTTCCCTGTTGATGGACCTATTACATGGTCTTCAAGCGCTACATCATACGCAACTGTTGACAGCAATGGTGTTGTAACTGGTGTGGCATCAGGAACAGCAGTCATTACGGCAGTAAGCGGATCTGCAAGCGCAAGCTGCACTGTAACAGTTAACGCATGATCGTAGTTAACTATTTCAGAGATAAGACTGACAAACACGAGTACAATCCCGGGGACGAATATCCCCGGGAAGGCACTCAGCCAACAGAGGAAAGGATTGCAGAGCTGACCTCAATGGGCTACATCTCGTGCGAAACAGTCGAAGAAAAAAAGCCTGCTAAAAAGACCGCTTCAAGAAAAAAGAAGGAGTGACACCATGACACCTGAGCAGACCAGCGAGATCCTCGCCAGGCTGAAAGTTGACATTGGAATCAAAGGAACAACAGCTTATGACGAGAGATTGTCCCAGATAATAAAAAGTTCATACGAGAGCATCATCGCGGAAGGAGCCTCCACCTTGAACGCATCCAACGACAGAGACATCCAGCTTATTGTGATGTATTCTGCTTGGATCTGGAATGGCCGGAAGACCGGTGACAAGATGTATGAAATGATCCGATGGAATCTGAATAATAGGATATTCGGAGAAAAGGCGAGAACAAATGGATGATGTATTAAAGCTCATATCGCAGGAGTACACAAAAGACAAATATGGAGTCTCAAAACCAACACAGGTTTATAAAGAGATATTCTGCGAGGTTCACTCCGTAACAAAGCAAGAGTTTTATGAGGCAGGAAGAAACGGATTAAATCCGGCATTCCAGGTCACAATTTTTGCTGCAGAGTATAACGGAGAGAGCCTCATCGAATACCAGGGAAAGACTTACTCGATTTATAGAACATACCATGTCCCAGGAACCGACTACATGGAGCTCTACATCGAGAGAAAAGGCGGAAGCAATGGCAAGAACGAAAGTGACGGTTGATTCATTAGCCAATGAGATAAACAAGATCCTGGATCAGTATGCCGGAGAAGTAAATGAAAACCTTAGCGAAATAACAAAGAAGGTTGGAAAAAAAGGAACAGCAGCTCTTAAAAACGAGTCGCTCGCGCTGTTTCCGGCATCGAAAAAGCACAAAAAGCGTTACGGATCCACATGGACATCAACAGAGGAAAAATCAAGGCTATACACAGTCGTTACAATTCACAACACCCAGCCAGGACTTCCACATCTCCTGGAAAAAGGACACGTCTCAAGAAACGGAACAGGGCGGACATTCGTCACAGATAAAGCTCCAGTCAAGGGAGTTGCTCACATTTCAACTGTAGAGCAGAAACTGATCCAAGAATTTGAAAGTGAGGTCATTTCTAAACTATGACAATCGAACAGATCAACGCGATGGTCGAAGAGATCGGCCTGCCTTTTGCATATTACGAATTTTCAGAAGACACCGCGCAGGTGCCTCCGTTTGTAGTATGGTTTCTATCCCAGGACGATGACCTTGATGCGGACAACATAAATTACTGCGATATAGAGCAGCTCAACATTGAGCTCTACACATCAGAAAAGGATTTCGAGCTGGAAGCACGGGTCGAAGCAGTGCTCAAAAATCACGACATTAGTTATCACAAGGAATCATCGCGGATTGATTCCGAAAAAATATGGCAAACATCATTTGAAAGCGAGGTAATAATAAATGGCGAAGAATAAAGTGAAGTACGGCCTTAAAAATGTCTATTGGGCTAAAGCAACGATAGACGAGCTGACAAACACAGCAACTTATAACACACCAAAGCCATGGCCTGGAGCAGTCAACCTCTCTCTCGAGCAGCAGGGCGAGACCACAAAGTTCAGAGCTGACAACATCGATTACTGGGTAGGCAACTCCAACAATGGTTACAACGGAGACCTCGAGACAGCTCTCGTTCCTGAAGATTTCAAGACTGAGATCCTTGGAGACATCGAGGATTCTAATGGAGTTCTTGTCGAAGACGCAGGAGCAAAGACAGTTAACTTTGCTCTTTTATTCCAGTTCGAAGGAGACGCAAAAGCAACCAGACATGTCCTTTATAACTGCACAGCAACAAGGCCAAGTGTGGGAGGACAGACAACAGGTGAGAACATCGAGCCTCAGACAGAGACAGTCTCACTCACAGCTGTTTCAATTCACAACTCAGGCCTCGACAAAGATCTCGTTAAAGCTCGCGTGAGTGAGGATGAAGCGCAGTATTCATCATGGTTTGACACTGTTTATCAGCCTACAACAGTCGCAACCTATTACACTGTAACATTTGACACCGATGGCGGAACAGCTATCCCAAGTCAGTCTGTCAGAAGCGGACAGAAGGCAACAAAGCCTGCGGATCCAACAAAGTCAACCATGACATTTGGCGGATGGTACAAGGAGGACACCTTCACAACAGCATTCGATTTCAATACAGACACCATCGTCGCAGATACAACAATCTACGCAAAGTTCACTTAATAGGGAGACACTAGATGTTTAAAGAATTAGAGATAAGAGGCAAAAACGTCGCTTTTTTAGCAAATGGAGCAACTCCATTGTTTTATAAACATTTCTTTCATAAAGATCTGCTTAAGATGATGAGCGAAGGCGAAGGATTCGAAGTGGCAACAGAGAACATTCCAGAGCTGGCATTCATCATGGCAAAGCAGGCAGACAAAGCTGACATGGCAAAACTCACGCAGGCCATGTATATTGAATGGCTTTCAAGTTTTGATCCGCTCGACCTTGTTGTCAACGGAACAGAAATCGTCGGTGTTTACATTGGCGATAGTCTGCCACAGGAAGACTCCAAAAAAAAAGAAGACGAAAAAGCGAGCGAGTGACATCAACTGCGCTCTATACCCTTAGATGCTTACAAGTCGGCCTGCATATGGCCGACTTGGAGCAGCTAAGCCAGGGTGAAATCTTCGACATTTTCACAGAAGCACAGAATGACAAATATGATTATCAGGAAGTCGCAGATCAGGAAGATTACGACAACTTTTAAGGGAGAAAATTATGGCTGCTAGTCAGAGAATAAAGGGCATAACGATCGCGATCGGCGGAGATACCACCGAACTTACAAAAGCTCTTCATGAGGTAGACAACGCAGTTAAAAACACGCAGAGCAATCTGCGAGATATAAACAAAGCTCTGAAATTTGATCCATCAAATGTCAATTTACTAAAGGACAAACAGAGAGAGCTTAATGATGCAGTAACAGAAGCAAAGACAAAACTCGAGAGCGAAAAGCAGGCGCTCGAGCAAATGAAAAACACCGAAGGATTCGATGCAAACAGCAAAGCTGCAAGAGACCTCCAGACACAGATTGATCTCGACACGGTAGCACTTGCCAATGCAGAGAAAGAATCAAAAGAATTCGGATCAGTCGGCTCGCAGCAAATGCAGGCAGTCGGTGCGAAAATGCAACAGGTTAGCCAAAAAGTTAAAGAAATTGGTGACGCCATCTCGCAAGTTGGTACAGCCATGACAACAAAGCTAACTGTGCCGATTGTAACAGCACTCGGCGGAGCCGTTAAAGTTACTGCAGACTTTGACACACAGATGTCCAAAGTCAAAGCAATTTCAGGAGCAACAGGTGACGAGTTCGACCAGCTCAGAGAAAAAGCTCGTGAAATGGGAGCAACAAGTAAGTACTCTGCTACGGAGGCAGGACAAGCGTTCGAATATATGGGAATGGCCGGATGGAAGACAGAGGACATGCTCAGCGGCATAAGTGGAATCATGAACCTTGCTGCAGCATCAGGAGAAGAGCTCGGAACAACATCCGACATCGTAACGGATGCATTAACTGCATTTGGAATGAGCGCAAGTGACAGTGCCCGCTTTGCTGACATATTAGCCAGCGCTGCGACAAACGCAAATACAAACGTTTCCATGATGGGTGAGTCCTTCAAATATGTGGCACCGGTGGCAGGTTCCCTGGGATATTCAGCAGAGGATGTCGCCATCGCACTTGGGCTCATGGCCAACAGCGGAATCAAGGCAGACATGGCAGGAACCTCGCTCAGAAACATGTTCCAGAGAATGGCAAAGCCGACAAAAGAAAGTCAGATGGCAATGGATAGACTCGGACTTTCACTCCAGGATGACGAAGGGAAAATGTATTCCTTCAGGGAAATCATGGATCAGCTCAGATCTTCAATGAGCAATATCAACATAGATATTGATGAATACAATGCACAGCTTGATCTGCTCGATTCACAACTTGAAGCAGGGACACTCACACAAAAACAGTATGAAGCAGAGCTCGAGGAACTGAACAAACAATGCTTCGATGCAGAAGGAGCAGAAAAAGCCAGGGCAGCAGCTATGCTCGGCGGAACAAGAGCAATGTCAGGCCTTCTTGCAATTGCAAACGCAAGCACAGAAGATTACGAAAAGCTCACAAATGCAATCGACAACTCGTCTGAATCATTTGCAAAGTTGGCAGATGGCTCAGTCGTACCATTGAACGAGGCACTGGCATCAGGAGCTGAGGTCATAGAAACATATGAAGGCCAGGCAGCAGCCATGGCAGCAACGATGCAAGACAACCTCGGCGGAGACATTACCACATTGAAGTCAATGCTCCAAGAGCTGGCAATATCAATAGGAGATTTATTGATGCCCACGATTAGGGAAATCGTGGAAGGAGTAAAAAGCGTTGTTGACTGGCTCAACAGTCTTGACGAAGGCACAAAGCAGACCATCGTCCAGATTGCTCTTGTGGTTGCTGCTATAGGACCAGTATTAGTTATAATTGGAAATGTAGTAACCGCAGTCAGTACGGTAATGAGTGTAATTAGTACAGTAACAACTGTGATAGGTGCAATATTGCCAGTATTAACAACAATCGGCGGAGTAATAACTGGAACAATCATCCCGGCAATAACTGCAATTGGAGCGCCGGTTCTTGCTGTAGTGGCTGCAATAGCGGCAGTAATAGCAATCATTGTTCTTTGTGTAAAGCATTGGGATGAGATCAAAGAGGCAGCAGGAAGAGCCGTGGAATTCATGAAGGAAAAATGGACTCAGTTCAAAGAACACATGAGTGAGCTCTGGAACAGCCTCAAGGAGAAGACCGCAGAAACCGTCCAAAATATGTCGCAAAAATGGAGCGAATTCAAAACCAATACGACAAACAGATGGAACGAAACAAAAGACAGCATAAATGCAGTTAATAATCTGATTGCACAGCACGTTTCTAACCGATTCAATCAGATTAAAGACAATACCATCAGAGATGTGAATGCACTGAAAGATGGAGCAATAAATGCATTCAATACATTGAAGTCAGGAATCGCGAACACGATCGGCAACATTTACACAACAATCGTGAACGGATTTCAGAATGCAATTAACTTTATAACGTCACTCCCAGGTCAGGCAATCAACTGGGGCCGTGATATCATAAACGGAATCGTTGACGGAATACATGACGCATTCGACAACCTGGTCGGAGCGGTTTCTGATATAGCTGAAACAATAGCAAGTTATATTCACTTCTCGGTTCCAGATAAAGGACCATTGCGATTCTTCAACAGCTATATGCCAGACATGATGAGCCAGCTCGCAAAGGGCATAGAGAACAATTTGCCAAAAGTAGAGAGAGCAATGGGAGATCTGGCAGGGACCATGATGCCATCACTAGGAGAGGCAGCAGGGACAACAACAAATACAAATACAGTAAGTATTAATGTTTACGGAGCACAAGGTCAGGATGTCTCACAGCTCGCAGATATAATCGAGCAGAGAATCTCGGACAATGTAGTCAGAAGAGGAGTGGCATTCTCATGATTCCTTTTTTCACACTTGCAGGGGTTCCATCATACGACTTCGGAATCCACATCTCAGGAGAGGCGATTTATAAAGCGCCAGAAAGAAATTATTCAAAGCAGGAGGTCCCCGGAAGGAATGGGGATCTCCTTATTGATTTAGGGAATTTTAAAAACATACCGATTTCTTACCCGGCCTTCATAACAGACCAGATGCCTGAGAGAGTAAATGACTTTTTCAATTTTGCAGGATCGCTGACAGGGTATTCGAGGTTAGAAGATACATATTATCCGGAAGAATACAGACTGGCACATTATACCGGAGGAATTGAGGTCACAGCTTCCGGGTATAAAAACAGATCCGGAGAATTTACGATCAGCTTTGATTGCAAACCACAAAGATTTTTAAAAAGTGGAGAGAAAACAATCACCTTCAACTCTGCAGGAGCAATCATCAATCCAACAAGATACAATTCGCAGCCATCCATCAGAGTTTATGGATCCGGAACCGGAGCAGTTGGAATCGGTGATTATACAATCACTATTACAAGTCTGAACGAATACATGGACATTGACTGCGAAATGATGAATGCATACAAAGGAACACTAAACTGCAACAGCCAGGTGACATTTAGCGCGGACAATATTTTCCTGATTCCAGGAAGTAATGGAATTAACTTCTCTGGAGGAATTACAAAGGTCGAAATCATGCCGAGGTGGTACAAGATATGATTCCTATTCTGTACGCAGGAACTGAAACAAACTTCACATCGAACGGACTCGGAAGGCTGGCAGATGCAATCTCCTGCAAAGTGACTGAAGAGCGAAACGGAATATTTGAACTCGTAATGGAATATCCGATCACTGGCATTCATTACGATGAGATACAAGAGAACCGCATCATATATGCCAAGACCGAAGAAGGAGGAATGCCGCAGCCGTTCATCATATACCGGATTACGAGACCGATTAATGGAATTGTTACCATTGATGCGGAGCACATATCTTACTTGCTCAATGGGATTCCGGTCATGCCATTTAGCGCAAGCTCTCTGGTTGAGACAATGGCAAAGATTGGAAATTATGCTGTCATCAACTGCCCATTCACATTTTATACAGATGTTTCCAGCGCTGTTAATTTCAGCTTCGACACCGCAAGAAGCATCAGGTCTTTATTAGGCGGAGAGAGCGGATCCATCCTCGATGTCTATGGCGGTTACGATTACAAGTTCGACAATTTCATGGTCAAGCTCCTGGCAGACAGAGGACAGGACAAAGGAGTCTCACTCCGCTATGGAAAAAATATAACAGAGCTCAAGAACATCACCAACATGACAAATGTCTATACAGGCATTGTGCCATTCTGGAAGAGTGAGCACGACTCTGTTTATTTGGATAATCCGGTCGTTTTGTCAGGACACGAAAACGAGTATCCATACAAAATAATCAAAACTGTGGACTTTTCCTCAGATTTTGAAGACAAGCCAACGCAGGCACAGCTCCTTGCAAAAGCGGAAAGTTATTTGAACCGCAATAAAGGCTGGAGGCTTAAAAGCAACATTACAGTTTCATTCGTGAACCTTGCAGAGACGGAAGATTACAAAGACATTGCTCCTCTTGAAAGCGTAAAGCTCTGCGATACAGTTCACATTGTTTACACGAGGCTTGGGGTTGACATCAAGGCTCGCGTTGTGAAAACAGTTTACAACGTACTTCTTGAAAGATACGATTCGCTGGAGCTTGGAGAATCGACAACAGACCTCACAAAAGCAATCAATGAGACACTGATCGAGCAGGGCGATGTTGTAAACAAGAGCTTTATGCAGGCTGCCATCGAAAACGCAACAAAGCTCATCAGAGGAGGACTCGGCGGTCATGTAGTATTCAATACCAATGCAGACGGAGAACCGCAGGAAATCCTCATCATGGACACTGACGACATCAACACAGCTGTCAGCGTTATTCGTATGAACAAAAACGGAATCGGCTTCAGTACAAATGGTTACGAAGGACCATTCCTCACCGCCTGGACAATTGATGGCTCGTTTTATGCAGACTTTATTACTGCAGGAGTACTCAACGCAAACCTCATCAAGGCCGGAATTATAAAAGACGCTGCGAATCTCAATTACTGGAACATGCAGACCGGAGACTTCAAACTGTCTTCAGGTGCCAAGATCGGCAACAGCGCAATCGCATCAGCTGCAGATGTAAGGACTGCAATTGATAATTACGACACAACTTATTTAAATCAGACAGGGGTTTTTAATAAGTTAACGAACAATGGACAGCTCCAAGGCATTTACATGCAGAGTGGGGAATTGTACGTCAATGGGTCATATATCAAAACTGGTGTTCTTGATGCGGACCTTATAAAAGCCGGGAAAATCAAGGACAAACAGAACAAAAATTACTGGGACATGGTCACCGGGGATTTTTCGCTGTCAACATCAACAGTGGTCGGCAATTCGACAGTCGCAAGCAAACTGGATGTGTCATCGGGAGACATCAACACTTTAAACACAGCAAATGATAATATTTCGACAGCTATCAGAAGCTATGACACAGGGCTTAATCAGCTCGCTGTTTTTAACAAGCTGACACAAAATGGACAAAAAAAAGGGATCACCCTTGATGCGCAGAACAATGAACTGTACATAAACGCGTCCTTTATTTCAACTGGAATCCTCACGGGTCCGAATTATAAATTTGCATTCAATATGGAGACGGGCGCTTTCACCATGAAAGACGGAACGCTCCAAGGAGTAACAATCCAGAGCGCCGACGCAGGATCAAGCGGTTCATATAATGCAAGACTGGTTCTTGATAACACAACATCAATAAAAGGATATTACGGAGACACGATGCACAACCTGATCAATCTGGAGCAGGTTGTGTCAGGAAGTCACCAGATGACAATTGATGCAGACACACAGCTGAACATCAGAACACCGCATTTATATGTCACTAATCAGTCGGCAGGAACAGGAACAGCAACAGTTTATGAAACAGTAACAGACAATCCCACAGGAGCCTCAGATGCAAATCCCAACTATTACTTAGTAAAGAATCTAAATAAATACGCAGAAGCAGAAGACCCACTTCATCCGACAGTTGAAAGATGGGTGAAAACCGTTTCTGAGGAAGAAGCAAGCGAGTGGGATGTATTTTGTACACTTCCTGTATATCTTAAATTTGATAAGGCGCCATTAAGATATATTCACGGAATGCTTGTTGGTGCAGGAACAGCACAATCTGTAATAATTTGAGGGAGCATAAATGGTAGTTATAGACGTTGAAGGAAATATTTTAACTGCATGGATCCGAGGAAACGGACCCGTCATCATGGACAGCGACAATCCATATGGGATTGAGTTTGCAATTGGAGTCAGATATAGCACAGAGCAAAAACAGGCATTTCATGAAATCGGTGAATGCAAGCGCTATCTGACTGCAACAGATTATCAGGCTATCAAGTATGCAGAAGGCGCTCTGACCGAAGAAGAATACGCACCAATCAAAGAAAGAAGAGCGCAGGCGAGAGCAAAAATCAATGAGCTGGCATTTGTAGAGCCAACACTGACACCGGAGCAGATCGCCGAAGCGGAACGAAAGGCCATGGAAAAAGGGGGAAAAACAAACGAATGAACAATGACTTGTTTGAAGTCAGGGCAGCAGCTCAAAAAGTAAAAACCACAATGATCGCATTCGGCCAGGAGAACGGACTCAGCTGCGATGCGATGTGCATGATCCTAAGAGATGTCCTTGGATTTTTTGAGGCGGAATGCGGAAGAAGTTATGCAGACAGTATCATGCAATTAAGAATGCAGAACAAAGTTCTCAAAGAAGAGCTGGAGAGGAGAGTAAATGACATCACAAACAATCAACCTGGACCTGATACCGCAGGCAGTGCCTCAGATAATACACGCGAATCAGTATGACAAAGGGCAAACCTGGATATTCAACTTAAGAGTAAATGACCAGGCATTTAATGTGCCATCTGGAGCCTCTGTCACAATCCAGGGAACAAAAGCAGATCACACTGGATTTCAATATGCGTGTTCTTTTTCAGGAAGTACTGCAACTGCGATAGAGCAGCAACAGATGACTATTCTCTCTGGAGATGTACCTGCGGAAATTGTAATCACAAAGGACAACGCTCGGATCGCATCAGCAAACTTTATTATCCGAGTCGAGGCAGCAGCTCTGACAGATGATACAGTCATATCAGAAACAGATCTCCCACTGTTAGAAGAAGCAATCGAAGCCGCGCTGCTTGCGCTAGGGTATTCACAGGACGCAGAAAGCTACGCAGTTGGCACTAAGGGCGGTACGGCGGTACCCAGTACAGATCCCGCCTATCATAATAACGCGAAATACTACGCGGAAAACTTTGTGGGTTATGTTACAGATGCGCAGTATTCAGCTATACAAACATTATTAAGCTAAGAGAGGAGAAGAGAGCACATGATTACATTAAGCAAAAGCGATGTAACCGAAGAACTGAGCTTTAAAGGATTGTCTACAGACACGAAACCGACTGTCAAATTTAACGACCTTAAGATCGTGAACGGCTCAACATTCTTTGAAATGGACACGCAGGACGTCTATTTTTATGACGGAGGTTCAGACTCTTGGCTCGCGCAGCCATAAAGGGAGGACAGCATGAAAGACGTAGAAATCATTGGAATGCTTAAGTCTTTTGTAAAAGCGACGCTCGTCGGAATGGGAGCGCTCAAAGGAGCTCCATGCCAGTGCGTAATTACAACGAACGCAGACGGAACGCACAAAGTTACAATGATGTGGGTCGACAACGAAGGAGACAGCCACACCGGTTCATTTGATGTATTAAATGGACAAGTCGGAGATCTTAAAGATCTTGGAGATGTAACACTCGCAGGCCTCCAGGAAGGGCAAACGCTGTCTTGGGATGCAGTAAAACAGAAATGGGTCAATGCAGAGAACAGCGCCACAGTAAACACATTAAATGCAGTTGGAGATGTCACGATCACATCGGTTCAGGATGGAGAAGTTCTGGTCTGGGATGATACCGCATCAAAATGGGTTAATAAAGCACTTACAGCATCAGACATCTCAGGACTAGCAAATGTAGCAACTTCTGGAGATTATGACGATCTCGAAAACAAGCCGACAATTCCAGCAGCACAGATCCAAAGTGACTGGAGCCAGTCGAACAACACAAAAGCAGACTTTATCAAAAACAAGCCGACAATCCCCGCAGCGCAGATCCAGAGTGACTGGAGCCAGTCAGACAACACCAAAGCTGACTTTATAAAGAACAAGCCCACACTTGCCAATGTGGCAACTTCTGGAGATTATGACGATCTCGAAAACAAGCCGACAATTCCAGCAGCACAGATCCAAAGTGACTGGAGCCAGTCAGACAACACCAAAGCTGACTTTATAAAGAACAAGCCCACACTAGGAACCGCAGCGGCGAAAGACAGTACAAACGCAATCACACAGAATAGCACCGATCTCATAGAAAGCGGAGCTGTACACACAGGATTAGCGGGCAAGGCAGACAAAACAGCGCTTGCCACTGTAGCAACAAGCGGAAGTTATAACGACTTGTCAAACAAACCGACAATTCCAGCGGCACAGATCCAGAGTGACTGGAGTCAGTCAGACAACACAAAACTTGATTTCATCAAGAATAAGCCCAGTCTGCTACAACTCGGAGAAACATCATCAACAGCGTACTGTGGAAATAGAGGCAAGACAGCCTATAACCACAGCCAGATTACAGATGGAACAAATCCTCATGCAACAACAGCCAACAATATTAATCTTGCAACAGCATTAACAATCAATGGAGCTTCAAAAACGACAGCAGAGGCGGCAATTTCTGCACTAGCAGGTCTGGTTGATAATATCACCGATACCGAATACAACGCGATATCTGCAGTCCTTGGAAATTAAGAAAGGAGAAATAAAAAAATGAAAAGTATAGTTCAAGTAGTACAGAACCTTTTGAAGCCATACATTGATTCGAATATTCAGACTTTAACGAATGAAGAAACTAAGACAAGTACACTTAGGGCTTATTTTGATAGTTTAATCTGGAATAGTTTAGCAAATACAAACGCCTCATCAAATGGAGTTGCATCAAGAGCATATAAGGTTGGTGAAAAGGTATACGTGAACTTTGGCACAAGTTATGATGACAACAATTTGGGTTGGTCATTTGTAGAGGTAACATCTGCAATTGCTCAAGGTGGAACATTTGTGAAAAATAGTAACTGTAAGGTTGTTACTGATATGCTGTCACATGTAGGGCAAAAATACGAAGCAACAAAAGTAAGTCCTGCACCTACGCTTACTAATGGTGGTGTAAGCACTACAATTGCAACTTTTGATTTACCAAAGGGGCGTTATATATTGTTTGTTAGCGGAATATCACCCGTTGTACCCTCCGATAACACATTAAAACAACAAGCAACATCAATTGAAGTTTTAACAAATACTGGAAGTGTTAGCAAAACTAATATACAGCAAACGCTTACATACAAGTTTAATGTGAGTGGTTTTGTTGATGTTCAAAGTAATTCTGCTACGCTTTCGGTAAATGTTATAAATTGGGAAAATATATCCCCAACAGCGGGTGGATACTATAGTGCATCGGCAATAAGAATATTATAAAGGAGGATAACAAATGTCAGCGTTTAAACTTATAGAGGTCTTTAAGACCGCAGAAAAAGAATCACAGAGCATTTATGACCAAGAGGATATGTTTGCGGCAGTAAACAAACTTCACGATGATTTTGGTGCACAAGAGAAAATTGATACCAACATCGGCGGTATGTGTGTACTTATCAACCTTGAAACGGGTGAAAAGGTAGAAAACCTTTCTTTTGGCGAGTCTGTAAAAGATAGGGTTTACACTCACAACAACTTTACAGATGATACGCTTGCAGCATACGACACAGAACGTCTTGCAGAGGGCAACTATCACACCAAGTATGCGTCACAGAGAAGCAATGCAGAGTGTACTTTTGCGCTCACTATTCAGATTGATGGCACAGGAGATTTCAAGAACTTTGACTTGTATATTAAGGAAGAGTAATTCATGAAACATAAGGTCTACATTATGAATTGCCCAAAGTGCAAAACGACTACTAAATGTACTGACGTGTGGGACACACTATCGAAAGCAAAGTTGTCTATCTGCCCAATCTGCAATAAAAAGCAGAAAGTGATAGAACAATAGTTGTTTCGCAAAAGAAGCCAAACACGTAGAGGTAAGTAATATGTTGTATTTATGTGCGGGAATAGTTGGATATATGCTTGGAGCATTTACAGTGCTTATGATTGTAAGGCATAGGAATACTCAAATAGCTATATCCACTAACGGCAATGCAGTACAAACACAAGTAATGCACTATGATGGTTCGCAAAAGAAGCCTTTAGCGAACAAAAAATGATCGCAGAAGTGGATGATATATTTTGTATTCACATAAGTTTTGAGCAAAAACAATAATTACATTCAGGAGTTATCACATTTATAGTGTGGTAGCTCCTTTTCATTGGAGGGGGTAATATTTTGGTTTACATAATTGGAATCGTGACCAGTGTTATATCTGCGGTAATATCAGGCTTTCTTGCTATTGTTATGAAAAATATAAACGATGATACACGAACATACAGACAGAGCCGCAGTTCAATGGAAGAAGAACAGAAAAAAGAAGAAAAAATTAAACAGGAAAAAGAAGACATGGCGTTACTAGCAATTATGCGAACAATGCTCAAAGATAACGCCGACAAGTGCTTTGAAAAAGGCTGTTATTCGGTAGAAGAACGAGAAATTTATTCCGCGTTATATAAGGCTTACAAAGAATATGGCGGTAATGGGGTTATAGATGAAATGGGCAGCCGTCTTAGGCCGCTACCATACGAAATGCCACCAAACGAAGTATGAAGAATGTCTAAATGTACCAATACAATATGAGAGCGAAAATGCGTAAGAGAAGACCAACAAACAGACCACGCAAAAAACTTAGCGAGCTTGATAAATATTGCATTTTTACAATGTCTTTTTTCACGATCTACACAATCGCGGAGCTGGCAATCTCTGCAATAACTGGAGTCACAAACGACAGACTCACGGAAGCTGTTCAATGGTTTTGCGCAGGAGAACTATTCCTGCTGGCAATGATAAAGAGACTGAAACTGAGAAAAACAAAAGAAGATAAGGAGGACATGGAAGAATGACAATCACATTATTTATTATGCTGTTCACAATTGGAGCTGCAGCAAGCGGTCTGCTTACAGAGGCAATCAAAAAAGTATATCAGAACGCCGGGAGAGAATACTCCGCAAATGTAATCGCATTAACAAATGCGATCCTGATCGGAGGCCTGGGAACAGGTGCGGCATATATAATCCTCGGAGTTGACTGGACATTAAAAAACATAATCTGCATAGCACTAATGATAGTTTTAATATGGATGGGCTCAATGATTGGTTACGACAAAATCATACAGCTATTTGCTCAGCTCGGAAGTATAAAGAAGGAGGATCCAGAATGAATGAAGTCCAGGGAATAGATGTCAGCCATTACCAAAAAGCAATCAACTGGAAGAAGGTCGCTGACTCTGGCCGGAAGTTTGCAGTTTTAAAATGCATGTACGAAGCACCCAGCCACCGAAAAGACGAATACTTCGAGCTGAATTACAAAGGATGTCAGGAGAACGGAATCGCTCGCGGAGTATATATTTTTATTGCGACATCATCAATTAGGGATCCGGAAGGAGATGCAAAGAGCTTACTGAAGCACTTGGCAGACAGGCCTCTCGAATATGGCATATGGCTCGATTACGAGAGCCAGGTCCTGCGGCAGCAGGGAAAACAAAAAATCAAAGACCTCACAGACATTTATGCCAGGGCTTTCAGATCAGCCGGTTATTATACCGGGATATACTGCAATGTTGACTGGTACAAAAATGTCATTCATCCGGATCTTAAAAAAGAATTCGACTTCTGGATTGCACGTTATCCAAAGAACGACACCGGAGCTTATAATCCTAAAAGCACATTAAAACCGACAGGAGACCTCGCAGTTGCATGGCAATACAGCAGCAAAGGAAGCGTTCCGGGAATAACCGGAAACGTTGACCTTGATGTGGACTTTGATGGAAAAGTTGACCTCAGAGCAAAGACTCCGATCAAGAAGACAAACAAGGAGATTGCGCTGGAAGTACTTGATGGTAAATGGGGAACAAAAAACACAACACCAACAAGAAGAGAGCTCCTGACAAGAGCCGGTTATAATTACGCTGAGATCCAAAGGATTGTGAATCAGCTCGGAAAAGAATATAATAAATAAAGAACGACTCGGTGTCCAGCCGACGAACGAAAAGACCTCCATGCATATGCGCCGCATGGAGGTCTTTTTTTATTGCACACTTCACTCAAAATTTCACACGGAAAAATGAAAGACTGCATTAATAAAGGATTGCAGCGATTTACGAATGGGTTCAAGTCCCACTGCCGGCACTTTAAAACGAAACCCAGTAATCATGCGAAAAGGCCTCGAAGCCGCGTGGTTATTGGGTTTCTGCAATAGAACATAATACATATGAGTGGAACAATTTTCTCATGTAAAAGTAAATAACTTCACACGAACTTCACACGAAATTGCACACGAAAAAAAGACATGAGAAATCATGCCTTTTTTTGTTGCTTGCATACCTCTGAGAAATTCTCTTCAAGATAATTATTTGCGATTTGTGTAAATTTACGGCGGGAGCTCGCGGTCGTATCGTCGTAATGTTTCGGAAGAATCGAGGACCCAGGTGCCCAGCCGCCTAGTTCTTCAATGTATTTTTTAGGGATTCCGAGGTCGGAACGGAAGGACGCTGCGAAATGCCGGAGCGAATGGAAGGAAGCATCAATGTGCAGCCTTTTAGCCAGGCGCTCGAAGCGGTCAGAGATGGCAGCAGGTGTCAACTCGGAAATAATAAAATCGTTCGGTCGGCCTAAAGGAATCAGATTCAAAACGAAAGACGGAAACTCGACTGATCGTGTGGATCCTTTCGTTTTCGTGTAATTTTTATAAACGTAACCATTCTCGCCAAGGACCAGGGCGGCATGAATAGAAATTAGATGCATGTCTCTGGAGATATCCCCATATTTAAGAGCACAGATCTCGCTGCGGCGAAGAGAACCGAAGGCAGCAAGAGCAACCGCGATCAGCATCTCTCCGGAACAATTAGCCAAAAAACAATAGACCTCATCAGTTTGAGGAGACTCAACCTTTTTAGAATCATCTTCAGGATATCTGATCTTAAACTTTGTATGGTTGTTTGCATAGTCAAGAGCAGGAAGCAACAAACCCATTCGGTTTTTTATAGTGTGCCTCTTTGCGTCCAAGGCCATATCATTTACAAGTCTTTGAATATCTTCTGTAGTGACCTGCAGCGCTGGAAGAGAATAGAGAGGAGCCAGCGACGGAAGCATCTGTTTATAACCTCTTAAGGTCGAAGGACTAAGGACGTTCGAACGGTCGTTGATATATTTATCTAAAGCAATTTTGACAGTAATATTTCCGGCAACAAAATTCTCGAGCTCGTCCTTCCACATGCGCGCTCGGAGTTCTGAAAGATTCCGGGCTTTTTTCCAATCACCGCCACACTCAGCAGGCGAGACTGTAAAAGAACGACGGACAATCCGTCCATTAATAACCTTCGACTCCTGGGTTCTCCAGGAGCCGGAAGGCAACTTCTTAGCTTTCGCCATGTCAGCCCTCCAATTTCTTAGCAATTCGATCAAGCTGGCGGATCATAATGAAATTCTGCTCCATAATTGCATTCATATAAGAGAGCTTAGCAGCATCTGCACCATTACCCTGAAGGACAGTACCAAGCTCAATCAATTTATTTCCCATAAGATTTGTGGCAATATTGCGCACGGAATCAAGATCTCGCTGATCAGACAGCTCCTGCAGACCATAGCGGTTTAATAACGCCTCGACTTTTGCAGCTTTCTTATCTTCTGAATTTCCAAACATTCCCATGATTAAACCTCCTTCATTTCAATAATTTTTTTACAGCTTCTTTTATTGCAGGGGATGCGCTTCTCCACTTTTCTATCAAATCGATTTCATCACGATAGACTTCGATAGTAATTGACAGAGAATCTGCCCGGTCTTTTTCTTCCATCAGATCAGAACGTCTAATTTTAAAATAATTACAAAATTTGTCGATGGTCGAAACTTTGGGAACACGATGACCATTCACCCAGGAAGACAAAGACGTTTTACTGATGCCAAGATCTCGAGAGATGTCAGCCTGAGTTTTTCCGTTAATAGCCATGTAGTATTTCAGATTTCTAGCAATTAAATGAGCATACTCCGCGTTAGTCATAGCAATCCCCCTTTCAATTCACATTATACAAAATGATAACTAAGTAAGCAAATAAAAGTTTACAAAAATTATTGACAGTACGCGTTATGCGTACTAACATAAAATCATATTTAATACCTAAACAGAAGGAGAAGCAAAATGGAAGATATGACAGTTAAAAGAAAATTACCCATAAAAGCGGCAAGAATAGCTGCAGGACTCTCTCAAGAAGAACTTGCAAAGGAACTGGGAGTTACCAGAATGACAGTTTCAAACTGGGAGAACAACAAGAGAGGAATGAGAACAACAGCCTTTTATTTGTTTTGTAAAATAACAGGATTCAGCACAGATGATATTATAATGCCAAAAAAGTCCGCGAAACGCGAACATGGAGAAGAGGAACATGCAGATTAATGTAAATGAATTCCAGGCTTTAATTACATACTACATGAAGAAGCGAGGAATCAATGGATTAAAGGAGCTTAGCGAATCAACAATGATCTGCTATAAAACACTCCTGAAATATTGGAAGGATCCTGAGCAGTTCCCACTGGGGGAAGTGGGAAGAATAATGGACACTTTAAGGATTCCTGCTGGAGAGTTTCTGGAACAGGTAATCGAAAAGAAAAACGGAGGAATAAAAAGTGAGGCGGAGGAAGACTACAAACATTCTATGTGTATGCCTGATCACGGCAGCAGTCACAGCAGGCGGCCTGTTTGCAACCTGGCCGACATCAGACCTGGGCAATTCCAAAGAATTAGAAATTGAATACCTGACAGAAGAAAAGATCGCAGAACCTCCGGTCATACAATATGAGACCGGAACAGTAGAAAGGACAGAAGAAATCATGGCATATAACTTCACGACAGAAGAAAAGGAAGCTCTGGAAAAGATAGCAATCGCAGAAGCAGAGAATCAAGGACCAGATGGAATGTGGCTGGTCATGAGTACAGTCATAAATAGAATGAATAGCAAAGAATGGCCGGACACAGTCCTGGCAGTAATCAATGAGCGCCACAAAACAAAGAGCGGTCGCATGGTATATCAGTTTCAATCCGTCTCTAACGGAAGGTTCAACAGAGCCAGGATCAACAAGGAATCAGAGGAAGCACTGTCAAGAATAGAACAAGGAGAAGTTGCTCCGGAGATCGTAGCATTTGAGCGCACAGACTCAGTCGCGCTGGACAAATACTTCGCCAGGGCTTTCGAGTTTAAAGACCACCGATTTTACACAAAAAAATAAGCTCGGGGGAGAGCTTATTCCTTGGAGTCATGATCCGTGAGGAGGATCAGAACCTTATGTGATTTCTACATAAAAAGTATATCACGACTCCCGGGAAAATTCAAGAAACAAGCGGATTACAGCCGCTTAAGAGGAGCGATTAAAAGTATAAACTTATTAACATTTTAGTCGGTCAATAAAAAATATGACAGAGGAGTCACATCTAAATGTATATGCATAAGATCCAGAAGGCTGGAAACTATGTTTTGATAAAAAACTACACTCCGATTGGAGGCGGAGCCGGGAGGAAAAGGAAAAGAGAGAAGCCGACAACAGAAAGTAGAAAGAAAATGAATGATAAAAAGAGAGCAGAGAAGATCCAGCTTCTCATCCTGGCAAACTTTGACATGGGATTCCACATAATATTGGATTATCCAAAAGACAATAGGCCGGAGACATATGAGGAAGCAGACAAGAACCTTACAAAGTTTCTGCACAGGATGAGCCGGAAATATAAGCGCCAGGGAAAGAAATTTAAATATCTGGCCACGACTGAGAGAGGAAAGAGGAAAGCTGCGCTGCACCATCACTTGATCGTTGAGAGCCTTCCAGGAATAGTTGAAGACATAGCAGCGGACTGGGGCGATCATATAAAAATCTTCAAGATGTACCAGGACGGAGGTTACAAAGAGCTTGCTGATTACTTCGTGAAGGCGGAAACAAAAGAAGAACTCACAGCAGGAAAGAGCCGGTTCCATAGATCGAGAAACCTCATCACTCCGCAGGAGAGGACAGAGAGAAGATCCGGAACATTCAGTCAGGAACCGAGAGCGCCGGAAGGCTACCGGATAATTCCTGAAAGCATAAAGAATGGTTACAACGAACGAGTCGGTGTCAGATATCAGCATTATTTGCTGCAGAGATATGGACCACGGCAGCAGGCGGTCAAAGGTGAACAAAAGAGGAAGCAAAAGTGCATATTAAAGGAATCGCTTAAAAAGATAGGTTCCATGTTTAGAAAACTAAAAAGGAGCCGAGATGGATGAAAACAGAAATTCATATAAAACCAGTAAGCAGAAGACCTCAGAAGATCCAGGAAGCGAAATGTACGTACGAAATTATCTGTGTTTTCGACGATGGGAGGCAGGAAGCGAGAGGCGGGTCTGTATGCATAAAGGACGCGAGCGAGAAAGAAGCTGCACTTATAGCTCTAAGGGATGCGCTCCAGAGGTTCACAAGACCATCGCTTATTAAGATCTACATGGATGAGGACTTTGTGAGGAATATGCTCTCTCAGCATATGCCAAAGAGATGGCAGGACAATGGCTGGAGGAAGATCAGACAGAACAAAGAACTGAAACACAAAGAATTATGGCAGGAAATAACGGAGCTGACAAAACAGCATGCCGTTGTAATAGCAAAGAAGGAGGAAATCAAAAGGAAATGACAGAACAGGAAAAGGAAAACATGGCACAGGGAGTCTGCAGGTATTGTGGTCAGACAATATTCGTGGGGGACTCAATCGGCGGAATGACAGAAGAAGAGCTCAATGAAGCAGCCACATGCAAGTGTGCCTGCAGCGAGGCAAAGAGTTATGTCCGCAAGAAGGAAAGACGCAAAAAGGTCGATGCATTTGTTTCTGAAGTATTTGCATCGCCAACAATGCAGAAGATGATCCAGGAAATGATCGCATGCGTTGAAGGATTCGAGATCGACAAAGCCACAATAAAAACACCTGATGGATGGACAACAACGATCTACATGGACAAAGACAGCTATCTAAACATAAAACGCAAGGCAACAAAGCTCGGCAAAGAACTGAAAGCATAAATGGCCAGGAGCATAATGCAGAGGACAAAAGAATGTTATCTCTGCAGAAAAGATGCCGAGGCAGCAGGCTATTATGGAGAGCTGACCGACAAAGGGCTCCACAGACATCACGTTATATTCGGCAGAGGATATCGGAGCCTTTCTGAAAGATTTGGACTCTGGGTCTATTTATGCGTAAAGCACCATGAGTTAGTACATAAGGACAAAGCAGTCAATGTGGAGCTCCGGCAGCAGGCACAGAGAGCATTCATGAAGGATCACACGATCACAGAGTGGATGGAGACATTCACAAGGAATTATCTGGAACAAAACGACATAAACCGCATAATGACAGAACAAGAGAAGGGATTACAGACAGAAAATGCAGAAAACAGGCAAAGCACAGAAGATGCAACAGCCACAAACCGCATGGTGACAAAAGAAACACCTCCGGGGTTTTGGTTTGTTGAGTAGGGGAGCAAATGACAGACAAGACAAAAGCGGACGTAATAGAGATCTACGATGCTGCAAAAGACAAAAAGGAGCAGATCACGCTCATGGTCAAAATGGGGTTCGGAACCAGGGCACAGATTATCAATGCATTACATGAAGCAGGCAGAGCGATGGAATTCAAGACAAGCGGAAGGAAAGCAAAACCGCAGAATGACAAAACACCGGAGCCGGAAGAGGATAAAAAACAGCCTGATAGACTTCCAATGCCGCAGGATGTAAAGCAGCTCCTTATTGATCAGCTGGAAGGAATCGATGCATCAATAAAAGAGCTCGAGGAGATCATCCAGGGCAAAGAAATCGAGAAGAGAAAACTCGAAGCACTATATCAGCACATCGTTGAATGCGTCAGCTATTAAAAGTCCTTTTGCACCTGGGACAAGGAATTTATCACAGAAGACCTTCCAGGGTTAAAAAATAAGCTCCTGCCTCCGGGCAGGAGAGAAGGGAGGAAAAACTTGGGGGATAAGAACAGAATCACGCATGAATTCTCAGATGGGACATTCGAGAAAATAATGCGGGACATGGACACCGGAAAGATTAAAAAGACAGAGAACTGGTTCATGGACCATCCTGCTTACTATGGAACATCAATCCAGCAGAAAACCGCAAAAAGACAAAACAAATGCGAAAAATGCGTTTACTTTGAGGAGAAAGAGCCAGGATTTAAAAAGGTCTGCAAATTCCCATGGATGGATCCGCAGGATTATGACATGGCGGTGGTCGAATTTTTACCATGCAGAGGAAAAAGAGAATGAGAAAGACAGAACGAGAGCTGACCGATGTGGAAATGATAGACGCGCTCCTGCACATTGTAGACATCATTGTTGATGATTACGACAAGGAAGTCGCTCCACAATTCAGAAAAGACAGCAGAGCAGCACAGATCGGTTATAAAATACAGAGATTTATGATCGAGGCCGGAATAATTGAGCCAGGAAAAAAAGAAACACAAAGGAGGTTGGAGGTTTGATTTTATATTTTGTGATAGGAACATTGGTGGGCGGAGTAATAGGTTATGCCTGCGCAGCGATTATGGCACTTAGTGACAATGACATCAACGAGGAGGAGGACAAAGAAGAATGACAATCTTGGAAATCTTTGCGCTGGCAGCAGTTGTGGTCTGGACAATAGTGATCGAGGCTCAGATTGCAGACATAAAAAGAACGATCAGAAGAAAAGAGATCATCAGAATGAGCGTTCAGAGAGTCACAGCAACAAGAATAAAAGAGCTCCGTGAAATGATTTACATCATGGCAGGACTCAAAGAACAAGAGGCAGACAGCGATGACGATAACTGAAGTAATAAAGGGAGCGCTTAAAGCGTTAATTTTGGTGTTTTTAGTCCTGAATCTGATATTAAAAGACTAAAAAGCCCATAAAGACAAAAGGAGAGAATAAGATGAGCGCATATATAGACATCACTCGGGGAGAAGTAAAAGCTCATTATCGCACAACTTATCCCATCGCCAGGGCAGTGGAAGTGCTCCTGCACCATTCGAACGATGTAGTCGAGGAAGATCCACAGGACGAAGGAGTCACGATCAAATTCGAAACAAAGGAGGAGCGCGATGAGTTCATCGAGGCGATCAGGGCAGCAGTCAGAAAAGCAATAGAGGAAGAAAAGCATGAAAAGAAATGAGAAAACCGAAAGGAATCGCAGGATCTACGAAAAAAGGCAAGCCGGGAAATACTATCGGCAGATCGCAGAGGAAGAAGGCCTCTCAATTATTCGGATCCGGCAGATTATAGAAGTTCAGGAGAAGAAACAGAAGGAGGCAGCAGTTGACATTTGAGGAGTTTAAAGAGTTTCACGACAATGTCCTGGCTAAAGGAAAGCGAGAATAAGAAATGAAATATATAGCAATAATAAACACTGATGAACCACTTACAGAACATACCATACAGTTTATCAAGGACACAATTTTTTGCGGTGACGAGCAAG
>Ga0310697_10001324_pt1 | contig 29450 bp, 29 predicted proteins | sample 172DNAGHGlowgp2_FD_203883 | JGI IMG/M metagenome (GOLD analysis project Ga0310697, IMG submission 203883) | Sheep rumen microbial communities from Palmerston North, Manawatu-Wanganui, New Zealand - 1728 DNA GHGlow gp2 (v2) (version 2) | ecosystem: Host-associated > Mammals > Digestive system >... | reverse complement strand
TTTGTAAAACTGCTAATGAAATTGGGATACTCTGTTGAGATACCCAAACATGTTGAAAGTGGACGTGCTGCATTCTCAAAAGGATGTCTGAAACTAGCCAAGAAGTATGCTGTTAAGAACGTTCAGATGCTATCTGGTATTATTACGGAAGATACACCATTAGTAGGTATAGAACCCTCTTGTATTCTCTCGTTTAGGGATGAGTATCCTGATATAGTGCCGGCAGAAATGCGTGATACGGCAAAGAGCCTTTCCAAGAATTGCTTACTCTTTGATGAGTTCATTATGAAAGAAGTTGCTGCAGGGTATATTTCTCAAGAAGCATTCAAAAGAACAGATGCAGAGATTTACCTTCACGGACATTGTCACCAGAAATCACTGATAGGAGTAGGAAAGTGTGCTGAGATGTTGAGGCTTATCCCTGGAGCTAAAGTGAATGTGATTCCGAGCGGCTGTTGTGGTATGGCAGGCTCCTTTGGTTATGAAAAAGAGCATTATGAAACCTCGCTAGCCATTGGCGAAATGGTGCTATTCCCGACCATAAGAAAAGCTACAGAGGATAAGAATAAGAATGTGATAGTTGTAGCTCCAGGTACTTCATGTCGCCAACAAATATTTGACGGCACCGGAGTTAAGGCATTGCATCCTATAGAATTGCTATATTACAATTTGAGTTATGTATCTATAATTTAGCATTAAATATGTCATACAGTAATTATAAGGGTATTTTGATGTGGGAAGGCGAGCCTCACAAAGAAGTCATTCTTTCAGCAATTGACTATAAACCTATGCTATACGGAGGCAAAGGTGGTTTTGTCATCAGAAATTGCTACGATTTTGATTGTATAGATAAGACGGAGTTTTGGCATGTTATCAAAGATTCATTTGGTGGAATGGATGAATTATCAGGGAAAATGCGAAACCAAGTCCGAAGGAGTATGAGAGAATGTGATTTCCGAAGGATGACATATCGAGAAGTTGCAGAAAAGGGTTATAAAGTATATCGAGCATCGGGTGAGGGATATAGAATTAAACCAACAATACCTAGTGAAGAAGCATTTCGACAGGCTACAATTGATAATGGGGACAAACGTGAGTATTGGGGAGTATTTATAAAAAATACAGATGTTCTAATAGCATATGCTTCCAACATCGTTTTAGAAGAATGTGCTCAATACATCCTACTGAGGGCGGATCCTTCATATCAAAAACAGTGTTATCCGTATTATGGTTTAATATATGAGATGAATCGTTATTATTTGGAGGAAAAAGGATTAAAATATGTAGACGATGGGGCGAGAAGTGTTACAGAGCATAGTAATATTCAACCTTTTCTAATAGAAAAGTTTAACTTTAGAAAAGCGTATTGTCATTTAAATGTATATTACAATAAATGGTTACGTATTGCTATTTTCGTTCTGTATCCTTTAAGAAAAATCATTCATTATAGAAAAATTCAGCTACTTCTAAGATTAGAATATATGGCACGACATTCAAAACCACAAAAGGTATAGCTAACATGTAAATGTAAGAAGATAAAACAAACAAGAGACTTTGTTCAATTTGAGTATTAACGGAATAAAAGAGTAAATTATTATTGTTTAATAGAATTAATAATTGTTGGAGTTATATGGATAATAATAAGTTTTATGTTCATGAGTCGTCATATATTGACGATGGTGTCCAAATTGGAGAGGGGACTAAAATTTGGCACTTTAGCCATGTGCAGAAAGGGGCGGTGATAGGAAAGAACTGTTCTCTTGGACAGAATGTAAATATTGGTAACAATGTCAAAGTTGGTAATGGCGTCCGTATTCAGAATAATGTTTCTGTATATGAGGGCGTGGAATTAGAAGACAATGTATTCTGCGGGCCATCATGCGTCTTTACCAATGTTACGACACCAAGAGCACATTTCCCGGTTCATGGTGTGTATGCAAAAACAGTTATCAAGGAAGGGGCCTCATTGGGCGCAAACTGTACCATTGTCTGTGGCCACAATGTTGGCAAGAGTGCTCTTATTGGATCTGGTGCTGTAGTGGCTAAAGATGTAAAAGACTATGCTTTAATGGTAGGTGTGCCTGCAAGACAAATAGGATGGGTTTGTGAGTGTGGAAAGAGACTGGGTGATTCACTTGAATGTGAATGTGGGCGAAAATATACACTGAAAGATGATATATTAACACAGAACAAGTAGTGAATAACAGTATAGAGGTACTACTCAAGCTTGTTAGAATAGCAATGGGTTGGGAAGAAGATTTCTCAATCCCCAAAACTGTTAAATGGAGAGAGGTTCTAACTTTAGCAAAAGAGCAGGGCGTTAATGCGATTGTCGTTGACGGTCTTGAAATATTAAAATCCCGTACGCCAGAGTTGTTATCTTCTCCAGAAGACAAGTTTCTATTATTAGAGGCTATCGGTAGCTTGCAAATGGAAGAGCTTAATTATATACATCATCAGAATGCATTAATTAAACTCTCCGAACGACTCAGCTCGAAAGACATTCCTTTCCTTCTAATGAAAGGTTTTGCTTGTGGTAAAAACTATCCAATTCCCAAACACCGTTCCTGTGGCGATATAGATATTTACCCGGGTTATAAATTTAAAGAAAGTGACGAGATTTTCCGATCGCTTGGATATGATGAAGAGCGTTATTATTATCGTCATTCAGTTTTTATGATTGAAGACGTGATGGTTGAGAATCATCGTGTATTAAGTGATTTGCGAGGCCCCAGGCGACAGACCTTCTCTTTTGAAACACTATTAGAGACCGAGGCCATGAAGAGTATCGAGACAGGTGAAGATATCATAATTGACGACAAAACAATTCCTGGTGCGAAATATCCCAATGCTAACTTCAATGCTCTCTTTCTGCCATGGCATGTGTCTGCTCATTTTATGTTTGAGCGCGTGACATTACGTCATCTACTTGATTGGGCTTTGTTCCTGACAAAAGAAGGAGGGAATATTAATTTAGAGATGTTCCGAGAGGCGAAACGGAAATATACATTTGGTTTTAGTAAAATAGCTGATATTATTACTAATCTTTCACTAAGATATTTCAAAGTGCCTAAGGAGAAAATTCCAGACGAAATAATTGTAGACGCGATGGAGATTGACTCAGATTTAGCGGACAGGGTTTTTAATTATATGTTTACCGGTCAATCACGTATAATAGAAAAGAGTGTGTGGAAGTTTAGGTGGAATAATATTAAACTTGTGTGGAAAAACCGTTGGAAGTATAAAGAGATTTATAATATGTCAGTGATTGGCTTTTTATATCAAAAGGCAATCGGTGTTATTTTTAAAGTGGGAGAATAAAGAAACAATAGAATATGGCAAATAGAATTTACTTATGCTTGGCTCATATGAGCGAGGCGGGTCTTGAACAGAAGTACATCAAAGAAGCTTTTGATACAAACTGGGTGGTGCCCCTTGGCCCTAACGTGAATGGCTTTGAGAAGGATCTTGAAGCGTTCGTGGGGCAGGATAAGCGCGTGGTGGCGCTGTCTGCTGGAACAGCGGCCGTTCACCTCGCCCTGATTGCCTGTGGTGTTGGTCCTGGGGATGAAGTGTGTGTGCAGTCTTTCACATTCTGTGCTTCATCACATCCCATCACATACCTTGGCGCTACTCCTGTGTTCATTGATTCTGAGAAGGATACCTGGAATATGGACCCGGAATTGCTGGAGCAGGCCATTCTTGACCGTAAGGCTAAAACTGGTCGTTATCCCAAGGCCATCGTGCCAGTCGCTTTGTATGGTATGCCGTACAAGGCTGACCGCATCATGGAGATTGCGGATAAGTACGGCATCCCCGTGGTTGAGGATGCTGCTGAAGGTTTTGGATCTAAGTTCAATGGTCAAGTACTGGGTACATTTGGTAAGTATGGTGTACTGAGCTTCAATGGAAATAAGATGATTACTACCTCTGGTGGAGGAGCGTTGATTACCGCTAACGAGGAAGAGTGGCGTGAAATCATGATGTATGCCACACAGTACCGCGAGAGCTATCCTTATTACCAACATGAGAAGATAGGGTACAACTACCGTATGAGTAATATCTGCGCAGGTATTGGCCGAGGTCAAATGACGGTGGCAAATGATCACATTGCACATCACAAACATGTACAGAAGCTATATGAAGACCTGCTGAAGAATGTACCTGGAGTATATGTCCACAGTCAGCCGGCAACAGGTGAATATGATTCCAACTATTGGCTCTGCACCATTACTATTGATGATGATGTCAAGATTAAGGGACAAGAGAATGCCTATAAGTCCGTTGTAAAGGGTGCTGTCGGCGGTGCGGCTGGCGTAATCCATATCGCAGACTCCGCGACCACAGATTGCCAGCCCAATGATAACGTGGAGGCTTTACGTGTATTCATGGATTCGGCAGGGATTGAGGCCCGTCCGGTGTGGAAACCTATGCATAAACAGCCGGTTTATAAGGATGCTCCTGCTTATGTAAATGGTGTCAGTGAGGCTGTGTTTAAGGTGGGTATGTGCTTGCCTGCTGGTCCTTACGTAACTGATGAAGACGTCAAGTACATCGTGGATACGATTAAATTTGCTATCGTATGATACTAAAGTGGTTATTTGACAGGCTTGTGGCATTTATAGGACTTGCTGTATTGTGGCCAGTACTGTTGATAGTCGCTATCCTTGTCAAGATAAAGATGCCCGGAGGGCCTGCTTTTTTTGTACAGAAGAGAGTTGGTAAAGACGGTAAGTTGTTTAATTGTCATAAGTTCCGCACTATGACAGTCAAGCATAATGGAAGTACAGTTTCTGTTGCGGGTGATAGCCGTATTACGCCACTGGGTGCAAAACTTAGGCATTGGAAGTTGGATGAACTACCAGGTCTTTGGGATGTACTGATTGGAAAAATGAGCTTCGTTGGGCCAAGGCCGGATGTGCCTGGGTATGCTGATAAGTTAGTGGGCGATGATAGAGATGTGTTGAGGTTGAGACCAGGTATAACAGGCCCTGCAACTTTGAAATATCGTCTTGAGGATGAGATGATTTCTGAGTACGTGGCCAAGAAGCAGGCTTCGGGTGATTCGCGACCGATGCAAGAGATTGCAGTTGAGTATAATGATACAGTTATCTATCCAGATAAGGTCCGTTTGAACTGCTATTATTATCGGCATTATTCGTTTACCAAGGACATTCAGATGATCTTCTGTACCGTACTTGGAAAGAATATGAAGTACGCGGGCGAAATGATATGATAAAAGAGGTATTGAAAGGGGTTTGGCAGTTTTGCTCATACATACTCCTTACACCGTCATGGGGAAGCAAGAGGCGTAGGGCTCAGCAGGAATATGAAGAGATGCTCGAACGAGCCAAGAGCGATAGAGGAGTTTAACAATCATCAGTCATTGAGTTATGACGAAGATTAATCAAGTTGTTCTTGATAAACTGACAGATCAGGCGAAGGCTTCGCCGCGGCTTAGGATGAACCTGGATCTTCGCAACGGTCCGGAAGACAAATCCCAGCGTATGCTCAACGCCATCGAGCCGGGGAGTCCGATGCCTATTCATCGGCATAAGTATTCGTCAGAGACGGTGGTTTGTCTGCGGGGTAGGCTGGTGGAGGAGTTTTACGATGATCTGGAGCGGATGTGTACCGATGCCATTGAACTCACTCCCGCTGGCCCCAATGTGGCCATCAATATTCCTGCAGGGCAGTGGCACACCGTTCGTGCTCTGGAATCCGGCACTGTCCTCCTGGAATGTAAAGATGGTCCGTATGAACCATTGGGGGAGGAGGATATACTGAGATAAATTGATCGTTTGAGAAACATATTGATATGAAGATACTTGTTACTGGTGCAAAAGGGTTCGTGGGAAAGAACCTTTGCGCTCAATTGAAGAACATTCGGGATGGTAAGGCACGTTGCTATGGCAATGTGACAGTCTCGGAGGTGTATGAGTATGATCTGGATTCCACACCAGAGGAATTGAATGCGTGGTGCGCTTCGGCGGACTTCGTGTTCAACCTGGCGGGGGTGAATCGGCCGCAGAACCAGGAGGAGTTTATGGCGGGGAACTTTGGGTTTGCCTCAACACTCCTGGATACGCTGAAGAAGCATGGAAATAATTGCCCAGTGATGTTGTCAAGTTCGCAGCAGGCCTCGCTCACTGGACGATTTGGGAATTCGGAGTACGGCCGGTCGAAGAAGGCGGGGGAGGATTTGTTCCTTCAGTATGGCGCAGAGACAGGTTCACGGGTGCTGGTGTATCGCTTCCCGAACCTCTTCGGTAAGTGGTGCCGGCCCAACTACAATTCTGCCGTCGCGACCTTCTGCAACGCGATTGCCAATGACCTGCCGTACACGGTCAATGATCCGTCGGTGGAACTGGAACTGCTGTACATCGACGACCTGGTGGACGAGATGATCGGTTGCCTGAAGGGGGAGGAGCATCGCTGCGACTTCGACGGCCTGGGCGTGTTCCCAATCAAGGACGGCAAGTACTGCTACGTACCCACGACGCACCGGGCGACTCTGGGCGAGATTGTGGACCTGCTACACTCTTTCGCGGAGCAGCCATCGACCCTGATGATTCCGGAGATTCCGGCCGGGAGCTTCGCCAAGAAGCTATATTCCACGTACTTGAGCTATCTCCCCAAGGAGAAGGTGGCCTTCCCCCTGAAGATGAACGTCGATGACCGTGGCTCCTTCACGGAGTTGGTCCATACGCACAACGCCGGCCAGGTCTCCATCAACATCTCCAAGCCCGGTATCACCAAGGGGCAGCATTGGCACAACACCAAGTTCGAGCAGTTCATCGTGGTCAAGGGCCATGGCCTTATCCAGCAGCGGAACCTCAATGATCCTGAAGGTAAGATTCTGGAATGGGAGGTTTCCGGGGACAAGATTGAAGCCGTGCACATGCTTCCGGGATATACGCACAATATCATCAACCTTTCGGAAACGGAGGATCTCGTGACGGTGATGTATTGCAACGAGGTTTTCAATCCGGACAAGCCGGATACGTATTTCGACCCGGTTGTAAAGTAGTATCTTTGTATAATCTTCAAGAGTTAATATATGGCACAATTCAAGAATAACGGCAAGCTTAAGCTTCTCATCATCGTCGGTACGCGCCCTGAGATCATCCGCCTGGCGGCTGTGATTAACAAGTGTCGAGAGTATTTCGACACGATTCTGGCACATACTGGGCAGAACTATGACTACAATCTCAATGGCGTGTTCTTCAAGGATTTGAAACTCGCGGATCCGGAGGTGTATATGGAGGCTGTGGGCAAGGACCTCGGCGAAACGATGGGAAATATCATTGCGAAAAGTTACCAGCTGATGGTGGAGATTAAGCCTGACGCCGTGTTGGTGCTGGGAGACACGAATAGCTGCCTGAGCGTCATTGGTGCGAAACGGCTTCACATCCCGATCTTCCACATGGAGGCCGGAAACCGTTGCAAGGACGAATGTTTGCCGGAGGAGACGAATCGCCGGATTGTCGATATCATCTCCGATGTGAACATGGCCTATTCTGAGCATGCTCGCAGGTATTTGGCCGATACGGGTTTGCCTAAGGAGCGCACGTACGTCACCGGTTCTCCGATGGCGGAGGTGTTGCATAATAATCTGGCGGAGATTGAGGCTTCGGATATCCATTCTCGGCTTGGACTGGAGAAGGGCAAGTATATCCTCCTTTCTGCGCACCGCGAAGAGAACATCGACACCGAGAAGAATTTTCTGTCGCTCTTCAATGCCATCAACAAGATGGCGGAGAAGTATGACATGCCTATCCTGTATTCCTGTCACCCGCGTTCGCGCAAGCGTCTGGAGGCCAGCGGCTTCCAGCTTGATCGTCGCGTGATTCAGCACGAGCCCCTCGGCTTCCATGACTACAACTGTCTGCAGATGAACGCTTTCTGTGTAGTGTCCGATTCTGGTACATTGCCGGAGGAGAGCTCGTTCTTTACTTCTGTCGGCCATCCTTTCCCGGCTGTTTGTATTCGCACCAGCACCGAGCGTCCCGAAGCCCTGGACAAAGGCTGCTTCGTCCTCAGTGGTATCGACACTCAAGGCCTCCTGCAGAGCGTTGATGTGGCTGTTTCTCTGATCCGGGATGGCCTTCCCGGCCTCCCCGTTCCGGACTACGTGGATGAGAACGTATCCACGAAGGTCGTGCGCATCATCCAGTCCTATGTAGGCGTCGTGAACAAGATGGTCTGGAGAAAATATTGATCTGGCGATGATTATCGACCAGCATACCCTCGATGCCTTGACCGCCCAGGCCAAGGCATCGCCGCGTCTCCGGATGAACCTGGACCTGCGGAATTCGCCGGAGGATCAGTCGCAGCGGATGCTCAATGCCATCGAGCCGGGGACGGTGCTGCCCATCCATCGGCATCGGTCCACTTCTGAGACCGTGGTCTGTCTCCGCGGGCATCTGCAGGAACAGTTTTATGACGAGGATGGCAGGCTTACTGACACCATCGACCTGATGCCCAATGGCCCAGTCGTGGCCTTGAATATCCCCATCGGCCAGTGGCATACCGTGCGTGTCCTTGAAAGCGGTACGGTAATCATGGAGGTGAAGGATGGGAAGTATGAGGCGTTGGGGGAGGAGGATATTTTAGAGTGAGGTGAGTATAGCTTTTATCAGGCCTGATGCCGCCGTAAATGTTTGAATGGTTGTATCACGCCTTACATCAGTCTCAACGCCATGCATATACTCATCATCGGAGCTCGTCCCTTGCGTAATACAGAGAAACACCTTAGCCAAATTGAGGAATGAGTAGTAATACAAAAGCGGCTGTAATTTCACCGGAGCCGACTCCGCCGCCTGATAGAAATACTTCGCCTGCTAACGTTTATCAGTATTCCGGGGTTCCCGAATCTGTTTATAAAGCATTGATGTCCGCTCCATCGCACGGGAAATACTTTGCCGCTTATATCCGCAATAATTATTCCTATCGTCAGATCCGCTAATGAGACTGAATCATAAACTCTCTCGCGTAGAGATAGACAGTTTCGAGATCTCCGATGAGTTGGTCTTTCGCTATTTTGATTCGTTGCCGGAATCGGAGCGAGAGACGGCTTTGTTACGAGCTATCCGTATCGGTGTATTGGCCCAAATGGAAGATCGCTTCTCATCATTCTTGGCAAAAACCACTGATGACCTGGGCGTCCAGTTGGAGAACCTGAAACTTCTGTTCGATATGAAGCAGGAGGTATTTCATAAGACCGCTATCAAGGGTGTGGCCGCGGAGAATGATATTCTGGAATTCTTAGATGCTTATATAGACCAGCGTGGATTGAATGATGTGGTGTCATTGTCTGGAACCACAAAAGGCACATTGAAGAACAACAAAACAGGTGATATCATTGCTTATGTGGGCGGAGAAAGCGCTGGCCGGAAGATAGCCATCGAGTGCAAGTTCGATAAAAGTATTAAGTTGGGAGATGTGGATTCTCCGGACATTGGCTCCAATAAGTATGATACTGCATGGAGCCAGCTGTTGGAAGCGTCCGTGAATCGAGACGCGAATGCAAGCATTATCGTTTTTGATAAAACGCTGGCAGATGCTTCTATTCAACGTGTGGTTGATGGAGTTGCGTATATTGAGGACATCGGTTTTGTATGTATCATTGATTATGAGGCCTCCGATTATCATAACCTGGCAGTGGCATATAATCTGGCACGCGGCCTAGCGCTCCGTCGGGATGGAATGAATGTGGAGGTTGGCTTTGTGAATATGCTTATACAACGCATCTTGAAGGATATCAAGGATGTGCAGGCTATTCGTGGTCTTGTTCAATCCAACATTAAGAACAATCAGCAGATTCTTAAGAATATCGAGAAAAGCTTGATGTCAATTGAATTCACGCAGCAATATCTTGCCAAGTACCTGGAAGACGGATATCTGGGAAAGGCGGATCTGCTGGAGTTTTATCAGCGTGAAGATATCCGGGCTAAGTATAAACTCCTGATCAAAGAGATTGACCAGGAAGAGTATTTATAATCATTTGTCGTGGCTGAATCTTATCATACAAGGCGTGTCTTGTCACCGGAGGAGTTTTCCTTTGCAATGGATATGTTGAACACTTATCCTTGGATAAGCCGTCCTATGCATAGGCGTGGCTTTGATGAGATGATGGACCGTCTGATACTTACTCCAGACGAAAGGGGGCTACTCGAGATGTTGTTTGGGAAGTTCAGATATGTGGATGTTGATGAGGGAGAAGAATTACTTCAAAGTATTGTTGAACAACTGGAAGTGTGGGGCTGTAATAAAAACAACACCGTTTTTGTGGCCACGAGAGATGATTCAGCAGACAATGATGGCTCGGTAGTGTTCCTGAAACAGTTGCAGGATCATTTATTTGAGTGGAGTGAAAAACGGTTCCAGAACCTGTTCGATTTTAAACGCAAGTTCAAGATAGAGAAGAATTACGAAAAGATAGTCGTTATCGATGATTTTATCGGTTCGGGGTTCACGATTAATGAACGTTACAAGATGCTTCAAGCTGAGATAGCCAAACTGAAGAGACCGAGAGACATCTATGTGGTGGCGCTTGCCGGAATGGATGCGGCAAAGGCGGGGTATCCTTTTTTGGCGCAGGATAATGTTTATGTCCCTCTGTGGCTGGACAAAACATTTGAAAGGAATGTGGACAAACATGAAACGCAAATTATGGATGGTATACTGACTCGCTTGAATAATAGGAATAATGATAGTAAACCCTATGAGTTGTCTAAATGTGGTTTTGGCTTTGGGGATATGACTGGGGCGTATTTCAACGTTCACTATCGGATGTCCGACAATATGCTCGCTATCTTTTGGTGGGGGCGTTTTAAGGAGAATAAAGACACGTTCCATAGTATGTTCCGGAGGGCTTGATGATGGCAATGGATAACGATAGCTTGCATATATTGAGGACTTTATATGAAGAAAGAAGCGTTGATGCATACGAACTTCACAAGGCTACAAGGATTCCGCCTACAACATTATTCGTTACACTTGAACAACAGAGGAATAAAGGATTGGTGGATAGAGATGGGCTATGTTACCGTTTGACGGAAAAAGGAGAAACGCTCTTGGCCTCGGAGTTGGGTGATGCGTTGATGAGGCCATCCTTGAGTTTTAAAAGAGTCCCTGAAAAGTTTTCAGGCCCTAAGGCATTGATAGGTGATGTAAGCGTTATTAGTAAGATAGTGCAATGAACTTCAGCATTGTAGAGATGAAGTCGTCTCCAAAATTAACAATCGTTTTAACCTTTATTATGCGCAAGGCATAATAATGATTACCCCTTGACTTTCGTGTCTCCTTCGCCACGGGAAGGCTAGGCCTCGCCTTCCCGCGTCTCGAAGCCCCAAAAGTCAAGAGGTAGTTATTGCTCTGTCATACGCACAAGTGAAGTTCATTGCACTTTTTTCTATGCAAGAACAGTATCAAAACTGGCTGAACGCCATTGAACAATCGGAAATGCCCGAATACAAGAAACAAGCGTATTCGGGCACTGTTCTTGCGCTCTCCAAGACCGGTGCTCCTGTTATCCTTAATCCGCAACACTTAGCCTTGCTGATAGGGATTGATCATGGTATGTTGAAGAGGATGTATTATGCGCGCGATAAATTCTATCGCACATATACTATCAAAAAACGAAGCGGAGGAGAACGCTTAATCGAGGCGCCGTATCCATCTTTGAAGATGGTTCAACGATGGATATTAGATAATATCCTAACGCCAACGGCCGTTATCCATCCATCTTCGGTAGGATTTGCTCGGGGAAAAACCATTGTCGATAATGCCAGACCTCATCTTGGCGCTGATGTCTTACTGAAGATGGACATAAAAGATTTCTTCCCGTCTATTACTGAAGCGTCGGTCAAACGCTATTTTATGGCTCTAGGATATGATGTCTGTTTATCGGGGACATTAGGATACCTCTGTTGCAAAGATGGGAGATTGCCTCAAGGTGCGCCAACTAGCCCGCTGCTAAGCAATGCCATTTACCGAGGAATGGATATGGATCTAGACCGTCTCGCGTATCAAGAAGACCTGCGTTATACCCGCTACGCAGATGACTTGACTTTTTCTGGCAGCTGCATTCCCGTTCCCATGATAAAGAGCATTTCGGAAACAGTAAGGGAGTATAATCTGAGGATGAATCGAGAAAAAACTCGTCGTTCTGGAAAAGGCTCTCGCAAAATAATCACAGGAGTCTCCATATCCTCAGGCATTATCACGATTCCTCGCGAACGAAAGCGCGCTATCCGTCAAAAAATCCATTACATTCTTACCTATGGGCTTTACAATCATCTCAAGCACACCAAAAGTCGTGATCTTCTTGCAGGATACCGCCTTCTTGGAGAACTCGCGTATTGGCATTCCGTTGAACCCGAGAATCAATATGTGATTGAAAAAATGGATGCTTTGAAACAATTGTTGAATAAAGGACGAGAAAGATGAAGCGTGTCTATCTCGATTGGGGAGTAGTCAGTAATCTGAAGAAGCCAGAGTATGCGAATATCAGGGAGTTCCTGATTACACATAAACGGGATTTGTCCTTTGTGTATTCATCAGCTCACTTCGAAGATGCGATGAGGAGCGAAGGAGATGAGAGATTGCTCCAGGATATCCAGATGCTGGAGTCTTTGGTCGATAACCATTTGCTAAGCTATAACCAGAAGGAAAAAACCGCACATCCATATCTTGCAACGCCATCAGATTATTACCAAACACACAAAGGACAGAATTTGGATCGTGTTCCAAGTTTCTCGGAACTGGTGTCCTCTGTCGATAAGGATGTCCCACTTGTTGGAGGGTTGCTGAAAGCGATTCTCGACATCCCCTTCCCAATTCCGGAGGAAGCTCGCTCACAAAAGCTATTGGGGATGATGCTTCCTGGACTTCCCGAGATGCCATCTTTTGGTGATGTTATTGATTCCGGAATGGTTTTTGTCAATAAGATGCTTTGCGACAAAGAGTTTTACAAGTATTACCGTTCCTCTATTAGAGCGAGTGGGTTTAACTTAAATCCGAATTCGGGCAACTGGAGGGCAAATGAAGTTGTTCCCAACATTTCTGCTCGGATGAAGGAGTTGGGGATTGATAAGTCCTTTGAGGATTTTGTCCTGATGGGATTCGGGAATAAGGATAAGGTTGATGGTTTTCAGTTCTTTATGGCTGCTTATAGTATGTTAGATCTCATCGGCTATAAGTCTGACAAACTGCCAAAAGCTACGAATGCTATGAACAGCGTGAACACAGATGCTCAGCATGCCTATTTTGCTGCATTCTGCGATTACTTGATAACACAAGATTCTCATTTGACAAGCAAAGCTCAAGCCCTCTATCATGAGTTCAATATTTCGACGAAAGTAATTTCTCCAGGGGAGGCTATTGAGGAATTGAGTGAGAATCGGAATGATGACTTGGTCACTTTCTTAAGAGAACAGATACAAGAAGATAACGTTGAAAGGCGCGAAGAAGGAGCCACGGTGATTAGGTTCACTAGACGTTTTCTTGGAATCTTTACACATTGCATTGTTTACGAACAAGATGTGGATGGAGTAACGATATTGGAGTTTAAACTGGCATTCGACAACTATTCCCGCTTTATCTTTTATGACGAGGCCGGCATCATGGTAGACACCGTATGTGAACATTTCGGCTGGCCCTCCAAGGAGGACTACGCCGTTGCACGTAAGCGGATTATCGCTGGCGATGACGACGCCTCTATCAACTGGCAAGGAGAAGGTGTTCTCCTTACCCTAAAGGCAGCCCCGGAAAGTCATCGTCCGGAATTGTTCGTGAAAGTAAAGTCGCAGAATAATGATAGATAGTCAAGGCTTTGATTTCTCGGTTAAAGAATCACAGGTTACAGACAAAAGCTACAAACTAGCTTGTCGTCCCTGCTTTAGTCAAAACTTATTGATATTCAGCGAAATAAGTTTAAAATATGCTTGTTTTATTTGCAGGAAATGCTTATATTGAGGTCAGAAACCTGCATATAATTGGAGCAAAATGATCGGGAAAACACCCAAGGAGTATCAGATGTCCATCTTTGAAGTCGCACTGGAGAGTTTCATTGACATGAACCACGAGCTGGTCCTTCTGTCCAAGCAGATTGACTGGGAGGCGGTGGAGTCGGAGTTCGCGGAGTACTACTGCGCGGACAACGCCCGTCCGAGCGTTCCGATCCGGAAGATGGTGGGGATGATGCTGTTGAAGAACATCTACAACCAGAGTGACGAGGGGGTGGTCGCCCGCTGGATGGAGAATCCGTACATGCAGTACTTCACGGGTGAGAAGGTGTTCCAGAAGCGTCCGCCGATGAACCCGATCGACATGACGAAGTTCCGGAAGCGTGCTGGGATTGAACCGGTGATCGGCCACCTGAAATCGGACCGCCGGATGATGCGGAATTACCTCAAGGGTACCCTTGGGGACGCCATTAACACCCTGATGGCCGCTGCAGCGTACAACATGAAGCCTTGGATGAACAAAAATGCCTTGACTTCTTTTGTCTCCTGGCTTCTGGCGCTGGTCGGACGCCACGAGAATGTGATATTCGGAAACGAAAACAAAAGTGCCTGCCGATGCCCGGCTCTCGCGGTGGTCGCGTAGAGGGGCTTTGGCAGGCTTGAGTATCTACAATTATGCCAATGAGTGATAGTGAAGCGCAATATCCGGATTTAAGTTTGGCTACATTCTTTGAAATCGGAGATAATATCGTTAAATCGATTGTTGGATGGTCTGATACAGAGGGAATAACCGTCGAAACGTTACGAGAGAGTCTCGAATTGGCGGGGCGGCAAGCAGGATTGTATTGGGCGATTTCGGAACACAATAAGGGAGTTATGGAAGATTTGCAAAATGATATTGACAAAGAAGAGCACGATCCCTATCCAAAGCAACGCTGGGCTCAGGTCATAAAATCAGAGAAGGAAGTGACCGATTTGATGGGTTTTTTGACCCTGCTACAAATGGACGCGACATCATCATTGATTAGTCTGCTTCAAGCGAAGAATGATACGGAGCGAGTCGTTCTCAGTAAACATGCATTCACGATAATCTTCGAGGCTGAAGATAATGATCTGTTCAAGAGGGCCTCTCGAGATATGATTAACCTGCCGGATGTCTTATTGAGTGCTGAAAATAAACGGGAACTCTGGAAAGGAGTCCGGTCGCTGGTGAGAATGATGGTCCCCAAAAGAGATGCGGAGATTGTTAGAAATCAGATTGATGCACACAAGGAATCCTTTCCTGATCAAATGGACGCTTATCGTAAATGTGATTATCCAACAGCAGTCGTCAACATCTGGGCTCTTATCAAAATAGTGGACTTGCTCCAGAAAGCGATGGAAATCATCCATAAGAATTTGTCTATCCTGTTTGATGAGTATAAGGAAGAGATGGCGGAGCGGTCAAGAAAGTTGAAGCGGTTGTTAGAGAAGATGAAAGAGTATGAGGGGAGGGAATTGCCGAAGGGAGGAGTGACGGGGGAGGAAAGAGCAGGAAAGGATAATTGAATATAAGTTTTTATAGGCGTTATTAGAACGTTTGACTATGTTCTTCTTTTTCTTCTTCTTTGAATCTGAAGTAAAACGGATCATTGAGTCTGAACTTACTGGCTCCGAAACGATTCTGCCAGAGTACCGCTCGGGGGATTATGTGTTTGACTTGTTCTTGCCGGAAGGATGCAGGAGGTTGGATTTCCCACCCCAAACCGCAATAGAGTTAAAGACAAAACTTGTCTCAGATTCAGTAGCACAAGTTACCAGAATGGCGCGAGCTTCCCTAAAGTTAGGATTAGCCCAGCATTTCGTTTTGGTATATGAAGAGGAAGATTCCAAGAAGACAAGAAAGGAGATAAAACATCTTGACAATGTGCGGGTCCTCTCCTTGCAGGAGCTGAGAAATGCTACAAGGGTGACTCTGGATCAAGAGTTGTTTCCTCATGATGTTAGAGACACGTCCATTGTACCTATTCCTCAGAATCAAGATTCATTGTTACAGGAGGCGAAAGGACGTTTTCATCAAGGTGATGTAAGCCTCTTCTTGGGCTCGGGTGTCGGTCGAAGCGCTGGTCTGCCGGATTGGAATGGTCTAATCGAGCGTATGGTGGAAGAGGTGAACGGAAAGAATCCCGATTGCGAGAAATATGACTATGCCGTCCTCGAGGAAGATACCCGACATTCTCCCATTGTCATGGCGCGATACCTGAAGAATGCGCTCGGCGATGATAGTGATGATTTTGTACCGCTAATCAAGCGTGTTCTTTACAAGAATCCACCAAGGCAGTCTAAACTTGTCGAAGCGGTGAGGAATATGGCGGTAAATCCCAACGTGCGACGAGTTATCACATACAACTACGATGATTTATTAGAGCAATCCATTGGCGACCAGCGTACTTTTAGTATTATTGACGGACAGAATCGGCCCTCCCCAGGAACATTACCCATTTACCATGTCCACGGGTTTGTCCCACGGGATGATGATCCGTCCTTTGAAGAAAACGTGGTCTTGAGTGAAGACGAATACCATCTCTTGTACAAGGAGGCGTTTCATTGGTCCAATACGGAACAGCTTCATGCTTTAAAAAACACGACCAGTTTCTTCATCGGCCTGTCCCTGACCGACCCTAATCTCCGCCGCCTGCTGGACATTGCCAACGAGATCGGCACAAAGGATCCTCCGCATTTTGCATTCCTGCGCAAAAGTGACTACAACCAGCCCGAAAAAGCCTGGCATCTTTTTTACACCATGGGCGTCAAGGTCTTGTGGTTCGATGAGTTTGATGAGGTGCCGGTGATGTTGAGAGGGATTGTAAAATGAAGAGCGCAAGATAATCCGTGAATATTTCACGGATTATCTTGCGGGTTTGAGTTTTATTTACTTACTTTGCAAAAAAGACGACACTATGTTGCTGAGATTGATCGTTAAGAATTTCCTCTCGTTCAATGAATTGGAGCAGTTCGACATGTTCCCGAATACCAAGAGAGTCACACATTCCGGGCATATCTACCAGCGGGAGCCCAATCCGGCTGTTCTTAAACTGTCGGCAATATATGGCGCAAACGGGGCGGGAAAGTCCAATTTGATCAAAGCGCTGAACTTTATCAAAAGGTTTGTCTCCAATGAGTCGTTTCTCGATGCACAAGGTGTCAGGGACTGGAGATTCCGCTTAAAACCAAACCAAGATGCCGAACCTTTTTTTCTTGTTATTGAGTTTGAGGCGGATGATAAGGTCGTCTATCTTTACTCGGTCACAATAAGCGAAAAAGGAATTCAGAAAGAAACGCTGCAAACCTCTGGCAACCATGATACCAAGGAAATAGTTTTTGACCGTGGGAGGGAAACCGTAACGGTACGTGGGGGGATGACTGCGGAGATGGGCAAGATCGTGAACAATTGGGTGATCCAGCATCCCTTCTCCTCGTTGTTTACAATTAATAGCAGTATCCAGATACTGAACGATAAGGGAGTATCCGTCTCTCAGGGTTGGTTCCGGAATAAGTTGAAAATAGTTACGCTGAATTCTTTCCAACCGGATCTGATCATTCGGCTCAAGAATCAGCCTAGGTTGATGCATTTCGCGACGGAGATGTTTTCCAAGATAGGTCTGGGCCTTGAAGGGATAGCGGTAAGAACAGAGGATTTTGACAAATGGTTGGCCAATCACCCGCAGGACACAGGCATCGTCTCGAAGACAGAAAAGATGCCTGATGACATGATACTCGCCAAGATTGTGGATAACAGAAATGTGTCCGCCATTTCTCTGGAGCAGGGTGTCAGGAAGATAAGCGAACTGGTATTCAAGCAGTCAGGTATCGAAGGGTATTCAGGCGAAATGACCATTCAGTCCCAGTCAGACGGTACAGTGCGGCTCCTTATTCTAACGCCTTATCTTTACGGGGCGATGAATGAAGGAGAAACCATCGTCGTGGACGAATTGGACAACAGCATTCATCCTCACCTGGTCCGCGAATTGGTGAAGTATTATGCAAATAGAGAGACAAATGGTCAATTGGTTTTCTCTACGCATGAAACCTGTATCCTGGATCAGTCTTTCCTGCGACCGGACGAGGTTTGGTTCGTAGAGAAGAGCCATGGTGTCAGCCATCCTTATTCGCTGAACGACTTCAAGGTTCATAATACGTTAAGTATTGAGAATGGCTATCTGATGGGCCGGTATGGCGCCATTCCGTTCATCGGTACATTGAACTTTTAAATGGACTTGGGAAAACTCGAATACACAAAGAGACCGGCCAGGCTGGAACCGGGAATCGTATTCGTATTGTCCGGAGGGGAGGAACGAGAGGAGGTTTTCCTTCGCCCTTTAATGGAGAAGGACTTCTTCCGTCAATGCGTCCATGTCCTGTTTCAAAGTAGAGATGGGCAGGGATTGATGCCCGATAAGATGGAGGAATTGTGGCAGAGTGCAAGAAAGAGAAAGAAGATAATGTATAATGGGAGAGACTATCGGATCAGTTCTATCGATAAGGTCTTTCTGGTTTCAGACGTTGATGAATTTGAGCCCGTGTTGGTAAAGATACTCTCCAACAAGGATGCGCTTGACAAGGCACAATGGATTATCAGCAATCCTTGTTTTGAGATTTGGCTCTATTACTGTTATCGAAGTGATATTGACCCAGAAGTGAAGCGGCTTCGCTATATAAGAAGAAGCAAGAGAAGCCAGAAGATGAAGCAGTTGAATAATCAGCTGATACGAGGTGGCACGGATCCGCGTAAAGCATTTGACAAAGCACTTGACGGGATAGCAAACAGCAAAAGCCACTTTCGCGCCGGTCATTATGGTATCCCAGGCTTGTTTGCGACTTCGATGCACGAAATGATGGAGCAGATTTTTGATTTCTTGAATCAACGCGGTCAATCATTTGCCGACTATCAGAGACAAAAAAAGGAAGATCTTAAGATTTTCCTTGCCGCGAGAGGCATATCTCTATGATTGCATTATCTGACCCTATATCTTCATTCTTCCAGAACCTTGCCGTTCGTTTCCGAAAAGAGAACGACCTATCCGACATCACGTGGACGCTGTGTGAGGCGAGTCCTACGTTCAGGGGGATTTGGATTCGGTTCTTCTTCGGGGATGAGTTGAATCCGGATGATATCGACTGGATTCAGCGGGAAGCGACGTCCGATGATAAGGGCAGTCGGGTGGATTTCCTGATCAAGAAGAAGGAGTGTTTCGAGTATTACTTGATCGAAGTTAAGATTGGAGACGGGAAGCAGCATTTCGTCCAGTACGACAGAGCATACAGGCTTCTTCCTGAACGGATTGGGTATATCACCAATTATCCGTTGAAACGGGAGGGCGGTTATCGCATAAGGCAGTGGAATACCTTCTGTTATGAACTGAGTAAAGTCGAAGATGTCCCTGCTGCGGAATGGGACTTGATTTTCGGTTATCGTGAGTATCTGCAACGAGTTTGTGGTATTGTTATGTTGACAGAAAAGATTGATATTGAGAAGATGTCGGCCTTGTATCGGCTGACGCTCCTGGTCGAGGAACTGACGGCCTGTCAGACAGACCATTACACCTCTTCATTCTACAAGAGCCAGGACCGGCGTGAGGTCCGGTGGTTGTTTTTCAGTGTGAAGTATAAAACGGCTTTCCCGAAGTGGGGATCACAGTATCCTTTTGTCGGGATCTGGTTTAAGAATGACGAACCGTGCATCCAGGGCGGCTTCGACAAACGTGGTGGCTGGGCCCGGGAGACCTGTAACTTCCTGAAGCAGCACAAGACCTTCCATCGTCAAGTGGCGCTGAAGTATTGCACTCAGCCTTTCATATCATACGGTGAGTGGTATTTCAATCTCACTGACGAGTCGATGGCGGCTCTCTGCAATGCCGGTACCCTGGAGGAACAGAAGGCGATCTTGAAGGGTTTTATCGAGGAGGTGACGATGTTTCCGGTGAGGTTGGCGGAGGTGGTTGGACAGGTTGAAGGAGATTGAATCGGCGTAAGGTGGAGTTGTTAGTGGAGGAGCATGAATAGCTGTTATGATGGAATCGTCGAATTATGAAATTGCTCACGACCTCTGGAACTCTTTCCGCGATGCGGTGATGTTCAAACAGCGGTTCTTTCTCGACCATCCGGTTCTTGACAAACTTGTTGAGATTGCTAGGGGTAGGGAAGTAACGATCGACCCAGGCAAGGTGTATTATCGGGCAAGAATCATTGACGACGTCGCGGCCCGGAATGAGCATATGCTGGCGAAGTGTTATTCCCCTGATGCCACGGAGGAGGAACGCAAATGGTATCGGAATAAAGCGAACAAGTTCCGTGGATTGACGAAAGAAGGCTCTTATGTTCCACCCAGGCCAGAACTTGTCAAGGATGGGAGAACCAAAACAAACCACCTGCCAGAGTTAACCCGTGCCAGCCGTAGTTAGGCCGGAGTTCTAGAGTGAGTGCTTTTAAGTTCGGCAAACGTAACTTTGTGGTTATAAGATAAATACCAAAAAGATATGGCAGACGGAAGGGCAATGATGGCGGACATCAGAGTAATCATTAGAGAGCTCGTTCGAGGAACTTCATTGTGCTATTGTCAGTTAAAATAATTACAATATGAAGTCAGAAGAAGAAATAAACCAGGCTAAAGAGATGGCTGCCGAAAGCCTCCGTGACCTTTTTGACAGAATAGCAGCATTGTCGGAAAATACAGTGCCGGTTTATGACGTGATAGAGGATTATTTCTTCCAAAATATTGACTATCCAAGGATGCAACCGAACTTGCCTATATGGATGGCAGATGCGGGCCGTTCACCCGAAAGCCCTTGTAGCAAGGTTTACTACGACAGCCTGCGGCAAACATATAATGACTCTTTATCAAACAGAATCATACACTGGTTTGACGTGCAGATCCTACTTGCGGCATTCCAGGATAGAATATGCGCTCTGATTCCATATCTTGAAGACATTTTCAAAGAGATACCTGCATACTGCCTGTATAATGATATGGACTACACCTCAGCAAGCAGGATAATAAACCCGTCAACCGACCATATTCATGCCTGCATCAACAATGTGTTTGTGTCGTTGGCATCTGCCTTTGACCTCTTTACCAAGGTGGTGTATGAGTGTGCCAAGTATGATCCTAACGGTTTTGCCACCTACAACAGACTTAAAAGCAGAAAGGACGGGATTCTCTATGCAAAAAAGAACTATGGCTTTGAAGAGTTGAAAGAGCCGGGACTTCTTTTTGACGAGCCTGCCTGCATACGTACTATTTGCGGTTTCAGAGACGAGTTTATACATTGCGGTTCATGGGATTACAGATGCGCTATCTATTATCCCAGCATTGAAGGGGAACCTGTAGAACCGTTTATATCCATGCCGGATGTTGAACCAACAGGCGTGCTTGTGAGTTCGGGATCAAGGAATAAGTTCTATGCGACCGGTGCCAAGATTAATACTGTCCTGCCAGCATTGGTGAGTGATGTAATAGATGTACTCTCAAAGACAAAGGACAAGTTTCAAGAAGTGTTGGTTGCCAGAACAACCCCTGCAACCGATGAAGTACGCAAAAAAGCAGCGGATGCGTATGTGAAGGTTATTGTGAGGAATATGGCGACACCAATTAGTTCACTAAAATAGAAATGACACAAGACCTAATTTCAAAATTATATTTCTTTCAGGAAATCCAGATGCTACCTAAGGCAGCTGGATTCAATTATGAAGGATGGCTGGACAACTTTGATAGTAATGAGCGTTCAATTGCAGAAAGGATACTGGATTTCTTTGTCTATATTCCTGAGGATATTACAAATCAGTTGTTCAGGACAGTTATAGGCAAAGCTGGTTATTATTTCCGCACGGTAGATGGTGGTTGGGATGAGCAGAGTTTCCACAATAAGTGTTGGTATAGCTATGTGCCAGGTGAAAACTGGAATGTGACTGATAGTGGTGTTACTTTTGTCAAGAAAGTTAAGGACGTGATAGGCATTGATGAAAACCACATCTTATCATTTGGTGAATTATTCAAGACGTTATATGAAGCTCCAACACCACAGAATGTAATACTGACGGATGATTTTGTCGGAACAGGTGCTCAATGTGATCATGCTTGGAATCAAAAACCTTTTCCAAGTATTGACAAATCACTGAAAGACATTATTAAAGAGGGTGGCCACAATGTCATCTACGTACCGTTGATTGTAAATTATGTGGGCAAGATGCGTATAGAAGGAACTTGCTCTGGCCTACATTTGGACTACGCCTATGAATTAGGGCCTGAATGGAACCTTTTCTCAGAAAAGTGTCTATGCTGGGATGGGAAAGAAGAACTTTACAAGGCAGGAACTGAACTGATCAGGAAGAAGAGCCTATCATTAGGTATCACTGCGGAGAAAGGGCAGGTCAGCATAAGAGGATTTGGAGGCCAAGGTTTAGCCGTAGCCTTCTCACATTGTATACCAGATGCCTGTCCTGCTATATTCTTCGTGAAGAAAAACGGGTGGGTACCCTTAAAAGTTAGACATTAAAGGAATGCCATATATGACTACAGAAGAGAAACTGGCTAAGCTAGACGAGATGTTTGGCAGCTATAAGGCGGAATGGCTGAAAAGTAAGATATTTGAGTTCTTTGCAACGCCGTATTACTTTACGACACTGAAAGACCATCGTCCCTGTATATTGCAGGGTGGTCGCGGTACAGGAAAAACCACGGTGCTGCGCGGCCTGTCCTATCAAGGGCAATATGCCATATTAGAGGAGGACATCAAGCGTTTTGACCAAAACAGTTTTGTGGGTATCTATTACAAAGTGAACACCAATCACGCCCATGCTTTTCAAGGAAGAGGTATTGGTGACGAAATGTGGGCAACCATTTATGCCCATTATTATAATCTATTGATTTGCTGGGAAATCAGCAGATTCTTGAAATGGCATTTGAAAAAGTGTGACGATGACGAGGTTCTGTCAGTTCACTCGTGTAAGTTGATAGCCGCTTCTTTGCATATTGAGAAAGAGATAGATTCTTTTGAGACGTTGTGCAATGAACTAGAAACAGCGATGTATACTTTCCAAAGCGATGTAAACAATGTGAGTAATGACAATATCCCGCGAATGTCGATGCCCGGAGACCCTATCAAACTATTTGTAGAACAGGCACTTAGCTTACGACAGCTGGAAGGGAAAATGTTTTATCTGTTGATTGATGAGTATGAGAATTTGCTTGACGGTCAGCAACAAATTATGAATACGTTGCTGAAACACGTGCCAGAGTGTTATACCTTTAAGATAGGCGTCCGTGAACTTGGCTGGCGCGTGAAATATACGCTGAATAAGTTGGAGTTATTGAACGACCCGGCAGATTATTCTTTGATAAATATTACTGAGCAGTTCTCAACCAATGATAGAAATAATGACTTTGCTGCTTTTGCACTCAATGTATGCAACAAGCGTATCAATGAATTGTTCGACGGCGAGGCGAATGAAGGCCAATTCAGCATAGAAAAGTCATTGCCAGGTATGAGCATAGAAGAGGAAAGTGAACTGTTGAAAGTGCAGTACAGTGATTATTACCGTGCTTTTGAAGAGTATGAGAAAAAAAGCGGCAAAGTACTGGATATTCACCCACTATATAAATTCTTCCTGGCCTACTGGGCAGACATTCACCATGACAGCATCAAGGATACGGTTAGGAATTATGAAGACAATCCCCGCTCATGGGATCAGCGTTACGACAACTACAAGTATAGCCTTCTGTTCAAAATACGTCGTGGTCGTGGTCAGGTGGGTATCCAGAAATACTATGCGGGATGGAATACCTTTGTGAAACTAGCCAATGGCAATATCCGATATATTATGGAACTAGTTTACAAATCCTGTTATATGTACCTTCAAGATAATGGTGATATAACTAAACCTATTCCATTTAACAAACAGACAGAGGCGGCGCAAGAAGTAGGTAAGAAGAACCTGACTGAACTGGAAGGAGCCTGGGAGAAAGGTGTTCAGATAACAAAACTCGTGATGTCTCTTGGCTCACTGTTTGGCAAAATTGCCATGTTCAGAGGTAAATCGGCACCGGAACTTGTGCAGTTTGATGTGACAGGCGAGATGTCGGAACGCACTTTGGAAATTATGAATGCCTCAGTGATGAACCTGGCCATTATCAGAATGTCATCCAATAAAATATCTGGGAAAGAGCTTAAAACATATCAGTATTCATTGCATCCGATTTTTGCTCCCTATTTCCAGTTCAGTTTCAGACGGAAAAGAAAGCTGTCGTTGAAAGATAGTGAGATTTTAGGCTGCATTGATAATCCTGAAGAGACAGTAGATGCCATCTTGAAGCGCAAGAATATTGCAGATATGGAGGAGTCAGATTATAAACAACCAACCCTTTTTGATTTTTGGCAATGATAAACAGAGACTATCTATACACGGAGTTTTGTGATGTCAACAGCCATTGTCTGGAAAATGGGGCATTGTTTATATACGAACAAGACGCAGAAGACCGTAGTGTATATTGCAAAAGTGCGCTCAAAGCCAAGAATCCATCAGTGGAGTTTATAGGTGTTGAGGAACAGAAGGATGACATGATAAGCATCATAAAGGATGGGGAGCAGGTTGATACACTTAATTTGTACAGTGCATTGACAATCCTGACTTTTATCCGAATGAAAAAACCTTCTTGCGTATATCTGGATGTGACTGGTATGAACTGCCGTGTGGCGGCCCCTATTCTGAAAGTACTATTGGAGGAGAATATAGAAGCTCGCGTGGTATATGCTGAACCCTCGGATTATATAATTGACGCTTTCAAAAAGGAAGGCCTTTTCAATGAGTATTCTGAAACAGTAGATGGTGTACTACCTCTCCCTGGTTTTGTGAATCTGATACCATACGATGAACCGCCAGTTTTTGTAACTTTATTGGGCTTTGAGGGATGGCGCTTTGCCTATCTCGTCAGAGTGCAGTCGCCGCTTGACAAGAAAATACATCCTGTTGTAGGTGTGCCGGGGTACAAGATGAATTATCCTTATATATCTCTTTGGGGAAACCGCAATGTGTTAAAAGAACATAAATGTTGGGATCATATCAAGTATGCAGAGGCAAACTCCATTGTGGATATTTATTTCGCTCTTGATGAGATATTTCAGGATAACCACAATTGTCGTATGGTGGTGGCTCCGATCGGAACTAAGCCTCACGCTATAGGGGCTATTGTTTATGCCATCAAACATCCTAGAGAAGTGGAACTGCTTTACGACAACCCCAAGCGAACACTGCACCGCACAGAAGGTGTGGGTAGAGTGTCGATATGTGATGTGACAAAACTATTTAACTCTTAAGATGCCAGGACCAGACGCGTATTATACCCCCGACGGACTTGCGGGTAAACTGCTCTCATTTGTTGTTGACACACCCCGCACAGCCATTGACTTCTGCGTAGGCGATGGGGGACTGTTGAAAGCTACAGAACAGAGATTCAAGGATATTACCTGCTTCGGAATAGACATTTCGGATGAGGTGATTGACGGGCTGGCCACACGCCAGCCGTCTTGGCGTTTGGCTCAATGCGATTTCCGGGACAGAGAGGCACTGGCTCTGATCCCATTCTTACAGGATGCATCGTTTGATCTGATAGTGTTGAACCCGCCGTTTACGTGCAGGGGCAGCAGCATAGAGAAGGTGATGATAGGGGATGAGGAGTACCACGTGAGCACGGCTATGAGTTTTCTAGTGGGTGCACTTCCTTATTTGTCCGAGAAAGGTGCCATTTATGCAATATTGCCGGTAGGCTGCGTGTATTCACAGAAAGACCGAAGGTGTTGGGAGTATTTGAAGAAGGAGTATAACGCCTGTGTACTGAGCGAGGTGCAGAAGGCCTACTTCAATAATAAATGTGCACCCAATATAGTGTTGGTGTATCTTGGCAGGGCAACTTATCCTCAGTTGGAGGGGCAAGATGAGACAATACTTGGAACCGCCCCTGTAGAGCTTCAGGGCATCAGCCGCGGGCGGCTGGGTGTGCATGAGATGAGGCGGGTGAAAGTAGGCAAGGAGCGGATACCATTTATCCATACAACCAATATGAGGAATGGAGCGCTGGTAGATGTGGGATACACGAAAGAAGGACTGAAAGAGGCTGTGAAAGGGTATGGCGTACTGATTCCGAGAGTATGTAACCCGAATAAGGAAAAGATTGTGGTATATGACGGAAGGGAAGCCATCCTGTCGGACTGTGTGGTGCTACTACACACCAGGACCAAGAAACAGGCGGTGCAGTTGAAATGTCACATCTTAAAGAACTGGGAGGAGTTTAAGAAAATCTATGTGGGAACGGGAGCGAGGTATGTGACGATGGAGAGGCTGAGATCCTACTTCGTTGCTTCTGCTTTTGGCAACTAATTGAAAAACAACACAATTAGTCGTAGGCGACCGCTTGCGAACACCTGAATCCACACCTTGCACAAAATAATAGCATATGATCTACGACCACATCAAAAGCATCAACCTTTACAAAGGCCTCACGCCAGCCATCGACCTGGCTTTGGATTACATCGCGACCGTCACGGCGGACGTGGAGATCGGCACACACCTGCTGGACCTGGGGGTCAAGGCGGTGGTGAGCGAGTACACGACCAGCCTCGTGAACGCGAAGGGGTTTGAGGCCCATCGGCGGTACATCGACGTCCAACTTGCCCTCAAGGGCACGGAACTCATTCGCTGCAAGCCCCTTCCGCAGGTCGTCGAGACCATCCCGTATGACGAGGCAAAGGATGCCGCGCGGTATGCCGACTGCCCGGGCATCGACACCGTCATCGGCGACGGCTACTTCCTCCTGGTCTTCCCGGAGGATGCCCATGAGCCCGGCCTCGCCCCCGGCGGCGTCTGCGCCCCGGTGAAGAAAGTGGTGATGAAGGTGCCGGTGGAATAAGTTTCAATACGCTTGTTCTGCCGCTGCGAAACGTTTCCCTATGGATTTCGATACCGTCATTCAGAACCGGTACTCCTGCCGGGCCTTTTCGGCACAGGAAGTTGAGCCTGAAAAGGTCGACCGCATCCTTGAAGCCGGCCGCATCGCCCCCACGGCGGTGAACAAGCAGCCGGTCCATATCTGGGCGCTCTCCGATCCGGATACGCTGGAGGCCGTCAAGGGCGTTACCCGGTCCAACTATGGCGCCCCGCTGATCTTGGTCGTAGGTTGCCATCCTGCCGATGCCTGGGTCCGTCGTTACGACGGCAAGAACGGCGCCGAGGTCGATGCCGCCATCGTCGCCACCTACCTGATGCTCGCCGCCGAAAACGAAGGTCTCTCCACCCTTTGGGTCGGCTCCTTCGACCCCTCCCTGTTGCTCAACCTCCTCCCTGCCGCCGAAGGGTATGAACTGGTCGCCATGATCAACGTCGGATACCCCTCTCCAGATAGCAACCCTTCGGCCATGCATAGCGAAAGGAAACCGCTGGAGGAGTTGGTGACGAGGGTGGACAATAAGATTTAAGTATGAATACCATTTTTTTTGACATCAATCCCCATGGCGCGGAGCTGAGCAGTCTGCGGATGGGGGAGCGCGAATATCTTTGGCAGGGGGATCCTGCCTTCTGGGGCCGTCGGGCGCCGATTCTCTTCCCGATCGTGGGAAAGGTGGCCCATGACACGCTGCGGATAGCCGGGCAGGAATATACCATGAAGCAACATGGATTCGCACGGGATGCGGATTTCGAGCTTTGCCCCGGAAACGCGGGTGCTCACTATGTCCTGCATGCCCCCGAAGGTCGCCCGAATTATCCTTTCTCTTTCGACCTTACCGCCACTTATAAGGCCGATGATGACATCTTGACCTGCCAATGGACCGTAATCAACCGCGGTAATCGGCCGATGGATTTTCAGATCGGTGCGCATCCGGCCTTCCTCCTCCCCGACTATGATCCGGCCGATGAGGTCCATGGCTTCATCCAGTGCCTGGACGAGGACGGGAAGGTGATTACGCCCACCCTGGACCATTACCTGATCGACGGCCTCCGCCATCCTTTCGAGACACCGGAATCCCTGCCCACTCAGGACGGTCTTCTCCCGATTACGGATCGGACCTTTGCCCACGATGCCTTCATCATCGAGCGTGGACAGGTCGCCACGACCATCCTGTTCGACAAGCAGGGGCGGAAGGTCCTCTCTGTCTCGTGTCCGCAGGCGGAAGCCTTTGGCCTATGGGCTCCAGCCAAACCCGGTTGCCCCTTTGTGTGCCTGGAACCTTGGTGCGGCATTGCCGACAGCGACAGCTTTAGCGGCGACATCGCCGATCGTGACTGCAACCATCATCTTCTTCCGGGCGAGACCTTTGGCTTCTGTTATCGGATACAGGTATTTTGAACCCTTTCACAAAACAACATCGATTCATCCTATGATTTACGACCACATCAAGAACATTGGCCTGTATAAGGGCCTGACGCCGGCGATCGACCTGGCATTGGATTATATCGCGACCATCACTCCGGACGTGGAGGTCGGCTCGCATCCGTTGGACCTGGGCGTCAAAGCCGTTGTCAGCGAGTACACCACCAGCCTCGTGAACGCGAAAGGGTATGAGGCCCATCGGCGGTATATCGACATCCAGCTCGCCCTCCAGGGCACGGAACTCATTCGCTGCAAGCCCCTTCCGCAGGTTGCCGAGACCATTCCGTACGACGAGGCGAAGGATGCCGCGCGGTATGCCGACTGCCCGGGCATCGACACCGTCATCGGCGACGGCTACTTCCTCCTGGTCTTCCCGGAGGATGCCCATGAGCCCGGCCTCGCCCCCGGCGGAATCTGCGCTCCGGTCAAGAAGGTTGTCATGAAGGTGCCGGTGGCATGAAAAGTCGCTAAAAAGGTTGTATCAGTATAACCATTTCGGGAAAATTTTTGTACTTTTACACTAGGAGTCCGTCCGGAAACTATTGAACCATTGGACGGATGACTTGAACAAATGGCAAAAAAAGTATTTGTTTCCGGATGTTATGACCTGCTGCACAGCGGGCATGTGGAGTTTTTCCGCCAGGCTGCGCAATATGGCGACCTGTATGTGGGCATCGGTTCAGACGCCACGATCCTGGATTATAAACACCACAAGACGGTGTACACGGAGCAGGAGCGGCTGTTCATGGTGAAGAGTATCCGGTACGTGAAGGATGCGTATATCAATGCGGGACACGGAATCATGGATTTCATCCCGACGGTGGATGTCGTGAAGCCGGATATCCTGGTGGTCAACGAGGACGGCGGGAACGACGAGAAGCGGCGCTTCTGCGAGGAGCGGGGGATCGAGTACGTGGTCCTCCAGCGTACGCCGCAGGAGGGGCTGCAGGCCCGGTCAAGCACCTCGCTCAAGAAGACGGAGAGCCAGATTCCGACGCGCCTGGATCTCGCCGGGACCTGGATCGACCAGCCGGATGTAAGCCGATTCGCCCCGGGATGGGCCCTGACCATTTCCCTGGAGCCGA
>Ga0310697_10001323_pt1 | contig 29455 bp, 22 predicted proteins | sample 172DNAGHGlowgp2_FD_203883 | JGI IMG/M metagenome (GOLD analysis project Ga0310697, IMG submission 203883) | Sheep rumen microbial communities from Palmerston North, Manawatu-Wanganui, New Zealand - 1728 DNA GHGlow gp2 (v2) (version 2) | ecosystem: Host-associated > Mammals > Digestive system >... | reverse complement strand
CTCCAACTGTGGCTCCAGCTTCATTGATTGTATAGTTGCATCGTCCACACGTTTCAGCTTTCCATCCACCTTGTCAACGAATGCTCCCATGCTCCATGTTTTGTAGCATGGATTTCCCTGTGCATCGTAGATGAACGTGTTGCGAAAGCCGAACATCGACTTCATGCCATAAACGGAGGTCGTCACCGTCAGTTCCTCCTTGTAGCACGGCACACGGACAACCTCTACCTGGCGTGTAGCCAAGAGTTGAGTCATGTTCTGCTCTTCGAAATACTGCTTCACGCCAGGCTCGCTGTCAATCCACATCTCTGAACAGTCCTGCATCATTTGGAGAGCGGAATAAAGCTTCAGCTTACCCTCGCTGTCGCAGGTGCTTGTCGTTACTTTATATTTTAAGCTGTACATATATTTTTATGCAGATATATTGGTGTTTATCTATTTTTTCACTGCTCGTCATTGTAGTCTATTGCTCTGTTGATGTAGCTTACGAAGGGTCTTGCCGTCTGATAGATGTCCACCAGTCGCTCTACAGCTACAAACATTCCAAAGCCCGGACGATAAGGGCTCTTGTCCTTGGCAAAACGAGTGTCGCGGAAGATACGGAACAGGCAGTCCTGGGGCGACAATGTGCCCACGTTAGGGTCGAACCCTCGGATACCTTCTAACAGTTCGGCACATAGTGCCTCTGCCATCTTTTTGGCATCAGTATAACGCTGGCGGCTGGCATGGAACCAGCCTTTGTTGTTGTTCTCCGACAAGTCTGTCAGAAACGAGATGATTTCTTTAACGTCGCTCATCTTAGCAATTTCTTGATTTGTTTCTCAGTAGCGTTGGGCAATAGTCCTGTCAGATGCTCCACCATGCGCTGATATGACTCTTCAGGAGCTCTGTCTGGCATGCACGCCTCACGTCCTATCAGTTGCTCTGGTGTGGTCAGCAGCGACCATCCAAAGCCATATTCCCGTCCGTGTTTGTCAACAGGATAGACAAAATCCTCGGTCACGATATGGGTGCCCATCTGCAATCGCACTACATAGGCATCGAACTTAGAGCGCATGTTCTTGCCTGTGAAATCGCACGCTGCACGCAGTTCACGGGCTATCATGCTACCATGTTCGCGCAGAGTGGTAAGGATGACATCCTCAATGCTACCTTCCTCCGGCACAGGATGCTGGCTGCAACGCCAATTATAGAAGTCTGGCCACCACTCACGACTGACGAAGCCCGCCTTGCCTGCAAAGAACTTTCCATAGACGCAGCCGCCCTCACGCACAACAGAACATTTCCACTGCCACAACGGCCACTCCCAAGTGCCATCGGGGAACTGTGTGAACCGGCATTCCTCGGCCATAAGGCTTTCTGCTGCATAGCCCTGAATACCACTTTCCAACAGCGGCAGAAAACCTACCTGATGGATACATTCCATCAGCTCGGGGCACGAATGGATATATCCGATATCCCCGTTACGCTCTTGTATGTTTTTGAAATAGTCTACAAATGCATTCATAAATTCCTCTGATTTGTCCGTATAACGTTAATATCTGTAATTGCTATGGTCTTCAACAACCACTTCCATCGATGCTACACGATGCACCGATGTTTTCATCAGGCATCGGCTCCAAACCGGCATCTTTCGAGGATAGGGTAACCGTTCCGTCCTCCAAGACATAGCATGGTACTCCAATATCGCCAATCTTCTTTGCTTCATCAAAAGCAGGATGATTATCTCTCAAATCAAGGAACTGCTTCAGATTACGCACATGCTTACTTATATCTATCACCTCAAACTGAGGATTTCCTTCCACCTGCCGCTCCACGTATTCGCAATAGGGACAGGTCTTCATGACAAACATCTTAATCATAACTGTTCTATTGAGTCTTAGCTGGTAATTGAATGTATTGAACGAGTCCTCTGACGGAAAAGAAGAAACATACAAGACCCATGATGTAATACCATGGATTAGCATCCAAAGAGAAGAAATTGGGGGCTATGGCCTCCCACATATTGCACCAAGGGTTAAACGACACCAGCGCCACGCAGATATAGACGATGTGCAGCCAAAGGCTGAAGCCCTTGCGCGACTGACGATGTTCCATCACCAAACCAGGGACAATGGTGATCAGTACTTGCGTGAAAATCCAGAACTTCCACATGGTGCTGTCGTGAAGCTCGAAGCGAAGGAGGTTTAGGCCGGCATAGAAACAAACGATTTGAATGCCGACGATTTTAAGCATCTCGCGCGTCGTCGTGCCAGGCTTAAAGTTGATGTCTTTCTCATAAGTGCAAGCCCTTTGCAAGCAGAAAATCTCCATACCCACCCAGATGGCCTCGCCGATGGAAAGTAGCAGGAACAATGGGAAGTGGTCGTACTTTAGCCACGCATCAAGAAACACCCATATACCCATGAAATCGGCAGCACAATAGAATGTGTGCAGCCATAACGGATAAGGGCCGACCTTGTCTTTTTCCGTCAGATAGATGGGAATGATATACACCAACATGCCAAAGATGACGGCAAGGCCGACGGCAATCCAGGCACCCATCCAACCGTCTGCGCCGATGCTTAGATGATCGATGAAATCCTGAGGGGAAACATCACCCTGTGGATAACCAGAAATAAGTCGCTCGATAATATTCATATACAGTTTTTATGTCATTCTTAATTCATACCCAGTCGAAGTTTGCTTTGTCGGCACCAATCTCAAAGTGGTATTTGGCGATACCCAAGTCCATCTGCGTATAGCCAATCATGGAGATGCCTTTCTTAGCTTGCACCTGATGACGATTGTTGCTCATACCGACATACTCGAATGAGAACTTCTGCTGGTTCATGGCAGTTGGAGCAAGCAGGGCTGCTTCAACTCCCTTTCTGAACCACGAAGGAGTGATGTCACTGGCATTGCTGACATCCGCCACACTCTTGATCTTGTGCGTGACACCCTGTGTCTCACCATAGCCAAGAGCTATCATGCAGACAAGCTTTTCATCTTTACCGACATTGTATGCCTCTGGAACCTTGCGGTACGAAAGTCCTACCCAACAGGTGTTGAGTCCCAATGCCTGAGCAAGGAGAACGATTTGCTCTCCATAGTAGCCCACTCGTTCATCGAGGTCTTTGGCCTTCTTTCCAACCATCGCAAGATAGTTCTTTACTCCGCTGAACGAACCATACGACAGCATTCCTGTGAATGCCTTCGTCTCGTTCTGAACCAGCTGAATGCTTAGATTGCCAGCGTTGTTGCACTCCGCGATTTTTTCTTGGAGAGCAGCAATGATGTCGGCAGGGATTTCCTTGTCAAGGTACTTCCGTACACTATGACGTGCAGATATAGCTTCAAGTAGGGTCATTTTTTTACTGATTGTCTTCAACTTTGTTTGTCCTGGCTATTCTTCCTTTCTCCTTTCTTCTTGATTGGGTCGGAATATTTGCCAAGGTTCAGATTGATACCATACTTGTTCAGTATGCGGAACACCGAACTGCGACTGTGGAAACCGCCTTGCCTTCCGACATCTTTCCGACATTCTTTCCGACATTCATCATCTTAATAAACTTAGTTCGTTGCACCATCACCTGTATGCCGCCGCTAAAAGTATTGAATGTATCTTCATTTACAAAGTTAGGCGAAAGGTCCCGAACTCATAGGGACTTCCGCCTAACTCGTTTGTAATCAAGGTTCGTCGATTATTCCTCTACAGCTGCCTGGGCGGCGGCGAGGCGGGCAATGGGAACACGGAAGGGAGAGCAGCTGGCGTAGTTCATGCCTATCTTGGCGCAGAACTTCACGGAGCTGGGCTCACCACCATGCTCACCGCAGATGCCGCAACGGAGGTCGGGACGCACGGCGCGGCCTTCCTTCACGGCGTACTTGATGAGCTTGCCGACACCCTTCTGGTCGAGCACCTGGAACGGGTCGACCTTGAGGATTTTCTTGTCGAGATAGACGGGCAGGAAGCTGGCGATGTCGTCACGCGAGTAGCCGAAGGTCATCTGAGTGAGGTCGTTGGTACCAAACGAGAAGTACTGAGCCTCGGTGGCAATGCGGTCGGCAGTGAGAGCGGCACGCGGAATCTCTATCATCGTACCAATCTCGAACTCCACCTCTACGCCATACTCCTCGAAGGTCTCCTTAGCAGCCTGCTGGATAACCTCCTTCTGCTGCTTCAGCTCGTAGAGCGTACCAATCAGAGGCACCATAATCTCGGGCATGGGGTTCTTGCCTTCCTTCTTCAGCTCGCAGGCAGCACCGAGGATAGCCTTAGTCTGCATAGCGGTGATTTCGGGGAAGGTGATGCCCAGACGGCAACCACGGTGACCCAGCATCGGGTTGTTCTCGGCCAGTGAGTCTACGCGGCGCTTGATGTCCTCCACGCTGACGCCCATCTCCTTGGCCATAGTCTCCTGACCAGCCAAATCGTGGGGTACGAACTCGTGGAGAGGGGGATCAAGCAGACGGATATTGACGGGCAGACCGTCCATAGCCTCCAGGATGCCCTTGAAGTCGGCCTTCTGGTAGGGCAGCAGCTTGGCCAGAGCCTTCTCACGTCCGGCAGCGTCGTTGGCCAGAATCATCTCGCGCATGGCGATGATCTTCTTGTCCTCGAAGAACATGTGCTCGGTACGTGTCAGACCGATACCCTTGGCACCGAAGTCGCGAGCCAACTGAGCGTCGCGCGGTGTGTCGGCATTGGTGCGCACCTGCAGCTTGGTGTACTTGTCGCAGAGGTCCATGAGCTCCTTGAAGTCACCAGAGAGTTCGGCAGCCTTCGTGGGAACCTCGCCGGCATAGACCTGACCGGTGGTACCGTTCAGGGAGATGTAGTCGCCCTCCTTATATACAACGCCGTCGATCTCGACAGTCTTGTTGACATAGCTTACGTTCAGCGAGCCTACGCCCGAGACGCAGCACTTACCCATACCACGGGCCACAACGGCAGCGTGAGACGTCATACCGCCACGAGCGGTGAGGATACCCTCGGCAGAAGCCATACCGGCAAGGTCCTCAGGAGAGGTCTCGATACGTACGAGGACAACCTTGTGACCATCGTTGTGCCAAGCCTCTGCGTCGTCAGCGTGGAACACGATCTGACCACAGGCAGCACCTGGGCTGGCGGGCAGACCCTGAGCGATGACCTTGGCCTGTGAAAGGGCCTTCTTGTCGAAGACAGGGTGCAGCAGCTCGTCGAGCTTCTGCGGCTCGCAGCGCAGGATGGCGGTCTTCTCGTCGATCTTGCCCTCGTGGAGCAGGTCGATGGCAATCTTTACCATAGCAGCACCTGTGCGCTTGCCGTTACGTGTCTGCAGGAACCACAGCTTGCCTTCCTGTACGGTGAACTCCATGTCCTGCATGTCGCGGTAGTGCTCCTCGAGCTTCTCCTGAATGCCGTTCAGCTGAGCGTAGATCTCAGGCATGGCTTCCTCCATCGAGGGATACTTGGCTACGCGCTCCTCCTCGGAGATACCGGCGCGCTCAGCCCAGCGCTGAGATCCTATCTTAGTAATCTGCTGCGGAGTGCGGATACCGGCCACGACGTCCTCACCCTGAGCGTTGACGAGATACTCACCGTTGAAGAGGTTCTCGCCGTTGGCAGCATCGCGGCTGAAGCATACGCCAGTGGCAGAGGTGTCGCCCATGTTACCGAAGACCATTGCCATGACCGAGACAGCTGTACCCCACTCGTCGGGGATACCCTCCATCTTGCGATAAAGGATGGCGCGCTCGTTCATCCACGAACGGAACACAGCGCAGATGGCACCCCAGAGCTGCTCGATAGGATCATTGGGGAAGTCCTTACCGGTACGCTCCTTGATGGCGGCCTTGAACAGCACAACCAGCTTCTTCAGATCCTCTACGGAGAGGTCCTTGTCCAGCACAACGCCACTCTCCTTCTTCACCTTCTCGATAATCTCCTCGAACGGGTCGATATCGGTCTTGTTCACGGGTTTCATCTCGAGCACGACGTCGCCGTACATCTGTACGAAGCGGCGATAGCTGTCATAGACGAAGTGGGGGTTGTTGGTCTTCTTGGCCATACCCTCGGCGACCTCGTCGTTCAGTCCGAGGTTCAGGATAGTGTCCATCATACCGGGCATTGAGGCACGTGCACCCGAGCGCACCGACACCAGCAGCGGATTGGTGGCGTCGCCGAACTTGCAGTTCATCAGGTCCTCTATATGCTTTACAGCAGCCATCACATCGTCGTTGAGCAACTCCATGATTTTCTGCTGTCCTACCTGATAGTACTCGTTACAACAGTCGGTAGTGATTGTGAAACCAGGAGGGACGGGCACACCGATGTGGTTCATCTCGGCAAGGTTGGCACCCTTACCGCCCAGTTCCTCACGCATTTTTGCATTACCCTCGGCTTTTCCGTTGCCGAAGAGGTAAACTCTCTTTTGACTCATACGTTGTTTGTATTTACGATTAAAAAAAATAGGTTTTCCAAACTGATGCGCAAAATTAATTGTTTTTTTGCACACAACCAAAGAAAATGAGAAAAAAAATAATCCATACGACTAATTCTTCACACTTTTTACGGAATTGCGAACCATCAGACGTTATAACGTTTTTTCCGTTCGACAGCCTTGCGAGGATGCCTCTGAGGCTGGTAGCCGACATGGGGAGTCTTAACGCCCATGTAGCCACGGTGCCGCTGGCGTATCTTCTCGACATAATCAACCGTCTCCGAGCCACGCATATATCCGTACTTCACTATCGGGTCGGCATAGTACTCCGGGTCGGAGAGTTTCAAGACATATGCCACGACATCGCGCCAACGGTGCTGGTTACGTCCGTCACGCCGACAGAGTGACATCGCATCGCGTACGTGATGGGAGCCGCCATTGTAGCTTGCAAGGACGAAGTTTATGCGTTCGTTACGGTCTGCGATGTCGGAGAAGGCACGCTCCAGCTCCGCCAGATAGCGCGAAGCTGCGGCAATGTTCTGTTCCGGGTCGTACATCTGACCGCGAGGCAGTCCCAAATGGTCGGCGGTGCCAGGCATAATCTGCATCAGTCCCTTGGCACCGGCCCACGAAGTAGCCTCAGGGTCGAACGTCGACTCCTGATAGCACTGCGCAGCCATGAGCCGCCAGTCCCAGTGTATGGGACGACTGTACTGTATGAACCACTCGTCGTACTTCGATATTATGCCGCCTTTCTTGTCGAGCATCGGCGAGAAGGCACGCCGCTTCACCGAACGGGCACTCAGCAGGAACTCCTGCTCCTTCTTCACGTCATCTATCATCGACGGACGGTACCATTCGTCCAGCTCGCTACTCAGCAGGGGTTTGCTACGGCTCACCTGAAGGCTTCCCGGTGTGCTCCATGCTGCAATGTCAACCAGTCCGGAGTCCAGCTTCTCTGCTATCTCGGCAGAGTCGCGACACACCTCGACACGCAGCCCCACCCCGAGCTTGGCCGCGAAACGCTGGCACAGCATATACTGAGTGCCAAGCTGCCGGCCCCTATAATCGTAATAGGTGGAAGGTCCGCTGACGGTGGCCATGATGAGTTCGCCGCTGGAAAGGATCTCGTTCAGATCGAAGTCCTCCGACAGTTCTACAGAGTCGATGACGGTGCCCCAGGGAGTGGTCACCTTTTCCGGCTTTCCGCCCTTGCATGACGTAATAAGCAACAGTCCAAATAGCAAGAGAACTGAATAATATCTCATTTCCGCCACAAAAGTACATATTTTCTTGCATATCCGCGAAAAAATGCGTACTTTTGTGGGCGTTTTTAAGATTATTAGAGAAATCAAGTAAAAATATGTTACGAATTGCAGTACAATCCAAGGGCCGTCTCTTCGACGACACGATGAACCTGCTCAGCGAGGCAGACATTAAGATCAGTGCCAGCAAGCGCACGTTGCTCGTACAGTCACCAAACTTCCCATTAGAGGTGCTCTATCTGCGTGACGACGACATCCCACAGTCGGTTGCCACAGGCGTTGCCGACATCGGCGTCGTCGGCGAGAATGAGTTCGTGGAGCGGCTATGGGCTGGCAACCCGTCAGGCACAGGCACTGGCGGTGAAGATGCCAATATCGTCTCACGGTTAGGTTTTTCGAAGTGCCGCCTGTCGCTGGCTATCCCCAAGGACATCGACTACAGTGGTGTCGAGTGGTTTAACGGCAAGAAGATTGCCACGAGCTACCCCACCATACTCCGACATTTCCTCGAGGAGCGTGGCATAACAGCTGAGATACACGTCATCACCGGCTCTGTGGAGATAAGCCCGGGCATAGGCCTTGCCGATGCCATTTTCGACATCGTCAGCAGCGGTTCGACGCTTGTGAGCAACAACTTGCGCGAGGTGGAGGTGGTGATGAAGAGCGAGGCCCTTCTCATCGGCAACAAGCAGCTGTCGAACGAGAAGCTTGGCATACTGGAGCAGATGCTTTTCCGGTTCAAGGCCGTTAAGGATGCCGAGGACAAGAAGTATGTACGCATGAACGCCCCCAAAGCCCGTCTTCAGGACATCATCGACGTGCTTCCGGGCCTTAAGAGTCCCACCATCATACCCCTTGCCGACGACGAGTGGTGCTCGGTGCACACCGTCCTCGACCAAAAGCAGTTCTGGGAGATTATTGGCAAGCTGAAGGACATGGGGGCACAGGGAATACTCGTCACCTCCATCGAGAAAATGATTCTGTAGTTTGACAAACAGTAATTTAGAGAAACGAATCAAGTGAACGTAATAAAATACCCATCGAGGGAAGATTGGCAGAAGATAGTTGAGCGTCCACACTTAGACACGTCGATGCTCAACGCCACCGTTGCAGCAGTGCTCGCCGACATACGTCAGCGCGGCGACGAGGCCGTCAAGGGTTACGAGCTGAAGTTCGACCACGTCGACCTCCCCACCCTTGCCGTCAGTCAGGACGAGATGTCAGAGGCCGAGACGCTTGTCACCGACGAGCTGAAAGCAGCCATCGAGCTGGCACACCATAATATAAAGGTGTTCCACGAGTCGCAGCGGTTCCGCAGCCGTAAGGTGGAGACCCAGCCCGGCGTCACCTGCTGGCAGAAAGCCATAGCCATAGAGAAAGTAGGCCTCTACATACCCGGCGGTACGGCACCACTGTTCTCTACCGTGCTTATGCTGGCCACGCCAGCAAAGATTGCCGGCTGCCGCGAGATAGTACTATGCACGCCACCCGACCGTCAGGGACGTGTGAACCCTGCCATACTCGTTGCAGCACGCATAGCCGGCGTAAGCAAGATTTTCAAGGCTGGCGGCGTCCAGGCCATCGGTGCCATGGCCTACGGCACAGAGACGGTTCCCAAGGTATATAAGATCTTCGGTCCCGGCAACCAATATGTCATGGCAGCCAAGCAGCAGGTCAGCCTGCACGATGTGGCCATCGACATGCCTGCCGGCCCTTCCGAGGTGTGTGTCATTGCTGACGACACTGCCAACATAGAGTTCGTTGCCGCCGACCTGTTGTCACAGGCCGAGCACGGTGTCGACTCTCAGGTATTCCTGATAACCACCTCTCACAAAGTCATCGACGACGTGCAGCAAGAGGTGAGCCGCCAGCTCGACCTTCTGCCACGCAAGGAGATAGCGCAGAAGACTCTTGAGAACTCACAGTTCGTACTTGTGAAAGACATCCACGAGGCTATAGACCTATCCAACGCCTATGCCCCTGAGCATCTTATCATACAGACCGAGGACTACGCATCGCTGGCCGACCACGTCGTAAATGTCGGCAGCGTGTTCCTGGGCAAGTACGCCTGTGAGAGTGCCGGCGACTACGCCAGCGGCACCAACCACACGCTGCCAACCCACGGCTACGCAACCACATACAGCGGTGTCAACCTCGACAGCTACCAGCGTAAGGTGACGTTCCAGCACCTCACCGAAGAGGGCATACGCAACATAGGCCATGCCGTGGAGCTGATGGCCGAAGCCGAACAGCTCGATGCCCACAAGAATGCAATGACAGTAAGAATCAAAAGCTTAGGATAGCCCATAAGTCCCATTGGCCCCATAAGCCCCAAAAGCTCTATGAAGGAACTACAGCAGCTTGTCAGAAAAAACATCTGGAGTCTTGCACCGTACAGCAGCGCAAGAAACGAATATGCAGGACGCGAGGCCCGCGTCTTCCTCGATGCCAACGAGAACCCGTACAACAGTCCGTACAACCGATACCCCGACCCTCTGCAGTTAGAGCTTAAGGCTCTGCTGGCAAAGGTCAAGGATGTCCCTGCCGACAGTATCTTCCTGGGCAACGGCAGCGACGAGGCCATCGACCTGCCCTACCGCATCTTCTGCGAGCCGGGAGTCGACAACGTGGTGGCCATAGAGCCCACATACGGTATGTACAAGGTGTGTGCCGACATCAACGACGTGGAGTACCGTCCCGTACTACTCGACAAACATTTCCAGACCACCGCCGCCGACCTCCTGGCTGCCTGTGACGAGCGCACGAAGCTCATCTGGATCTGCTCGCCCAACAACCCCACGGGCAACACTATCCGCCGTGAGGAGATAGTGCGCGTCATCGACGAGTTCCAGGGAATCGTCATCGTTGACGAAGCCTATAGCGACTTCTGCCGCGAAAAACCATTCCGCAGCGAGTTGGCAGCCCACCCCAACCTCATTGTGCTGAACACAATGTCGAAAGCGTGGGGCTGTGCCGCCATCCGTCTTGGCATGGCTTTCGCATCAAAGGAGATAATTGATATCTTTAACAAGGTGAAGTATCCATACAACGTCAACCTGCTGACACAGCGTCAGGCTATCGAGGCTCTGCGCGACCCCTTCGAGGTCGACAAGTGGGTACGCATACTGCTGCTTGAGCGTTCGCGAGTCATCGATGCCTTCCGTCTGCTGCCCATCTGCCGCGAGGTGTACCCCACGGAAGCCAACTTCTTCCTCGCACGCATGGACGATGCTCAGCAGACGTACGACTATCTTGTCGACCGTGGCATTATAGTCCGAAACCGCAACCGAGTGCAGCTGTGCAACAACTGTCTGCGTGTCACCATAGGAACGAAAACGGAGAACAACGAACTAATCGCTGCTCTCCGACAATACTGAATCATTGCCGTGCCACAAGACTATTCTGACACCGGCAATGATGATTTTCCTAAATATCCTTTAGCCACAACGCACTTGAGGCATCGCTCGGCATGCGCCAGTCGCCTCGAGGCGAAAGGCTGACGGAGCCAACCTTTGGTCCGTCGGGCAGACAAGAACGTTTGAACTGTTGGTTAAAGAACCGTCGGCAGAACGTTGACAGCCAACTCTTTATGGTATCCTCGTCGTAGCTCTTCTCGAAGGCTTTCCTTGCCAGCAGCAGTATCTTTGCAGGACGGAAGCCGTAGCGCAGGAAATAGTACAGGAAGAAGTCGTGCAGCTCGTAAGGCCCCACAAGGTCCTCGGTCTTCTGCCTAATGTTACCATTCTCATCAGCCGGTGTCAACTCCGGAGAAATCGGCGTGTCGACGATGTCCAGCAACGTATTCTGCGCTGTCTTTCCACCGGCGACGTGGTCGGCATAATAACGCACGAGATACCGAATGAGAGTCTTGGGCACCCCTGCGTTAACGCCGTACATCGACATGTGGTCGCCGTTATACGTTGCCCATCCGAGAGCGAGTTCCGACATGTCGCCGGTGCCCACGACGATAGCATTCTCCTTGTTTGCAACATCCATCAGAATCTGCGTGCGCTCGCGCGCCTGCGAATTTTCATAGGTAGTGTCGTGCTTCGACGGGTCCTGTCCGATGTCCTCGAAGTGCTGTGTCACGGCCTTGGCGATGCTTATCTCGCGGACGGTCACCCCAAGTTCCTTCATCAGCGTCACAGCATTGTTATGTGTACGGTCGGTAGTACCGAAGCCCGGCATGGTGATACCTATGATGCCATGACGCTCGAGCCCCAGCTTTTCGAAGGCCATGACGGTAACGAGCAGTGCCAGCGTGGAGTCAAGACCGCCGCTGATGCCGATGACAGCCTTCTGAGCTCCGATATGGTACAGACGTTTGGCAAGACCGGCCACTTGAATATTGAAAATCTCTTCGCAGGCTGCCTGCATCCTGGCGGGCTTGGGAATGAACGGGTGTGGCTCAACAGCCCTTTCAAGTCGGAACTCACGGCTTGTCACCGGCTTGCATGCCGTCGTCACCACGGAGTGACGCATGCGCGCCTGTGCCGTGATAAACGTTGAGTTCATACGGCGCTCGGTGCGCAGTCGCTCCACGTCAATCTGTTCTGTCTTCATCTGCGGCTGGAACGAGAAGCGCTCGCCCTCGGCTAACAGCTTGCCGTTTTCTACTATCATGGCGTTGCCGCCGTAGACGACATCCTGCGTCGACTCACCGAAGCCGCTGCTGGCATAGACATATCCCGACATAGTACGGGCACTCTGCTGGCATAGCAGCGAACGCAGGTAGTCGTGCTTGCCAATCAGCTCATCGCTGGCCGAGAGGTTCAGCACAATGTCGGCACCGGCAAGCGACAGACGGTTACTGGGTGGTGTCGGTGCCCACACGTCCTCACAGATCTCGATGCCGAAGTTCACGCCGTCGCAGGTGGTGAATATCTGCGGTTCCGGCGTGACGCGTATCGGCGAACCGGCAAGGTAGATGTCCGTTGCCGTGAGATCGTTGGCCGACGCGAACCAGCGCTTCTCATAAAACTCACCGTAGTTAGGCAGATAGGTCTTTGGCACCACGCCCAGCAGTGTGCCGCCTTGTACCACGGCGGCACAGTTGTAAAGCAGTGCGCCCACCTGCACGGGAAGGCCCACGACACAGATGACGTCGAGCTTGCGCGTGAAGTCCAACAGCACAAGCAGCGCCTCTTCTGCCTTGTCAATGAGCAATTGCTCCTTGAACAGGTCCTGACAGGTATAGCCTGTCAGACATAGTTCCGGAAAGACTATTATCTCAACGCCCTGACCCTCGGCCTGGGCAATGAGGCTCTCAATCTGCAGCACATTGTACTCCGTGTCGGCCACCTTAACGGCAGGCACGGCAGCTGCCACCTTAATAAATCCGTATTTCATAGCTTAACAAATTGTCGGTCGTTCTCTATGATCGTGTATATAAGTGCAGGCTGCTCGAAGTATGCGTTCTCGCGGAACGTATGCAGCTTGTAGAACTTCACCGGGTCGAGGTTTATCAGCGCGTCGACGGCAGGCTTGCGCAGGAAGTACTTGTCGCGCTTGTAGGCCAACAGCTGTATGCACGAATGTTCAAGCTCGTTCAGACGGTCGCGTCCTAACTCCTCGATGAAGCATTTCGTGTTGGGCTCTATCTCGCCTGTGTGGCGCACCTGCCAGCTGGTGCCCTCAGCCGTCATATAGACGTAGCGCAGATAGTAGTTGCAGTCGTTCACGATGTACGACTCGAAGCGCGTCTCCGACAGTTCCTTCTGGTCCATGGGTACAAAGGCCAGGTATGCCGACAGCTTGTCGCCGCCCTTACGCTCCTCGACGGGTGCTCGGAACGTTACGGGACGGTCGGCGGGTTCCACCTCCTGCTCTTCCACGGTTCCGGCAGCAGCCTGGGCAGTGGCTTTCGCACCCTCTGCCTTCTGTGCCACCATGCGACCGGTGTCGTAGTCCTCGTCACCGACGACCACAACCTCATTCTTGCGCATGGGCACGTCGAAGCCGTCCTCGTCCTCGACGAGCACTATATCCTTACCCTGGAAACCCGACACACGGCCGCCTCCCACTTCATTCAGAAATCTCACTTTGTCACCGATTTTCATTGGTTTATTCAGTTTTTAATGGCAAAGGTACGAAAAGTAGAGTGAAAAACAAAATTTATTTGCATTTTTCCGAATTATTGTCGTATTTTTGCAGACGAATTGCGAACGTCAATACTCTTAAGCCTTATGAAGAAAACCGCATTACTACTACTCACACTGACGACACTGCTGACAACGGCTACGGCACAGCCGCCCCACCCCATTCTAGGCGGCGAGCTGAGCAACAGTGCCGTCACAAGCGTCGGCGACATCGACGAAGTCATACCACGCATGAAAGCTCTGGGGCTGAACACCGTGCTGGTGCCGGCCTACTGGGAGTTTGTTGAGCCCAGAGAAGGCGTCTTCGACTTCACCCTCACCGACCGCATCGTCGAGAGGGCGCGCGAGAACGGCCTGAAGGTGATACTGCTGTGGTTCGGAGCGTGGAAGAACTCCATGTCGTGCTACGCCCCTCTGTGGTTCAAGACTGACGTGAAACGTTTCCCACGTGCCTGTACCGCCGACGGCAAACCCCTCGAGATAGCGAGCTGTTTCTCCGAGAACGTGTTCCAGGCCGACAACCGCGCCTTCGAGACCCTGGTAGCCCACACATCGACAACCGCCTCCGACGTAGTGACGATGTATCAGGTTGAAAACGAGATAGGTATGCTTGAGTCGGCACGCGACCACTCTCGGCTCGCTGACGAATATTATAAAATAGGTGTACCAGAAGCACTGCTCACGTACCTGCGCAGCCACCGCTCACGCCTGCACCCATGGCTGGCCGCGCGGTTAAAGACTGCACACCTCGTCGCAAAGAGTCCCACATGGACTGAACTCTTCGGCGACGACATCTTCACCGACGAGATTTTCATGGCCTACTACTACGCCGACTACGTTGGCCGTCTCTGCCGCACGGCTCGCCGCCATACGACGGTACCGTTATATGTCAATGCCGCCATGAACAGCCGCGGCCGGCTGCCCGGACAATACCCGTCGGCTGGTCCGCTGGCACACCTCATCGACATCTGGCGTGCCGCAGCCCCCGAACTACTGCTCCTCGCTCCCGACATCTACGACACCGGCTTCAAGGGATGGGCCGAGCAGTATGCGCTGCCCGGCAACCCGCTGTTCGTACCCGAAAGCCGCTGTTGCGAGAATAGCGGTGCACGTACCCTGTACACCTTCGGCGAGCACCGTGCCTCGGGCTTCTCACCCTTCGCCATAGACCAGGCTGACGACAGGTCGACGGCAACCGTCACAAAAGCCTACGACATTGTCCGACAACTGTACTCACTGAAAAACATTAACACGCTAAAGTCCTGGGGAGTGTTGTTCGATCAGACCGACAAGGAGCGCGTCATCGACGACGGCTCAACGCTACTCACCTGTCGCCACTACTACACTCTACCTTGGGACCCGCGTGCCACCGACGGCAGCACATGGCCAGAAGGCGGGGCGATGATTGTCAGGCTCGCCAACGACGAGTTCCTCGTGGCCGGTACGGGCGTTGTCGTCAGTTTCGCTACGCCGTACGAGAAGTCGTTCGAGGAAGAAAAGGCTCTGGGCGAGGACGGTTTTGTGGCTGACGGCTCGGGTACAAAGACTAATAATGCGGCTGCCGGCACTACTGCCGGGACCGCAGGAAGCACAGCCGACTCAACCCGCAGACAAAAGACCTTTACTGGCAAGCGGCTTGGCATAGGCTTCGTCGACGAGGTGCGCATCGATGCGCAGGGTGACATCAGCTTCGTACGTCGCGACAACGGAGACCAGGACCACCAAGGCCGCCATGCACGCATAGACTGCGACAGCTGGAAGATACTGCACGTCAAACTCTACGAGTACTGATGCACGCATTTTAGTTAAATAACATTAAAGTCGGAAAGTTAAAAGACCTTTTAGGGTGGTTTTGTGGTTGAAAATCAGTACCTTTGCAGCCGCTTTCCGAGAAAGCAATAGTTAACATAATGTCCAACTGTATTAATTTTAACAAACAAAATTAAATTATGTCAGAATTAACAAAGAACGTACAGCCGTTGGCGGACTTCAATTGGGATGAGTTTGAGAACGGCACCGTAGCCAGTGTGAGCAAGGAAGAGCTCGACAAGGCCTACGATGAAACCCTGAACAAAGTTGCCGACCACCAAGTAGTTGACGGAACGGTCATCTCGGTCGACAAGAAAGAGGTGGTCGTGAACATCGGCTACAAGAGCGACGGTATTATCCCCGCCAGCGAGTTCCGCTACAACCCCGACCTAAAGATTGGCGACGTTGTGGAGGTATATGTTGAGAACGCTGAGGACAAAAAGGGACAGCTGGTTCTTTCGCACAAGAAGGCTCGTCTGTCGAAGTCTTGGGACCGTGTCAACGAAGCTCTTGAGCAGGAGGCCGTCATTCAGGGTTACATCAAGTGCCGCACGAAGGGTGGCATGATTGTCGACGTCTTCGGCATCGAGGCATTCCTGCCCGGCTCGCAGATTGACGTTCACCCCATACGCGACTACGACCAGTTCGTAGGCAAGACAATGGAGTTCAAGGTTGTGAAGATCAATCAGGAGTTCCGCAACGTCGTCGTCTCGCACAAGGCCCTCATCGAGGCCGAGCTCGAGGCACAGAAGAAGGAAATCATATCGAAGCTCGAGAAGGGTCAGATACTGGAAGGAACAGTCAAGAACATCACTTCGTACGGCGTCTTCGTCGACCTGGGCGGTGTTGACGGACTGATCCACATCACTGACCTGAGCTGGGGCCGCGTCGACGATCCGAAGAAGGTTGTCGAGCTCGACCAGAAGATCAATGTCGTCATTCTCGACTTCGACGACGAGAAGAAGCGCATAGCCCTCGGCCTAAAGCAGCTGACACCGCATCCCTGGGATGCTTTGGATGCTGAGCTCAAGGTCGGCGACCACGTCAAGGGTAAGGTTGTCGTCATTGCCGACTACGGCGCATTCGTCGAGATACAGCCTGGCGTCGAAGGTCTCATCCACGTCAGCGAGATGTCGTGGAGCCAGCACCTGCGCTCAGCTCAGGAGTTCCTGAAGGTTGGCGACGAGGTAGAGGCTGTTATCCTGACACTGGACCGCGACGAGCGCAAGATGTCGCTCGGCATCAAGCAGCTTAAGGAAGACCCGTGGGAGGCCATCGAGACAAAGTACCCCGTCGGTTCGAAGCACAACGCCAAGGTCCGCAACTTCACCAACTTCGGTGTGTTTGTCGAGCTTGAGGAAGGTGTTGACGGTCTGATTCACATCAGCGACCTCAGCTGGACCAAGAAGGTAAAGCACCCCTCTGAGTTCACACAGGTTGGTGCACCCATCGACGTCATCGTGCTCGATATCGACAAGGAGAACCGCCGTCTGTCGCTCGGTCACAAGCAGCTGGAGGACAACCCCTGGGATGTCTTCGAGAGCAAGTACACCGTCGGCTCTGTCCACACCGGAAAGATCACCGAACTCCTGGAGAAAGGTGCCGTCGTTGCTCTCGACGAAAACGTCGAAGGATTCGCTACTCCCAAGCACCTGGTCAAGGAGGATGGCACCCAGGCTCAGCAGGGCGAGGAGCTGCCGTTCAAGGTGATTGAGTTCAACAAGGACTCCAAGCGCATCATCCTCTCTCACAGCCGCACGTTCGAGGATCCCGCCCGTGAGGAGAAGAAGGCTGCTGCCAAGAAGGCTCCGCGTGCCAAGAAGGAAGAGGCTCCGAAGATTGAGAATGTCGCTGCCAGCACCACGCTCGGCGACCTCGATGTCCTGGCCAACCTGAAGGCTCAGATGGAGAAAGGCGAGTAACAAAAAAAGTTAAATATCGGCGGTAAGGTGTGAAATTTACACCTTACCGCTTTTTTTTTTCTTTTTTTTATTGTCGTTTCAAAAATAAGTTGTAAATTTACACCCAAATTTTAAAGTATATCATTTACAATACTAAAAACCATAAAAATGAAAAACCTAAAAAGTAGCATTTTGGCCATGGGCGTTGCCACTGCAATGCTGGCTGCATGTGCCGGCGGACAGGAAGGTCCGCAGCTGACGGTATCAGGTCTCAACCCTGCCAAGTTCGACACCACCATCAACGAGAAGCCCGTGAAGCTCTACACGCTGAAGAACCAAAAGGGCATGGAGGTATGCATCACCAACTACGGTGGCCGCGTCGTCTCACTCGTCGTGCCCGACAAGGACGGCAACCCGACCGATGTTGTTCTCGGTTTCGACAACATTGCTCAGTATGCTGACACCCTGAACTCCCCCACCGACTACGGCTCCAGCGTAGGACGCTATGCCAACCGCATCAAGGAGGCTAAGTTCACACTGAACGACACCACATACCAGCTGAAAGCCAACGACAACGGTAACTGCCTGCACGGCGGTGGTACAACGGGATGGATGAACCAGGTGTACGAGGCTGAGCAGATTGACGACCAGACGCTGAAGCTCACCATCGTCGCCGAGGACGGCGAGAACGGATTCCCCGGCAAGGTGACGGCCGTCACCACATACAAGGTAACTGACGACAACACGCTCGACATCACCTGGGAGGCCGAGACCGACAAGGAGACCATCATCAACCAGACCAACCACAACTACTACAACCTCAGCGGCGACTTCACACAGCCCGGCTACGACCAGGTGCTCTATGTCAATGCCGACAATTTCACACCCAGCGACAAGCTCTACATCCCCACAGGCGAGATTAAGTCCGTCGAGGGCACACCGATGGACTTCCGCACAGCTCACGCCATCGGCGACAGCATAAAGTCGGAGTTCGACCAGATACAGAACGCAGGTGGCTACGACCACAACTGGTGTCTGAACACCTATAAGGACGGCAAGGGCGACGACACGCAGGTCTGCGCCAGCCTCTACAGCCCGAAGAGCGGCATCTTCATGGAGATGTACACCAACGAGCCCGGCGTACAGGTCTACAGCGGTAACTTCCAGGGCGTTGGCAACGAGGTCAACATCCACCACAAAAACGAACTCGTCTACCCGCAGCACGTCAGCGTATGCCTCGAGAGCCAGAAGTACCCCGACTCTCCCAACAAGAAAGACTGGGTGCAGCCCACTCTGAAGCCCGGCGAAAAGTACTACAGCCACGCTGCCTACAAGTTCTCGATAAAGTAGTCTTCAACCTGCAAGCTAAAAACCTGAACCTGAAACAAAAAGAAATCGAAAACTTAAAACTATGGCAAACAACGACAATGGTAGCAAGAGCTACCTCATAAGTATAGTTATGGTGGCAGTGCTGGGCGGACTGCTGTTCGGCTACGACACCGCCGTCATCTCAGGTGCTGAGAAAGGCCTGCAGGCCTTCTTCATGGAGTCCAAGGACTTCGCTTACACCGACGGCTGGCACGGCTTCACCTCGGCCAGCGCCCTTATCGGCTGTATCATCGGTTCAGCACTGTCAGGATTCCTGGCCACGAACCTCGGACGTAAGAAGTCGCTCATCATCGCCGGTCTGCTGTTCTTCGTGTCAGCTCTTGGCTCGATGGATCCCGAGTTCCTGTTCTTCGACTACGGACAGCCCTCCTACTCGCTGCTCCTGATGTTCAACGTCTACCGTATCATAGGTGGTATCGGCGTGGGACTGGCTTCGGCCATCTGCCCGATGTACATCGGCGAGGTAGCCCCTTCGAACATCCGCGGTATGCTCGTGTCATGGAACCAGTTTGCGATAATCTTCGGACAGCTGGTAGTCTACTTCGTCAACTTCTTCATACTCGGCGACCACATACAGCCGCTCGTCGAGGAGATGGGCAAGGGCATAGCTGCCATCAACCCCGCCGCACAGTGGACGGTGAAGACAGGCTGGCGCTATATGTTCGGTAGCGAGGCAGTACCGGCAGGACTCTTCGCTCTGCTCATCTGCTTCGTGCCTGAGACACCGCGTTACCTCGTCAGCGTCGGACAGGACCAGAAAGCCAAGGGCATCCTCGCCAAGATCAACGGTTCAGCCAAGGCCGAGACTATCCTGCAGGATATCAAGGACACCATGGTCGTCAAGACCGAGAAGCTTATGACCTACGGCTGGATGTGCATCTTCGTGGGCATCATGCTAAGCGTCTTCCAGCAGGCCGTCGGCATCAACGCCGTGCTGTACTACGCTCCGCGTATATTCGGCGACATGGGCATGGAGAACCCGATGGTCATCACCGTCTTCATGGGCATAGTGAATATACTATTCACGCTTGTTGCCATCTTCACCGTCGAGAAGTGGGGCCGCAAGCCGCTGCTTATCTACGGCTCGTTAGGTATGGCCATCGGTGCCTTCGGTGTAGCAACGACCTTCGGCCATGCAGGACTTGAGCTGGTGACGGCAGCATCAATAATGGTCTATGCCGCCTCGTTCATGTTCTCGTGGGGTCCCATCTGCTGGGTGCTCATTGCCGAGATCTTTCCGAACACCATCCGCGGCGGTGCCGTTGCCATCGCCGTGGCATTCCAGTGGATATTCAACTTCATCGTATCCTCGACCTTTGTACCCATGTTCAACATGCACCTCAGCGAGGGCGACGACTTCGGCCACTGGTTCACCTACGGCCTGTACGGCATCATCTGCGTCATAGCTGCCGTCTTCGTTTGGAAGCTCGTGCCTGAGACCAAGGGTAAGACGCTAGAGGACATGACCGCCATGTGGAAGAACCGCAAATAGCCAGGCAGGAAAATAATTGTAAATCGTTAAATAGAAAAATAGTAAATTAGAAAAAATGAATTGGAGTTCACATGAATTTATCTGGCTCGACTGGGCGGTTCTCGTCCTGGGCCTGTGTGGTGTGGTGGCAGCCGTATGGTATGCTATCTGGAAAGACAAGAAAGCCCAGAAGGGCGAAGACTCGTCGGCTTACCTCTTCGGTAAGGGCGAGCCCTGGTACGTAATCGGTATGGCAATCTTCGCCGCCAACATCGGCTCCGAGCACCTTGTAGGCCTTGCAGGCACAGGTGCCAAGGACGGTGTGGGCATGGCCCACTGGGAGATGCAGGGCTGGATGATCCTCATCCTCGGTTGGCTCTTCGTGCCCTTCTATCAGCTGCTCATCAACAAGATGGGTAAGATTATCACCATGCCCGACTTCCTGAAGTTCCGCTACACCCAGCGCACGGGCTCGTGGCTCTCTATCATCACGCTGGTGGCTTACGTTCTGACAAAGGTCAGTGTGACGGCCTTCACTGGCGGTATCTTCTTCAAGTACCTGCTGGGCATACCGTTCTGGTATGGTGCCATCGGCCTGATAGCAATCACCGCCGTATTCACCGTCTTCGGCGGCATGAAGGGCGTGATGACGCTGTCGTCGATACAGACACCTATTCTTATTATAGGATCGTTCCTCGTGCTGTTCCTCGGCCTGTCGGCCCTGGGCGACGGCAGCATCACCGCCGGTTGGGCTGCAATGATGGAAGCATGTAACGCCGCCCACGACGGCTACGGCACCACCCACATGTTCCACACGAACCCCGGCGACCCGATGTACCCGCAGTTCCCGGGCTACGTCGTCTTCCTCGGTGCTTCGATTATCGGTTTCTGGTACTGGTGCACCGACCAGCACATCGTTCAGCGTGTGCTCGGTCAGGTTCCCGGCGAGGACAACGCCACTGTGATGGCCCGTGCCCGTCGCGGCACCATCGCAGCCGGTTTCTTCAAGCTGCTGCCTGTGTTCATGTTCCTCATCCCCGGTATGATTGCCTACGCACTGTCGCTGAAGACCGGTAGCGGTATCGAGATGGACATCACTAACCACGAGTCTACCGACGGTGCCTTCGCCATGATGGTGAAGAACATCCTGCCTGCCGGCATCAAGGGCATAGTGACCATCGGTTTCGTCTGCGCACTCGTAGCCTCGCTGGCTGCCTTCTTCAACAGCTGTGCCACGCTCTTCACCGAGGACTTCTACAAGCCGATGAAGAAAGGCAAGAGCGAGGAGCACTATGTCTTCGTAGGACGTATGGCTACGGTCGTCGTCGTGCTGCTGGGTCTGGCGTGGATGCCTATCATGATGAACATGGGCAACCTCTACAGCTACCTGCAGGACATCCAGTCGCTCATTGCCCCGGCAATGGTGGCAGTCTTCACGCTCGGTATCTTCTCGAAGAAGATCACGCCGAAGGCTGGTGAATGGGGACTTATCGGAGGCTTTGTCATCGGCATGATCCGCCTTCTGACCAATGTCGTCACCGACTCGGGCAAGGCCGTGATGGACGGTGCCTTCTGGGAGTGCACCTCATGGTTCTGGCAGACCAACTGGCTAATCTTCGAGTGCTGGCTGCTCGTATTCATCATTCTGCTGATGGTCGTCGTGAGCTGCTTCACTCCCGCTCCCTCGAAGGAGCAGGTCGATGCCATCACCTTCAGCGCAGACTTTAAGAAGAGCATCCGCGAGAGCTGGGGTGTATGGGACATCGTCGGCACACTGGCCGTCGTTGCTCTCTGCGCCTGCTTCTACGCATACTTCTGGTAAGCCATGACATTCTACAACGATCACGCGAAAGTACTGGTCGCCGTCGACTGTATCATCTTCGGCTTCGACGAGTCGAAGCTGAAGGTGTTAGTCGGCCGACGGCAGATGGATCCCGGCCGTGGCGAGTGGAGCCTCTACGGAGGCTTCGTCGCCGCGGACGAAAGCATCGACGACTGTGCTGCCCGCACGCTGTTCAACCTCACTGGTCTGCGCAATATCTATATGCGCCAGGTGGGAGCCTTCGGACAGGTAGACCGTGACCCCGGCGAACGCGTCATCTCGATAGCCTACTATGCACTGATCAACGTCAACAACTACGACGAGCGGCTGATGATAGAACACGGTGTGGAATGGGTCGACATCAACACCATGCCCAAGCTCTACTCCGACCATAACGAGATGATACAGAAAGCCCTGAAACTGATGCGCCAGAAGCTGCGCACCGAGCCCGTAGGCTTCCGTCTGCTGCCACCGCTGTTCACGCTGACACAGCTGCAACGGCTCTACGAAGCCGTCAACGGCGAGCCGCTCGACAAGCGCAACTTCCGCAAGCGCATCAAGGAGATGGACTTTATTGAGAAGACGGAACTTATTGACAAGACCGGCTCAAAACGTGGAGCATCGCTCTACCGCTTCAACCGCCGGGCATACAATGAAGACCCTAACTTTAAACTATAAAAATACTATGTTAGAAGAACTTAAAGAAAAAGTGTTCAAGGCAAACTTAGACCTGGTTAAGCACAACCTCGTTATCTTCACCTGGGGTAACGTCTCAGGCATCGACCGCGCAAAAGGACTGGTCGTAATAAAACCCTCGGGGGTAGACTACGACGTGATGAAAGCATCGGACATGGTGGTTGTCGACCTCGAAGGCAATGTAGTGGAGGGAGACCTCAACCCGTCGAGTGACACACCGACACACCTTATACTATATAAGGCATTCCCCGAGCTGGGAGGCATTGTCCACACCCACTCCACCTATGCCACCGCATGGGCACAGGCTGGCAAGGACATACCCAACATCGGGACGACGCACGCCGACTACTTCCACGATGCCATCCCCTGCACAGGCGACATGACCGCCGACCAAATGGCAGAGTACGAGAAGGAGACGGGCGTAGTGATTGTCAACCGCATTGAGGCCGGCGGCATCAACCCCGTCCACACCCCCGGCGTGCTGGTGAAGAACCACGGTCCGTTCGCATGGGGCAAGAACCCTGACAACGCCGTCTACAACGCCGTCGTCATGGAGCAGGTGGCCAAGATGGCCTTCGTGGCCTACTCCGTCAACCCCGGACTGACCATGAACCCGCTGCTCATCGAGAAGCACTTCTCGCGCAAGCACGGCCCCAACGCCTACTACGGCCAGAAAGGCCAGCAGCATTGACAACTAATTTATTAATAACTTAAAACTGTAACAACAATGACAAAAGCATTTGAGAATTTAGAAATCTGGTGGGTGACTGGTGCACAGTTGCTCTATGGTGGTGACGCGGTAGTAGCCGTTGACGGTCACTCAAAGGAGATGGTCGATGGACTCAATAATAGTGGTATCATTCCCATAAAAGTAGTCTACAAGGGAACCGCCAACAGCTCGAAGGAGGTGGAGGACGTTATGAAGGCCGCCAACAACGATGCCAAGTGCGTAGGTATCATCACGTGGATGCACACCTTCTCGCCCGCCAAGATGTGGATCAAGGGTCTGCAGGCTCTGCAGAAGCCCCTACTCCATTTCCACACACAGTATAACGCCGAGATTCCCTGGAGCACCATCGACATGGACTTCATGAACCTGAACCAGTCGGCCCACGGTGACATCGAGTTCGGCCACATCTGCACTCGCATGCGCGTGGCCCGCAAGGTGGTCTGCGGTTACTGGAAGGACGAGGCAGCCCAGAAGCAGATTGCCGTTTGGGCACGTGTTGCCGCCGGTGTTGCCGATGCAAGACAAGTGCGCTGCCTGATGTTCGGTATGAACATGAACAACGTTGCCGTTACCGACGGCGACCGCGTGGAGTTCGAGCAGCGTCTGGGCTATCATGTCGACTACTACCCTGTGAGCTCGCTCATGGAGTACTTTAAGAAGGTCACCGACCAGGAGGCCGACGAGCTCGTTGAGGAGTACAAGAAACAGTATGTCATCAAGATCGACGAGAGCGGCGAAGAGGTGTACTGGCAGAAGGTGCATAATGCCGCCAAGGCCGAGATAGCCCTGCGCCGTGTGCTCAAGGACGAGGGTGCCACCGCCTTCACCACGAACTTCGACGACCTCGGCGGTGCCGACATCGACGACCCGAACTTCCTGGGCTTCGACCAGATTCCCGGTCTAGCCTCACAGCGCCTCATGGAAGAGGGCTATGGCTTCGGTGCCGAGGGCGACTGGAAGACGGCTTGTCTATATCGTACGCTGTGGGTCATTCAGCAGGGACTGCCCACGGGATGCTCGTTCCTTGAGGACTACACGCTGAACTTCGCCGGCGACCGCTCCAGCTGCCTGCAGAGCCACATGCTCGAGGTATGCCCGCTCATCGCCGTCGAGGACAAGCCGAAGCTCGAGGTACACTTCCTCGGCATCGGTATCCGCAAGCAGCAGACCGCCCGTCTGGTCTTCACATCGAAGGAAGGTCCCGGCATCAAGGCCACCATCGTCGACCTCGGCAACCGCTTCCGCCTCATCTCGCAGGCCGTGGAGTGCATTAAGCCAGAGCCCATGCCAAACCTGCCGGTAGCCAGTGCCCTCTGGGTGCCTCAGCCTTCGTTCGAGATTGGTGCCGGCGCATGGATCCTGGCCGGCGGCACACACCACAGTGCCTTCTCCTACGACATCACCGAGGAGTACTGGGAGGACTTCGCCGAAATGGTTGGCATCGAGTATGTCAAGATCAACAAGGACACGAAGACCTACGACTTCAAGCAGCAGCTGCAGAACAACGAGATGTACTACATGCTGAACAAGGCACTAAAGTAAGCCACTCGAGCAACTCATTACATCAAATAATCAGCCGAAAGCTTTGCGCTTTCGGCTTTTTTCTTTATTTTTGCAGCAGAAAGTGGTGCATAAGCATTATCAATACAGTACATCCGTGAGAGCTCATTTAGCTACATATCTGTCTTGGGTGGCCCTGGCCCACATCCCGTCATCGGCCGTGGCCGATACATACGATGCCGACAACTACCTGCCGACAGACACGAGTGTTGTACTCAGCGAGACCAATCTCCCCATAGTCTTCATCGACACCAAGGCACTGACAGGTAGCACCGCCGTCATCCACAAGGACTACCGGACAGCAGTTCGTATGACCGTCATCGACAACGGCGATGGCAGGAACTACGCCGACACGCTGGCGCATAGCGGGCAGACCATCGACTACTCCGGCTGGGTGGGCGTAAAGTGGCGCGGTGTCTCGTCGTTCATCTATAGCAAGAAGAAGCCCATTGGTTTCAAGACTCTGGAGACAAGCAACGTAAACGGCAAGAAAGAGAAGGTACAGCTCTTGGGAATGCCCAAAGACAACGACTGGGTACTTCTGGCCCCCTACCACGACCGCAGTATGATTCGCGACATTCTCACCTTCGAGCTGGCAAGGCCATATTTCGAATACACCCCTCGCGGCCGTTTCTGCGAACTGATAATGGACGGCATCTACCGTGGTGTCTATATCCTGTGCGAGAAGCCTGGCAAGGGGAAGAACCGACTGGACCTTGAAGCCCCCGGCAACGAGGGCGATGCCGCCACCGGCGACTATCTGCTGGAGATTGACGGCAACGACGAGCCACATTACTACACCTCAAAATACAAAGCCTGTTTCGAGAGTGGCGCGAACCTCCCTATAAACGCCAAGATCTACATACAGTACAAGTACCCCGAGTACGACGACATGACAGGCAGTAACGCGTCACAGCTGGAGTACATCAACAAGCGGCTTGCCGACATGGAGGACGCACTGAACGGCAAGGACTTCGCCAACCTTGACACAGGCTACCGGCGATACATCGACATGACGTCGTTCATTGACAACATGCTGACGCAGGAGTTCACCGGCAACCCCGATGGCTACCGCAGGAGCACATACCTCTACAAGCGGCGCGACAGCATCGACGGACGGTTCAAGATGTGCCTATGGGACTTCAACCTTGCATACGGCGGCAGTCTGCAGGAAGTGGTGGAAGCAAATGCATGGCACTACACCAACAAGTCGGGTCTCTATATACTCAGGCCTTTCAACATCCCATTCTGGTGGACACGTCTGATGGAAGATTCCGACTACAGAGACAGCCTTAAGAGACGGTGGGCCGAATACCGAACGGGCAACTACACGAGAGAGCATGTCACACACGTCATCGACTCGCTCGTCAATATCCTCTGCGTCGGCGGTGCATGTGAACGGAACTACAAAGCTTGGCCGAACTGGGACGAAGACATCTTCCTGGCCATCAACGCCACAAAGAGCTACGACGAGGAGATAGCATACCTGCGTTCGTGGATCGACCGCCGCATCAGCTGGCTGGATAAACGTCTGGGGGTTGAGGGACAGGACACCGGCATCGCCGACCGCTGTAAGGATGGCACTGAGGAATCAGCCCCCGAGGGTGACTCATGGTACGATCTTCAGGGCCGCCGTCTGGAATCCATGCCAAAGAGAAAAGGATTATACATAAACGGCAGGCGGAAGATGGTCAGAAGGTAAGTGCCCCATAGTGCATACGAAAAGAAAAGACGAAAAAGTTTGGCTGTTTGAAGAAAAAGAGGTATATTTGCAAGCAAAATGCATAACCCTAAAACCAATTTACCAATATGACCGCAAAACAAACAATCGAGGCCGGAAAGGCCATTCTCGGAATTGAATTCGGTTCCACACGTATCAAGGCAGTCCTCATTGACCAGGACAACAAGCCCATAGCACAAGGTTCCCACGAATGGGAGAACCAGCTCGTCGACGGACTGTGGACATACTCCACAGAGGCCGTATGGTACGGTCTGCAGGACTGCTACGCCGAACTCCGTAAAGATGTTCAGAAGCAGTACGATACCGAGATAGAGACACTCGCCGCCATCGGTTTCTCAGCCATGATGCACGGCTACATGGCGTTCAACGAGCAGCAGGAGATACTCGTACCCTTCCGCACGTGGCGTAACACCAATACCGGCAAGGCCGCCGCAGAGCTTTCGAAACTCTTCAACTACAACATCCCTCTGCGCTGGAGCATCAGCCATCTCTATGAGGCTATCCTCGACAATGAGGAGCACGTGCCGTCGATAAAGTATCTGACGACACTGGCAGGCTACGTACACTGGCAGGTGACAGGACAGTTCGTCCTCGGCGTGGGCGATGCCTCGGGTATGATTCCCGTCGACCCCGCCACCAAGACCTACGATGCCACAATGGTAGGGAAGTTCGATGAGCTGCTTGCCGCCAAGGGTCTGCCCTTTAAGCTCCTCGACATCCTGCCGAAGTCGCTGAACGCCGGCGAGCAGGCCGGTTTCCTGACTCCCGAGGGTGCCAAGAAGCTCGATGTCTCCAGTCACCTGAAGGCCGGAATCCCCGTCTGTCCTCCCGAGGGCGACGCCGGTACAGGCATGGTAGCCACCAACGCCGTGAAGCAGCGCACGGGCAACGTCTCCGCCGGTACGTCGTCGTTCTCGATGATTGTCCTCGAGAAGCCCCTGTCGAAGCCCTACGAGCCCATCGACATCGTCACCACGCCCGACGGCTCGCTCGTTGCCATGGTCCACTGCAACAACTGCACCAGCGACATCAACGCCTGGGTATCACTGTTCAAGGAATACCAGCAACTCCTCGGCGTGCCCGTTGACATGAACGAGGTCTACGGCAAGCTGTTCAACAAAGCCCTTGAGGGTGATGCCGACTGCGGCGGTCTCATGGCCTACAACTACGTCAGCGGCGAGCCTGTCACCGGTCTTCAGGAAGGTCGTCCGATGTTCGTACGCTCTGCCAACGACAAGTTCAACCTTGCCAACTTCATGCGAGCACACCTCTATGGTGCTATCGGCGTGCTAAAGATAGGTAACGACATCCTGCTGAAGGAAGAGCAGGTGAAGGTAGACCGCATAACAGGCCACGGCGGATACTTCAAGACCGCCGGTGTTGGTCAGCGCATGCTGGCTGCCGCCCTCAACTCTCCTATCTCCGTAATGGAGACTGCCGGCGAAGGCGGTGCCTGGGGCATAGCCCTTCTGGCCGGATTCCTTGTCAACAACCCCAACAATCTGTCGCTTGCCGACTACCTCGAGACCGTCGTCTTCGCCGGTAACACTGGTGTCAGCATCGCTCCCACAGCCGAGGACGTTACCGGCTTCGAGAAGTACATCGAGAACTACAAGCGCTGCCTGCCCGTAGAGCAGTGTGCCGTCGACAATAAAGCCTGAAGAATTGCTTTTAGGCTCAAAACTATCGCAAAAAGGGATGCTACTTTTCAGTGGCATCCCTTTTCTCTATGAACTCACCAAAAAAGGGATGCCACTTCTTCGGTAGCATCCCTTTCTCTATGAAGAATTCTAAAGCTGCTTGACGGGGAAGGTGAAGTAAGTGTCGGGGAACGGCTCCTCCCGCAGTGTGAAATGCCACCACTCTGTATCAAGAGGCTTGAAGCCGTGGCTTAGCATGGCACGTCTAAGAATCATACGGTTGGCGAACTGCTCAGCGGTGATGCTGCGTCCGACAGGACTCTTGCTGTTGTCGCCGGTATACTCTCCCGTCTCGGGGTTTCCGCAGAAGTCAGGATGGCTCTCCGGTCCGAACCAGTCGAAAGTTCCGCCCATATCGACCTCCTTCTCCGTCCTCATGTCGAAGAGCGTCAGGTCGAGCGTGGAGCCTCGTGTATGTCCGCTTTTCTCCATGATATACTCCTGGTCAAAGAGAACACTCTTGTCGAGGTCTGGGTAGAAATACGGTTTCATCAGCGTGTCGGTGGTGTTTGCTGCCCATCGCACGAAATGGTCGACACCTTTCTGCGGACGGTATGCATCGTAGATCTTCAGTCTGTAGCCCTGACTACGGAGGTCGTCGCTAATGGCCCTGAGGCTGTCGGCAGCCTTACGTGTCAGCAGAGCCGTCGGCTCGAGGTATCCGTCGATGCGCTGTCCGACGAAGTTATAGGTGCCATAGTATCGTATCTCGAGTATAACATCGGGCACCACATCCGTCAGTGTGACGAACAGGCTCGAGTCGTCGGTAGGACTGACAGCGACAGGCTCGTCGTCGTTGGAACAACATGTAACAACGCAGACTCCACAGATCAATGCTGCTACTGCTGCGCCTAAGAAAAGAAAACGTC
>Ga0310697_10001322_pt1 | contig 29478 bp, 26 predicted proteins | sample 172DNAGHGlowgp2_FD_203883 | JGI IMG/M metagenome (GOLD analysis project Ga0310697, IMG submission 203883) | Sheep rumen microbial communities from Palmerston North, Manawatu-Wanganui, New Zealand - 1728 DNA GHGlow gp2 (v2) (version 2) | ecosystem: Host-associated > Mammals > Digestive system >... | reverse complement strand
AATAAAGTCACAGAACTGACAACCTGTATAGGAATAAGAAAAGTAAAGTGTAAACCCAATTAGGAATAACGAACAAAACTGTCAACCAAAATCAGTACCCAGCAGATACTCCATGAGTATTGGAAAATAGTCATGGAGTATTGAAAATTAGTCGTGGAGTATTGAAAATTAGTCGTGGAGTATTGCGCAATACTCGTGCTTTACGGGTGCGGGAGGTGCGCCAGGTGCGACCTGTTTCCTTCCTGCGTACGATCGCGCGAGCGTAAGGAATCCATGCTCCGCTTTGATGCACTTCGTCCCAGGTGGCTACTTGTGTACACTATAACCATTCTTGCAAGAATAGCGATTGAACCGGATATCAGATAGGTACGGGGAAGAGCATGACTACCCTGCCCGTACGCGCGTCTATCCAGGCACTGCCCGTTTCGGTATGGATTGCCGCGACCGGGTGTACGGTGACGCAGTAGACGAGGCGGGGCACAAAGACATTCCCCTCGGGGAACAGGACTGCCTGCAGGGATGCATCGGCAACGGCCAAGTCACTCTCCGGCATCTGACCGTGGAAGTAGATAAACAGTACTGATACACTTATTAAATCCCCATTATACTCTATGTTCAGCGTATTTCCTACGCTGCTGGTTGGAGGGACATCCACCATCTTCGTTAACACTTTCACAACTGCCCCATCTATCTTTAATGAAGCCTTCAACATACAACCCGATATCATGCTACCAGTATTATTTATTAACTGACAGCAATTTGGAGAAGGCGAATTGTTAACAACTGTAACAAAATGTCGAGTCCCAGCCTGGCGTTCCAAAGTCACGTGCTGTAGACAACAATGCTGTACACAGTTCATCGCCCGTCATATAGCTAGCATTTGAAAGCATTAAAGCTAACGTTCCTGCTACTTGAGGGCAAGCCGCAGATGTACCGCCAAAAGAATAAGTATAATTGCCACTTTCATAGCCATAAGCACCCAATAGCAATAATGCCTTTTTCATCTTTAATTTAGTTTTTGGTTAAACAAAATTTTATAACGTAATTTCTGCGTAGAAGTAGTAGGCACCGCCGCCGTAGAGCTGAAGCTCGTAGGTGCCGCTGAGCGTGGCGGGAAGGACGATTACTCCGGTATTGGCCGGGACATATCTCTAACGCTTCATACTACTAAAAGTTTTTGAATAGTGATTTCGATGCAAAAATAAGCATTACTTTTAATAGCAAAAAGAAAAAAACAGAAAAAGATTACACAGGATTTACACAATCCTGCACATAACTCACTGATTCTCTGAAAAATAAGAAATTTTACACAGATTTTACACAACGAACAGATTCTTCCTGATGTTCCATTCTATCGTGGAAGCTCTGTCATCGCCAAACAGCTTCTTGTTAATAGACCTCTTCAGATTTGAGAAGTACTGCGGGGTAAGGTCTGTCAAAGCCGGAAGCACTTTTTCCGCTTTTTCTTTGGTCGTTCCAAGGAAAGTTCGTATCTTTGCAACCGACCAAGCCAGTCATTCGTATGGCAGGGCGGGTCAAGACATTGATGGAATCCTGAGACCGACGATGCCGTTTGTAGGGCAGGCCAAGGGGAAAGGACGTTTTCTGAACGTTACCTGTCTGTGATGTCAAATCTCGCAAATTTGAATCTTCACACAGCGGTAATGCAACGAAGCGTCTGCGTGGGTGTATTATATCCCGATGGCTCCATGCCCCTTACTTTTATAATAAGGTGTCATGCCGAGTCTACCATATAATACAACTCGGCGTGGGCTGGCTTGCGTTGCTTATCCTTGTGAAGGGGCAATGCGAGAGCCTGACATCAGGGATAGGCGCGGAGGAATAAACTCCCACGTCTTTTTGTTTCCAGCCAATAATCAATCTATTAACAGCTGAATTTGGGAGTTCAGGAGGCAGCCTAAAACGACTGACTATGAAGAAGATCCTATTATTGGCGGTTTTAATCTGCGCATTCCACGAAGTCCAAGCCCAAAGTTTTGGCAAGGCCATCTTGCAGGGCGTACTTAATGGAGTGAGGGAGGGCGTAAAACAAAGTACCCAAACACCCCAAAGGCGTAACAACAATAGTTTCTCTTTAGAGAACACACATGGCACCCCAGTACAGGGTACAAGTAGTTTTTCTTTGGCAAATACCCATGCCGAGAGCATCATGAAGGAGATAGTGTTAAACAACGGCACGAGGTTCTATGGGGCAGTTGTAAACGGGAAACCAACTTCTGGGCAGATAAGCTATTCCAATGGGGCATTTGCCCAAGGGGGATTCGACGAAAATTTCCAATTGCACGGAAAGTGCTTATTTGTAGCACAAGACAAATCCTGGTACTATGGTTATTTCTCTCATGGAAAAATGCATGGTGAAGGCTCCATCAGCAACTCTAATGGCTATTTCGACGTTGTTTTCGAGGATGGTGTACGTGTCAGCTCAATAGCTGTGTCAAAGCCCAAATACGACAAGGCAGAACTGGATGCTACTGCCGCCGCCGCGGCAAATATGCAGATGGAGATGCTGCAACAACAGCAATATGAATCGACTACGACTACCTCAAGTTCGTCAAGCCGAAATACCTCTACCAGTAGCCGATTATGTGGCGTTTGTTATGGATCAGGCAAATGCAATACCTGTAACGGCAGGGGATACTACACAGCCATTGGCATAGGCAGTGGTACACATGCTTGTCCCAATTGTCGCAACCACAAAGGGCTGTGTTCTTCATGTAATGGAACAGGAAGGAGATAATAACAATTAATGGACTTATGAAAAGATTATTAGTAATATCGTCTATGGCTATCACGATGCTTCAAAGTGTTTGTGCTCAACAACTTGGGGCAAGTAAGCCATTTGCATTGGAGGACAATGCTTATGTTGGAATGTTGTGGGAACCATACGGTACAATAAAATACACAGAAAAGGATGATGTTGGAGCATACGGATTATCTATTTGGATAAAGACAGGTGATGATTATTTGGACATCAGTAAAGGTCACAAAGTTTCAATCGAATTTTCCGATGGGACGAGGAACTTATCTTCTGTATTGGGCGTTTCTACGAATTTTACTACTAAGATTGTCAGCAACTCAGTGGTAAGCGTCTATCACACGATTGTGCTAACAAAACCGGATGTTGAGGAACTGACGCAGAAGCAAATAAAAAGGATAGTGTTGCAACGTACAAACGGGAAGGTATTCGTTATCGAACCAACGCAAAGACGTTCTAAGAAATTAATGGCAGAAATATCAAATGCAATGAAAGAAGCTGTTCAGTCGTATAAGACAAAAGTGGCGAATGACAACTATTTCGCAGAATGATATACATCAAAATAAATACAATCGAAATCAATAAGTGTGTCAAATAATAATCAATAAATTAAAATTATGAAGAAGAAATCGTATAATTCGGTGGTCATCTCGTTGATGGCCTTGGCATCGGTCTCCTATGTATCCTCGTGTGGCGAGGATAAATTTGATTTTGATGTGCATGAGTATGAAACCGTGGATGAAACCTATCCAGAAGGAAGTGCTGGTGACGAGAGTATTGTAGGTTATTATGTTAACAAAGAACAATGGGAATATTGGAAGACATACTGTAGCTATGCATGCCAATTCAAACTATACAGGGCAGATGCTGATACACTTTATGAAAATTGGGGATGGCAGGAGGTTCCTGGAGGGTATGTCGTAGACCATTATTTTGAAAAAAATGAATTTGATTATCTTAGGAAACCTATTGAGATATCTTTTGCCTGTCTGAGAATTGTTGATGGTCACAAATTATTCTGTCATAAAGGTTATGTCGTTAATTGGTCAAATAGGTCAGGTAAGCCTGTGATTATAGACGAAAAGGAGATGGAGCGCCCTTATTATTATGACTGGTTTGATTATTTTGAAGGGTTGGATCCTTCTATAGAGAAATGGCACCTTTATTTTTATGTTGATACAATGACAAATAGGAATTCTATAACTTATGAAGGTAGATATTCTATTCAGGAAGGCTCGAAAATGGTTGTCCATACAGACTTAAAAAAGATGGATATTAATGGAGATTATGAAAGTAATGAAAAGGGCGTTTTTGTAAATTATACTTACAAGAATAATCAAATTTTTACTGAAGAAGGTAGCGTATACGAGAAGATAGACATTCATTAAGTTTTTAATATTGCGTTAGGTTATGAAACAAATTATTTGCACAATTTTGCTCACGATAGTTGCATTGTACGTGTCAGCACAGGAACGGGAGACGGTCACAAAGGAATTGCCAAAGAGTCTCACCATAGAATTTGGTACCAAGAAACCCAAAGAAGAAGGATATCATTTAGGAGCCGACTTCTTATATAAGTACTTGATATTAGGTGGTGGGTATGGCTTTACTGAAAGTGAAAATGACAAGTTTAAGGCTGCACAAAGATTTGATTTTCATTTAGGAGGGAATTATCGTTACTATTTCCTCGAGAATATGTTTTACATTGAAGGGCGTTTGTTGGTAGGATATCGCCATTACTTTCAAAAATATCTTGCTGGGGTAAGAGAAATAAGACACGAAACAGGCTTTGGTAGGGTATATGACTCATATTCGGTAAAAGAGGACATTTGGAAAACATATGGTAAAGGCAATATGTATGTAGGTGCTTCTCCTCGAATCGGAATGGATGTTGGCGGGATTACACTTGTGGCAGGTTATCGATGGGACTTCATGGATTTCAAGTTTGACAAAGAACATAAAAGTGATTTCTTCACCGTTGGACTTGAATATGCATTCTGACACGTTAGCAATGTAGAAATCTTTTAGGATGAGTATAATCTATTTCTAGAAGGATAAAAGTGGTTATGACTATGAAAATAATCTATTTTACATGATGCTAAATACATCTATTCTCTTTCCTTTGAGTTGAACGAGAATGGGACTATCGCTAAAGAAGTGAAAGGTTCGCAATACGTCAGCTATCAATATGACAGATAGTTTGTCTGCTATGCTGATTGCCTAATATCAAAGGGGCAGAGAAGGTGTTATTTCTCTGCCCCCTTGATTTGTGGATACATAGGATAGTGGAGAAGTCCTGAAGCCACGTGCCGTCCTTGACGGAATCAAGGTGACTGATCGCTTTTCGAGATTAACGAAAATAGAATGGAATTTAAATCAGGGGACTCTTTGATTCCTCTTGATTATCAGAGTCCCCTGATCTACACGACATAAAAGGAATAGCGTCCGCTTTTCAATCTTGTTTTCCGAAATCGCCAAATAGAAGATTTGAGCATCCCTGCCAAACGGGGAAGCGGCGCAAGCCAAAGGGGCTAAAACACCATTTCACCTAATAATATATAAAAGGAGTCACCCAAATGGCGATTATTTGAAATATTCTTCGTACCTTTGTCGCCGTAAAACAAAGAAAGGACAAATATTATGGCATTGGAAATAGCAGCAGTACCAGTATTGACGGGCGAGGCTTCCGACCGCTTCGACCAAATGATGGAACAGAGCGAAATGCGTCGCGGCTCTGTGGATTTTAGTCGTGAGATTTACGAGGCTCGCGCAATCCTCTCAAAGGCAAATTTCTAACAGTCATCACCACACATGGGTTTCCTACAAGACCTGTGCAGTTTCGGCTTCTACAACCATGAGAAAGCTTCACTGTGGAATAGAATCTCTAATGATTATGTGGCTTGTGATGGCACCATACCCACACCAATAGCCATAACCACCAACAATGTTTGATGCCTTGTCGGTCGAGGTTGACAGAAACATGTTGCCTGAGAGTGAAAGCGTTTTGGTGTAGCTGTCCCATATATGGAAAGAGGTTTCGTCAATATGGGCAAACTTCACCGATACCGTATCATGTAACGTATAATAGGGCGTGTACTTGCCTGTCTTTAACTGGTGTCCGCGATAGACTGGCATCTCTGTGATGGTGTTAAGTACGGCATCGTCAATAGTTCCCAAATAAGAGGCCTGATATTGTTTCGTTGATGTGCCGACGCGGGTAAAGAACTGATAGTAGTTCTTTTCTGCCGGGTTGTCGCTGAATGTAGCTTTGATTTGGAACAATGTGTCAGAGTCCGTGCATGGCTCCACTTTGAAGGTGCAGGCATCTGGTACGGCAGGGATGCAGGTGGTTGATGTGGCATAATAATCGCGATACTCTACGGTAAGTGTGTATTCCTTTCCTGCTTCACCTCTCATTCGGCTTGTTGTATAGATAAATGGCGGGAAGTATCCACGGTCATATTTTCCTGTCAGCACAACGCTGTCCTCGCCATTGCTTACCGTTACTCTTGCCCACCGCAGCATATAGTCGCTCAAGTCATCCATGCTTTGGTATTCGGTGGTGACAGGCAACGAGCGCGTAAGCATGACAACGGGGAAGCCTCCGTCCTCAATCCATCCTTCCACTACCAGGCAGGAGGCATTGTCCCCTTCCATGTCGAGATCTTCATTGCAGGCAGCAAAGGCAAAGGCTATAATAAGGAAGAATAGATATTTCTTCATCTGCTCAGAATTTATAGTAATAACTAAGTGAAGGCAGGATGCGCATGACAAACGTTACGGGCCGGTAGGCAAACGAGCCGTCATCATGGGTACTCAGATAATAGAAGAGGTCGTTATTCCTGCTGGTAACATTATACACGGAGAAATTGATGCCGTGTTCGCCTCTTTGTCCCCATTTGTAGTTGGCCGACAGGTCAAGACGCACGTATGGATGCAGTCGGGCAGCATTGTATTCGTCGTATTTGATGACGATGTTGTTGTTGAGAAGGTAGAGCGACTGCGCGGCGGTGAACGGAGTGCCTGAGGCAAAAACCATCGTGCCGCCAAAACTCCAATGACGGCTCACGGTATATGTGGCGACAGCGTTCAGTTCGTGTGGACGTTCATGGCTGGCAGGATACGTTTTTCTACGCTCTGTCTCGTCAAACGAGCGCCGGGCATGTGTATAGGTGTAGCTTATCCACCCTGTCAGGTGTCCGGAACATTTGTTCACCATCAGACTAAAGCCGTGGTTCTCGCCTCTCCCGTGCATCAAGGAATGACTGAGATCGTAAACGGTATTGACGTAATCGAGTACCGAACCCTTATAGGCCAGTTGGTGGTAAAGACGTCTGTAGAAGACATCCGCACTCACGCGGAAGCGGCGATTGAAAAGAAAACTGCTGCCACTTGCCGTCAGTTCGTGAACATATTGCGGCTTGAAATCCTCATTGGCACAAATCCAGAATTCCGTTGGCAGACCTGAGTCGGAGAAGCCCGTTTGAAACAAATACTGATGCCTCAGCGCGTATGATGCAGAAAACTGTATGGTGTGATTGTCATAAAGCAGGTGCAGCGAAGGGTCAACGGCTCCATATGTCCTGTTTCCTTTCTTGAACAAACTTCCACGCAGTCCTCCTGTCAATGTCGTATTCCTGGAAAGAGCTAATTCGAAATTCCCGTATAAGGAAGACTCAAAGGAACGCATGGGTGGTGTGTGACCGTCAGAGATATTGAAATTGCCCTGATGCTCCAGCGATTGGGGGTGAATGTCGTGCCATACCGCTTCAAGGCCGATATTCCATCTACTCCACGCAGCATCCGTCTTTATACCAAAATCGGTGATGCCCGACGGCAATTGAAATGCCATGTCTTGCATGTCAAGGCTGAATCTGTTCCTGTAAGAGGATATATAAGCTGTGGTTTTTGTCGTCAGTCTGCTATTGTTGTATATCCAATGGGCTGCTCCCACGGTGTTTCCCCATCGTGCATTCATGTCCGCCAGATAGTGGCCTTCAGAAAAGCCAGCTTTGTCACCGCCACAATAGAAATCGAGCAAGAGTGTATTATTGCTGTCAGGCTGGTGAACGAGTGTCACATTCGCGTCATAGAATGAATACTTGATTTGCTGTCCGTCGGCCTTCATCCATTGACTATACAGCAGATTGATATATGAGCCTCTAAGCGAGGCCGTAACAGAAGTATTAGTGGTAATTGGTAATCGCAGAGTACCTTGCGAGGAAATCAGACCTATTGAGACAACGCCGCTTGCTGTGTCGGCTACCTCATTTTGATGCTTCATTTCAAGCATGCCTCCCAGACGATTAGGTGAGCCGGCAGATACGGAGCCTTTTGATATGGACAATGACGGGAAATGCGACGAGTTGAAGGTTGAAAAGAAGCCCAGAAGATGATTGACATTATAGACAGGTACGCCCTCTATAAAGATGGCATTGTGCTGGTTGTCGCAACCTTCAATGTTGATGCCGCTGCGATACTCGCTGTTGGTCTGTATGCCAGGAAGCATCTGCGCATAGTGCATAGGGTCGGCATTGCCGAATATCTGTGGCAAAAGGCTCATGCTGCCCATGTCCCAAAGAGTGATGCCGTTTGCCTGTGCTTTGACCGGAAGCCGGTATCTATACCCCTTAACGGTGACGCTGTCAAGCGAAAAACTCCATGCACTTTCATCGTCTTGCGCAATGGCAGATGATGAAAGTGCACAGAGTAAAAGCAGTAGTATGTATGTTTGGCTGTTTCTCCTCATCAGTGAGAACTACCAGTCAATACGCTCGTCTACAAGGTCTGCATACTTGTTTGCCAATGTCTTGAAAGTGTCAATGACCTTCTTGAAGTCCTTTTCGTTGAAGAAAGCCTCAAAGGTGCTGTACGACGAGCCGTCGTAGAAATAAAGCACAGGCTCTACCTCCCAATACGTACGACCATTCCAGCTCTCGTCTGCAAACGGCTCCAACTTGACGGCAGCCTGCTTGACATTCTTTCCATCGTAGAACAGGTTGACATCGGCAAGGGCGTTGGCTTGGTTGACATACGATTTGTAGGTCCTTTCATCACGGTCGTTGTCATCAGCTTCTTCCAGATAATCAGCAAACTTGCGAATATCTGTCAACGTACCTTGTATCTGTACCTTACCCAGAATGTCGAGCTTCACGTATGCATTCTTGCCATTGGCCTTGTCGAAGTCATAATCGTCTTCATCAAAACTCTCAGAACTGAATGCGCTGACATTGACAGAAGGAATATCGTTGACATCTGCCGAAGCACCCATCGTTACAAGCGATGTGCCGTTCTTACTCATTGTGAAAGCAAACGAGGCATTAGTATTGGCTGTATAGGCCACCTTTGACACATCAAACTTATAGCCATTATTCAACTCCGTCAAGGCCGACACTGTGATACTGTTCTTGCTGATGTCAAACTCATCGCCACTAATGCTGCCCAGGTCTATCTTTACCGTCGTCTTAACCACCTGACTTCCTGCTTGCGTCAGCGTGACAACAATCTTTTCAGGCACACCGATTGTGCATTGGGTCCGGTCATAGTAATCATTGCTGGTGTTAGTGTAGCCGTTTGAGTCCCAGTCGTCGTCTTTCCAATCATCTATATTGAATGCATACACTTTCTTTACCCTGCCGCTTGTTTCAAGTTTCAAGACGCACTGCTGACCACGCTTGTCCGTGAAGATAAACTGTAGGTCGCTGGCTTTCTCCAATACCCAGCGGCCATTACGTGCGGTGAAATGTCCCGTAAAGTTTGAGGCCATCAGCAGGGCTTTGTAGTTTGTATAGATATAATTGTACTTGTAGGTGTAGTTTCCCCGCTTCTCGGTTTCGCTTTCAGTTGTCTTAGTGCCAAGAGCCTCACGGGCAGCATCAAAAGCATCCTCAGCCCAGTCTTCAACACTGTCCCAGTCGTAGTCATCACCATAGTTATCGCCAATGAACTTTCCCAGTTCGGCAATCTCACGGAAGTCTGACGAAGGCATCATATCCATAAACTCCAACGCAACTGTCTCAAGATACTCTTTCTGCTCTGCCGATGTCATGGCATTGTCCGCAGTTGGCTCAACAGGAGTAATTGGCGTTTCTGGGTCACTTGGGTCATCTTTGTCATCACTTCCACACGAGACAAATCCAACGCTCATAATGGCTGTAAAAAGTACCGCCATCAGTTTCAGATAATTCTTTTTCATTCTTTTGTCTATTTTTTGTTTATAATTATGCTACTAAAACTTCTGCATCATACACGAAAATGGCGTGGCCATCCTTATGCACTTGACCTGAGGGGCGAGCTTAGGAAATTTGGAACCCCTACCTAACATATAAGAATGCTACCACGCCATAGGGCGTGTGCATAGCTAATGCGTTAGGTGGGAACACCGTTTTCGTGGCTTTTCCCTCTGCTTCTTAAATCGAACTATTCCAAATTAGGTTCCTAAGCTTCTTCAGTCAAGTGCGAAATAATAAGCTAATGCATCATCGGCTCCGGATTACTCCCCGACACCGCTTACAAAATTACACAAAATTCTTCTAACAGCAACTACTTTTGATAAAAAATTGCTAAAAATGATGCGATTTTAGCAGAAAAGTGGTCTGTATGAGGGTGTGCCCTATTAAGAATCAAGAATCAGGGGACTCTTGTTATTGGTATGGTTACACGTGTTGTGGCAGACAAATAGGAGGTCATGAACCCTTGGAGAGGGTTCAGCAGTTTTGAGGCGTTTAAAGAAGCCTTGCTAAAGCGCTTCAACGTTAACGGCATCTATAGTATCGAGGAAGACGATGAGGAAATCCGACTTACATTGAAACCGGACGTTGCCGAGGCGGAATGGTTACCATTTCTGCGGGCATTCTACAAACTGCGTTTTGGTGACGAGGAACAAGAAGGTATTGCAAGCAGACTGTCGGAATACGATAATTTGGAAGCATGGATCAACTTAGCAAAAGGGAAACCCTTCGAAAGTTATCAGGCAGCTACGCTTTATAATTTTCCTATTTATGGCGAGTTAAAATACGACCGTACAAGCGTTTCTGTAGATTACATTATCCTTAGCCTTACAGGCAAGATTTGGATGGAATGCTACGGCAAACTCTTCGATTTCTTCTCCAGGTTGATACAAGACCGGTTGTCAACATTCCGTTTGGCTGACGGACTAATAGTTGACATCTCTGAATAGAATTATACAATGGAACTGAACCATGTAAACACCAATCGTTATTACCTCACAACGGGACATCACCGTTGTGAGGATTTTTTGTGGACATTATTGATTATCTAAAAAGGATAATCTTTTTTGGATAATAATTGCATGGTTTCGAAATAAATGATTATCTTTGCACGCAAAGCGTCTGAGGAGGTACTATATATAACAATTGAATAATTATGTATAACCATCAATAGCGAACATACTATGACATAACAAAGAATTAACGGGGACGTGGTGCGGTGAAGGACACCGCCAGCCCAAGGAGACAACAAAACAAAATCTATTAACCTGATAAGAATTGTGCGAAGTCCCCTCCGTACTTTCTTATCCTAAAAATCTAACATAAATGAAAAGACAAGTATTAATACTGGCTTGCCTGTTGGCAGGTATCATTAACAGTAATGCGCAAATCCAAACAGCAATTTTGGAACAAGACAACACGCTAAAAACATTCTACGGAGAGAATGCCTTTAAAGAGGCATACGAAGCTGCATATAACGGTGCGGTTATCACGCTATCCACAGGCTCGTTTTATACGGTAGAAAAAATTGCAAAGAGTATCACCATTATCGGACAGGGATGGTCTGGTAATAATCAAACTATAATTCTTGATGGTAACAAAGATAACGGTAGATCTACAAGCAATGAAGGAGTTTATTACAGTCTTGCAATAGAAGCAAATAACGTTAGACTTGAGGGATTGTTTTTATATCGTTTGTACGTCGGCTCTTCGTATAACAGTTCAAATGGCATCAGCAATCTGCAAGTAAGGAATTGCCAAATCCTTGAGTTCTATTATAACTGGAAACACTATAACACGACGATAGACCAATGTTCGATTACCTACTTCTATATATTAAACAGTGAGAACCTATGTATCAAAAATTCCAGAATCATGGGTTTTTTAGGGAGTTCCACATCAACAGCCTATATCACTAACTGTATTATTCCTGGGTGGTATAACTATGATGTCAATGATGGTAATTATAGTTTTTCTTGGCAACCCAAAGCCATATATAAAAACTGCATTTTGGGCTTTTTGTATCATAATTATTCAGGTTCAGGTAAAGGTTGGTATTATTCTTATAATGTTGAAACTATATATCATGAAGGGGGTAATCATTATAATAATGTGTTATATCTTAATCCATGCCGCTACACACGACCAACAGACAGGTCAACTTCTTTTAATTCCGAATATGTTTCTGCAGGGGACTCTATTTGTAGATGTACACCCGGTTTGTCAAGTTCTTACAATTCTGAAGGCAGAGACAACATAAGTATGTCATATAATGCCCTCTTCAACCAAAGTAAGTCTTGGACTGACTCCACGTATATTAAAGCTGACATCAAGGGCGACGACGGTAAGCCGGTGGGCGTGTTTGGTGGTAGTGGCTTTTCGCTATATCCTAACATTCCTCGCATTGTGGAGAGCAAGATAGATTCGAATACCGACGAAGAGGGGAAACTGAACGTGAAGGTGAAGGTGGAAATAAACAAATGACAGAGTGACTATGATGACTAAGCGAATACAATTATTGTTGCTTCTCGCCTGTCTGTTTCCGCTCCACCTTATGGCTGATGATAACCGGCTGTCATACATCGAGTTTTGGATTGATAACGACAAGACAATCAAAGGAATGGTTGAGGCAACACAATTCATAATTGACGGTAGCAGTCTGAGTGAGGGACTGCACACCCTGAACTATCGAGCCATAGACAGCCGTGGCAACAGCAGTGCTTTGCATACGTGGATGTTCTGCCGAATAAAAAAGCAGACGGTAGGCAGTGTGAAGTTAGAATACTGGACAGACGAAGATGCTCACCAGACTCGAGAGGTGAAGGACTCGACGGTCAGTTTTGCGATTGATGCTTCTGCGTTGTCAGAAGGCTTGCATACCTTATACTACAGACTGACGGCAGAGGGTAGCACATCAAGTGCAGTCCACTCGTGGATGTTCTACCGTACGTCACTCAAATCTCGTGCAACTAAGATTAAGAGCTACCGTATATGGTGGAACGACCATCAGGATAAGGCCGTAGAGGTGGCTTTGGCCGATGGCAGTACCGAGGTGCTTTATGAAGAGACACTTGCCGTGCCTGAATATGCTCGCAACGACGGCTATTCTCAGGACTATACAGCGCGCTTCCATATTATGTTTATTGATGATCAAGGAGGTCACTCGTCAGTAGGAACAGGTGTAGTGTCCTATCCAGATATCTATCCGCCCTCAACAACGCTTACTGCCGAACGTACTGCCGGTACGGACAAGGTGGTACTGAAGTGGACATCGGATAAGCAAAACGTGAGGTCGTATAACGTTTACTATTCCGAGAATGGTGAGCCATACCTGCTATGGCAGTCAGGAATCACCAATCGTGAGGCTACGTTCTCAGGACAGCATGGAACGAGCTATAGCTTCGTGGTTACGGCATGTGACGACAAGGGAAACTACGAGGCCATTGAGGAACGCAAGGCTGCAAAGGTTGAATTGAGATAATCAGTAGCGAAGATGAGAAACAAACTTTTATATTTATATATAGTGGTGGCAGCGGCACTATTTGCCTCTGTACCAATAGATGTTCACGCCCAGTATTCTGGCTATGTGGGCGACTATATCAGTCTGTCGAAACCGTCAGGCCGTGCCGGCTACGATATCTATGACTATGCTTTCGGCAGCTTTAGCTGGAATCTCGATGTAAGCAGGTATGGTAGTGTTCGGATTGTTTCATATTTTGAAGGCAGTGAGCAGGTGTTCTGCGATGTGACATACGTCAGACAATATATTGTTGCAGGGCGCATGTACCAAGATATGCAGACTGGGCGTCAGTATTATACTATAACCTGCCGCCCCCGTTATATAACAGGTCTTCCAAGTAATGTAACATTAAGCGTCGGAGAAAGTAAGTCACTCAGTTGGTCGTTCTCGCCTTATTCGTCGACAGCTGATGTTGATTGGTATACTGACGACTCAAATATTGCAACAGTAACCAGCGGTGGTAAGATCAAAGGTGTCTCACCTGGAACAGCCGTCATTACAGCGAAGAACAATTCCGGTCCTGATGAGTATATATATGTCACAGTAATGAATGTCGACCCCACAGGTGTCAGCCTGCCGTCAACTGCCAGTGTTAATATAGAAGAGAGTATAACTTTGACACCGACTTTGACACCGAGTAACGCCGTATCTGACTTTACATGGGAGTCGGAGAACCCGAGTGTAGCAACAGTCAGCGATGGCAAGGTTACTGGCGTGTCTGTTGGTACGACTGATATAAAGGTAACTACAGTTAAGGGCGGCTACACGGCGAAGAGCAGGGTGACGGTCAGTGAACCGCCATTTACATTTAAAGAGTTCTCCATAAGCAATGGTGCTACTGGTATCGATGTGTTAACAACCATTACTGCTACCTACTCGCATACGCTGAGCCGTGGTGCAAGATTTACTGACATAACGCTTACCGACGGCAGTGGAAAACAGGTGGACGGTGACATATCTATCAGCGATAAACAACTATCGTTTAAGCCAAAGAAAGCACTTAGTCCACTCACTAATTACAAGTTTACAATACCGGCAGGAGCCGTTAACAATAAATGGGGCACGCCATTTGCCAGTTCGCAATCAGTCAGTTTCACGACGCGCGATTGGGAAAAACTGCTGCTGGATGTTTCTCCAGACACAAAATTCGTCGAGGCAGGCACACAGATTACATTAACGGCCAACGTAAAAACAGCGAAGATTTACTATACTACTGATGGTAATCCTGTAAGCAATAATAGCAAAGTATATAATAGTCCTATAGCTATGTCAAAGGCTATGACACTGCGTGCAATAGCAAAACTTGATGGCTATTATGATAGTCAGGAATTAAAACGTGATTTCTATGTAAGCAACGTGAACGTCACGGACAGATATCCTTATATTGAGCCTCTTTACAACTATGATGACGTAAATCCACGCATCACATATAGCAACCAGATGGTAAAAGGTGAAAAGTTCGATAGTATAACCTTTACCAAGAATGGTATAGAAAATGTTGCCTGCGAAAAGATTGTCAATGGCAACCGCCTTACGTTTGTACCCTCAAAGTCATTGACTTTAGGCTGTATGTACAGGATTAATATCCCTGAAGGTGCTTTGAATACTATTCAGGGGGAGCCATGCAAATCAGACGGTTGGACGTTTAATACAGGTGACTTTGCCATAGCTGCATCAACGGGTAGTCAGGAGATAGGGGCTGCCGTGAAGTCCGATGGTTCGCTATGGACATGGGGTATGGTTCTTAAAGAGGCGAGCACCTCTGATGGCAGTTACAGCTATGAGACGTTGGACAAGCCAAAGCAGTTTGTCGCATCTGAAGTTAAGACAGTAGCTACCGGCTTTACGCATAACGCCCTGCTGAAATACGACAACTCACTATGGATGTGGGGGCGGCAGTTGTGCGGTGAGTTTGGCAACGAATCGACAGCCGCATCAGCACAACCTCAGAAAGTGGCCGATGATATAAATGCTGTGTCATTAGGTTTGCAGACTACCGCGGTCATCTACAAGGATGGAACTCTGTGGATGTGTGGACGTAATGACTATGGACAAATAGGTGACAGCACTCGAACCAATAAGAACGCTTTTGTGAAGGTGATGGATAATGTCAGTGTTGCCGTAGCAGGATGGAATGCGACATACGCCATAAAGTCTGATGGCACGCTATGGTCATGGGGCTGTAACGACTACGGCCAGTTGGGTGACGGGACACAAGTCACTCGGTTACAACCTGTAAAAGTAATGGACGGAGTAAAGATGGTGTCGGCAAAAGGCAACAATGCAGCAGCTGTGAAAACTGATGGCTCACTATGGTTATGGGGTGACAACAGTTATGGCCAAATAAACAATTCCAGCGACAGCTTGAGCAAAACACCGGTTAATACAATGAATGGAGTCAGCAGCGTCAGCATTGGCGATGGCTCAGTAATGGTTGTAACAACAGATGGTAGTCTCAAAGGTTGGGGACGTAACACTTACGGACAACTGGGTGATGGTACCGATAACAATGTTAAAAGCCCTGTCAGTATAATAAGTAATGTTTCGACCATTGAGCAAGGATGGCAAAATACAATTGCAATGAAACAGGACGGTAGTGTATGGACGTGGGGACTGAACAACCGCGGTGTACTTGGTAATGGAACACCGTCGTCACAGGGTGTTTACAGTTGCTCACCACATCAGACAATAGAAGGCAGAAGTCCACAACAACTCACAGGCGCAGAGATCGAAGCAGAAGTATTAGAACTGGACATTTCAGAGAAGGCCGTTGTGCCGATGCGACCAAAACCTCTGCTGGCAGAATACACGCACACTGAGTGGATTTCATCAAATCCAGCAGTTGCGACAGTCGATGAACGTGGCGTTATAAAGGCATCTGCTTATGGTGAAACATCTATAACCGTTACACTTAGCACTGCTACTGGCCAAACCGCTAAGACTACATGCCGAGTCGTTGTGAAAGACCCAAGAGACGTAGATGAACGTATAATCAATGTATCGTCAGCTGGCTATGCCACATTCTTTGACAGTCGTCAACACTTCAGTTTACCTGATGGATTATCTGCAAGTGTTGTGATAAGTGCAACCGACAAGAAGTTAACGTATAAAAAGATTGCCGAAGGAGGAACAAATAACAAGACCATTCCAAAAGGTGTTGCCGTAATGATTAGTAGCAATGTTAAGCGTGCTGCTACCTATACACTAAAAAGTGAGAGTACGGCTCCAGAGTTCCACGATAACAATATGCTCTCTGGTACAGATGAAGCAAGCAAGACGAAAGGTACAGGCTATCATTACAAGTTGGCCTACGGACCGAGCGACACAAAGTGGAGCAATGTATTCGGCTGGTATTGGGGTGCCGATAATGGTGGAGCATTCCAGATAGAAGGACATAAGGCATGGCTTGTTGTTCCGAAATCAAGCGGCACGCGCGGCTTCACTATTGACGGGGATGCGACAGGCATAATTAACGTTAACGATGAAACAATAACCAATACCAGTTATTACGACCTGCAGGGCCGGAGTGTAATCCAGCCTGCAAAGGGAGTGTACATAAAGAACGGCAAAAAGGTCGTGGTAAAGTGAATTCGTGGACAGAATTATAGTAATTATTCAAATTCGTTTCTGAAATATGAAGAAATTCAAACAATATATCATCGCCAGTATGGCTGTCATTTTGATGACAGCCTGTGGCGGTGGAAGCACTAGTGAAGAAGATATTATACCTGACAATCCCGACGGACAAGTTTATAAACAAAGTGTAACGCTGCAGGCAGATATCGTCGACGAGACAGTGACAATAGAAAACCTAAAGTCCGCCATTATGAGTATTGAGGGCGGAGCAGGCTGGCTTACGGTTATACCACTTGAATATACATCTGGAAATCCGAAAATACGACTGATAGCTACTGAGAATGAAAAGGATACACCACGTAGCTGTTCGCTAAGAATAACTGCACTGAGTGGTGACATGGTTATTCTTGCGGTTACTCAAGAAAAGGCAGAACTAAAGGATGGTATTGACGATACCCATGATGTAACGACCGACCAACCTGCTTATAGCAGGAAGAAATGATGCTGTATGTGTTACAGCGCCTCGTCGTCAGGGCGGCTGATGTTGCGTTGCGACTGTCGTGGCAGGTGCTTCTTCTTGCGCAGCCACGCCTCCTTGCGTGCCTCGTAGTCGCGCTGGTGCTGTTCGAGATAACCGTCGGCCATTACTCTGCGAATTTACCGAATGCCACCTTGAGGGTTATCGGCTCGTAACTGCTGCCCGATCCGCCCACCAGTCGCGTGCTGCTGATGCTCATGTCGTGCTGTATGCCGATGGTGGTGGTAGAGGTGACGCCATAGGCGCTGGTGGTGGTTACCTGGTCGAGGTGTATGGGTATGAGCATCATCTTGTTCCAGTTGGGGTTATGGGTAGTCCATAATGGGTCGTGGCGCTCGCCCTCAGTTTTGAGCTGTGCCAGATGGGTTATCAGCGGTGTGAGGTTCTGGAACTTATAGACGTTCTCGTTTGAGCTGCTGTAAGTGGCGGTGAACGATGTGACGTTGTCGGCAAGTGCCTCGTCGGCAAAGAAGTTGTCGACGCTGTCCTTACATATTAGCAGTACGTTCTGCGGAACGGTAGAATCAGGGGACTCTAATTTTGCGCTCTGATATATTCTATCAGAGCGCAAAATTAGAGTCCCTTGATCTATTCATTAGCCCCAATGTATCTTTACCGGCAAGTATGCTGTCAGTACCAGAAAGCGCCATATTGCAAAGCACTTTTCCAGTGGCCATTTCAGCCATTTTGACAGCGACAAGACTAAGTTCAGAGCCATCGATGGCGTAAAGGCTGTCAGGCTTTCCGCCAGGAGTGAGAACGAAAGCTAACTTGTTTACTTGAGGTATTGACACTGTTGTAACCTCCTCTGTGTCGTCACACGCCACAATAGCCGCAATCAGTACTACTCGCGAAGCGTCAGGGCATTACGTACGATTCTGCATGCAAGCAGAATGAGTGGCTCTCTTGCACGCGCATGTACCTTACCGCATCTTCGATTCGTCGCGGGCCAGGAAGTTCATGGTGAACTTATCGCCGGACTTCTCCTTACAGTCTACTACGATGTGCAGACCGTCGCTGACCGTCTTGATGGTGACAGTACCGCTGGCGATGTCCGGATCGATGGATGCACCGCTCTGAGGATTGAACGAGAGGAAGAAACGACCGCTGAGCTGCGTCGTCTTGCCTACCAGCGAACCCTCGAAGCCGCCATAGCCGTGAAGGGTGCCGCCCTGCGTGTCGCAGTCGAGGTTGTAGAACTGTCCGCCTTCCTGGGCGAAGAACATAGCCATCTCAATGGGATAGGTGTTGCCGCGCAGCACCATGGTGTTGGTGATTCCGCCGCCGCCATTGTCGTCATCGTCATCGCTGCTGCAGGCAACGAGCGTCAGAGAGAAGAGTGCCACGGCAAGTAGAAGAATTTTTTTCATAACTGTTGATATTAAAGGGTTAGACAATAATTCCTGCCTGCAAAGATATGAATAAAAGACAGAAAAACCAATAAAATCAGCATTTTTTTACGCCCGTCCTATAGCAGCTCCGGGAGCTGATAGAGACGGGTACTGTTGGAACCCTTTATGAGGATGTGGTAGCCCTTCGGCTTCTCAGCACCTAAAGCAGCCTTCACCTCGTCGACATCGTGGAAGTGACGGTAGGCGGCGGGCAGGTCGGTGAACTCATCGCCGACGAGCCACACGCTGTCGAAAGCCGACTCGGCAAGCAGTGCTACGAGCTTCTGATGCTCCTTGCGGCTGGACTTGCCCAGCTCGCGCATCTCGCCGAGGATGACCATCTTCGGAGAGACATCCATAAGACGGAAGTTCTCGATGGCAGCACGCATGCTGGAGGGGTTGGCGTTATAGGCATCGACGACTAGGCGGTTGCTCGCGGTGACGGTGAGCTGCGAGCGGTTGTTCGACGGCTCGTATGCCTCCAGGGCACTGTTGATGTCTGAAGGCTCCACGCCGAAGTTCAGGCCCACGGCGATGGCAGCCATGAGGTTGTCGATATTGTAGGCACCAATGAGATGTGTGCTGACATCGTACCACTGCGGCTCCTCGTCAGCATCGACACCCTTGGCCTCGAGGTTGGCATCGGACTCACGCCAGCGGAAACGCACGAAGGGGTCGCAGACGGTGACCTCGCCGACGGTGCATCCCTCGGCATTCTCGGGGTTAGTAGAGTAAGGGGCCACCCACACGTTGTCGGGCAGGATGTCGCACAGACGCTCGTTGTCGGCGTTCAGGAAGACGAGGCTCTCGCCGCGGCGGCTGAGGTAGTCGTAGAGCTCGCCCTTGGTCTTGACAACATTCTTGAACGACCCGAAGCCCTGCAGGTGAGCACGTCCGACGTTGGTTATCAGTCCGCAGGTGGGCTCCGCCGTCTCCGCCAGGGTGCGTATGTCACCCGGGTGCGAGGCTCCCATCTCGATGACGGCAATGTCGTGGTCGGCGGTAAGACGAAACAGCGTTTTGGGCACGCCGACATCGTTGTTGAAGTTGCCCTGGGTGTACAGCACATTGTACTTCTTGGAAAGCACTGCGGCAATGAGCTCCTTGGTGGTGGTCTTGCCGTTGGTACCCGTAATGCCTATGACGGGGATATTGAACTCGCGGCGGTGCTCGCGCGCCAAGTCCTTGAGCGTCTGCAACGTGTCCTTGACCTCAATGATTCTCTCGTTCCTCGAATAATATCCTTCCTCGACAACGGCGTAGGCACAGCCCCTCTCAAGAGCCTGCACAGCGAACTGGTTGCCGTCGAAGTTATCGCCCCTGAGGGCTACGAAGATGCTGCCCTCGGGACAGTCGCGCGAGTCGGTAGTGATGCACGGATGCTCCTTATAGAGCTGGTATAGCTGTTTGATGTCCATATCGTTCGTTTGTGAATTTGCGTGCAAAGGTACAATTTTTAGCAGAAAAAACGCACTGTTGGAAAAAAAACTTGTCCGATAGTAGACGTGATACGAGAATAATTCGTATCTTTGTCGCAATTATGGACTACACACTCAACATCCACGGGAGGCTGCAGAGCCTCAGCGAGCCGCACGTGATGGGCATACTGAACGCCACGCCCGACTCGTTCTATGCCGCCAGCAGGCAGCAGACGGACGAGGCAGTGGCAGAACGTGTCAGACAGATAGTCGCCGAAGGTGCCTGTTTCATCGACGTGGGGGCGTGCTCGACACGGCCGGGCAGTGCTCCCGTCAGCGAAGCCGAGGAGACGGCGCGTCTGCGCCGTGTACTGCCCATAGTGCGCCGCGAGGCAGGCAGTGCGGTGGTCAGCGTCGACACGTTCCGCCCGGCGGTGGCCTGCATGGCCGTCGAGGAGTACGGCGTTGACATGGTGAACGACGTCAGCCCCTCAGAGCCGATGTTCCGCATGGTGAGCCGGCTTCGCGTACCATATATAATAATGTCGCAGGAGGCCGACATCGAACGGATGCTGCTGACATTTGCACGACAGGTACAGCAGCTGCGCGACATGGGACAGAAGGACATCATCATCGACCCGGGATTCGGCTTCGGCAAGTCACTGGAGCAGAACTTCAGCATCATGAACCGTCTGGAGCGTCTGCAGGTACTGGAGCTGCCACTGCTGGTGGGCGTGTCACGGAAGTCGATGATATACAAGACTCTGGAGACGACACCCGAGGAGGCTCTCAACGGCACCACGGCAATGAACACCGTAGCACTGCTGAAGGGTGCCGACATACTGCGTGTCCACGATGTGGCAGCCGCCGTAGAGTGCGTCAAGCTCAACCGCCGCCTAACTGTCTAACCATCCAGAAAAAGTCTAACCATCTAACCGTCAGAAAAAAAAGTCTAACCGTAAATATGTTTTTTGAATTCGGCCTCAAAGATGTCATCGACATCCTGCTCGTAGCACTGCTGCTTTACTATATCTACCGGCTGATGCGGGAGTCGCGCTCGCTGAATGTCTTCGTCGGCATCATGATGTTCATCGTGGTGTGGCTGTTCGTATCGCAGATCCTGGAGATGCGGCTGCTCGGAACGATTCTCGACAAGCTGGTGTCGGTGGGTGTCATTGCACTGATAGTGCTGTTTCAGGAGGACATCCGTAAGTTCCTCTACAACATCGGAACGCACCAGCGTTTCCGCCGCATCAAGGACCTGTTTGGTTCGAAGAACACGTCGGAGAAGGAACGGCTGGAGCGCAAGCAGGGCATCATACCGATAGTGATGGCCTGCCTGTCGATGTCGAAGGGAAAGGTCGGCGCGTTGATAGTCATCGAGCGCAGCACGCCACTGTCGGAGGTCATACGCACCGGTGAGGTGATAAACGCCGACATCAACCAGCGGCTCATCGAGAACATCTTCTTCAAGAACTCGCCGTTGCACGACGGCGCAATGGTCGTCGTGAAACAGCAGATACGCGCTGCCGGGTGCATACTGCCCGTCAGCCACGACTTAGACATACCCAAGGAGTTAGGACTGCGCCACCGCTCAGCGTTGGGAATCTCGCAGGAGAGCGATGCCATTGCCATCGTCGTCAGCGAGGAGACGGGAGCCATCTCCGTAGCCCTTCGCGGCCGTTTCCAGCTACGTCTGTCGGCTGAGGAGCTGGAGAGTTTCCTCACCAAGGAGCTTGTCTAAAGGCTCTTTTCTGCCACACACTCCATCTCTACGAGCCATGCCGGTCGGCAGACATTTGCGTGTGTGACGATATGCGGCACACCTGGATAGTGCTTGTTCATATACTCCCCTACTACATCGGCATCGGCAAGGTCGCGCAGGTAAATGATGAAATACCTGACATCGGCCATCGTGGCTCCGCCGTCGGAGAGCAGCGCGCCGATGTTCTCCAGCAGGCGCTCCGTCTGTTTCGTCACGTCGCCAACGTTGATTACCTCGCCGTGGTTGTTGATGCTGGCCGTTCCCGAGATGAAGTACTGGTAGCTGTGCGGCAGAGCTATGCGTACGCCACGCTCGAAAGCCACGCCATACTCGTGTGTGGGGTTCAGGTGTGTCAGAGCCTTGAGATAGTGGATGTCCGACGGCTTAACATCAGGTGCCGTCAGGAAGTCGATAGCCACACAGACATTCTTTCCGCTGGCTCGTCCGCCGATGCCTGTGCTGGCAATGAAATGGGTGTCGACGGTCAGTCCGTGCTGCCGGAAGATGTCGTTGCGCGCCTTGACAACCCCGTCGTAGTTGGTGTCGATGTCGCGGACGTAGATCCATGTGCGCACGCAGTGGTCTTCGAGCGTCAGCCCCTGCTGCTTCAGCAGCTGGAGGTACTTCTCGAAGAGCATTACCGTCTGCGTGTAGGAGCCGAAGTTCGACACCTCGCCGTCGGTCAGCCGCAGGCTGTCCAGACGGAACGTCGACGGCTCGTCGCTCGTCTTGAGCAGTATGCCGATCTTGGCACCGCCGGTGGGCGACTGCTGTATCACTGTCGTCGGTGCGCCACCCAGGATGTCGGTCATCAGTGCCGAAGCGGCGAGACTCTCTGCCTGGTTGGCAATGTCGCTTAGGAATACCTTGGAGTAACGGAGCTCGCGGCCCTCCTCACGCTCTTTCTCGAGATAGCCGGCCACGGCGATGGCAAGACTGCCGAGCCGCTCGGGGAAGAGGCCGCTGCCTTTGTCTGATATAATGTTGTAACGGTTCATTTCTTACTCAATAGTCTTATCTCTAACACTTCGAAGACCACTCTACACCACGCGTCTTCACTTCCCTCCCTTCAGTGCACCGACATACTTCACCGCTTCGCCGTCGCTGGCTTTCAGCAGACGGGCGAACTCCTGCGGCTTGACTTTGACCGGTCCGCGCATGAACTCGGGGATATTGTAGCTCTTCATGAACTGCCGGTGGTAGTCGGGATCGGCCTGCGGCAGCTCGAAGGGTTTGCTGCCCACACCGTTCCTGCCTATGTGGGCTATGAACGGACGCGTGTAGTCGCCATCATCGCGGCGGCTGCTGAAGACGACCCAGCGGCCGTTGCTCGACCAGGAGTGGTAGCTCTCGGTGTCGCGTGAGTTTATCTCGGTCATATTACGGATTCTGTTCTGCTTCAGGTCTATCAGATAGAGATCTGCCTCGTGGTGCCAGATATGGAACACGCCGTACTTGCCGAGCGTGAACATCAGGTAACGGCCGTCGGGCGAGATACGCGGCAGCGTAGCACTGAGGTCCAGCGAGTCGGCACGGAACACTATCTCACGGGGCCCGAAGGTAAAGGTCTCTGGGTCGAACGACTTCTTGTAGATGTTGTACTTCACCTCCTTGGCACGCTGTATCACCTCGATGGAATGTTCGACGGTGTCGCGGAACTCAAAGTGAGCACTGCAGTAGTAGACGGTTTTCCCGTCAGGGGCCCAGGCAGGGAACACCTCGAACTCGTCGGGGTCGTTCTCAATGTTCGTGGCCTCGTTACGCTCCACGTCATAGGCTATGAGGTCGCTGCCGGCATCGAACACCTCAATCTTGTTGCTGTGACGGGTGTGGAAGCTCTGGCTGGTGAGGTTGGTGGAGTAGACGATTAGCGGCAGCCACGGGTGCCACGCCGGATAGACGCCGGCGGAGAGTATCGAGTCGTTGCGCATGTTGATCTTACGCAGCTTGCCATTGTAGTTGATGACCGTGCCGCCGTGGTTCTGACGGGCGTGGAACTGCATACGTTCAGGGTCATACTGCTGGTAGTTGTGGCAGTTGACACACTGCCCGTTGACCTCGGTGCCGCAGAGCATGTTGTCGACCATCACCTCCTCGTCATAGTTCTCCAGACAACGCTGGTTGAGCGTCAGGTCCTCGTAGGTGACATACGACGGCGAGATGAGTCGGTAGCTGATGTAGGGGTCGATGCTGTCCTTCGACACCGTTATGCTGAACGGCTTGTAGCCGCTCCACTCCTCGCCCTGGCGCACGTACACCTCGACGCCGATGCTCTTACCAGACGCCTTTGAGGTAAGCTCGCGCCACTGCTTCATGCCTGGCTGCACGGCATCGCCGCCGAAGACCATCTGCAGGTCATCGACGGTGAAGCGTGCCACAATCTCGTCGCACGCACCGTCCCACTCGAAGGTCAGCGGTGCAATGTTTATGGGCACGGTAACATCGCAGTAGTCGGGATAGATCTGCGGCGACTTGTCTACCTTCTTGAACGCCTCGGGCACCTGCACCTGGTGGCAGCTCGTCAGCAGTGCCACCAATACTATGGTATATAAAGCTATCTTCTTCATTTCGTTGTTGGTTTCTTATCTCTCCGCTCAATACAGCTTCTGGTTTCGCACAAGGTAATACTCATAATAGAACGTATGACCGAACCGGGGGTAGAGCGCACGCGCCATCTGCTCCTCGCTCATGCCACGGCACTGGCTGGCAGCCTGCATGAAGTTATTGTAGGTGTCAACGACTCCCTTGTCGAAAGGCATACCGCTGATGTCGACCTTGTTCTCAAGATGACCGTAGAGATAGGCGGCCTCCTGCAGGTGTGTAGGCATGTGCTGTCCCATGTGCGACACGGCATATTTGAAGAAACAGCGCCAGAACGTCGAGATGTCCTTTGTCCATAGTGCCGAGTAGACGGCCTGCTCCTGATAGAGCGTGTCGGTGCTGCTGATGGTGGCGAACTGCATCATGAGCCATTTCTCGACGATGTTATTGTCGCTGCTCAGCATGTCCTCGGTCTTCGTCAGGCTGAGTATGGGACTGAACTCCGCCGAGGCACGCATGGCCTTGGGGTCGAGGAGCTTCTCGTAACGCTCGGCCCACTCGCGGTGGTAGCGCGTATGTTTCAGCAGTCCGAGGTATTTCTTTGCCGGACGCGTCTCGCCGCCAACCAGCGAGCAACGTACGAAGTACTTCAGGTTGTGCACACGCCAGCCGAACTCCACACCGTCCTCCATGCACCAGCGGTTGCAGAAGTTATACTGCCCGTAGTTGAAATAGATAGGCACGCCGATGACCTCGACCATCGACACCGGGAACGGTGCATCGCAGGGTTTGGCGCCTGGTTTGTAGTTGTACATCGTGTCGCCCTGACGGCCCAGTCGGAACAGCGCGAGGTTCTTCATCATGATGATGGCACGCGTAGGCTCGTCGTCAAGACTGGCAGCCTCCTGTCTCACGCCCTCCCAGTCGAGATCCTCCATATAGTGCTGCATGGCGAGCTCCTTATGGTAGTTGTAGTCCTTGTACCAAAAGTGTCGGACACCGATGACGAGTGCCACGACGACGGCCGCCTGGCAGACGAGCCATACGACGGGCTTGCGCACTGCCGTCTCGCGCTTCTCGCTGTAGAGCGCCGCCATGACGGCCAGCGACACGGCCACTATAATATAAGGTGTGTAGTAGACGGGATAGGCTTTGTCGACGACAAACAGCGGCAGTCCTGTCCAGTAGATATTAGCAATGCTCGTCTGGTAGAAGACGTAGTTGTAGTAGGCCAGGGGCACCACGCCGATGCTTATCAGTGCCACGGCAGTGACAACGAGGCGGTCAGACAGACGCATATCGGCCAGGCGCCACGACAGCACGGCCATGAGCAGTGAGGCCAGCAGTCCGTAGAATCCTGCCAAAGGATAAAGAACGGCGGTGCTGACGGCTACGAAGACGGCCCTGAGATGCCACTTCTTCCCGGGCACCACGCGGAACAGCCACGTAGCGACGACCGCCATCGTCGTGCCGATGGCGGCGACGAAGAGGTGACCGTGTAGCTTCAGGTAGTACAGCCAGTACCCCAGGTCGACATTGCTCACCAGCAGTGCCGCCACGGGTATGAGCAGCACCACAGCCCACTTCGCCGGTATGCGGAAGGCGCGAGCCGTCACCCACATGAGCAGTGCCCACCACAGACAGAGCAGCGTCACACCCATCCACGTGTGGTAGAAGAACTCGGTGAAATAGCTGCCGAGCCATGTCAGCAGCCACGCCGATGTCACCATCTGCTGTCTGAGGAACAGCGGAGTGTCAAGAAACAGGTTCATTTCCTGTGCTTTCCACAGGTAGTCGCCCTCGTACTTCAGTAGGAAATATGCCGAGGCGACAAGTGCTGCGAGCAACAGTGCCGGCCCGAGCAGTCGTAGCTTATCTTTCATTGCTTTCTTTTCTTACAGGGTGCAAATGTAACAAAAAAAAATGTAATAGCAGACTTTGTGCCGAAAAAACTATCTTATTGTTTTCTGTATTCCGATAATTTTTAGTACTTTTGCAACCAATTGAAAAAAACACGAACATTTTTTTAACAAAAAACAAACTATGGATTTATTAAGTAAGATTGTTGCGCGTGCTCAGAGTAACAAGCAGCGCATCGTGCTCCCCGAGGCTGAAGAGGAGCGTACACTGTGTGCAGCCGACCGTGCACTGGCCGACGGACTGGCCGACATCATCCTCATAGGCAACCCCGCCAAGGTCGAGGCACTGGCTAAGGAGAAGGGTCTTGAGAACATCGGCAAGGCTACGCTCATCGACCCCGAGAACTACGAGAAGAGCGAGGAACTGGCAGAGAAGCTGGCCGAGATCCGCAAGTCGAAAGGCATGACCATCGAGCAGGCCCGTGAGCTGGTGAAGAACCCGCTCTACCTGGGCTGTATGATTATCAAGACCGAAGGTGCCGACGGACAGATCAGCGGTGCCCTGTCGACGACTGGCGACACACTGCGCCCGGCACTGCAGATCATCAAGTGCCAGCCCGGCATCAACTGCGTCAGCGGCGGTCTGCTGCTCATCTCCAAGCAGAAGCAGTTCGGCGAGGACGGAGTGCTCGTCGTGGCCGATGTTGCCGTGACACCGATGCCCGATGCCAGCCAGCTGGCACAGTTCGCCGTCTGCACGGCACAGACAGCCAAGTCGGTTGCCGGATTCGACGACCCCCGCGTGGCAATGCTGAGCTTCTCCACCAAGGGCTCTGCCAAGCACGAGGTATGCGACAAGGTCATCGAGGCCACCCGTCTGGCAAAAGAGATGGCTCCGGAGCTCAAGATCGACGGCGAGCTGCAGGCCGATGCCGCACTCGTACCCTCCGTCGGTGCTAAGAAGGCTCCTGGCTCTGACATCGCCGGCAAGGCCAACGTCCTGGTGTTCCCGAACCTCGAGGTCGGCAATATCGGCTACAAGCTCGTCCAGCGCCTCGGCGATGCCATCGCCATAGGCCCCATTCTCCAGGGTATCGCCCGTCCGGTGAACGACCTTTCGCGCGGCTGCTCCGTCGACGACATCTACTACATGATAGCCATCACTGCCTGCCAGGCTATGGATGCTAAGAAATAAATATCATGAAGATGACAACTTTATAAAAAGAATTTCTTTAATTTCATTATAACAATGAAGATATTAGTTTTAAACTGTGGCAGCTCGTCGATTAAGTACGCACTGTACAACATGGACGACAAGAGTGTGATGACCAGTGGCGGTGCTGAGCGCGTAGGCCTTGACGGGGCCTTCGTGAAGGTGAAGCTCGCCAACGGCGAGAAGAAGCAGATTATGCACGACATACCCGAGCACACCGAGGGCGTGAAGTTCATCTTCTCACTGCTCACCGACCCCGAGATAGGGGTCATAAAGTCGCTCGACGAGATTGATGCCGTAGGGCACCGCATGGTGCACGGCGGCGAGAAGTTCAACCAGTCGGTGGTGCTCACCGACGAGGTGCTGAAGGCCTTCGAGGCCGTCAGCGACCTGGCACCGCTGCACAACCCCGCCAACCTGAAAGGTGTGAACGCCGTGAAGGAGCTGATGCCGGGCCTGCCACAGGTGGGCGTCTTCGACACCGCCTTCCACCAGACCATGCCCGCCAAGGCTTATATGTATGCCATACCCTATAAGCTGTACGAGAAGTACGGCGTGCGCCGCTATGGCTTCCATGGTACCTCTCACCGCTACGTCTCACAGCGTGCCTGTGAGTTCCTGGGCATTAAGGCTGAGGGCACGAAGATGATTACCTGCCACATCGGTAATGGCGGCTCTGTGGCTGCTGTCGTCGATGGCAAGTGCATTGACACCTCCATGGGTCTGACACCGCTGGAAGGTCTCGTCATGGGCACGCGCTCTGGCGACATCGACGGTGGTGCTGTCACCTTCCTGGAGAAGAAGCTTGGTCTCGATGCCGACGGCATGTCGAACCTGCTCAACAAGAAGAGTGGTGTAGCCGGTATCACCGGTGGCTCCAGCGACATGCGCGATGTAGAGAATGCTGCCAAGGCTGGCGAGCCTCGTGCCGTGCTGGCTCAGCAGATGTACTTCTATCGCATTAAGAAGTATATCGGTGCCTACGCTGCCGCCATGGGCGGTGTCGACGTCATCGTCTTCACTGCCGGTGTCGGCGAAAACCAGATAAGCATGCGCTCCGAGGTCTGCAAGGGTCTGGAGTTCCTGGGTGTGAAGTTCGACGAGCAGAAGAACCAGGTACGCGGCGAGGAGGCTGTCATCTCCGCCGACGGCTCAAAGGTGAAGGTCGTCGTCATCCCCACCGATGAGGAACTGATGATAGCCACCGACACCATGAACCTTCTGTAAGACACTGCGGGGATTGTGACCACCCCACAACCAGATTGTCACACAGTCTGACATATTAAACAGCCGCGACGACACCACCTCAGTCGTCGCGGCTGTTTTTACTCTGTCACGGAAATGCAAAAAGAAAAGCTCGCTTTTCTTTTGCATTTCTCTCGTTTTTTCGTAACTTTGGAAGAATTTGCAGGATTTCTTTGTATAAAGGCAGTTTGGGAGATTGAGGATTTTGAGGGTTACGGATAAGAGACCGTTCTAATCTCCTTGTTCTGCTATGAATTGCATTCAATGAACACCCGAGGATGAGTCACCAGCCGTTTTATGACTCGTCATCGAGTGCAAAGGTCATCGTTTCTTCTGAATTTCCCAAATAGAATGCGTTTTATTGTCAGTTATATGTCACATTAGTTTTCTCAATTCTTCTGGTTCAG
>Ga0310697_10001321_pt1 | contig 29503 bp, 27 predicted proteins | sample 172DNAGHGlowgp2_FD_203883 | JGI IMG/M metagenome (GOLD analysis project Ga0310697, IMG submission 203883) | Sheep rumen microbial communities from Palmerston North, Manawatu-Wanganui, New Zealand - 1728 DNA GHGlow gp2 (v2) (version 2) | ecosystem: Host-associated > Mammals > Digestive system >... | reverse complement strand
AGGTAGCCTGCCAGGGTCTGGTAGTCATCGCTCTCGGGGATGTCGAGGTGGAAGCGCTCGTTGATTTCTTCAATCTCCATGCGTCCGGCAAACTCATAGCTGTTCTCTCCCAGTTGTCGTGCGATGAGGTGGTTGCGGTCGTGCTCGTCCTCGATCTCGCCAAAGATTTCTTCTACGAGATCCTCGAGAGTAACCATGCCGCTGGTGCCGCCGAACTCGTCGATAACGATGGCCATGGAGCGTTTCTCGTCCATGAGCTGTTGCATCATCTTGCGAGCCAGCAAGGTCTCGGGGGCAAAGAGGACCGGCTTGATGCGGGTTTTCCAGTCAATGTCGGTAACAAACAATTCGCTGACCTGAATAAAGCCGATGACATCGTCAATATTCTCCTTATAGACAACGATTTTGGAGAGTCCGGAGCTGGTGAAGAGCTTGACCAGGTCGTCGCGTGTGGTGTCCTCGACATCGACCGAGACGATCTCGTTGCGCGGTACCATGCAGTCGCGCAGTCGCGTGTCGCTGAAGTCGAGCGCGTTTTCAAAGATCTTGACCTCTCGCTCCACGGTCTTGTTCTCATCCTCGTGTTTGTCAATGTTCTCTTGCAGATAGGCATCCAGCTCATCGACAGTGAGCAGCCTCATGCGTGTGGTGTCGATTTTGATACCGAAAGCCTTCATGAGCAACGCCGAGAGCCACTCGGTGAATCGTGAGATGGGATAGAGCACACAATAGACCATGTAGAGGGGTATCGATGCCGTGCGCAGTGATGCGTTAGGATTGATGCGGAACATGGATTTGGGGACAAACTCACCGAAGATGAGGATGATCAGGGTGGCGATAACCGTCTGTACCAACAGCAATACCGCTTCGTTGGTGATATATCCTTTCAGGGGAATGGACAGTAGCTGAGCCATCGCCATGGAATAGACGATGTTGGCAATGTTGTTGCCGATGAGCAGGGTGGAGATGAACATCTCACGATTGCTGTAATAGATGTTGAGGATGCGGTTGATGATGCCGCCGCGCGCCATCTCAATCTCGGCTCGCACCTTATTGGAGGAGACAAAGGCAATCTCCATGCCCGAGAAGAAAGCCGAGCACATGAGCGCGATGAGCGCGATGATCAACGGTGATGTATAACTACTTGGCTCCATTTTTCAGTTTCTAGTTCAGTTGTCAGTTTTACATCAGGAGGGCCGTGCAGGTTGTGAAGGCCGTGCAGGCTGTGCGGGTCGAGCTGGTTGTGAGGGGCGCGTCAGTGCTGGAGTGCGTGGCGCGACGTTACCGCTGCCAGGATGTGGCATGCGGCTCTCATCGATGGGGAAGATTGCCTCGACTTGCCGCAGCTGGTAGGTGGTGAGGCGCTCGTTGGACTCGTAGCCGTAGCCCTCAATCACACGTCCCTGTTTCTCGATGTGGATAAAGGCATTGCTATACAGCCGGTGGGCATGTTGGTCCCACATGAGTTCATCGGTAAGGACGATGTCGCCAGTGACGTTGTTGATGCGCACGTTACCCGTGAGGGTCCACAGTGACTTGTTCTTGTCAAAGTAGGCCGAGTCGCACTTGATGGTTGAGATCGAGTTGTAGTTGTTGTCCAGTTCCTCGCAGGTCACCCCCTTGGGGAAGGTCCAGTGCGGTTCCCGTGCCTCTTCAAACATGTTCCATAGCGGAGCTGCGATGCGATAACGGGTGTGCCCCGAATCGCTGATGACCGTCTGCACGTCACTGGTGGTCATGGTGGGCACCACCTCGGGATTAGTGGCATGGCTGACCACGCTTGTGGAGTCGTCCTTGCAAGCGGTGATGGCCATTGCAATCATCAAGGCAATCGCTATGTAAAGTAGTCGTGTCAAGTCTCGGGATTAGCGGATACGGTTCTTCCAGAACCAGAGTTCGTTGAAGTTGATGCCCAGCGTGATGTTCAAGTAGTTCTCGGTGATGAGGTGGACAGGGCTGCTCTCGCGGTGTCGCCACTCGACGCCCAGGTTCACCGTCGTCTTGTTGCTACCGGGTGCCGGCAGACCGATACCGATGCTGGCGCCATAGTCACGCACGTTGTTGCCGCTATAATTCAGGTAGTCGTGGTTGTAGAACGCACCTGCACGGAACGACATCGCACCCACGTAGCTGCCACGGCGGTTGGGCGTGTACTGCACACCGAGTGCTGCTTTCCAGCGGTCCTCGAATTGCATCGTCTGTGGTTCAAAACCACCGATAGGCATATACTTGGCATCGCTCCACTTCTGATAGGTGTAGTCGGCCTCGACAGTGAGTCGATGGTTCCAGTTATAGCTTGCTCCGACACCGATGCCCAGAGGCTGTTCATAGTTGCCCTTCATCGAGGTAAATCCGATGGTATCGGCCTTGGTGTCCTGGCTATCGTAGCGTGTGCCCCAGGCATCGCCGTGGAAGGACTTCTTGGGCTGGAAAGTGGCGCCCACGGTGAGCAGGTCACGTCCTTTGGATATCGGCAGACTATACTGAAGGCCCACCTGTGCATTCCAGTCACGAATCTTCATGTTGCGGGTGAAGTAGCTGGACGAATTGGATAGGATGAGCGTCGTGTTGGAGGTCGTGCCGAAGAGATAGGAGAAGTTCAGACCCACACTCAGGTTCTTGATCGGTTCATAGCCCACGCCGACAAACAGCTGGTTGAAACCGCCACTGCCGCTGCGGGATTCAGAGCCACCGTCGATGTCGCTCCCGTAGGCGTATCCCACCGACGAATAAGGAAGCAGACCAAACGCAGCGCCCAACCCCTTGGCGACCTTGAAATGCCCCGTGAGGTAGTCCAGTCCGCCACCGAAGTTGTAGCCCTTGTTGTCGTTCTCCTTGCTCCAGAGGTTGGTCAGGTCGATGCCCACGTCCCAGAGGAAGGTGAGTGAGTCCACGTTAGCATAGGAAGCTGGGTTCATCACGTTGACAATGCGTCCGCCCTTCATGGCATAACCCACGCCGCCCATCGAGCGCTGGATGCTCGATACGTTGTCGGTGAGCATACCGTAACCCATCTTGGAGTAAGGTGTGGAGACGTTTTGTGCTATTGCTGTGCCCCAACATGCGACTGTGGCAAGCAATAATAACGCTATAATCTTCTTATCGATTCTCATTGGCTTGGTTGTATAATAGGATGCGGTTGAGACCTTCAGCCGCAAGGTGTTCACTGTAAATGATGTTTTTGTCTGCCAGTCGGTTGTGGAGCAGTCGTCCGTCACCTCCTGTGATGAAAACCATCAGGTTGTGGTGCGAGAGTCGGATATCGGCAATATAGCTTTTGACTTCGCCCAGTAATCCCAGCAAGACTCCGCTACGGATGGCCGTCTCGGTGTCATAGCCCACGACAGGCGTGTCGCCGTCGGCTTGAACGAGGGGCAGTTTGCCAGTGTGCTCGTGTAGTGACTTGAAACGCAGGGCCATGCCCGGGGCGATGTTGCCGCCGATGAAATTGCCGTCGGCCGTCACCAGGTCATAGGTGATAGCTGTTCCTGCATCGATGACCAACACGTCACAGGCGCTGTCCAGGCGCTGCGCGATGCTCCATGCACCGACAGCGGTGGCGATGCGGTCGCGCCCCAGCGTCTGTGGAGTGCGATAAGACAGACGGATGGGCATCGGTGTCTCGTGGGTGAGCTGCAGCATCCGTCGACAGCGTTGCTCGGCAAGCTGCTCGATGCGTTGGCTTGGTCCGTCGGCTGCGGTACTGCACACGATGGCCGTGTCGGGTTTGTAGCTGCTGATAAAGCGCTCCAGCAGTCGTGCGTCACGCCTGATGAAGCGGTTGGTTGCCACGATCTGGGAGCCGATAAAGTAGGCCACCTTGACCGAGGTGTTGCCGTTATCTATGGTGAGATTGCCTTTCATTAACCCGCAAAATTAGTCATTTCTTGGTAATTACAAAAAAATATCCTCGGAGTTAGGTTATTTTTCAGTCTTCTTGGTCTCTCGGTCAATCATCCAGGTGGCGTACATTTGTACCACAATACCAGCCGTCAGGAAGGCAATCCAGTTGTTGGTCCCCTGGAAAATGAACATCATCGACGCGCTGGCACAGTACAGCAAGGCGCTGAAGATGAGGATGCCGTGCAGGCGCTTGAGGCGTAGTGACTCCCCACGGTACATGCCGATGAGGCGTCCCACCAGTACGATGAAAGCGCCGGCAGTAAAAAGCCCCCTCATCAGTTCCACGTTCGAGAACTGGCCCGTCAGCAGCGGGGCCACCGCCATGATGAGCATGATGAGCAGACCGATAATGACCAGGAAGTCGGAGAGTTTGTTTCGTTTGTCTTTTTCCATATTGTTGTCAGGGTATATCGGTGATGTAAACTTCCTCGTTGGTGCGCTTCATGCCGTATTTCTCACGTACGAGGTGCTCCAGTTGTTCGTTGTCGGTATTGAGTTCACGCACCTTGGCCTCATACACGTCGGCAGAGTCCTCCAGTGACTTGATCTGACTCTTCAAGTCATTGATCTGTGAACGATACTCGGTGCTGCGCACAAAACTGTTGTCGCCGAAGAAGAGCAATAGGACTACAAAGGCGATAAAGATAATCAGTGGAATATTGATCCACCGCGGGATCCACTTGGGGCGTCGAAAATTGAAAAGTGCCATATTTTAGTTATAAGTTTTAAGTTGTAAGTTTTTAGTTTTTAGTGGGGTTACATCCGCCTGTAATTACTATTGATTAATCCTTGTCTTTCAGTAGGTTGGGACGCAGCCGACGGGTGCGTTCGAGCGACATCTGCATCTTCCACTCGGCGATTTTGGCCGCATGTCCGCTTAGCAGGATCTCGGGCACATGCCAGCCGTTGAAGACCTCGGGGCGGGTATAGACAGGTGCCTCGATGAGGCCGTCCTGGAACGAGTCGCTCAGGGCACTCTGCTCGTCGCCGATGGCTCCAGGCAGCAGGCGCACCACGGCATCGGCGATGACCGCTGCGGGGAGTTCGCCCCCGGTGAGCACATAGTCACCGATGGTGATTTCCTTGGTGATCAGGTGCTCGCGGATGCGATAGTCCACACCCTTGTAGTGGCCGCACAGGATCATGATGTTCTCCTTGAGGGACAAGGCGTTGGCCATGGGCTGGTCGAGTTGCTCACCATCGGGCGAGGTAAAGATAATCTCATCATAGTCGCGCTGGCTCTTCAGCTCCTCCATGCATCGCCACACCGGCTCGATCTGCATCACCATACCTGCCTCGCCGCCGAAGGGGTAGTCATCGACCTTGCGGTGCTTGCGCAGGCTCCAGTCCCTGAGGTTGTGGACGTGAATTTCCACGAGTCCCTTGTCCTGGGCGCGTTGCAGGATGGAAGTGTGCAGCGGTGACTCCAGGGCGTCGGGCATGACGGTCAATATATCTATTCTCATCATTTATTACTTGAGTATATAATCAATAATCTTGTTTACATCGGCCACGTTGATCTCGCCGTCGGCATTGCAGTCGGTGATGGCTATGCAGGACGGACGCCCTGACCCCAGGAGGATGTCGATGATCATGTTCACATCGGCGATGTTGACCTCGTTGTCACGGTTCAGGTCACCCGCAATGAGGTCTTTTTCGTCATTCTCCATGCTGATGCCATACTTGTGGGGACGGTCGATGGAGCGTAACTGAATGTTCCCGAAGGAATCCACCACCCGCACGACAATAGGCTCAGTTGCCGTGAGGGCATGAGCCTTGAAGATGTGGGTAGTGGGGGTCGTGGCATAGTAGTAACTATAGTTGCCATAGATGCTGTAACAGGCGACGTCATAGGCCAAGGTGTGGAACGGATCCTCGGCACAAACGCGCTCATGGGACAAGACCTTGTCCCCTTCACAGATGGTCACCTTCCAGCCTGGAGCGTAGGCATAGACGTTGACCATGACCATATTGTCATCGATGGTGCCATAGTCGGTCCTTGAGGGGTACTGGTTAATGATGCCGCGCATGGCAGAATTGGTGCGGTAGAAGTCTCGCACGGTGTTCATGTCATAGATGCGCATCTGGCTCTCACCCTCGTGGATGGGCTTGAAGGTCCATCGCAGGTCGTTACCCTCGATGGTCCACCGCTGGTAGCCGGCAGGACTACCGTCATGGCAGATGTGGTGGCCGGTGAAGACGGCGCTCTGCCACAATGACCCACAAGTGGCTGCAATGTTGTGCTCAGTCACATGGGGATAGGCAGTGGGACGCACGGTGTAGTTGCAATGGTTGTGTCCGCTCACGATGTGGGCTTCCTTGTACTTGTTGAGCAGCGAGCACAGGGTGTGGGTATTGTCCAGTCGCGTGCTGGTGGTGAAGTTGTCGTTCATGCTCCAGGCAGGAATGTGGAGGCACACCACGACGGGCGTGTCGTAGTCCACTAGAGCCAGGTCTTTACGCAGCCACTGCATCTGTTCGGTGGTGATGACACCCCGGTAGTTGCGACTGCCGACAACCCCCTCGCTATAGTCCTCGCCCTCGTAGGGGATATTCAGATACAAGATATCATCGAGCACCACATAGTGTACCCTGCCCAGGTTGAAACTATAGTAGTTGGGGCAGACGATGTTGCGCCAGGGGGCTGCCGCATCAACGTCAGTGTTCTCTCCGGCGGGCACACTGGGATCATGGTCGTGATTGCCGATGACGGGCCACAGCGTCATGGGATAGTTGAAGTGCTTCATGTCGGCCATGAAGTCACTCAAGTTATAATTGTTTTGGGTCCAGAAGACGTCCCAAGTGAGGTCTCCGAGCAGGATGGAGTAGGTGGGGGTGCCGGCAGCACGTTTCACCTCGTCCGAGAGGCTGGCGATGAGCCCTTTCTTGAAGTAGGCACGGTCGCTGCAGCGTCTTGCCAAGTGGGTGTCGGCGGCAAAGATGACCTCATGACGATAGTTGTCCACACGACGCAGTGTGAAATCATGCGTCTCGTTGACGGTGATATCCCGGGAATTGAGCGGCGCCCAGAATTGTGGGTTGAAGCCATCGCGCAACTCGGGTTCATAGCCGCTGGGCAAGATGTAGAAGACATAGCCGTTGAGCTTGCTGCTTGTCATGGCATAGTAGCCATCAGCATCGGTCATGACAATCTCATAGCCGTCGCTCACGGCAACACCGACAACACCCTCACCGTCACAGGTGATGGTGCCGCTCACGTTGTGGGCAGCGCTTGTTGCTGTGCCCAGTAGCACAAGCATCAATGTTGTCAATGCCATTGCCTTCATCGTCGCTAACTTCTAATTCCTAACTCCTAACTTCTAACTCTTCTCGTCCCACGGGTATTTGCGCTTGGGGTTGCGGGGGAACCAGCCCTTGCGCACGCGCTCCTGCTGATCCTTCATCTCCTTGATGCCCCAGAAGCATGAGAATGCCCCGACGCCCATCAGCGCCGAGAGCATCACGTTGTTTACGAGCAGCGAGCCGATACACAGCACGACGCCTGCCAGCAGGAAAACCCACTTGAACGGTTGTCCATAGTGGTATTCACCCTTGATGACGATAGGGTGACAAATGCCGATGATGAGAAAAGAGCACAGGCCTAAAACCAGCCCTTGCAGGTGATATGTCGAAAGAAAATCTGTCATTCCGAATGTAATTTTTGCTGCACCGTAGGGTCAATATAAGTCCCCACCCAAAAAAGTGCTGCAAAGATACATTATTTGCTTGACATCCTCATGCGAAATATCCTTAAATTGTGTTTATAAAATAAGCACCATATGACGATGATTTGACCGTCAATCAAGATGAAGACAGTCAAAATAGGGGACTGAAAGAGAATGCATAAAGGACGAGGCTGCCAAGGAGATAACTGGCGACATTGGCAAGCAGCGTGGATTTCATGATTTGACGGGTTGAGTAACGCTTGCGCAGCATGAGCCAGTTGATGAGTGCCTCGATGAGCACCGACAGTACAAAAGCGATGAGGTAAATCATGCAGAACCCTAGCAGACCGTCGGTGGAACTGAGGTCAATCTCGTGGGTGCTTACCCATGGAAACCACACTACCAGAATCCATCCGCCGTTAAGTATCAAGGTCGTGATGATGCCCGTCAATCCACTGACGAAGTTGCTCAGGAAAGCAGTGCCGGTAATGCACCGGTCCAGGCGTTTCTTGCACAGCCATCTTGACATCAGCCACGCTTCGAGCAGGATAATCAATATCATGAACACCCAGCCCTGTGGCAGGAAAGCAAAAATACCAAAGGAAACATTTAGTAGTTGCATGATCGAGTCTTAGGTATTTGTGATGCCGTTCAAGAAGCAGAAAGACCGATGGGTCTTATTGAAGTGCTTCGAGGAGGAGGCCGAAGAAGACATAGGCGAAGAACAGGACGAGCGTGAAGATGATGGTGCGTCCCAGGCAGCCCAGGGCACTCATGCCTTCATTCTTTTTCTTCTTGGATTTCTTTTTGCCCGTGTTTTTCTTTTTGGTGGGGGGTCGTTGAGGAGTAGTATTACCGCTATCTCCTGATAGGCCAGTGTAGCGGTAGGAAGTGGAAGCTTGCTTCATGCGTGGTTTGTGGGGTGGGGGCGTTGGTGGAGTCTTGTCTTGGATGGGCTCTTGTCTCGGTTCGTCGGTGGTCAGTGATGTGTCAAAACCGATTTTGTTGCGCTGCTGTTTGGGCACGGGTTGCCGCGCCTGCAACAGGCATTGCGGGCAGACGATTACACCATCATTGGCAATCAACTGCTCGTTGCTGATTTCCAGCTTCTTACCGCATTTTGGACAAGTCCAGCGCATTTTTTAGGCTTTAGGTATTAGGTGTTAGGCTTTAGGTGTTAGGATTTTAGGAGGCATCCACATCCTAAAACCTAAAGCCTAACAACTTAGATTAGTTCTCGTAATGGATGATGGCTTTTACAACGACGTGCCACTTACCGTCGATGAATTCGGCCTCACCAGGACGGTCGGTGACAATGCGTGTGCCGTTGGGAATCTGGATGGCATTGCCCGAGCAAGCACGGATCAGATTCTCGGCAGGCATCATCAGTGCAAAGGTGTGAACCTCGGGTTTGTCGATGACCTCAAACTTACCATGCTGGCCGTCGAAGGTGGTGAGCACATAGATGCTGTTGCCTGGCTCGAAGGTGTCGCTCACGCGGGTAAAGTCATCGTTCTCATCGGGCTTGCTGGTGAAGAGGTTGAGTACCTCGCCTTCTTCCATTTCCTCTTGGGCTTCCTCCTGAACAGGAGCTTCGTCGGCGGGAACCATGTCCTCGGCAAACTGTTCGAGGATGGGTTCGGAATCGGAGTTGCGCAGTGCCTTGCCAGTCAAGCGGATAGACAGGGTCTTCATCTGGTTAGCAGCATCGGTCGAGAACTCCTGCAGGTTAGCGTTGGTGCGATCCAGCTCGCGTGCGAAGTTGCGCTGCATATCCTTGATCTTGCCGCGGTTGCTCAGTGCGGTGAGCAGAGCGCACAGGCCCAGCAACGAGCCGATGATACCGAGCCACAGGGGCAGGTTGGCATTGCAGGAGAAGCCGGTGCCAGTGCTCTTCTTGACTTGGGTCGTGTTGCCGTCTGTCGTCGTGTTGCCATCCGGGTTCTCTTCTGTTGCTTCGGCGTTTTCGTCACCCTGGTCGGGAGAATCGGGCACAGCGTTGGCCAATTCAGGATGCTCGGTGATAAAAGCCTGGAATTCGGGCTCAACGAGTTTCCAGATTTGGGGCGACACCAGTTCCTTGAGGTCGTTGATGCTGCCGCCACGGTTTTCTTCCTTCTTGAACTCGTTGTAAATTTTCTCCCACTTGCGTCCTTGACCACCATAGACATCGTTGAGGTTGTCCAGCGAGTAGCCCTGGGGGTACTGTGACTTGATTTCCTCAATCTTCTTGCCGAAGCGTCGGTCACAAGCCGTGAAGTGGGCACAGGTGGCGATGCCCTGCTTCCACAGTGCGGGTGCCAGCGGTTGGTCGGCATTCAGTTGTTGCGGTTGTTGCGCCATTGCCGAGATGGCGAGGCAGACGATGGCTGCCATGATGAAAGTAATGCGTTTCATAACTTTTGAAAAGTTTTCAGTTTTCAGTTTTCGGTTGTCAGATTTTGCGGCTGCCGCTGAAAAACTGACAACTGATGACTTACAACTAATTATTATTATTGATTAAACTTGCTGATGACGTCATTGCGCATATTCTTGAGCAGGTTGTGACGAATTACACCGATGATGGGATAGAAGAACGGCACATCCTCGACCACGTCGGTGGGGTTGTATCGTCCTTTGAGGAAGGTGTTGATGCCGGCCGTGAGGTAGTTGGCGAGGTTGTCGCTCAACACGCTCTCGAACAGTCGTAACACATTGTTCTCGATGCCGAACTCGTCCTTGACGGTGGCGTCACACAGGTCAACGAAGAACTGGTTGAACTCCTTGACCTTCTCGACCAGCTGCTCGCGCACCTCGATGGACTCGACTTGCTCCATCGTGAGCTCATCGTCGCCCAGCATGGAGCAACAGTAGCGCATGCGTTTCACACTCGTGGCATTGTAGCGTGCCACGTCGGCCTGACCTTCCATGCGCTTGTTTTCAAGCTTGATACCTCCACGGCAGGTGATCTGCTTGGGGCACTTGTCCTCAATCTTGATCTCGAACAGTTCGTTATATTGCTTGTTATAGACACGCTCGATAATCGTCTGGGTGAGCATGTTGATGCGGCTCAACGACCCCAGGATGTTCAGTATCTTACTGCCGGTACCCGAGAAATAGATCTGCTTGGGCATCTCGTATCCGCGGCGCTTCATCGCTTGGGCGATGTAGTAGATGATGGCGCTGTAGAAGTACATGAAGATGAGTCGGCGCTGGCCATCGTTGCGCAACAGGGCATTGTAGCTGTAGAGGTTGCGGTCGATCTCGCGCAGTGTTCTCAGCTCCTCTACATTCTCGATCGAGAAAAGGAAGGCGTTGATGTCCTCGCTGCGCTTCTGTGCCATGATGTCGGCCATGATGCTGCCCAGATAGGCAATATTATTGCCCTTGTCATTCTCGATGAGCTGCTTGAAGTAGCGGGTGTAGTGTTGCAGCAGCGGGTTGTTGTCGGCGTCTTTGTCGGTGAAACCGTCGCCGAAGATGGCGTTGCCTGCAAAGCGGAACGATGAGATGGCTACAGGCTCGCTGCTCATGCGGTCGGCTGTGGGCTGGTAGATGACCGTGTCACAGGTGCCGCCGCCGATGTCGATAGACACATAGCTGCTGCCAGCCACCTCGGCACCGCTATAGTAGTAGGCAGGTGCGAGGCTCTCGGGATAGGAACGCAGGTGGTCGCTGTCGGCACCGATGTAGGTGTTGAACAGTTCGGTCCAGGTCCTCTCCAGCGTGTCGCGGTCGGCGCCGCCCATGCTCACGGGGTAGAAGTAAACCACCTCGGTGCGTCGCAGGTCGGCATTCTCGAGCAGGGCTTTGGCCTTGATGAGTAGCGTCAACTCGCGCAGGAAGGCTTTTGCCAGTTCGGTATCGCCTTTCCACTTGAGGTTGGTTGTCACTTCATAGCCATGGAAGTAACGGCGCTCGTACAAGAAAGGAATGTTCACATCGCTGAACAGATTGCTGCCCATGCCGCTATTCTCGTTGCGTGCCAGGGTGGAACGCAGCGGGAAACCATAGACGTTGTCAATCTCGCGCGGCACGAACTCGACACGCTGTACCTGCTCGGCATATTCCAGCGAGTGGGGCTTGTGCAGCGAGGCAACGAGCACCTGCTGGGAGCCGTACTCAAAGGTGAACGGCTGTGAGGGCTGGCCACGTTCAGCCCACTCAAGGTGGGTATTGGTCGTACCGAAGTCTACGGCAAAGATCAGTTCCTTGGCGCTGGGAGCGTAGGGTTTCCATTGCGGAATGATCACACCGCTGGCACGTCCCAGGTGATTCTGTACACTCACCTCCATGTAGTCGAACGAGCCGTCAACGTCATAGTAGGCCGTGCTGTAGCCCGAGTGGGAGCGAATAGCATCCCGCACGTTCAGTCCGTCGGTCTTGATGCCGTTCTTGTAGAACCGCAGGGTAGCACCACCGTTCTCGATCATGGTGAACAGCTCCACGGTGTAGTCGTCGTTGGCATCGGTCTTGACAAACGGGAATATCGAGGTGGACAGGGTGACGCCCATGACACGGCCTGTGCCGCGTCGCTCGTCAAAGGTCCACGTGTGGTCGTTGATGGGGAAATACTTGCGCGACAATTCGATATAGCGGTTCTCGCCTTTCTTGACGCGGATGCGCAGGGTGACCATCACGCTGCCATCGGCAAATTCCTCGATGTCAAGCACGTGCCGTCCGGCGATGGTGCCCTTCAGGTAATCGGTGTCAAAGTAGGTGAACAACAGCGGTTTCAAGGGCAGCAGGTAGCCACAGGTGGGCTGCGGCGTGCGCGGCTTGAGGTTGCCGTCGAAGAAATGATCGGTGTCAATCACACAGCCGCTTCCCAGCCGCACGATGGTGTCGGTAAGGAAGTCGTCGGTGGTGACAAACGGATACTGTATCGACGTGTCAGGCAGTTTGCGGTCACTGAGCGGAATGCCTCCAGCAAGCACCTGGGTGGAACTGTCCCACTCCTTGTCGATGTAACGGAAGTGCTCTACGCTGCCGTTGAACCCGTTGACCAGCACCAGTGGCAACTCATTCTTGTCCTGGGGCATGGTGGGCGTAATGACAAAGTCGCTCTCGCTGGCGGCGGTGCGGATATCCAGCACGCGCTTGTGGTAGAAGCGGGCACCGAGCACACTCACGTCAATGCCGCCACCGAAGGGGTCATAGCTGTGTTCCAACTGTTCAAGCACAGTGCCGGCACGACTCTCGTCGAGGGCATCCAGATTGGGGATGACCGTTGTGAGCCGCTTATACAGTTCGGGGCGTTGCTGGCGCAACGGCTCCAGATTCTTCTGCATGTAGGCATAGACCTCACCGCAATGCAGGCGCAGGGTGGGATAGGCGTTCATCAGCAGGTAGAAGTAGAAGACGAAGTCCTCGTCGCGCTGCCACAGGTGACGTGTCTCGCCGAACAGGCTGACGCCCTGCTCCACCTTGATCGCCTCGATGGTGCCCAGAGCCGGTGCTGCCATCACCACCGATGCCGGCGACGTGCCGCCCAGCACCTTGCGGTCCCACATGATGATGTACCAGTCCTTGAGCAGGTCGAAGTTATACACCTTGTCGCTGCGCAGGAACAGGTCCAGCGTCTCGCCGTAGAGGCGATGCTGCGGGTTGGCCTTCAACTGTTCAAGACCTTCCTCGCGGTTCCAGCGGATGATGCGCAGGTAGTCCTTGTGGTTCTCGTAGTCAAAGAACAGTTGTGCGATGTCGAGTGCGTTGGATACCAGGCGCTCGTTCATGCGAGCACCCCGCAGGCGCTCGTTGGCGAGTTGCTTGAAAGCGTTCTTCACCAGGTCCAGCTGTGCCAGGGGGCTGGGAATGGCGGTGCGCGGGTTCTCGCTCAGTCCGCCGTCGGGGTCCTTGATACGCGCGATGTCATCGTCGCTGTAGGGGGCATGCCCGATCCAGTCTTCCTCGCCGTTCTTGGTCGTGTTGTTGCTATAGGATAGTATCTCGCTCATATTTTAGTTTCTAGTCCCTAGTTGTTGTGCTAAAAGTGCTAGTTGATATTCTCGTAGCGTTCGGTGAAGATGTTGTGGGCTGCCTTGTTGAAGAGGTCCATCAGCTTGAATTCTACCGATCGGTCGCTATAGGAAGAATTGTTCTTGCTCAGTTTGTTCATCTCGGCCTTGAACACGTCGTTATCCACCTTGTAGTGGCCAAACATGCGTTTCTTCACATTCACGCCCTCGATGGCATGTGCCATGTCGATTTCTCCGGGCTTGAAAAATGCCACGCTGCGCATGTTGTCGTTCATCTCGGTCAGCCATTGGGCATAACCCAGCATGAATTGGTCCACGAGCGTGCGGTAGAACTGAGAAGCCAAGAAGTCGCTCTTGATTTTGGGCTCATCCTCGGTGAAACCTTGTCCTATCATGTTCTTGAAGCCGGTGGTCAGGAAGAGGAAGAGCAGGTGGAACTTGCTCATCGGTTCATAGATGAGGCGGCGCGTATGGTGACCCAACGAGAGGAAATTCAGGCTCAGGTCATCCTTGGCGAGGGCATACTCATAGGCCATCGTGGGCATCGGGTAGCCGTCGGGGTCGGTCAATTTGCTCTCGGGGGCTCCGGCAAAGTCCAGAGGCGCCAGGGCGCCGATCAACTCGATGAGGTGGGCATTGTTGCGCTGTCCATGCTCGCCCGGGTCATAAAGATAAGGCTTGCTTCTCACCTGGTCGCCCAAGTAATAGATGCTGTTCACGTTGCTGTCGTTGGCGCCGGTGAGCGTATTCTTGTAGTAGTAGAGTGCGCTCTGGGTCTTGACGATGAAGTCGCTGGTGGCGATGCGCTGGTCCTGCTTGTTGCCCTCCAGTGTGAAGTAGGGGAGCACCGTCAGGCCACCGATGGGGGCGCGGCTCAACGCGTCGCGGTTCTCGATGCCCTCGAGGTTGGCTGCCTGGCGGATGTTCTTGACCATGATGGGGAAACCGGCAGCCCCCGTTCCGCCAAAGATGGAACTGATGAAGAAGATGCGGTCGCCCTGACGGAAGATGTTGCTGAAGGCCTTGAACTCGTTGCTGTCCTTGATCTCGTTGAGTGCCACGCTGCCGATGTTGGGGCTGCCTACAAAGCCGATGTTCATCTTGTTTTCCAACTGATAGTTGGCAAACAACAGCGATGTCAACGCCTGGTTGGCCTCGTTCATCGTGTCATAGCCGATGAACTCGCGGAACTTGGCATTCTCGACGGCTCCAAGGTTGAAGATGAAGGTGTCGTTCAGCGTCACGCTCGTGTTGCTCATGATCTCGCGCAGGGTGACGATGCGGTTGGCAAAGAAGCCCTCGGCATTGGGTTCATTGCCGTACAGCTTGCGCCTGATCTCGCGATAGTCATTGAGCAAAGCCTCGGTGCGTTTCAGGTCTTCGTTGGCCTTGTGCGGGTCGATGATGACCGGAACAATCTCGAGGTCTTTCACCGGCTTGCCGTTTTCGTCAAGTGGACGTACGCCCGCAGCCGAGAGCATCAGTAGTGACTTCAATACCCTCGATCCGGTACCTCCGATAGCGAAAAGGAATAGTCTCATATTAGTTTCTAGTTTCTAGTCCTTAAGTTTTTAGTTGTCAGTTGTCTGAACTATTTAACACATTACTGTGGGAGCGGGGTGTGGCGGCAGTTGCTGCTCCACCAGCGCATCGAGTAGGATGCCACGACATAGAGCAATGCTGCAAACAGTACCGTCTGCATCTCGAACTGGATAGATTCGCCGATGTACATCAATCCGTTGCTGGCAAATACAGTGTCATTGTAGATGTAGCACACCACGGGAGCCAGTACAGCTACGATGCCCAATACGGCGAGCCAGTGATACCAGCGGTCAAATTTCACCGAGTTGATGGCATAATAGTAAATGGCGGCACCGCCCCAAGCCACGAGGATGGTGATGGCGGCAATCACGGGATACATGTTCAGGTTGTACATCTTGTCGTTGTACCCCTGGTTGAAGAACATCACCTCATAGATGTTGAACCCGTCGGTACAGCTGAGGATGAAAAACAGCACGGTTATTGCAATCCCGATAATCAGATAAGTCAGATGTTTCATATTTCTTTGTTGTCAGTTGTCAGTTTTTAGTTGATGAGATCTGAAAGGTTGGTTCATCGTTGCAGCTGGATGGTCACGTCGAAGTAGCTGCTGCCGCCCTTCATGGCGTCGAACATGCCGCCCAGCAGTTGCTCCAAGCCGAGCGTTGTCGTGGCAAACGAGCCACCAGTGCTGGTGTCGTTGTCACATGAGGACTGGTGTACCCAGTCGGGCAACTCGTTGCGCAGCGAGATGTGTACCTCATCGCGTGGGCTCTTGAAATCTCCTACGAGTGTCAGTATATGGGTCATACCATCCAGGTACTCCTTGTTGTTGGCTGTCACCATGCTCTGGTCGATGGGCTGTATCGTGAGTTGGTAGCCATCGATGCTCTTGACCTCATAGTTGTCGGCGTTGGTCAGCAGGGCGTCATCCTTCATCAGTCCGCCCAGATTGGCAGCCAACGAGAAGCACAATTTGCCCGTCTCGCGGTCGCCCTGGCACTTGGCCAGCACGATGCCGTCGCCGTGCTTGACACGGAATCGGCCGGCATTGTCTTTCCACTCGGGCAGCACACGGCAATCCACGTCGCTTGTACTCTGGTTGAAGCGGTAGCTGTTGCGCACCGTCGGCGCATCGAGCACGCCGCTGTAGCGCTTGTCCTGTGCCAACTGGTCCATCACGTCGGCGTCGGCAATGATGACCACATAGAACGGACGTTTGCCGCTATAGCTGAACGATGAGCCATTATAGGGGTAATAGTTGCCGCTATAGTCGCCCATGAACTGCTGTACCACAACGCTCTTGCCCTTGTACTTGGCAAACACGCGGGTGGCGAGGCTATTCTCCTCGTTGAAGATTTTTTCCAGGCTGACGCCGTGGGTGTCCTTGGGTGAATAGATCAAGTCGCTCACCAGCACGCTCACGTTGCCGGGACGCTGTGCCTCCAGAATCTTGTTGAAGATCAGCTGGAAATCGGTATAGGCGGCATCGCCGATGCCTGCAGTGCTCTGGTAGATGTCGCGGTCTTTGAGGAACTCGTCGACGGTGTGCTGGTAGGGATAGATGCCGTCATTCACGATGTTGATCTCCACCTTGCTGCCGGCAGGGAAGTGGTTGATCAGGTCATTGACCACCTTCTTCAACTGGCCGCCACCGCCGCGCTGGTCATAGGGCACCATCGAGCCGCTGCGCTCAAAATAGATCGTCAGCGACAGGTCGTCCACACCACCATAGGGGCGCGTGTCCCAATACATCGGCGGGCGCAGGTGGCTGCCGATTTCCTTGATGTACTCTGCCATTTTCTTGTGATCGACTTTCCCCTCGGGCGTCAGCAGGTCGCCAAATTTGCCCGGGTTGTCAATCACTATCGAGCACAACGAGTCATAGGCGGCCTTAGTCGTGTCACCATTGACCAAAACAGAACGCACGGCCTTGTCCAGCTTGCCGTGTCCTCCGCATGATAGCAGGCTCATCGCGAGGATGCAGCATAGCAGCCATGCAGATAATTGTCTCATATTCTTCATTCTAATGTTCTTTGTCCTATTAAATTGGGGCATATTACTCCATTAAATAGCAAAAGTAGTGCCTTTTGCCCCAATTCAAGGGAATTGGGGTGTTAAAAAATGTTATGATGATTCTTGTCATGGTTGTTGTCCCGAATGTCAGTTTTTGTCTATCAGAAGTCAGTTTTTGTCTATTAAATTTGTTAGGGTCAGTAGAGTTGTATATCTTTGCGAGAGAATAAGTAACATATAGACTTCAAGTATAAAATGACAGATCCCCTCGTTGAATCTAAATCTAAATATCGGTACCTGGTGTTGCACCTGTTGTGCTGGGCTGTGATTATCGTAGTGCCGATGTTTTTCCATGGCTCTGGTGATGAATGGTCTGTAGTCATGAACCGTTATATCCGTTGGCTGGGCAATCCGTTGGCCTATATGCTGGTGTTCTATATCAACTACTTGTGGCTCGTGCCTCGTTTCTTGCTCAAGAGAAACGATTGGAAGATGTTCCTGCTCATCAACGTGTTTGTTATCGTGATAGGGTTGTGTGCCATTGACTTGGGCCACTGGTTTGCCGTTCGTCTGTTGCCGGAATTGCCTAACAATGGTCCCAAGAAACCTTATGTGAGGTTGCCGCGCTACTTCTGGGCCATCTTAACGCTCATCCTGATTATCGCGTTGGCTGTGGCTGTGCGCATGATTCAGCGCTGGCAGCACATCGAGGAGGCACGCCGTGAAGCCGAAGCTGCCCGTGCCGAGGCCGAGTTGAGCAACTTGCGCAACCAGTTGAATCCTCACTTCCTGTTGAACACGCTGAACAACATTTATGCGCTCATCGCCTTTGACCAGGAGAAGGCGCAGATGGCAGTGGGTGAGTTGAGCAAACTGCTGCGCCATGTGCTCTACCTCAACCAGCAAGATTTTGTGCCGTTGTGCAAGGAGGTTGACTTCATGCGCAATTACATTGAGCTGATGAAAATTCGCGTGACCGATAACGTGAAGATTGAAGCCAACATCAATGTTCAGCCCAATGACTCCACTCCCGTGGCACCGCTGATTTTCATCTCGCTCATCGAGAATGCCTTCAAACATGGCATTTCGCCGCAGGGCAAGGGCGAGATCAAGATAGACTTGAATCAGGCCGATGGAGACATCACCTGTGAGATACAAAATACCTGTTACCCCAAGCGCGAGAACGACAAGAGCGGCTCGGGCATCGGGCTGGAGCAGGTGAGCCGTCGTCTGGAACTCATGTACCCCGACCGCTACACATGGGAAAAGGGAATGACCGAGGACGGCAGCCATTATTATTCTAAAATCACGATTAAGAGGGGTTAGCTTTAAGCCTTTAGCCTTTAGCCTTTAGCCTTTAGCTGACTACTGGCGACTGGCAGCTGACAACTGCAAACTAACAACTGTAAACTGAACAACTGACATGATTATCAAGTGTGCTATAGTCGACGACGAGCCGCTGGCGGTGGAACTGCTGGCAAGCTATGTGTATAAGATACCGTTCCTGGAGTTGTGTGGAAAGTATAACAACGCTACCGATGCACTGCATGGCATCGGCGAGAATCCAGTTGACTTGCTTTTCCTCGACATCCAGATGCCCGAGCTCAATGGAATGGAATTGAGCCGCATGGTCCCCGAGAACACGCGCATCGTGTTCACGACCGCTTTCAACCAGTATGCCGTCGATGGCTTCCGCGTCAATGCGCTGGACTACCTGTTGAAGCCCATCAGCTATGCCGACTTCCTGGAGGCATGCAACAAGGCGATGCAGTGGTTCCAACTCGTGCAGCAGAGCGAGCAGCCGACCGCTGCACCCGTCGATGAGGAGCCTAGCAGCATCTTTGTCAAGAGTGAGTACAAGCTGTTGCAGATTCAACTTGACGACATCCGTTACATCGAGGGTCTGAAAGACTATGTGAAGATATATACCGAGCAGTCACCGCATCCCATCCTGTCGCTGATGAACATGAAGGCTATCGAGCAGATGCTGCCCACCTCGCGCTTCATCAGGGTGCACCGCTCCTTCATCGTGCAGAAGAGCAAGATCCGTGAGATTGAGCGCAACCGCATCGTCTTTGGCGACGTGTACATCCCCATCGGTGACAGTTACAAGCAGACATTCCAGGACTTCATCAACTCCAAGTGAACTGGATGAGGCTTGAAAAATGGCCAAAATTATTTGCGTAATCAAAAAAATATTACGTACTTTGCATTATTAAAATTTAATAATGCGATTTAGATAATTGATTATGGCCAAGAAAAAGCCGATAAAACTAGATAATCCATTTGTTAATCAAGGGTATGTGAGCCCTGAGTATTTTTGTGACCGTAAAGAAGAGACTGATTTGGTGCTCAATCATTTCAAAAATGGTCGCAATATTACCCTTGTTTCTCCACGCAGAATTGGAAAAACAGGTCTTGTTAAGAATGTTTTTTATCACATTGAACAAGAGAACAAGAATGCTATTTGCCTTTATATTGACATTTTTGCCACTAAAAACCTGCGTGATTTTACCGAAATGTTCGGTTCGGTAGTCTTGAATGGCTTTGCACAGAAAGAGAAAACCTTTTTCCAGAAGGCGACGGCTCTGTTGGGCAGCCTGCGTCCGGTGTTCAGCAACGACCCCTATACCGGCATGCCCAAGATGTCAATCACCGTCGATCCGTCAAGGTCGCAGTTGACCATCCAGCAGATCTTTGAACTGTTCACCAAGAGCCGTCGCGATATCTATATCGCCATCGACGAGTTCCAGCAGATTGCCAATTATCCCGAGACAGGTACCGAGGCACTGCTGCGTTCCCACATCCAGTTTGCGAGCAACGTCCATTTCATCTTTGCCGGGAGCAAGTTCCGCCTGATGGCCGAGATGTTCGGCTCGCCGCAACGACCTTTCTTCCAGAGCACCGAGATGATGGACCTCAAACCGCTGGATCGTGAGGTGTACTATCAGTTTGCCAATCATTTCTTTGAGAAGAAGCGCGGCAGCCTTGACAAGGACACCTTCATGCAACTGTATGATCGCTTTGAGGGCCACACGTGGTATATCCAGAGTGTACTGAACAGACTCTATGACACCCGCTTGCACGTCAAGAGCATGGACGAGGTGAACCGCGAGATTGTCCACCTGGTGGATTCCCGCTCTCCGCAATACGAGAGCCTGTCACAATTCCTATCATCCAATCAGTTTAACCTGCTCAAGGCCATCGCCAATGAGGGTATCGTTGCCGAGCCCACAGGCGTCAAGTTCATCCGCAATCACAATATGGCGTCGGCAAGCATTGTGCAGTCGGCATTGCGTGGGTTGCTCGAGAAGGATATCGTCTATCGCACGCCGCGCGGGTACATCATTTATGACCGCTTCATGAGCATCTGGCTCCAGCGTATGTTCGGATGACACATGAGTGTGGCATGGTATTTGCATAAAACGTTTTGTCTTTTAACAACTTAATTAATCTATAAGAGACTGAATATGGAATTTCATCTGATTAGAAACGGGAAACAGGAAGGCCCGTTTACCGTTGAAGAACTGTCGCAGCAGGGGATTTCCCCCGAGAGCGAAGTGTGGGCACCCGGGATGGCCGACTGGATGCAGGCGGGTGACGTGCCCGAGCTGACGGCTGTGTTGCAGCGGGCAGAATTTGAGGCCTCGCAGCAGGCAGCCCGCATGGCCGAGAACCAGGTGACGACCGGCATGCCCTATGAGCCAGCTACTCCTCCGAGCCAGGTGCCTCCTCAGGTGCCGCGATATGGGGGACCGACGGAGCCACCCAAGAAAAAGAGTGGCTGTACGCCCTGGCTGCTTGCCGCATTGATACTTGTCATCCTGTTCGCTACGATGCTGTTTACCTGCCCTGACCGTCAGGCTCACGAAGCCGCTATTCAGGAGGTTACCAAGGAATGGGTCGGTGACAAGGTGGATGAGAACATGGGTGCCATTACCAATGTGGGAGGCGTGTTTGGCGACCTCATCAACAAGGCCCTCAAGGAGTTGACGGGCTTCGGCACCGACAAGGTCATTTCCAAGTATCTTGATGTCAAGAACTATATCGTTTGTTCGGTGGGTCGCATGAGCATCGGCAACAACGAGGAAAAGATGGTGTCGCTGGGCGTGTTTGGTCACGTGTTCACCTTCGGCAAGGAAGATATCGAGAAGGCCTGGACCCGTGCCATGGATGACTATGAGGCGAACCACAAGATTACGCCGGCCCCCGCACCTGCTCCCCAGGATGAGGAGAGTGATGAGCCTCAGGACGAGGAGGCTATGCCTGATCCCAGGATGTTGCCCGACAGTGTCATGGGCATCGAGATTCCCGAAGGCATGGACAGCATGGTCAACCAGATGGCTACCGAGGCCCTCCGCATGGCCAAGGAATGGGCCAAGCAGCAGATTGACAACCTGGGCAACTGACCCTGTCGTCAACCCACTAAACAAGCATCACGGGCATGGACACCTCCACACCCGTGATGCTTGTTTTTATGTGCCTATTTCAATGGAACGGTTACCCGGTGCAAGCCTTCATGAGGACCATGATGAACATGAAGATCAGCACGTAGGTGAAGCAGCCCATGCGTCGGGGTTGCGGGCTGCCCGTGTTTGGTGTTCTGCCCCGTCTCATATCTCCCGAAGGCGTGTTGGTATAGAGGCTGCGGTGGGGGATGAGAATCTGTCGTGGTCCGCCGTTGTTATAGGGCCCGATGATACCGCCAGCCTCCAGTTGGTGGATGAGTTCGGCGGCCCGCTCGTCACTGATGTGGAAACGGTCGCGCAGCATCATCGGCGTGATAGCGGTGCAGCTCTGCAAGAATTTAACGGCTTCTTGATAGAGCGGGTCACTGTTGGGAATGGGCGGGGGCAGGACGGTAACATCCTCAGGCGCGATGTCCACGGTCGAGGTCGACGTGTCAAAGCTGGCGCCACAGTTGGGGCAGAAGTGGGCACCCGTACTCGCCTCATGCCCGCACTTGGGGCAGTTGATCGTCTGTGATGGCTTTATGGTCGTGTCCAGTTCCAACGAGTCGTGGGGAATATAAGCATAGTCGCCCACGATTTGCAGTTGGCACAGGCACTGGGGGCAGACGACTTTATAGTCGCTGTTGATGAGCACCTCGGTGCTCAGGTCCATCTTCTTGCCGCATTTGGGACAGGTATAGTTCATAATCTTATGGCTGATTATTGTGCAGTTGCAAAGTTAATATAAATCAAACTACTGTCCAAATACTGCAAAAATCGTGCCGCGATAAAAAATTGGCAGCCAGGAGGATCCCTCCTGGACTGCCGTTATTCTTACTGTTTTCTCTCGATGGGCGTCGTCAATACTCATCGGGGTCAAAGAAGAAGTCGTCATCGTTGGTCGGATAGTCGGGCCAGATGTCCTCGATGGACTCATAGGTGTCGCCTTCATCTTCAATCTCTTGTAGGTTTTCGATCACTTCGAGAGGTGCGCCACTGCGCACGGCATAGTCGATGAGCTCGGCCTTGGTAGCGGGCCAGGGAGCATCCTCGAGTTTGGTAGCCAATTCAAGTGTCCAATACATAGTCTTTCTAGTTGTGCTTTTTATGAAAAAATATCCTGTTTCTAAAAATTGTGCGCAAAAGTAATACTATTTTTCAAATCTAAGCGTCCTTATCCCAATAAATTTCCTCTACCTGGTTGGTGATATTGTTAAATCTTGCAAAAACGAAGAAGAAATCGCTCAATCGGTTGAGGTATTCAAGTACGAGGGGATTGACTGGGGCCGTGTGTGACAGCGTGACCACGCGGCGCTCGGCGCGACGGGTGATGGTGCGGCAACGGTCGGCTTGAGCCGACAGGCGTGAACCGCCAGGCAAGATGAAACCGCGCATGGGGGGCAGTTCCTCGCTCATGCGGTCCATCATCTGCTCCAGCGTGGTGACATCGTCTTGTGACAGACCATAGAGGGTGGCGTCCTTGGCATCGTTGGCCAGGTAGGCACCGATGTTGAACAGTTTGTTCTGGGCCTTGCGCAGCAGGGCGATGATGTCCTTGTCGTCGAGTTTGGTGCTGTGCAGCAGCACGCCGATATTGGAATTCAACTCATCGACGGTGCCATAGGCCTCGACGCGCACGTCGTCCTTGCTCACGCGGTTGCCGCTCACGAGCGACGTCTGTCCGGCATCGCCGGTGCGGGTATAAACTTTTCCTTTCATTGTGTTATATTCTTGTGATTTTGTGATGTTGTCATATTCTTAACGGACAAATCCCGTATATGTTATATTTCACAGCAAGAAACGTGCCATTACACCTATAACTGACGTAATGGCACGATACTTTAACCGAAAGAGGCCTTAGAACCTGAAAAAGTCGCAGTAGATGAGGACTACTGCCCATACATACGGACGGACATCGCAATAGCCGAGCGTCTTTGAATCTTTTGTCATATCAATGCGCCCTCCACCCTTCACATCGGCGACAGGGTTGTTTGATCCAGGAGCATAAATGGTACCTCCGGTAGATACTGATGCCAACTTATTGCCATTGCGGTCATAGATGTCTCCCATATTGATCCGGCCAATGGTGAAGCCCGAAGCGTCCTTGATGTCGCCATTGCCGCCTTCGGGCAGTTGGCCGATCTTTTTGTGGGCCCAATTATAGACCGCACCAGTGCCGTCAACGTAGCCCCTGTTGCCGTTTTTCTCGATGGTCCATTCCCGTGACTTTCTTTCTGCTTCTTGCCGGGCTGCGGCTTGCTTGCGCTCCTCATTCTCACGCTTCCGGTCCTCCTTGCATTGGGCCGTGAGATTGGCGATGCGCTCCTTGTTATTCATGATGCCGTAGATGATGAATGCGGCTATCTGCCTATCGATGCCTTTGACATCGGCAATCTTGAACCCCTCCATCGTCACCTTGCCGGAAATGTTGTCAATGTGTCCGATGACCTCGTCATCAATCACCACGTCACCATCAAGACCGATGATGAGGTAGGGGGTGCAGTCGCGGCAGTTGACAGCACCATTGTCCAACAGCTGGGCGACTTGTTTGCCGTCATTCCTGATGACCTCGCCGTTATCCATAATGGAATAGGTTATGTTCTCGCCTGCCAGTTCTCCATCGTTGTAGCGGTCGTCAAGGGAAATCAAATGCTTCTTGCTATTGTAATACCCCCGATGTTCATTCAAATAATAGAAGTCAAATTCCCCCTTGGCCTTTTTGACCTTTTTGTCAACCTTTTCTTTGGTTTCCTTGGCCTTCTTGATGAGGCCGCCGAACTGTGCCTGTGCCGGCAGGCAGCACAGCAAGGTGAGAATCAGTACAATATATCCGGTCTTTTTCATCATCTTTCGGCTTTTTATGGTTAGTGTCGTTGTTGCAAAATTAGTGAAATTTGGGAATATAGTGCCTTTAAGCTTAAAGCAATAGGGTCGCGGCAAGGGCGATGACAGCAATGGCTGTGAGTCCCATAATCAGGGTCATGAGTGTCATGGTGCGATAGCCGTCACGGGCCTTGATGCCGCCGAAGCCGGTCACTACCCAGAAGTAGCTGTCGTTGGCGTGGGAGACGGTCATTGAGCCGGCGCCGATGGCCATTACCACAAGGGCGGCAGCCAGAGGGCTGGTGAAACCCAGTGCGCTCATCATCGAGCCCGAGTCGCTGAACATGCCCATCATGCTCGCCGTGGTGGTGATGGCAACGGTCGATGAGCCTTGGGCCGACTTGAGGATAGCGGCGATGAGGAAGGGGAAGACCACACCCAACGCCTTGAGCGAGTCGCCCGATTCCTTGATGATATCGACAAAACCGCTCGCCGTGACCACGGCACCCAGCACGCCGCCTGCAGCGGTGATGAAGATGATGGGACCTGCGGTTTTGAGCGACACTTGGGTGATGTCATGGAACTGGCCCAGCATCTGTTGCCGCATCAGTAGCGGCAGGCAGGACAATAGCGCAATCATTAGGGCGATGACGGGTTTGCCCAGGAAGGTGAGCACTGCGGTGATGTCCTCGGGCATGGTCACCAGCGTCGCCACGCTACCCAGCGCCATCAGCACGATGGGTAACACGATGGGCAGGAACGCCAGCGTCGCACTGATGCTTGGTTGCTGACCCTCGGTGATTTTAGGATTTTCGGAGTCCTCGGTAACAAGTTTGCGGAAGCGGCCGGCAAAGAAGTAGGCCGGGATGAGTGACAAGAGTGAAACCACGGCGCCCAGTCCGATGACCAGCAGCAGGTTGTTCTCGAGGCCTGTCATGCCTGCGGCTGCAACGGGACCCGGGGTGGGTGGGATGAATACGTGCGAGGCAAACAGACCCGCTGCCAGGGCCAGCATCAGCGGCACGGGTGACGTGCCCGACCGCCGTGCCAGCGACTTGCCGATGGGGCTGACAAGCACGAAACCGCTGTCGCAGAAGACGGGTATTGACACAATCCAGCCAATGAGTATCATCGCCAGTCGGGGATGGCGCTTGCCCACTACGCGCTCCACAGCGCGGGCCAGGGCCACGGCGCCACCTGTGCGTTCCAGCACGCTGCCTATCAATGTGCCGAAGATGATGACCAGGGCAATGCCGCTGAACACGCCTCCGAAACCCTTGCCGATGACATCAGGAATGTCGGTAAACGGAATGCCCAGCAACGCAGCCAGCAGAATCGCTGTGCCCAGTATCGCCAGGAAGGGATGCACCTTCCATCGCGCAATCGCCACGACCATCAACACGATAGCGGCAGCAAATATCAGTAATGTACTCATTGTTGTCATATCCGCAAAGGTACGACATAATCTCCAGAGTATCAAAATTTAATCAACACGAATATCCACGAATGGTCATGAATAATTTAATGGCCATTCGTGGATATTCGTGTTGATTCTTTTACTGGCGATTCGTGCTCTAGAACTCGATGCCTAGTTTGAAGGAGAGGCAGTGGTAGGGGTTGTTCTGCTCATTGCTGCCCTTGTGGTGCCAGATGGCGGTGTTGTTGATTGTAATGACAGCAATGTCGGTACTCTGCATGCTGTAGCCCAATGATGCGTTGATGGCAAGCTTGTCTGTCAGGCCCATTCGGCATCCCAGCGAGGGGTTGAACATGAGTCCATAGGCTTTGTTTCCCAAGGTGTAGCCTAAGCGGCAATCCAGATAAGGCGAGAATTTGCTCTTCAACAGGTCGAAGCGAACGTCGGCAAACACGGGAAACATGTAAAAATCAGTCTTTTTGGCAAAATCAGGTTTACTATGCTTGTTGTGGCTGATTTTCATACCAGCGCCTGCACCGGCGAACAGCCAGGGCTTGAATTGATAGCCATGGACAGTGCTGAACCCGAAGTGGTCCTCGGAAATGGCGTCGATGGATTTGTAATACTCCAGGTCGACGAAAGCGCGGTAGCCCTTCTGTGGGCCCTTGCCGGGGGTAAAGTCGCTGCCCAGCGACTGTTGCGGCTTCCAGTCCTCCTTGGTAATCTGCTTGATGCGGTCCCAGTAGATGGTCTGCAGCGTGCCGTCATCCTCCTGGATGACCAGCGAGTCGAGCGGAGCATAGGTCACAATCTTGCCCCTGACTTGGTGGCCATTTTTCAACTTCACCACCTCTTGTTTCTCTTTCTTGTTCTGCGCCTGCGCTTGAACGGCCATGCCACCCAACAGGCATAATGCCAGAATTATGATGATTCGTTTCATGACTTCACAGTATTTGATAGTGTATTATTGTGCAAATATAGAACAAATCCGCTAATCAATCATCATCCCAGCATGTTTATCACACGAATGCCCATGAAAGGATCATAAATAAAAATATTCATGGGTCATTCATGGCCATTAATGTAAAAAAATATGCATGGAGCTACATCATGCGGGTGGCGATAAAGTCAAGCCAGGCATGGTGAACGACCGAATTCAAGACGGTGATGAACACGATGGCAAGTATCGTGATGAGGAACTCCCTTGTTTTTTGGCATAGCCATGTCAATAGAATCGTGGAGATGGCGATGACCGATTCAAATGCCGTGTCTATCGGAGTGGGGAGCAGCAGCCTCACCGCCACATCGAGGACCAGCCGCCCAAGAATGATGCTGACGACGAGCCATAGCTGCTTTTTCGTGTCATGGTCACACTTGTCGAGCAGGAACCATGTGATGGCGGCATAAGCAACCACCTGAGTCCACGCACATTCCACAGTAGAATGGAATGCCCGCACGCTGCATGTCGCTGCAAAAACCGCAGCTGATATCAGGAACGCCCAAAGGCACCGTTTCGTTGTCGTGTTCATAATGGTGATGTTTTAGTCGTTTTTCAGGATGATGTCGATGATGGCATTGACGTCAGAAATGCTGACCTCGCCGTCGCCGTTGACGTCGGCTTCGGGTATGCGGGTGTGGCCGTTGTTGCCGCCCAAGATGACGATATCAATTACGTCGTTGGCATCGGCGATAGTGACCTCGCCGTCACCGTTCACGTCACCGGGTTGGATGCCTATGGCTTGGATATGGACGAATCTGTTCCAAACGGGGGCATTCCTATATGCGTCCACTACTTCGGCTGGGACGAATAATGTGGCTGTTCCATAGCACTCATCATCGAAACAGTTCTCGTTTTCCATCACGGGAGGCGTTTTTGCCAGGCAAGTTATCTCTTTCAATGCCGTGCATCCCGAGAAAGCAAATCCCTCAATTGTCTTGACACCACTGCCGATGGTGACACTGGCCAGTGAAATGCACGCTGGATCCTCGAGCTGACCGTAAACATCTTCGGCGGCAAATGCCCGGTACTTGATGACCTCGACAGAATTGGGGATGATAATCTCCTTCAGATTAGGACACCCCGAGAACATGTGCCGCCCTATTGACTTAACGCCCTCGTTGATCATGACATGGGTCAAATTGGGGACCCATCCCAGGGCACAATTGCCCATGTCCTCAACACCGCTGCCAATGATGATAGTTTGCAGATTGGTACAATCGTCTAGGAAGGCATAGTCGCCGATATATCTGACCGAGTTAGGGATGGTTACTCTAAGGAGTCCCTCATAGTTGTCTTCAAGAGAAAAGCGTTCACTACCGTAAAAGAGTCCGTCTCCCAGGCTGGTTGTGCCATCTGGTATGATGAAATCAGTGCTGCTTGGGATTCTGCCCTTGTAATGATAGGCTACTGGGCCAGCATAGACAAGGCCGTCGGGCTGCATGTCATACCAAGCAGTGCCGCCAAAAGCACTTATGCCGACTGATTTGAGAGTGTTGGGGAAATCAAAATTCTGAATACTGGAGCAGCCGGCAAAGGCTTGATAACCGATGGCCGTGACGGCGTCAGACATCTCAACGGACTCTAACCATGTGCAGAAGTAAAATGCGCGGGTTCCGATGGCAGTGATGGTGTTGGGCATGATGACCTGTACCACCCTTGGCTGTTCACTAAAGGCATAGTCAGCAATATATTTTGTGCCCGGCTTGATGTCAATGATGGTGTTCATGGGCATTTCACCCTTGTAGGTATAGGCGAACGGCCCGGCGTAGATAATGCCGTCGGGCTGATTATTAAACCATGCCGTCCAGCGGAATACATTCTGTCCGATGGCTGTCAATGAATGAGGAATATAGATGTCAGCCAGATTGACACAACTGCTGAAGGCTTCATTACCGATCGACTGGAGTGTTTCAGGAAATAACAGTTCAGTTAAGCCAGTGCAACCATCAAAACAGTTTTCACCCACCGTGGTAACTGATTCGGGTATAGATAAATTTGAAAGCCCCTTGCACAAGAAGAATGCATGCGACCCGAGTGTGACAATCGAATTGGGCAGGCTGACGCTACTGAGGTCAGAGCAGCCGCTGAAGGCATAATTGCCGATGGCTGTGACGGCATAGGTCATGCCCGAGTCGTCGGTGACCGCCTCGGGGATGACAATGTCGCCACTGTATTGCGGGGTGCCATAGATGAAGACATTACTATTGGAGTAATTGACCACAGTGGCGGTGGCATCCTTCTTGTTCAAGATATAATAGATGCCGTCAACCTCAAGGTCAAAGGCCATGGCTTCTCCTCCTGCGTCGCCGATGATATGGACAAATTTGTTCCAGACGGGTGCATTGCGATAGCTCTCCACAGCACTGGACGGGACATGCAAGGTGACACTCTCGTAGTGGGGACTGTCAAAGCATTCCTCATAGTACATCGCTGGTGGTGTCGTCAAGGGACATGTGATGGTTGCCAGTGCCGAACACATCGAGAAGGCATGTTTCTCAATAACAATCGTAGGGGTAAGAAGGTTGACGCAGGCCAAGCTTGTACACAGGTAGAAGGCATCATCCTTGATGGTGGTGATTGATTCAGGAATGGTGATGCTCGTCAAACCCTGGCAGTAATTGAACGCATAATAGTCAATTGTCGTGACAGGGTAGGTCACGTCCTGATAAGTCACGGTAGCAGGGATAACCACGTCTCCATGGTAATCACTCAGGTGCATACCACTGCGGTAT
>Ga0310697_10001319_pt1 | contig 29542 bp, 36 predicted proteins | sample 172DNAGHGlowgp2_FD_203883 | JGI IMG/M metagenome (GOLD analysis project Ga0310697, IMG submission 203883) | Sheep rumen microbial communities from Palmerston North, Manawatu-Wanganui, New Zealand - 1728 DNA GHGlow gp2 (v2) (version 2) | ecosystem: Host-associated > Mammals > Digestive system >... | reverse complement strand
TTTCGATTTAACGGCATTTCTCGCAAAAGATAATAAGTTATACCACCCGGAACATAAAGGCCCGGAAAACGGCTTAAAAACGTCCATTCCGGGCAAAAAGGAAGCACGGCCGCATTTCTCAACGCAACCGTGCCAAAAATCATTGCAATTAGTACATGAAGCGATGCAAATATACAAAAAAAACGATAAACCACCCATTATTTGTTGATGTGTTTATGGATTAGTGTATAAACCGCCGTTATGGCCTGTTTGTTTTCGTTGTATTCCTGTTGGGTGCAATCGGCCACAAAGTTTTCGAATTGCTTGTACAGGGCTTGCAACTGTTCCCGGCTCATTGTGTACCGGCGGCATCCGATTTCGTCAATGATGCCGCGTTGTTTTCTTTCTTCCCGTTCTTTTTTCCATTTTTCAACTCGCGGGTAAAAATCTTTCTCAAAAAAAGTATCAAGATAATGTCCCATATTTATTTTAGTTTGGGCCGGTTGCCCGGTCCGGTTAATTATTTGACTATTTCGAAATCCTTTACGTACACGTCCAAATAACGGCGGTCGTTTGTGTAATGGTCCGCAACAATGCGCAATTTCTTTCCTTTAATGCGCTTGGCCTTTCCGCCCTTGACGGGTAAAAAGTATTCCCAACCGTTGTATTCGAAACGTTCGATGGCGGCGCGTTCCCAAATCAAATTCACGCGGTCAACGCCTGTTTCCGAACCAAACCCGTTTTTGTCCCAATCTTTGATATTGGACACGTTCAACAGTTCGACACAACCGTTAAGGTCAATGGCGGCGGCGATTTCATTACGGGCCGCATCTTCCGCCAACAGTTCGTTAACACGTTCCATCGGCATAACCCGGCCATCATATTCGCCGTAATTTCCGGATTTCAACAGGACGGAAACCGCAATATCCCGGGATTCGCCGCACAACATATTTGTATCAACGGCCCAATACAGGTACGACCAATCGGAACATTCGGCAATGGGTTCGCCCACGTATTTGCCGCACGGGAAAACGTCGGACGGCAACGGTTCCCAATTCGTCCGCGTGAACGACGAATGGCCGCGTAACGTCATATCCACGGGCGCGTCCGGGTATTTGGCCCGGGCGGCCTGTTCGTCCATCGAAACGTTCTTGATGTACGTTGCGGTCACGCGTTCGCCCTTGCGGCCGTATGCGTTCGTAAAGTGTTCAACGGTCACGTCCCAAAGCGTGAAAAACTTGGATGTAAAACCAATCGTGTACATAATGGCGGGGATTAAGCAACGTAAAAGGAAATTTTGATACCACGACGCAATTTGCAAATGCATTTGTCATCCATACAGGCAAAGGCACGGTCCAAAAGACGGTTGCAAAGTTCAATATCGTTAACCATTTTAATGAACCCGGAAACGCCAACAAGCGTATTTACCTTTTTGCCATCGAATAGGCCAGAAACCTTGATTTTGTAATTGCCGTTGATTTCGCGGGTGGTGTATTTTAACGTTGCCATAACTGTTTGTTCTTTTCCGGGAACCCGCCCGGTCGGTTGGAATCATTATCGCTTTCGGGTACAAAGGTAGCAATTAAATTTTAATTACCAAAACTTTTTTCATAAATTTTTACATTTTGAGCAAAAAAAGTAATTTTTCCCGAATTTTCGATTTAAGACACTTTTACAACGCGGATGATAAGTTGTGCCACCCGGACCGCAAAAGCCCCGGAAATCGCCTAAAAACGGCCAAATCCGGGACGGAACGAAAAAACCGCCCCAATCGGGACGGTTAACAGGCCGACAACCTATTTTTGCGTATAAGAATCGGTCGGTTGGTGCAAAGATACATTTATTTCCACATAAACCCGCCCGCCGATTTTCTTTTTCCGGACAAACAACGCCATATATTATTGATGCCCGTTTTTCGTTGTGCTTCCGCAATACTACCATAAGAACAAAGAAACGTTCCATCCTTTGCATATTGCGACACACGAACCGAACGTGGGTGCAATTCGCCATATTTACCCGCCAATGGCCCAATCCTATTTCTTTGCTTTGCGTTGGTTATTGGATTTAATGCGTTTTCGGAATAAGTAACCCAACGCAAGTTTTCAACGGCGCAATTTTCGCGGTTACAATCCAAATGGTCCACGCACGGTTTGTTTTCCGGATTCGGAATAAAAGACATTGCAACCAATCGGTGTAAAGAAAATGTCTTGCGTCCCATTTCGTTTACCAACGTTATTTGAAAATATCCGTGACGATTAACGCGTAGTTTCAAAATACGCGGTTTCAATCAAACAGTTCCGCGAATCTTCGAATATGCGCGAATACGTCCCGTTGTGCTAACTTGATACAACCCGGAATAACCGGGTACATCTTTCCAAATTTCGTTTGTCATTTCTTGCCGATTTAATATGTTGCCGATTGATTGAAAATGCGCGGCCGGGCAATCGGCGTACCTTTTCGGATGGGTTGCAAATTCATCCTATCCGCGCATTGCAAAGATAGTGTTTATTTCTCAATAACCACATATTCCAATCCCTTTATGGAATTATGTGGCGATTTCGAAACGCAATCCAATTGGCGATTCTTTACCTTGTTAGTCCGCCACAAAAACCCAAGAAAACGTTTATATTGGACTGTTTCGACCAAATACAGGGAATCCCGGTGTTCTAACTTTCCCGTAAATTCGTCCCGCGTCAATACGCCCGTAAAATCAAACCACGCGTCCCCGCAATGGACCGCAACGGCCGGGATGGGTATGGAATCCCGGACAATGAACGTATCCCGTGGCGCGGCCTGTAATTCAATGATGGTTTGGGATTGCGTCTTATTGACGGCGGCCAAATCCCGGTTTCGGGCTTTCAACTGTTTTATCAACGCCGCATCGGCCGCCCGGAACCGTTCAAATTCCTTTACGGTCAATTCAAGCGATTGCACCCGGGCGGCGTTCAATGAATCCCGGACCCGGTACGTTTCCACGTCGGACAACAACGTTTCCGTGTTGTTCCGGTATTTGTCCCGTTCGGCTGTCAACCTGTTAATGATTCGGTCCGCCCATACAACCGAAACGGCCGCCGCAATAATAACGACGGCCAAGACGGCAAATTTAACCCACGTTTTCATTATTGGGCGGGCGGGATGGAACCTTTGTCGGTCGAATTGTACGCCCATCCGCTTTCCGTATGGTCATACGAAACGGTTTCGACCGTGGACGCATCGGTGTACGTCAAGCACAAACCGCCGTTTTCGGCATCTTTGTACGAAACGACATACAGATGTTGGGCGGTTCCGGTTTTCTTTGCAACCTTTGCGCCGATTTCCAACGCGTCAAGTTGTGCGCCGGTCAAACCGGTTATGTCGGAAACCTCAATGGGTTTTGCCGCGTGGGCCAATTCCAACAGAATTTCGGCCAATGCGCCGCCGATGTCAACTTGGTTTCCTTGACCGGCGATTTTTTCGTTAATCAACGATACGATTTGTTCTTTGTTCATAAGGCATTAAATATTTAATGGGTTAATGTTTGTGTCTTTTTTGCTATACAAACCGCCATTGGGAAATCCGCACGAACATCGAAGCACGGGCAATCCTTTATCCATTCGTACCGGTTAACAACCCCGTTCCCGTCTTTGTCCGGGCTTGCATCCCGGTGGCCGATAACCTCAATAATGGGATATTCCATTATAAGGTCCATAACCAATTTGTGCATCGCCAATTTCTGTGCATCCGTCCGGGTATCTTTCGGAATGGATTTGCCCCGGGCATCCTTTTTGGCAACGATGTTCCCGTGTTTGTCCCGCGTGGATTCAAGGCCGCCAATATAACAGATGCCAATGGAATGTTGGTTGTACGGTTTCCCGGATACGCCCGCCGTATTGCAATGCGCACCGTCCATCGTCAAAGGCCGGCCAACCTCAACCGTACCATCCAAATCAATTACGTAATTGTAACCAATCATCTTCCATCCCTTTTTCTTGTGGTAACGGTCAATATCAGCCGCCCGAACATCAAGGCCGGCCGGGGTCGCTGAACAATGAATTACGATTGCATCAATTTTCTTCGGGTCCATTTTCTTCTGTGGGGTCCTTTTCCCCGTCTAAATCGTGAATTTCCACCGTAGTATCGCCGTGGGTTAACTTAACGCCCAAACCCTCCCGGATTGCTTCGCGTAATTCGAACAGGGATGCGAATGCAAACATAAAGCCCGCGCCCTTGAATATGGATGCGTCAATTACACCTTTCGGGGGAATGAATAACGAAACCACAAACATCCCAATAGTCATTGCAAGGCACACCCACAACGCAACCGTCGTGGAGGTGCTTATCCTTTTCGTCATTGCCCGAAATTCACGGACTGATTGGTGGATACTCATTCGTTAGGTTCAATTTGGCTGAAACAGTTAGAATAATCCCAATGCCCGTTGTCCCACGTCTTTGCCGAATCGTCATATGTCAATCCGGCGGCCGATGCCAACGCGGTCAAGGCATTGTCCATACTTTCATCGTTGATGAACGTGCCATTGTTTGCCGAATCAATCCATTCTATAACATCCATCGAATATTGCGTTGTTACCTGTGGGGCAACCGCTTGTGGCGCATTGTTAACGGGTTCGGCAATCAAATTTTCTTCGGTAGCCCAATTGTTTACAATCAATACAACATCGTCCGGGAAAATTTCTTCCATCGGGACGTATGTATTATCGCCCGTCTTGTAATACAAATCGGTGTGGAATACCGGGGTGGTAAGTTCGTAGTTGAGCATTACGCCGTTCATCGCGGCCTTGAAATCGGCGGAAGATGTTTCATCATAAGCAGTATCTTTGATATATATGCGTTGGCTAAATTGGGATACAAACTTATCCTTTAATGAATCCCAAACGAAGCAAGGGTATTTTTGACAGATTATATTTGTCCCCCAACCGGATGAACTATACATATTGTTGATTGTTGCATAGAATCTATGATTCGTGCCATCTTTGGTGTAATTCAGCGTCCCCAAATCCACCTGTTGGGCCTTAATATTCGAAACCCACTTTTTCGTGGTCTTATCGAAATACAGGGCATCGCGCACCGTTCCGGCGTAATCGGCTTTCAGCATCCCGGCGGGGAACTCTTGCACCTTTGTCCCGTTATCGTCGCGGTAAATCTTGCTTGTATCAAATTCGACGGTGGGGGCGTTGTAGGGTACAAAGTTTTCGATGTCATCTTTTGAGCCGTCCCAAGTCATAATCAACCATACATCGGCCACGGAATCGGCGGTTACAACCTCCAATGTCCCGTTTCCGCTGATTGTAAAATGGTCGCTTGACGGGGTTATGGTTTCTTCGATTCCTGTTGCATCGGGCGTGAATTTCAGCGTTGCGCCCGCAGGCAAACGCTTGACGGTGTATTGGTTGCTACCATCGGCGTAATCGTATGTAACCAATCGGGCTTTTTTGTTTGTAGGGTTGAGCAAATTCGGTGTCTGCATCGGCTTAAATCCCACAACCTTTGCACCAAGTAATTCGCCGGATGTGGCCGCATAAAATGGATGTAATCCGGGATTGTTAGCAAGCCACGCTTCTATCTGTGCAACGGTGGTAAGATTGTCAATACCCGATAAGGTAAGGTCAAAGCAAAGTAAACGAAATTTATAATTGGTAAATGTATCCCCCTCTTTAATTGCAATGATTGGATAACGGTTTGCGGTAGCCCAAAAGGATATTTTCTTTTTGCTCTCACTTGTGGCAAAATAGAAATAGTCAGCGTCATACCCCGAAGTATGGATATTTGAAGATGCCGAACCCTCAAATACACCACCCAAATATATCTTTTCAACCAATCCATAATGTGACATCGGGAGTTCAGAAGCAATTGCCCCCGACGCGCTTGTTAAATATATAGATATATCAGATGTTGCGGTTCCATTGAGTGTATAAACGCCATTTGCGGCATCAAAAGTTAATTCGATACCTCCGGCATTATATCCCCCGCCCTTGGAAAATAGTTGATTGAATGCCACCGCGTTGCCCTCAATCTTTTTAACAATCGCTTGACCGCTTGCCACCTCTGCCCCTTTGCCGCCGGTTTCGCGCAACAAATATGTAGCGGTTCCGGGCTTTTTACCCACAAGCGTTAACGCACCACCCGAAACAAATTCCGGATAAGTTCCGGATACCCTTGCATAATCCAAAAGAATATCCGTAATTGCTTTTTGCGAAATGATTTTTGTGGTTCCATCGCCCAATTCCTGTACAATGTCAGTATTGGGAATTGCGGCGTTAATCTTTGCGACCAATTCATCGGTCAAATCATTTGTCGAAAGGCCCTTACCCTCAACTTTGTCAACCTTACCATTCAATTCGTTTGCGATGTATTGGTTGTTCGGCACATTCAACAGGATTGCAGACCACGCGGATGAATACAAGAAAATTGCGATTTTGGAACCATCCAATTCAATGGGCGGCGTTACGAAATTTGAATACACACCGGAATCAACCGCAATGTACATTACCCGGGCATCTGTTGGGGCCGGGTTTGTTTCCGGCTTTGCTTCGCCCATAAACTGATAACCCATACCCAATGCGTCAATCATCGCAATAAGGGATTGTTGCAAAAGATTGCCGGTTATTTCTTCGTTGCCGTTCTGTTTGATAACGGCGCGGATTGAATCTTTCAATTGTTGGTTATTTGCCATAATTCTTAATTATTGAAATCGTTATTGAAATCGTTATTGTAATCGCCCAATGTTTCCGTCATATATCCCCGGCCGATTTTCTTTGCCACGGTTGCCGTGTCAAACTCAACATCCACGGCGGCAACATCGCCATTGTTTTCCCACGTCGGCGTTAACAAGAATGAATCAACCTTGTAACGTTGGCCGTGATATTCGATGTTGATGTAATCAGACATTCGGATAAATCGCATTACATCCAACAGGTATTCGGATGCAAGGAATGAAAAGCGGTATCTTTTTTCCGAAATCTGTTTGATGGGGAAAAAGTAACCATCCCGGGTTTCGCCCTCTTCTTCAAAGACGTATTCCGGTTTGGCAATATCGGATTGCAGATATACCACGTTTTTGAAATTCGGATTGCGATATACGATTGCGCCGGCATCCATTATGAAATCTTCCCGGTCGAACCATTCGATTTTCAAATATGGTTCAATGTCGTTAACAACCGTGAATATTTCCGAATACCACGTATTATAACGGTCTTGAATCCGCAAATAATATTGGCCATCGTTCAGTTGCTGAAATACCGGGAAATTGCTTGGAAATACAATTACATCGTAATCGTCAAAACCCTTAACGGTCAAACCGGCGGCGATTATTTCGTTGGTACATTCGGCAATCAAATTATCCTTACTGTCATATATTTTCGCTTCGTATATACCATCGGGGGATGCGTTTACGGATGCTGCATAACCGGATAATGCGGAAATTTCATTGTTATATGTCAGAATATCCACCGATTCGGTCCCGGCCGGCAAATCCCAATAACCGGTAAATGTCCCGGATATAATCGGCCGATACGTGGCCAATACGTTGCGTTCTTCGTCAAACGCAACCATCATCGTGGCATTTTCCACGTCAATGGGTGCGGCGGGAATGTTATACAGATATAAACGGGAAATTTCCGAAAGACTGTCATACACGGTTGTTCCGGTTCCATCCTTGTATCCTTGCACACCTGTTGTTAATGGAACCTCCCCACTATAAAAGGCCCCGGATAAATCTTCCACACGTATGGGGTCCCGCATAATTTGAAATGGCAAAATGGAACGCCCCGGCGAAAACAACGGATACACGCGGCCGAATACCCACCATTTGCGGGCATTCTGTTGGTCCAACGATGTGTACCACGGCAAGACGGATAAATTATTATTCGGTATCATATATCAACGTTGTTTCTGTGCTTCGACTTGACAAATTTACGGACATTTTTTGAATTACGCCGTTTCCCAATTCAGTTTTAATCAAATTAGTTAAATCCGGTTCCACCAATATGGGGAATTTTATGTTTTGACGCTTCAATTTTTTTATCCCGTAAACCATCTGTGGAACGCCATTTATTTCCACATTCGGCGCGGGCATATCGTACATATAATATTGTTGCAAAAACATAAAGGATACCCAACCATTTTGCAAAATATGGGTTGTTCCGTTAATTGTGAAATTCACATATGGCAATTTGTAATCGCCACCCGTTATGTCGGCCGCCAATAAAACGAACCCATCTTTGGAAATTTCCCCGGGATTCAACAAAATGTAATCCACATCAGATGTAAAGTTTGCCACGCTGATTTGTTCAATCTTTTCCGGATTCACGTATTTTGAAATTATATCAATCGGGTATCCGTCGAACAATTCGGTAACATCATCCATCCAACCAAATTCGTAACGGGCGGCCATTTCCGGTTTATCGAATTGGTATTGGTTCCGGCCAAAGGCCCACGGCTTACCGCTTCGTGTCAATTTCTGTTCCGTCAAATCAATTCCCACGGTGGGGGTTCCATCATACGAACCGCCATTGCGAAAATACGATATATGTTCAATTCGCAAACGGTTATTTTCGTCAATGAACCAATAACAACGGAAACAATTGCGTAACATATCCAATATCTGTTTCAACGTAATTGGGGCCTTTTCGGCGGGCCGGTCGTATCCCGATGAAATAAGATTGGATTTCGGCAAAATAAATAATCTTTGGTCTATTCCTGTGATTGGGTTCGTATTAAAAAGGAATTTTGAATAATTTTGATTGGCCCGGAATGTAATGTTGGGGTCTATTTGTTGCAACAATACAGATATGGCCGCCCATATGGGAATGGCATTCTTTATCGTATAATTTTTTCGGTACGCCTGTTCCACCAACCAATCCACGGCCGAAAATTCAAACCAATATGATATGCGCCCCCATCCGGCACGGGCTATCGGGTAAAATTCCGGGCTAAATATCGAATATGGTTGTTGATAATATTGCCCGGGCTGATACAATCCCCACTTTGTGGGATTGGATGAAAGGGAATCAGAAAACCAAATTGTTTCCGGCGCATAATAACCGATAACATAATGATAATTCCGGTTGTTTTCAACAATATCGTTGGCCGGGATGGGATACAAGGTTGTTCCCAAAGCGTTTTCCACATCGGCAATATACCGGGAAAATACGCTAACATCGTGAATGGATAATTTTACCGTTCCCGTTGCGCCCGAACCGGCAACAGGGTTCAAAGTGAGTTCGGCCGGATATGTCTGTGCCGGCTGATTATGGAACGATAACGACCACAAAGCATTGTTGTTTGAATCAGCGATTGCAAAGATTTCCCCTGAACCGGTTGATGTGATAACATACGAATGTTGAAAAGTGTACCCGTTTTTTTCAATGGTTTGGGTACCTTGCCCCGTCCACGGGTCCGCAATAAAAACATCCGGAATCGCCGGGGTTCCCGTCTGTTCCACATCAATGATTCGGGCGGTTTTGTTCTTTGCGAAATAATATGTATTTACCAATCGCGTTTCATCGCTTTCGGCGTTGCATTCCTGTTCCCACCACATCCCGGATAAAAAACAACCAATTACCGTTTGACCGGGGACGTACACTTGTATCATTGGCCGTTTATCCATTTGTATGGATTGCAATGTGGGGGCCAAATCAATCAAATTAAATTCCTTTTCCAATCCGGCCAATACGGCATCGTATCGGTCTTTCAATTGCGGGGTAACAATGGCCGTTTCATCATCTTCGTTAAATTGGCAATCAGTTTTCCAAAATTGGCCCGTCCAATACACTAACCACGTTTTTCCGTTGTTGTACGAAATGGAAATAACCAAATCAAATTGCGTATCAAACGGCTTATTGCGGATAAACGCGTAATCATCCCTTTGGAACGTCAATTTGCCCGAAAGTTTACCCCGGTAATATTGTTCATTTTGTTGCAATTCGTAATCAATTGCAACATCGTCACGATATACCGGGAACGCTTGCCGTGTATCCTGTCCGGAGGACAACTGAAATTTATAAATCGGATTCATATTAATTCGTTATCTTACGGGTAAGATTCTTATAATGGATAATCGTATTTCCTTGCCCATCCACATATTGCGAACGGTCCCCCTGTTGACGTATTGCGGCAACATCCTTTTCAAGCCCGGAAACGTCCGTTTTCCCGCCACCAATCATTTGAACGGCATAACCGGCCATTGCGGCATTTGCACGTTGGTAACGGTCCGCAAATGTGCCATTATTCAGCGAATTAATAACATCCGGGATAACATCACGATATCGGCGGGAATTACGCTTGTTGATGATGGCAAAAAATTCGCCCCCCTCTGCCCGGCGGCGTTTGCCGGTCCGGGTCACGCCCAAATCAATGTCGTGGCCGCTTGCGTGGCTTCCACCCTGTAACAACTCAACCGTACCATCGCCATATTGTTCGCTTTGTTGGGTAACTTGGAACGCCTTGATTTTTGCGGCCGTAAACGCACCCCACATCGTGGCCGTTGCCAAAGATGCGGCAACAATACCGGCGGCCCCCAATCCCGTAAAGGCTTTCCAAATATTTGCCGTTGCCGTTGTAAGGCTTGAAGCCTGTTGCACGGAATCCAATGCCAATTGTAATTTATTGGCCTGTTCCTGTTGCCTTTTGGCTTTTTCTTGATTCTTTTTCGCCAAATCAAGTTCCTTTTGGGCGGTTTCAACCTCATTGGCATAACCGGCGGCACGGGCTTCAATTTCAGCATCCAAAGCCTTTTGCGCGGCATCCACTTGCGCATTGGCCGCGTTGGTGGCCGCTTCCGCCGCCGCATTCCACGAATCAATCAACGAACCGATGGAATCTTTCATTGAACTAAACGCTTCGTTTAATGCGCTTTGTTGCTTGGAATCAAGACCGATGCCCAACAATTCATAAATGTTGTCGTATGGCATCCGGGCGGCTTCCTGTTCAATTGCGGCAATCGTATTTACAATCGCTTGTCGTTCCTGTGCTGTCATTTTGACAGATGCCGCCGCATCCAATTCCAATATCTTTTCCAACCGGGCCTTTTCTTGCGCTAATTGGAATTGTGTTTTTTCCCGTTCATTACGGGCCATCAATGCAAATTCGGATGCCGCCAATTCCTGTTCAGCATCCAACAGGGCCAAAGCCCGTTTCTTGGTCAATTCGGTTGTTTGGCGCATTATTTCGGCATCCCATTTGGCAATTATATCCGCTTCGCTTTGCCTTACATCTTCCGCCTTTTGGGCATTTTCGGCCAATTCAATATCGCGTTGCTTTTTCAGCAACTCAACCGTCAACGCAATTTCTTCTTCGGAACCCTCTTTAACGGCCGCTATACGCAATTGTATCCGGTCCGCTTCCGCATTCATTTGGTCAATGGCAATTTCATTGTTCAATTTTGCCAAATCCTTGCGATATTGTTCCCCAAGCAATAAAAGTTGTTTGTACATTTCTTCCACCTGTGCGGCGGTCAAATCCCGGTCGGTATTCAACGTTGTGGTCAAATCCTCAATTTGGCGTTCATATGATACCCGCAATTCTTCCCGTTGCTTTTCCGCACCGTCGGCCATAAGGGCAATGCGCATATCTTCCGATTCCCGGACGGTTGCCAAATCCTTTGCCACGTATTTGTTCCGCAAATCCTCAACATCGCGTTGGTATTTATCTTCCAAATACAACAATTCTTCGTTAAGGGCTTCCCGGGCCTTTTTCGACAAATTGCGTTCGGTCTTTAACCGGGTCCGTATATCCTCAATCCGGCGTTCTGATGCAACCCGTAACATTTCATATTCACGGGTATATGAATCGGCGATAAGGGCCAATCGGGCATCTTCCGCCGCACGGGTGGCATCCAATTCGGCCTTAATCCTTTGTTGGGCCGCATTCCGGCCGGCCGCCCGGCGTTGGGCAAGTTGTACGGCCCGTTCGGTTTCAATCGTCGCTTCTTCCGTGGCAAGGTCAACACCGATTTGAACTTTGCGGCCATAATTATCAATTTGGCCTTGTATATCTTCAATTGCCTTGTCAATCTTGACATTTTCCAACGTACCATTCATATCCACATCCACGATAAGATGGTTTTTGCCGGCGGCTTGTGCATTCTGCAACATCAACAATGTGCGTTGCAAATATTCCAATTTTCCCCGGTTTTCGTCAAGGTTGTGCAATTCATCGTAATAAAGTTCGGACAATTTCTTGTGCGCCTTTACTTTTTCTTCATATATGGAATCTTCCAACGCCTGTATTTCCTTTGTGCTTGCGTTCCGGGCTTTGGCAATTTCCAATTCATTTTGCAAAGCCTGTATATTTTCGTTGTTCTGACGTGTACGGGCCTTTGCGGATTGTTCCATATAATCAAGTTGCGCGGCGGTCGCTTTGTTCAAATTTTCCTGTGCTTTGGCCGCCTTATTGGCCCCGGTCGAGAATGCAACCAATGCCCCCACAACGGAAATCAAGGCCATTGCCAAAAGCACATACGGATTGGCCTTTGCCACGGCGTTGAAAATCCTTTGTGCAACCGTTGCGGCGGTCGTTACCACAATGTTTTTCTTCTTTGTGGCCGCATCCAATTGTTCGGCCTTTGTTGCGGCCCTTGTTTGAAGAATCCGAATGCCCGTCATTAGGTTGGATTCCTTTTGCAACTGATTTTGTATAACGGTCAATCCCGAAAGAACGGCAATTGATGCGCCCAATTTGCGTTGCGTTTCGGCGGCTTCTTCTGATTTTTCCCCGGTAACAGACATTAAACCGGTATAAACGGCCATTCCGCCGGATGCAACAGATGCCGCACCCATAACGGAATCCAACGCTTGGGTATCGGATGCCATCGCCTTTGTTTCGCGTTGTGCATCCATCATCGCGTCTTTCAATTGACCGGCACGCAATGCCATATTCCGGTATTCTTCGGAATTTTGTTCGCCTTGCGTTTTCATATAAGCCATTTGTTGAATCAATGACGTTAATTCCATTTTCAAACCCTTGGCCGCATCGGCGTAATTACCGACGTTCAATTGGTGTTTGCCGGTTGCTTCCTGTAACCGCTTCATTTCTTCGTATAGGGCGGCGGATTCCTGTTCCAATGCCCGGCCCGCTTCCGTCCCTTGACGTTCGGCGGCCGACATTTCGTTTAACCGAATCTTATTCAATCGGTATTGGGCCGACAACCTGTTATAACTACCCTCTGCCGATGTATTGATTTGGGTAATTAATTTGTCAATTTGGGCCGATTCCTTTTTGGCGGCGGTCGCTTCCGCAAACGCTTGCGTTGCTTTCCATTGGGCGGAAGTAACATCCCGGTATTCGGCAACCAACTTTTCAGATTGTTCCGTTACCAATTGGATGGCCTTGCGTTGGTCCTCACTTGCGCCCGAAACGCCCTGTATGCCTTTGGCCATTTCGGCGGCCGCGCCCTGTATCTTGGATTTCGCACCGTCATATTTGGTAATTAGTTCGTCCAACTGTTCAATCAACTTGGTAATTGAATCGTCGGGCGTAATCAAATCGCGGTAATAAATTGGGTTCGGATTGTCCATAACTTATTTTTGTTAAAAATGCCGAATTTCGGCGTTTCTCTTTTGGGATGATAAATTATATGTCTTTATGCCTTATCGTCCAAATTTGCCCCGTTTTTGGGCCTTTTCGGCCTTTTTCGCCCGTTCCTGTACAAAATCGAATGCGTTGTAAAATTCCAATACGGAATATTCCTTTGGTTTAACGTGCAATTGTTCAGACAGGACTAAACACAAATTTTCAAATTGGCGGTCAAACTGAATTTCCACGCTATCCGAACCGGCAAAGCATTTCGGGTTGGAATATGTGATTAATGCCGTTGTCAACTTTTCGATTTCCGGCGTTGTATCCGGGGCATCTTTTCCGGCAATTATGTTTTCCAAAATGGCAATGGTCCGTTTCTTCAACAAATCGTAGTATTCTTTTATTTCCGAATCGGCAAACAGGCCCGGGAAATACAACATCAATTCCCCGTCAATTTTTTTTTTGACCGCATCCAATTGGGCGGTCAATTCCTTTTCCGGGGAATCGCTTAACGCTTCCGTAATCCTTGCCAACGCATCATCGGAAATTTCATTGCATTCCATCCCGTCCAACTTTGTTACCAATGCGGCAAAGGCCCGGTGTTTTGGGTTAATCCCGGATTGAATCAGATAAACCGATTGGCGCAAATTTTCCAATTCCTGTTGTGCCTTTTCCGGCTTGCCATCCATAAGGAACCGGCGCGTTTTCTCAATGCGTTGGTCGAATGCGGTTATATCCGCACCCACACCGGCATCAATCAACAACAACTTTTGGTATTTGTGAAATCGTACAATGGGCAATTCATCAATCGCATCGTACATTTCGACCGTATGTTTTCCAATCTTGACCGTTACCATAATTCACGCGTAATAACTGTTGAACAAACAGGCACGGCCAACAACAACCATTGGCCCGTTGCCACGCACAAAGTTAACGAAATAACCACGGATACCCACCACGAACAACAAAATTTGCAATTAAACATCTTTTCGAAAAAGGCATTGGGCGCGTGAACTTGCAACCATTCCATAATTCCCCATTTCGACGCAAGGCCCAACAGGAATGCGGCCGCCAAAGCAACGACCGCAACCCAACAGATAAATTGAATTACCATACAAAAATCCAAGTTAGTAAACCAACAACGATGTATTGCCATTCCGGGCGGTCGCACGGGTTATCCAAATCCGGGTCCGCCGTTTGTTCACGCTTGTAACCGATATTGTAAAAAAAGTTGTGGGCAATCCATTCCATTTTCAACGAAAACATTGAACGTCTAAAAACAATGGTTTCCCCCGGGCGGGCTTTCTCTTTTACGGCTTTCAATTCCTTGCGCATATTCCATTTGTGGATTTTATACCCTTGGACAATATGCAAATTGTTTCGGCTTAATTTGTATTCCATCATTCAAAACATAATTCGTTAAATTCCAACAGGCCATCAAAGCGGAAACCGGCATAAGGATGCATCAAAAATTGGTTGTCAATTTCCGAAATGTTATAACCCCGATATATGTTTTCGGCGCGTTCATATATCTTGTTTATCGCAATGCGCCCATCGTGTAAATGCCACCCGGCCCGGCCGTTCAGCACACGCAAGATTTGGGCTTTCAGATATTCCGTATTCCTGTTTTCGGCTTCCCCATAAACCCGGGTCAAATCAAACCAAAAGATAAGGCCAAACGGGGCTTTGATTTCACGCGCCCACGGCCCGGCATCAATCGTTTGGGGGTCCTCAATTTCGAAAAACGAGAAATTCCCAATCTTGGAATCCGGGGATGTTTCGATATAGTCGTTTTCGCCGTGGCCATTCCAACCGCCGCAATAGACGTTCGGCGTTATAAACTTTTTGCCGTTTAACATTTTGGTAAGACGTTGCGCCCGTCCAAAGGCCACATCCAACCACGATATGTTTTCAACAAGCCCGTTTTGGATTTCGCCAATTATGCGGTCCAACATAACCGGGTTTTTGATTATTGGTGCATTAGACATACAAACGTGATTTTATTTCGTTTAACAATTCATCGTATGCGCCCCGTTCAATGAAAATAACCATCCAATTGGCCATCATCAAACCGAACGTACCGATGCCATATTTTGCGACGATGCCTTTGGCGTATCCGGTTTGACCGACAACGGCCACGGCATCCCCGCCAAACTCAACACCCAATTCGGAATGGAACCGGCCATTTATGTACAGGTTGGGCGCATCCGGGTTACGATTGGCCGAATATGGGTAACTGATTCCGTCTTTCTTCCACGCGGCATATCGGCCGGCAGATTCAACAGAATGGAAAAAGCCGGATGGTTTCAAATCCTCTGAATAATAGGGCCGAATATCTTGCCCGTTGGATGCAAGGCCCGCAAACAATTGTTGCCGTTGCAATTCCATTATATCCCCGGGATGCCTTACGACCACATCACGAATCAATCCGCCGGTTTTCATCCCGTCGGAAACATCGGCAACCCGTGAACGCAAATCGTTTAATATTCCCATATCCGTTTATTGGCCATTTTTGGGCGATTTGCGGGCATTTCGCCAAAAAGACATATAATTTATCATCTTTCGGCAAAAAGCCCGTTATTCGCCATTTCTCACAAAATTAATTAAGCCGTCCGGTATTGAACACCGTGGTTGTTGCATTGCAAACAAATCCGGTCCAATCCCCGGGTATCAAGCGACAACGCCTTGAATGCCTGTTTGAGTTCGTAACCCAATCCGGTTGCCCGGCCCGTGGGTGCGCCATCAAGTTCATACAACAATTCGTCACGCGTGACGTTCACTTGATTGCGGTTTACACGCACATCGGGATTCATTGCGATTGTGCGCAATACATTGGCCGCAACTTGCTTTTGGATAACCGTTGCAAATATTTGGCGTTGGGAAATGATGAAATCGGTTAAATCGCAACCAACAGATATTTCCACGTTCATCCCGTAATTCATCGTATTCGTGTATCCGATTTGCCCAATATCGAACATTTCCGGGTATTCGGCGAAATCGGCCGGTGCGTGAATCCCGAACGGGGAAACCTGTAAATACTTTGTCATTTGCCGCCACGATTCAATCGAACCACCAAGGCACGTTTGGCACGGTTCAACGGACCAATCCTTGGAAACATTCAACGCTTGCATTCCGGCGGGCAATTCGTTTTGATTGTAGCAAAGGAACCACGCACCACCCGCATCGTTACCGTCCCCGTCTGTTCCGGGAATGTAAGGCAAATAAATCGGTTCCGCCGGGGTAAACCATTGGAATCCGCCTTTGGTGTTCGTAAACGCCAAATCAATTACTTTCATTGGCGCAATTTGCGACGAATGGAACAGATATAAACGAACCGTACCGGTTCCGCCTACCATCTGCAAACCGATTCGTTCAATTTTCGTGGTAACACCCATTGACCGAACCGGCACAATTTCGAAACCAACAATCTTCCCGGTGGGGTCTATCGTTGCGGCCAATCGTGCGGCCCCATCGAAGAATGTGCGACGTTCCAAAAGATTGCGCGTTTCTTTCTGCAATTGCTTTTCTTGGATGAACTGTTGAACCGCCGTATTAATTCCGTTGATGGTAAGTTGTCGCACGAAATCGGATGCCATATTGTAAACGACCCACGCACCGGCCAATTCCGAACCAAAATCGTTGTTGAAATCCTTGTTGAAATCGTTGGCGTGTGGGGGAATCCCGGTATTGTCATAATTGGCAATCCATACGATTCCGTCATACGTTACTTTCGCGCCCTTTTTGTACGTTATTATCTGATTCCACGCGGGATAACTATACAAATAATCATCCGGCATTATTGCACGGATGTTGGCCAATGTGCAAAGCGGGTGCGCACCTTGGAATGTCAATCCGCTTTCTGATTGACATAACGCATTGTCAATTTGATATTGCGGGTTGTAATCCTGTTGCCATCCAACCACGGGCAACAATGCGGTTTGAATATCTTGCAATCGTATCATCGTCGAAATCTTTTGAAATGAAAAACGGGGACGGGGTTTTGTTACCCGTCCCCGCGAAATAGTGGTTTAGGATATGCCCGTTAATTATTCAACGGCTTGCGTGTACACGGGGTTGTCCTGTCCGTTCACGACCTCAACGGGAGCGGCGAAAGGATTGGCCGTACCGGGTGTTGCGATTTCCACTTTGATGATGGGATTGGCCACGGTTGTGGGGTCGCTATTGTAGGCAACCAAAAATGCCACATCAACGGAAAATCCGAAATATTCTTTGACGTTGCACACCATATCGGCGGATGCCGCACCGGCGATTTCGGATTGGTCGCCAACGGCGGTGTAATAGTGGGAACCCACGGGCAAGTCAATGAAAGGCAAACGCACCACATCCCATTCGTGGAAATTGGCGCGGGTCCTTGCAAGGGCTTCGCGGTCAACACGGGTAAGAACGCCCACGTTGCCATCGGCCACGACATAACCGGTTGCGAAAATTCCTTGTTCGTTGACAATGTTGTTGGTGTAGTGGAACACCTTGTTGTCGTATTCCAAACGCTTGTTGACATCGTTGTAAATGTCGTGTTCGGCCATCTTGCGCACAAGGGAATCAAGACCCGCGCCGCCGATTACGTGCAACATTTCCGGATAGGCGTTCGCACGCATCATTGCGTTCATATCGGACAAAAATTCCATACGTGCGTTCCAAGGAATTTGCACGGAATTGGATGTTACGGTGTAATACAACGAATCCTTGAACACCTGTGTTTTGTTTGCTTCCAAAGCGGCGATTGCCTGTACATCCATTGCGGTTGCAAGGGCGCGGCAAATCTTTTCCATCTCACGGGCAAAGTCGTGTTCGTAGGAAATTTCGTTGTTCCTGTACAGTTGGGGAACCATCGTGAAACCAACGGCCAATGTTACCCAATTGACGGTGTACAATGCGGATGTGTTTTCATCGTCGGCAATGACGCACGAACGGACGTTGGACACGGTTACATCGCCATCGTAATTGATAACGGGGATTTGCACGGTGTTGCCGATGGATTCAAAGGCACGGTCGCGCAAATTGGGGTTGATAATGGAATTGGCGGCGTTGGTTTGCTCAATGAAGAAATCCAATGCACCGTATTCCAACGGGCGGGCCATATTACGGTCAAATTCCGGGTTTTCGACACGCCAATTTTGCAAACGGGTTGCGATAAGTGACATAATGCAAATGTTTTAATTGTTAATGTTTTGCCGGATTGACCCTTTACCCGGTGTTGATTCTTAAAAAACGCCCGCAAAGTATGCAACTTTCGTTTCGCCTTGCGGGCTTATTTTTAGCGGATTGGCAACGCTTTCAAAGCGTCTTTGTTTGCTTTCCACGCTTCCGCCATTGCGTCGGAAAATTCCTTTGAACCATTGATTTTGCCCTGTTCCATCAGTTGTTTCGCAATGATTTCGTGGGCTTCGTCTTGGGTTCTTGCACCGGAAATGTCAACGGTTCCCGAACCGCCATTGTTTCCACCGGCGTTTCCACCCTGTGAACCCGCACCGGTTTGTTTGCGGCCATCCTCAATAACACCCATCGTTTTGAGTTCACGCACAACCAATTCGGTTGCGGTAAACGGACGCAAATTGTTGTCCGGGTTACGCAAGGTTATTTTGTTTTCATCATTGAACGCCAACACCTTGCCGCCGTTGCCATCATCAATGTATTCGGGGTTCATTCCCTTTACCTTTGCGATGGCCTGTTGCAACAATACTGATGTAACAGATGCGGGCAAATCGGCTTTGAACTTGATACCGGCGGTTGCTTTCGCAAATTCGCTATCCAATTTTAACCCGAAAAGGGCTTTTTGGTGTTCGGTTTCGGCGTTGTCATATTTGGTTTTCAATGTGGCATATTCTGCCGTAACATTGGCCAAATCGGCGTTTGCCTTATCCAACAGTCGCTTTGTTTCAGCATCTGCCCCGCCCTTTGCAACGATAGATTCCAAACGGGATTTCTCTTTTTCCAATTCGGTAACCTTTGTTTGCAATTCGGCGGCGTTACCCGCTTGCCCCTTGATTTCGCCGATTACCCTTTTGGCGTAATCAAAGGTTCTTTCGGTTCCATTCTTGGCGATTCCGGATGCGGCCAAAATATCCGCGTCCAATCCGCCGTAAATTTCCCCGGTCTTTTTTGCGATTACGGAATTTTCGTCATTTACTGACATTTCGACAATCGCGGCTTTCTGTTCATCAGTCAACTCCGCCAATGCGGTGTTGCCGTTCAATAATTCGGTTGTAAGTGCCATAATTCTTTCCCTTTGAATTTTTGGTTAATGTCAATTTACTTTCATTTCGCCCGGGTATTTATTCCGATTTGGCGGGGCGGCCCGGTTTCTTGGCCGGTTCGGCCTGTTCGGCTTCTGCCTTGACCGGTTCGGCCTGTTCCTGTTGCGCCTTTTGTTCGGCAAGGGCTTTGGCAACGGCGGCGGCAACGGCGGCATCGAACTTTTCTTGTTCAGCCTTTTTCTTTGCGGCGGCCTGTTCGGCTTTCGCCTTTTCGGCCTTTTCGGCCTGTTCCTTAATCCACGCGTTCGGGTCGTGCAGAATGGTTACGGTGTAACCTTGTTTCTTTAACGATGCGTGTACGTGGCTTTCGAACATCTTTTTGCCAAACTTTTGCACGCGGGGTTTAGAAATGCGGCGGCCGGTCTTTTGGTCAAATTGTACAACCTCAATCACGGCGTGGTAGGCACGTTCTTCGCCTTTGGGGACAATGTAATTGTCGGCCGTTAAATTTTCAATCGGGGTATCGCGCCCGTCTTTCGTAAACATACGTTTCGGTATTAATTGTTAAACTTGGACCGGTTCCGGCTTCTGTTCATCAGCATAACGCCGCATTTCGGTCATAATAGTGTCAATCTTTTTTTGGTAGGAAATCGCGGAACCAAAATCCAAAATGTTTGTGTTCTCTCTTTCGAACCGGCGTACAAAATTAGAAAAGTTCAACTTAATACGCAAATCCTGTTCAGAAATAAGATTTTTCGCATACATTTCGATAACCTCTTGCCGGGACATATGCCGGAATGGTTCAAGTTCTGCCAATATGCGCATACGGCGCAATTGCGTGGGGTCGTTGCGGTATTCGGTTTCCAAAATTTGGTTGTGCATCATATCCAATTCGGATTCTGATGCGCCCGCATCTTTGGCGGCCTTATATCGCGCCCTCAATTCGTCGGGGGAATATAGATAAAATTCAGTTCCGTAGTTGATTTGGGCCGATATGAAATAACGACCATAACGTAACCGGCAAATGGTTTCATCAACCCATTGTTGTGCCGCTTCAAATCCCCTTTTCAAGCGATTCAAAACGGTTGTTACGCTTTCGAAATTGGCCCGTACCTGTTGTTCGTTGAACGCATCGCGGTCGGTAACGATTTCATCTTGACCGACAACGGCCGTTATGATTTCTTCCCGCAAACGCTTTTGTTCCTCAACATTGTAATCAAGCGAATTTCGGTCAACCTCTAACAATTGCACCGGGTTACGCAAATCCGGTTGGTTTTCCGCTTCATTGGGTACGGGGATTTCCACAAAGGAACCGGCCCCGATGATACGTTTGTTTCCGCATTTCGGACAACGCAACAGTAATCCCGCCATATCAAGCCGATAACGGCCTTGTTTGTCCCTCAAAAATCCGCCATCGCAATAATCGCCATTTTCAGCGTTCGAAAAATCGCAACTCTGTTCATATCCGGACAAAATGGGATATGCGCCCATAAGGTCCAATTGGCGTTTGGATATGTGGAAAAATTCGAACCAATCAAGGCTTTCCAATTCGGCGGACAACGGGGATGCTTTCACATCCGGTTCGTCCAACGATATGGGTTCATTCCAAAAGAATCTTGCCGGGCAATAACCTAAATCGTGGGGTGCTTCCACAATCGGCATTCCCTCTATTCGGCCGGTATGTTTTTTATCTTTCCATACGCGGTAACTTGCATCATCCAACACAATGATTTCGTCACGGCGGCGGAATACGATAAAATCCATAACGCCCGTTGTGGGGTCTGCCTTGTATGTAATCACATCATCAATCGGCAACCAATAAAAATACGGTTCCGGCAATTCGGTTGACTGTTCCCGGGCCACATCAACGATAAGAACGGAATTGATTTCAGATTTGAAAAATTCCCATCCTTTCGATTGCCATACATTGGGTTCATCCAACTTTGTTTGCCTGTAATTTTCCCAATCTTCACGTTGGGACGAATTGGCGAATTGATAATTGAATACAGGGTTGCGCCCGTCGAATATACGGCTTAATTTATCAAAGCACGTTTCCGTTATCTCGTTGGTCTTGACGGGATAACGGAACAATGCTTTGAACAATACGAATTTGTCGTGCGGCAAGATATTTTCCACCATCGCAAGAAATTGCGTTAATGGAATGGAAATATACGGCGAATTGAAAGACGTTACCCGTTTGACCACGTGAAATTTTATGCGCATCTGATGCAATTTCGCACGGCTCAAAACGGCTGAACGCTTATTTTCGGCGATTTCCTTTTTTATCTTGGCGATATCGTAAGGCATAATCAACAAATTCGAATTTACTATTTTCCGGCAAGGACCACCCGCCATTGTTCGGCATCCTCAACAGACGTTCCGCGTGGGAAAATTCAAATTCCCGGGTAACGCCGTTCGCAACCAACGTTACCGTGGTTGTCTTGGCGTTCATTATTCAGCGGGGGCCAAATCGGTAAGCGGGTTGAAATCGGTGGGTGCGACAATGGCCAAATCGTCCGAATAGTTGTCGGGATATTGCCACGAAATCGCGTTGGAATCCTTTGCGTCGAAATTCCCGTGAATCTTGGAACCGATGAACAATGCGCGAATGGGAATGGGCATATAATCGCCATCGGTTTCGCCCTTGATGGCTTCGATTTTTCCGTTTTCGTCAAACAGGAAAACGCCCAAATTGCCGGCGGCGGCTTCGCATTGCAACGCTTTCATTGTCTTAATGACGGATTGGGGAATGGAACGCAAGGAACCATCGAATTGAACGGGGTTGCCGCCCAATACGGTGGGGATGCCACCCAAATCATCGTTGCCGCCGGAAGTCATACGGGCATCGCCACCCGAATCAGCCGGTGCGTTGATGTACGGGGAAACAACCACTTTGGAACCATCTTCGGCGGCCAACAATGCGGTCCACGACGCTTTCAACAAGATGGATGCGGCGGTTGTAAATTTGTTTACTGTTCCATCGGCTTTGCGCAAGCGTTGGAATGCAACTTTTTGAATTTGGCCGAAATTTTCCGGGCAAGTAACAACGGGGATTGTTTCGATTGCGGCGGCGGCCGGGCATTGACAAATCAAACTCATAGTTTTGAATTTTTTAATGATTGTTATAATTGGCTAACGGCTGACCCTTTGCCGCTTTCGTTTGCAAATGTAGTTATTTTTTACAAAAATCGCGTTAAATCGCTTTTCTTTTCAAAAATGGGTAATTCCTTATCTTTTCAAAGAAATGCCCTAAAAACGCCCGGAATTGGCCTTAATGCACACGAACCCCCCGGGATGCGGCATTATATGGCCGCGTATTTCCATCGGCAATTTCCTTTTCATATATTCCGGTCAATCCATCGGCATCATCATCGTGTTCGTTTGCATCGAACTTGCGCAAAAATCCCGTAATATGGTCGTGGAATTTCTTGTATCGGGTTTCCCACCCGAACGGCATTATTATATGCTGATTGACAAACGGGGCATTCGTCACAATCCGGGATTCCTTATTTTCGCTTTGATAGAACGCAATGGTTAAGGCCCGAACTTTTTTCTTTACTGTCTTTTCGAATTGGGAACCGCCATTGTTTGATTCAATCCACGCCTTTTGCACCCCATTGGCGTTTATCAGACGCGGAACCGTTACGGTTGTAACATCGGTGGATTCATCGGTGTATTCAATATCGGTAATAAGGGCAAACAACAACGGTTCGAATCGCTTTGTATGTTCATTCCATATTTGATTTTCGGACCGGTAAATGTCATAAGATGCCGCAAACAAAAAATCATCGCCTTGGTCTGCAACATCAACATAACATCCGGAACGGATATATTGGCCCCAATCCGATTTTTCCACCCACGTTTTGAACGGCTGATATAATCGGCCCTCTGCATTCCCGGGGTCCCCTTGATACAGGCATTGAAAACCCACGGGGTCCAATTGCTTTTGTTGTAACAGACGTTCCAACGAATGCCGTTTGCCCCACAAAGGTTGTCCCGGTTCCCTGTTGTCAATTTCCGTGGGTGCGCCGGTCTTGATTGCTTCAAAATTGACCAATACCCACGCACCCGATGGGATATTGTCTAAATCGGCCCATTTTTCAGCAAATACAACCTTTTCCGATTCGATGATTTTTCCAATAATATCGTCGGGATGCCACCGCGTAAACACAATCAATTGTTGCGAATCATTATGCAATCGGGTTTGGGCAACCTTTGTGAACCAATCCCACGCGGCCGCACGGATAATCGGGCTATTGGCTTCGTTCGAATCTTTGTACAAATCATCGTAAATCATAACGTCAACAGTCTTTGACGTTAACGAACCACCACGACCGACAACGCGCAACGAACCGGTATGGTTGACAATTTCAAATACATCTGAATTACGCAAGTAATTATTGGCAATCGTAACAACGTTCGACCCATTCAATTGCGTATCCGGGAATATCGCCCGGTATTTGTCCGAATCTATCAGCCTTTGAACATCCCGGTTGAAATCCTTTGCAATGGTTGCCGCATACGAACAAATACATATCTTCAAATCCGGGAAGAATCCCAACATATCGGACGGAAGAAACCGGCTTGAACCTTGCGATTTGCCGTGTTGCGGCGGGGCCTGTATTATTAGTTTGCGAATCTTGCGTTTGGCGAACATATCCAACACCCGGTAATATGCAACGTGAAATGGCGTTGGTTCAAAGTTCGGGTCCATATATTCAGCAAACCACAACAGGTTGCGCCGTGCGCCCTCTTGTAAGAACAATTCCGGGTGTTCAGACAATGCCCGGGTTATTTGCATCGTATCAACGTCCATAATAAAAATGGCCCTTTGGCAACGGGCCGGGTTTCGTTACCGCCGGGCCGTGGAATCATCGGATATATACAAAACTTTGTTAATTTATTCCGGCCTGTAAATCAAATGTCAAACCAACCATCCCATCATCATACACGCATTGTTGAATAAATCCGTGTCGTTTGTACCAATCAACCACCCATTGTTCCGGGTCCGCCCACAAACACAACATTTTTGCACCCATTTCCCGAGCGTGTTTTTTTGCCAAATCCAACAGTTGATTTCCATACCCACGACCACGCGCCAATTGTAACACAATAACATCCGATAAATAAGCAACAGACGGGTTGTTTTTCTCAATAGACAATTCGCATAATGCATAACCGTTAGCAATAACGATTGTGTCTTTTCGGCCCCACGGCCATTGATTTACGTGTATAACCATCTTTAATTATCAATCCCAATATGTGCCAAATGGGGCCACCGCGCATTCATAAAGGAAATAACCGAATCAACAACGCGGTTGTATTGTTCATCCGTTAATTTGCCCAAATGGATAACAATAACATCTTCATCCGGTTCCGGGCTATCTGTCTTATCAAATGCGGCCATTATTTTCCGTTTATTGCGTCTATAACTTGCGCCAACAGGGCATCCGGGACGTTGGCCAATGATATATCGGATTTGGTTTCCGTTTCTATCTTGCCGGTCAATTCTTGGATGTGCTTATTAGACCATTCTTCCGGGGCGCGATTGCACAAAGCAAAGATAATTGCGGTTGGATTCGGGGCGGCTTTCTTGTGTACGACCTTGCGTTTAACCTCAACCATTTTACCGGCTTTGTTCAATGCTGATTCGGTCGTGGTTTCATCCCATTCGTAACCCTGTACCAATTCCAACAACGAACGTTTACAGTCAACGACCAATTGGGAATCGTACCAATCTTGGTATTCCTGTTCGGCCTTTTTAACCCTTTCCGCAAAATCCGCATCATCCGATAAGTGTTTGTAAAATGCCGTTTTGCCAACACGGGCGGCGGTAAACGCATCTTTGTACGATTTTCCGGCCGCGATTGCCTTGCACATTATTTCCACTTTGGTATCGGTCCATTGTGGTTTGCGGCCTTTTTTCTTGGGTTCGGCCTTTATGATTGCCCCGTTATCGTTTGCCATAACTCAATGAATTTTTGCAAAGATAAGAATAATTCCAAAATATGACGAATCCCGGGCGGGGTTGAATCCGTCCGGGATTACGGCCTTAATGCCTAATTGCCGTTTTTCAGTAATCCGCGTGAAAACCACTTATCAACGAATGCTTTGATTGTGGGAATGTCATAAACGCCGTTCGACGAAAGGCCGGTGACGATTGCCAACATTACAACCCCCAACCATACGGGTTCGCCGAACTCAATAAGTTTTAAGGCCCACGCACAGATAGACAGGATTGCACCCACGGCCCACGCAACAAGTTGTGGCCACATTCCTTTGGTAATCTTGAACGCGCCGTTGATTACACCGGCAATCGCAACGGTCAACGTCATAAGCAACGGGGCGATGTACCAAAAGGCTTCGGAAAAAATACCTTTGATGATTTCCATAATGAAAAGATTTTATTGTTAAACATTTCCCGGTATTCCGGGGTTACTTTCTGTTTCCCATCCCTTGCAACATTGTCCGTCAAAACTAATTGTTCCGCGTTCATTACAAAGGGCAAAAATACCAATAAGGGAATATCCCGCATTTGCCCGGTTCCAATGCTCACAAGTTTGGCAACATTTTCTTATTGGTTTGCTCATTTCCTTTCGTATTCTCTTTCAAACGTTTCTTCATCCACGATTTCGAACCGTTCCGGGGCAACATAAACGATGTATGAAAGTTCCGGCGCGTGGGCATAAACGGAACCGGCCGCATTGCGGAAATGGAATATCGCCGGGCCGATTTCCGGTATTTCCAATTCCCCATTACCAACAAATTGCAACAGGGCATCGGCATTATTGCGGTCAACTTGGATGGCACGGATTTCGGCCAATTTGCGACAATACACACGGCCCGCCGTGGGGGTCTGTTCTTTATCACGCGGCAAACGGATAATGCCCGGGTATTGCGTATCAGAAAACTTAACACGGACCAACAGGGAATGCCGTTCGGCATCGTCTTTAATAGAAATTAGACGTTTGCCCGTGCGACCCTCTATTGCATCCCACACGGCCAATATGTATTCCGGTTGGTTGTGCTTTTCGTAATCGGCTTCGAAAAAATACGAATCGCCGCCGTTTTTCGGTTCACAAGGTTTACCCGTTAAGGATTCAACCATCATAAACAATTCCGCATCGTATGGGGTTAATTTTGATTTCCAAAAAGGTTGTGTTTCCATTATTGCAATTCTATTTTTTGGCGTATCATTTCCCATCCATCCGGACCCAATGCCATTGAACGGGGATATTCTGTTATATCGTCTTTGGGAACAATCAGATTGTAAACCCCCAATTGTCCCTTTATGGGCATTTCCACCACGCGGCGCGGGTTGCGCATCAACCATCCGTAACCCTTGCGCGGGCGGTCTTTTTCCGGGATGCAAGTTGCGGCCCAATCTTCCGGGGTAAATTCTTCCACGGGCTTTGTATCATACAGTTCGACAAAACCACAGATTACACCGGATAATCGGCCCGGAATGTTTGGTTTCGCTGATGAACACACCAACAAATCCCCCCGATAAGACGTGTTCCGGCTTCGAACCTCAATGGTTTTTTCGGCGTGATATTTCCCGGATTCATCCCGGTAAACAACACGGGTTAACAAATCGGCGTATGGTTGTTTTACTGACAACGCCTTGTAAACGTCGTGTTGTTCCGGGTCGTATTTCTTTCGGTCAATCTGCATAATTATTCAGTTTAGAATCCGGCGGGCAAATCTTCATCGTTTTGGATGGGTTGATAACCGCCGCCGGGCCTGTATTCCGGTTGTGGGGCCGGGGCCTGTTCGGGCTTCTTTGCGCCCAACAATTCCATTTCTTCCACAACAATTTCGGTAACGTAACGGGTTTGGCCGGCGTTATCCTCATACGAACGGGTTTGGATTTTCCCCACAATTAAAAGCGGTGTTCCCTTTTTTACGAATTGTTCGCAAACACCCGCAAGGCCGGTTCGCTTGACAACAATGTTGTGCCAAGTCGTTTGCGGTTCTATTTTCCGGCCATCCGGGGTTTCAAATCCGCGTTCAGTCGTGGCCAACGTAAATTGTGCGACCTTTCCGCCGTCTTGGAACGTGGTAATGCGCGGGTCTTGGCCGACGTTCCCTTTCAAAAATACTTTGTTCATAACTTATAAATTCCTGTACAAATTTATTGATTTTTATTGTTCAATATATTCAAGTCGTTTTTCGTCAATGCAAGTTCCATTCGAAAGGTTGCAAATCCAATCCCGTGATGGTGCATTTCGTTTTCGCGGCATAAAGCGCGATATAACAACAACGATTTCGTTTGTATCTTTTATTCGCGCTTTTCTTATTTTCTGTTCCATTCCTCAATCATCGAATTTCACGCCATCCAACAGGAACCGGCGTTTGTCCTTTGACCATCCGGCCGCCGCATTAAGGGCATCCCGGTCGGCATCCCGGACAAATTCAACCCAATATCCGCCATTATAACCACTTTCGATTATCCGTACCAATCTTCCCATAATCAGCCGCCGGAATTGCTTGTATCCGCTTGCGTCGTTTATATCAACAATACGGCGGGTATTTTTGGGATGCGGCGTTTTTGGTGCGCGGCCATTCCGTTTGAAATTCGCTTTGGCAAAGTCTTTCCGGATTGACCGGCGGACCAATTCGTTATAATCTTTCATATTCCCAAATAAACCCATAAACGGTTGTTTCCGGAAATCCGTGTTTTAATCCGGCGCGAATCCTTGCACATCTACAAATTGCAGTTGCGGAATTTGGTTTACCAATTGCCCGGGCCGCTTCACGAATACTTGCGTATCTTCCAACAATTTGTCCGGATTTGTCCTTTTGAATAATCGAACAAAACGAATCTTGGAATTTAGCGGAAACCCGCAAATTGTGTGCATACGTACACCATTCCAAATTTTCAACACGATTGTCGGCCCTGTTTTCGTTTTTATGATTGATAATTGGAAAATTATCCGGATTGGGAATAAATGCCATTGCAACAAGCCGATGTATATTTGCGTGAAATCCACTTGTTCCATTTCTCAAAATGACATATTTGTAACCCGTTTTTAATCGGGTGTCAGCCCGCAAAATCTTTCCATACGAATTTTTTACACGTCCGACATTACTAACAAAATAACGGCCCTCATAACCGACCACGGGCAACCATTTTTCTTTTCTCATATCTTTTCGTTTTCACAAAGATACGGAAAATTTTGTAAATAATCCGCTTTCAATTCAGAAATTACACGTTCCGTGTCGGCAAATATCCTCATTGTTTTTCGTGTCGGCCTTTGTTCATATTGATTATGATGGTTAAAACAAAGTATCCGAATATTTCGCGGGTCGTGTGCGGCTTCCGGGTGTGCCCCGCGTGTCATTATGTGCGATACATAAGTTGCCGAATATTGACGCAACGGCCGCATACATTCCGCGCAAATGTGCGGGTAATGGTCCCAACACCAACGATAAAACCTTTCGTTTTCCGCCGGGGTGTGGCCGGTCCCGAACAATTCCCGTTGTATTGATACCCGTAAATTTATTTCAACCGCAAATCGGCGGTCAATCAACGGTTCATACCCACGTTTGCGGGCATAATCGTACAATTCGCGGGTATCAATAACAATCGGTTCCATTGCTACATTTCGGGCATATCGTCACCGGGGCCAAAATCGGGTTCGTTATTTGCGGCCGTTCCGGATTCCCCGGCCGGGGCCTGTTCGCCAAACAAAGATAATTGCGCCTGTTTGCCCTTGAACAAATATGCGTAAACCTCTTTTTTGATGGCTTCCACGATGGTTTCCAATTCTTCTTCAAACCCAAACGAAATTGTCGCAAGGACGATGCGCGGGGTGTTGATGCAAGTTTTCAAA
>Ga0310697_10001318_pt1 | contig 29546 bp, 17 predicted proteins | sample 172DNAGHGlowgp2_FD_203883 | JGI IMG/M metagenome (GOLD analysis project Ga0310697, IMG submission 203883) | Sheep rumen microbial communities from Palmerston North, Manawatu-Wanganui, New Zealand - 1728 DNA GHGlow gp2 (v2) (version 2) | ecosystem: Host-associated > Mammals > Digestive system >... | reverse complement strand
GAGGTCTGCCGCCATTTCATTGCCGTGTTTTACCCTGATTGCCAGTTTGCCACGACTACCGTTTTGGGCAAAGTGGAAGAGGTGGAGTTCAAGACCTCGGGCAAGCAGATTCTTGTCCCTGGCTGGCGCGAGGTCATCAAGCCGGTGAAGCAGGAAGAAGACCCTTCGACAAGGTCAGGGATCAAGGAAGGACAGGAGGACGAGGAGAAGACGTTGCCGGTTTTTGAGAAAGGCGAGCATGGGCCTCATCAGCCGCAGCTGGCCGAGAAATGGACTTCGCCGCCGAAGCCTTATACTGAGGCCACCTTGCTTCGTGCCATGGAAACGGCTGGCAAGCTCGTTGATGACGAGTCGCTGCGTGAGGTGATGAAAGAGAACGGCATCGGTCGACCTTCCACGCGTGCGGCCATCATTGAGACCTTGTTCAAGCGCAACTATATAAGAAAGGTACGCAAAAGCCTCGAGCCCACCCCCACGGGCATCGAACTCATCGGCCTTATTCACGAAGACCTGCTGAAAAGCGCGGAGTTGACGGGCATCTGGGAGAAGAAACTCCGCGAGATTGAGCAGCACAAATACGAGGCTAGGCAGTTCTTGGATGAGCTGAAGCAGATGGTGACGGAAATCGTCACCACGGTGATGTTGGACAACAGCAACCGTAGGGTGACGGCGGCAGTGGAGGAGAAGCCGAAGGCCAAGAAGGCAGCGCCTAAGAAGGCGGCTTCGCCAAAGCCAAAAAAGCCAAAGGTGGAGCCAGCATCTGACAATCCCGATGCCATCATCGGGCAGCCCTGTCCGTTGTGTGGCAAGGGCCGCATCATCAAGGGCAAGACCGCCTACGGCTGTTCCGAGTGGCGCAACGGCTGCGGATGGCGGAAGGCGTTTTGATAAAAATCTTGGAATGGTGTAAGAATTTGTTTGCAAAAAATCTTGGAATGGTGTAATTTTGCAGCGTGTAAAAATCTTGGAATGGTGTAATCATGAAAAGAAAGATGTATCAAACCTTGCTGAAATGGAAGCAGGAAGAGCAAGGACGAAAGGCACTGATGATTGACGGAGCACGGCGTGTGGGCAAGAGTTACATTGTGGAGGAATTCGCCCGAAACGAGTATGCTTCGTATATCCTCATCAATTTTGCCCATGTCGACAGCGAAGTCATTGGTTATTTTGAGAACTATAAGACGGATTATGATGCCTTGTTTCTGCATCTGTCGTTATACTATCGTGTGCAACTTTACGAACGCAAATCATTGATTGTCTTTGATGAAGTGCAATTCTATCCTCAGGCTCGTGCCGCCATCAAGTATCTTGTCGCCGATGGTCGGTATGATTACATTGAGACTGGTTCGCTCATCAGCATCAACAAGAATGTGAAAGTCATTCTTATCCCATCGGAGGAACGTCACATCAAGATGTTCCCTATGGATTTCGAGGAGTTCCTTTGGGCGATGGGTGAAGAAATGCTGATGCCTTATATTGAGGATTGTTTCAAGAAGCAACAGCCTTTAGGTCAGGCACTTCACCGCAGAGCAATGGATTATTTGCGACAGTATATCATTGTTGGCGGGATGCCGCAGGCCGTGCAAACCTACATTGATACCAAGAGCTTTGAGAAGGCCGATGCCGAGAAGCGTGACATCCTCCAACTCTATCGTTCCGATATCAGGAAATATGCATTTGGTTACGAAAGCAAGGTTTCCAGGATTTTCGACACTCTGCCAGGTCAGCTGCAGAAACATGAGAAAAAGTTCAAATTGTCGGCCTTGAAAGACCATGCGCGCCTGCGTGAATACGAGAGTTCTTTCCTTTGGTTAGAAGATGCCATGGTCATCAACGTATGTTGCAGCGCTTCAGAGCCTTCTGTTGGGTTGCGCCTCAAGATGGATGATTCTACGATGAAATGTTATATGGGTGATACCGGCTTGCTTATTAGTTTAGCCTTCGATGAGCGCACCATTGCTACAGAGGAGCTTTACCGCAAACTGATGCTCGACAAGTTGGAAATCAATAAAGGTATGTTAGTGGAAAACCTTGTTGCACAGATGTTTCGTGCTTCTGGCCACGAACTGTATTTCTTCTCAAGTTACTCGAAAGAAAACTCAGAAGACACCATGAAAATCGACTTTCTTGTCCGCAAGCCAATAATATCAAACAGGCACAATATTTCCCCGATAGAGGTGAAATCCAGCAAAAACTATACTTTGTCGTCGCTTCGGAAGTTCCGCAACAAATATGCCCCACAGTTGTCAACGGCATACGTGCTCCATTCATCGGATTTGAAAGTCGAGGATGGGGTGGTGTTTTTGCCTTTGTATATGGCAGGATTGTTGTAGGAAATCTTGGCTGATCCGAGTGGCGCAATGGCTGCGGATGGCGGAAGGCGTTTTGAGTGGGCAGAAAATTGCCAACTTTGGAAATGAAATGTTGCCAACTTTGGAAGTGAAAAATTGCCAACTTTGGAAATGGATTGTTTTTTTGAACGGATTCGGTTAACGGAATAACCGAAATTTGTCGAAAAATGGTTGTTGGAATAACCTTTTTTTTGTTCTCATAGCCGACATGCTGGAATATCCCATCGGGAAGAAGTTGCCTTTGTGGATGGTGGGGATGATGTATTGAACATCTTAGGCTTTATTTGTAAGAAATCCTCGGCTTAGCGTCCGCCATGTATGGAATTCTATTTGCCAAGGACCAGCTTCACACCAGGCAGGGATCTGCTACGGTGCAGACTCGATATTCTATCGTTTATTTTCCAATACTTTTTCGATTGTTATTTGATTTAATATCGAACAACAATCGAATAACAATCGAATAACAATTCGGTAAGAATAGGAATAAGTCGCTTGCAGGTGCGTTGCTGGAAGGAGGATGGGGTATGGAATATGGGATAAATGTTTAAAGAGAGTAGATTGTGAAGTGTAAGAAGAAGGGGTAGGATGAATTTGACGTGTGCTGATAAGAAATGATGTTTTTTTTCTGTTTCTTTCATTTTATATAAACAAAATGTCTATATTTGCGACATGAATTAACGGAAAGTATCACTAAAAACCAAAGATAATACAAAAGATACACCTTAATATAATATATAGGCAAGCATAGAGACGAAATACTTCTATCCAGAAATTTGGCGATTTACTGTTGAAGTAGCTTATCTAAGATTTAGTCGAAGTGCTCACGCATGGCGTGGGCTGGACTATTTTACCGGGATAAGCAGGTTACGCCAAATACCTTGGATAGCGGGAAACAGTCTGGTTTCACGCTTTTTTTGTTTGTGTTTGCGAAAGAAATAGTAATATGATAAATATAAAATAAACAATAAATTATGGGAGACATATCTTTAATTGCAAATTCTGGAATCCAACTTGTTGCAAGACAGATTAGGATTAACCACGATTCAGATCGGTTGATTTTCCATGAGTGGTTTGACGAAGAACGTGTCGAATACAATTTGGAACTTGCTTATTTTCTTAGGCAAAACCAAAAAATTGTAAGGCTTTATGACCTTGAGGATTGTAGATTTGTTGATAATGTGACAGGCGAGCTAAATGTAGGAGAAAGTGAAGTGTTATGCAATCCCAATGTCAAAATCATCCATGATGGAGATGTGCAATCATGCCCGGATCTTTTCTATATGTCCTATGATGACAGGAACAGTAAAATATTGAGCCTAATGAATCAATGGCTTCCTTTGCCGTATTTTGAATTGGATTTGTTAGACGAACTCAAATTGGGGCCATATAATTGGTGTAGATGTAAAATCATCCCACAGGAGACTAATGATGAATATACAATAGCAACGTTGTTACTCGCCTTTGATACTCATTCTTTGTATGGCAATGGAGATGAGCATGCGGAATGCCCAATTTTCGAGAGTGATTCTGAAATGTCAAAGGACTTCCAGATTTGCAACCAACCAAGCAAGATGCTTGATTTTTGTTCGGGGAAAAACTCATGGGTGAAAATGTCTCTAATGAATATGGTTCATGGAGTGACTGATTTGGAAGACATTAGAATTGATGAAAGACGCAGAGAACGTAAATATTCATTTTTGGCATCATACATTTGGCTGATAGATTATATTTCAAAGAATTGCGGCCTCCCTAAAGTTCAATTGTATAGAGACAGAGGAGTCGAGAATGTTCCAGTTGAAATGATTATTGACATTGGAAACTCACGAACCGCAGCAGTGTTATATGAGGGTGAGTTTGCAAAAGTCAAACCTCTTGCTTTACAGAATTTCACTAATCCTATTGGGAAGAAAGGAGAACTTAACAGAACTGAGGAGTCTTTTGATATGCGAGTGGCATTTCAAAAAGTGAAATTTGGTGATAATATGGTTGGTAGTACGCAATTTGTCTGGCCTAGCATGGTAAGGCTTGGTAGTGAGGCTCAGTTTCTTACATATCAAACGACTGATTTGGCAGAAGGTGATGAAATGTATTCTACTTATTCAAGTCCAAAACGTTATCTGTGGGATTCAAAAAGACGCAAAGAGGAATGGCGTTGTGTAAAGATTGGAGCTGAAGAGGTAAACGAAGTCCCAACTATAGAGGGTATTAGTAATTTCTTTTCTGATAATGGTGATATTGATAGGGATGAATGTGGTTACGGCTGTCACTATTCAAGAAAAACTTTGATGACCTTTGCGTTTATGGAAATAATTGCCCAAGCGAATGTCCAGATTAATAGTTATGAATATCGAAGTTTTAAGGGAAAGAGAAGTAGGGCTAGATATCTTGATAAGGTCATCATCACTTGCCCAACAGGTATGTCAAAAAGCGAACAAAGAGCGCTTCATGAATGTCTGAAGGATGCCTTGTATGTCTTGGAGAAGTTTTATAGGAACAACGATGAAACTTACGTGGCAAATAAGGTGAAAATTGAACCTGATCTTGACAAGGTTAATGAGGATAATCCGATGTGGATGTATGATGAAGCTACATGTTCGCAGTTCGTGTATCTATATGGATTGCTTACGGAAACCTATCAAAACTGTAGTAATGAGTTTTTTAAAGTGTATGGCCGAAAGAGAAATGGCAAGGATAGTATTGTGATTGGCTCTTTGGATATAGGCGCTGGAACCAGCGACATAATGATTAGTCAATATGATTACAACGAGAGGAATCCTTCCCAATTGAAACCAATCCCGCTGTTTTGGGATAGTTTTGATACGGCTGGAGATGATATGTTGAAAATCCTTATTTCAAATGTACTAATCCAAGGTAAAGATGGGATATTGGAGCAAACACTATTGAAAAAAGGAATGGATTTGGCCGCAATACGAAGCAGGTTTTTCACTTTCCTGGGGCGCAATCAAATAGAACAATCGTTTGTTGATAAGAATCTAAGAAGAGATTTCAATCTTCAGGTACTCGTTCCTTTGATGTATGAGTTTTTGCGTTTGTTGAGTAATGGGGAAGGTTCTCGAGAAGTAACATATAAAGACGTTTTCGCAAAAGTGCCTCCAAGCCAAGCTGTTCTTGAAAAGTTCAAAAGTGTATTTGATGTTGAACTATCTGAAATAGAATGGAGTTACAACAAAGCAGTCGTTTCAAGACACATAGCGAGAAGCATGGACGCATTTTTACAGAAGATTGCTTCCATTATGTATGCATACGGATGCGATATTATTCTTCTGTCAGGTCGCCCGACTTCTTTGGATCCCATCAAGGATACTTTCTTGAAATACGCACCCATTGAGCCAAATCGCCTGATTCGCTTGAATAGTTATCGTATTGGTGATTGGTATCCATTTGCTGATAAGGCAAAAAGATGTATTAACAACTCGAAAAGTGTTGTTCCTATCGGAGCCATGATTGGCTATTTGGCATCAAGTGCTGGAGGCTATAATGGCCTCTCAATAGACATGTCGGAATTGGCAAAGAACTTGACTCCAACAACCGATTATTTTATCGTTAACGATTCAAAAGTTCAAATTAACAGTTGTTTCCTTTCGCCTAATTCCAAGCAAGGGAATCTGGTAGCAAATAATTTCCCGATTTATATTGGCAGCAAACAGTATGATTTGACTATGTATCCAGTCCGACCATTCTATGTTCTTGATTTGAATAGAGAAGGGGTGACGGAAAAAATAAAGAAAAAATCCAAAGGAAAAGCATTAACAGAAAACGATTTGCAGTATTTGGCAAAAGACTATTTTGAAGATTTGTTGAAGAATAGTCCTCTGACATTCACGATGGTCAGAGAAGACTTCAAACTCAATAAGGAGATGCTAAGTATTGATGCCGTCAAAGCAGATAACGGAGATCCATTGCCAACGGAAGATTTTCAACTTAGCATACAGAGCTTGAACGATCCCGACTGCTATTGGTTGGATTCGGGAATCTTTGATATCAATATTGGAAAACAGTAACATAGGTGATACCATTATGGAAGACGCAAATAAAGAACAGGTTAAAAGAACTAAAGATAAAGTTGAACAAACGATTGATTCCTTGAAAAAAGCAATCGATTGGGAAATCAATGTCGATGAATCAAAAAGGTACACATATCATCGTAATTTGATTGACTTACAACGTGAGTTGGAAAACATCAGTTTTGCTCTGTCAGAAAATTGCTCAATTGCAGCATTTGGAGAAAGTCAGATGGGGAAGTCATATCTTGTTAGTGCCATGTTGTCAGAACCAGGAACTCCATTTATGGTTCGGAATAGCAGTGATTACTATAATTTCATTGATGAGATAAACCCGAGTGCCCCAAACAGTACCATTGAAGCTACAGGAGTGGTTACCCGCTTTACGACAAATCAGAAAGATGGTGCTGTTCCTGAAGGCTTTTTAAAGGTTAGGATGCTTTCAGTAACAGACATTGTCCTGGTCCTTGCAGAAGCTTATTACAACCAAGTAGTTCGCAATATTAGAGAATACGATAAGACAAAATATATCAATGATCGAATCAAGAGCGTTAGCCTAAATAGTAATGTAAATTCTCTTCTTTCAGAAGTGGATGTTTCTTATATAGAAGATTATATTCGAACATCAACGATTAGGGAGAATTGCGACCATATCTTCGGCTCTGATTTTTTCCAGTTTTTGATGAGGAATGTGAAAAACATCAGCAATGAAACCCTTCTTTCGCTCCTAACTCTAATTTGGAATGAAAATGAAGATTTCAACAGGTTGTTTTACGATATTCTAAAGACCTATCAAGAACTAAATTATCAACCAATTTGCTATGTAGATTTTAAATCTGTTCTTAGAAAATACGGAACTTTGCTTGATGTGGCCAGACTTGATGAGATGTACCCCGAGCCAGGCTCCACAAAGGTAAAAGATTTCATTGCTGATGCCACGGTGAAACTATCCCAAAATGGTAGTGAGAAAACGGTAAAAAAGTCTTTCTTTAGTGCTCTTATCGCTGAATTAAATATTCAAGTGGAAAGTGACAATAACCTGTCAGGACGTGAGTTCTTGAAAAAGCTTGACATTTTGGATTTTCCCGGCTTGAAGCCAAAACAGACTAGAAATGAGGATGAGCTTTCTAAAGGGTTGAATTTGGCTACTGTGTTCCGTAGAGGAAAAGTAACATATTTGTTCAACAAGTATTCCCGTGCAAAACGAATAAGCTCTTTGCTTTTCTGCCACAACAACAATGATAGTAAAGATTGCACGATGGGTTCGGTCATCCAAGATTGGGTTGGCAACAATGTAGGTAAGACACCATTGGATAGGAAAATCTATGTTGATAATATAGGAGGCTCTCCTTTGTTTGTCATTTCAACATGGTTCAATAAGGATTTGGATTACAATAATGAATCGGTGGATGCCGATTTGAATGAAAGATGGGACAGAAGGTTTAAGACCGTCCTTTCGAAAGATGTTTTGCAATCTTTGGGAAAGCCCGAACATTGGTTTAACAATTGGACAACAACAGAAAAGAAATTCAGCACTATATTTATGTTGCGTGACTTCAAATACTCCAAAGCCATTTTTTCGGGCTATGATCCTGACAAGAAAATAGAAGAGGGTGATGCGATTATCCATGAAAAGTTCCCAAACTATTTACAACAATTAAAGGCATCTTTTGTGCAAAATGATTTCGTAAGAGAACACTTCAGAAATCCTGGCAGTAGTTGGGACGAATCAGCTACTTCAAAAAACGATGGTACAAAGCCTATTATGAGTGAACTGAATCGCATAGCACCACAAATGCTTAATGCCCAGTTAATGAAGTTTGAGAAGGATTGTGCCGATTTGATTGATAAGTTGAGAGAAGTGCTTAATGGGGAGTATCATCCTGACAATCCTATGGAAAAAATTGCCAAATCAAAAAAAGAAGTCGGTAGAATCAGTGGAGCGCTTGCCATTAAATGTGGAAAAGACCCTTATTTTTGGGGGAAACTGATGGATTCGATGATGATTCCGGAACACATGATTTATGAGCAGGTCTTTGGCCAAATAAGTGGTGGAGAACTTGACACGCCTCTTTCAGGACCCGAGTCGGAGATCTTTATGGCTGCGGGTCTTGATACAGAGGCGGGAGAAACGGAGAACCTATCGAGACTTTGTGCTTTCTTTGGCGTTAACACAAGAAGCGAATGTGAAGAAATACTAGATAGTGAAGGAATTCACGACATTAATCGTTTGTTGAAGACCATGCAGATGGTGCAAGGTCAGGCGGAACAACTTGTTTGTTTTATTGAGCAACTATGGAAGACGGATTTTCTTAATGTTAGGGTTGGTAATATGTATAAAGAGGAGTTCCCTGTGATTGATGTGATAATACCCAATTTGACGTTGTTGTATGATTACTTGGATGTCCACAATCGTATAAAGAATGATGTTCAAAGATTGATGGATTCAATCAAAGAAGATAAACTGGTCGGAATCGTGGCTGATTATTTAGCCATGGCTTTTAATGATTTCGTCAACACCTATGGCTACCATTATTTGAGCAACGCTCAAATTGAGGACTTGGTGGAAAAAAATGGCAAATTTGATTTGAATATTGATACAGAAATCATTAAAGACATTGTTCCCGATTACGGTATCGACCTCCTAAAAAAGATAGATAGTGTACAATCCTCGCTCTCCACAAGTGGGTATTCGCAAAGTGCAAGAGCGCTACAAAAACAACTTCCGCAATATAGGAATCGTTGGCAATGGCAGGACAGAATGAGAAGTGCATTCGCTATTGTTGGTGACCTGCCCAATTATGATGTGGTTGCCAACAACAACCTCAAGATTATTATTGACTCTCTAAATTAGTGTGTTATGCCAGTTGTCAAAGATAAAATGGTTTTGTGCCAAATAGGGCTAGCTGATTTTAGTATCGAATCAGTTAATCAGGTGCCTTTTTACAAAAGGTATTCGGAGTTTTGCAGGCTGTTTGCAAGCAAAATCCCCTCGGTTGATTTTGAGTCTTGCTTTGCCCAGCCTCAAGAGAATAATGCTAAGAAGACCATAGAATGGTATTTTAAGCCTGGCTCGGAAGCTCCGATGAAATTGTCTGAATTGAAGGAATCAGATCAGGAGTTATACAATCGTCTTGTCCAACAGCGCAATGAGATAGTCAACAATATTCGCACTGCATTGAATAAGGCAAATGAAAACGACCAGAAGTATTTGAATGCAGTGTTGTCTGGTTTTGATGCAGATTATATTGATTCGATAACTTATGGTTATGATGGTCATGTTCTTCTTGGTATCTGGGGAATGCGCACAAAAACAGGCCGTCAAATAGACTCCGTAATTACAGAAGGAGTGCTTGACCACCGGGCCTATCGGATTGTGTATCAAATTGAAGGTGAAGGACGTATTGCTCCCTTTACTTCTATTAATAGAAGGTATGGCCATATTCTTCATGGCGACAAAGACATTCCTCGCATTACCCCTAATGAAGGTTGCTATTTTAAGGAATGGATTCCTGAAGCCCCTCATGGGAAAGAAGTGAAGTCGGACATCGTTTATACAGCAGTTTGTGAAAAAGAAGTAAAACCCATCGGTCCTTCAGGAGGATCAGAAGGGGGAAATGAAAATGAAGATAATAATGGAGGAAGTAGTGGAGGAGTATCAATAGGAGGAGATGATGATAATCCAAATTCTTATAAAGTCATCTTCAATGCAGGAGAACACGGCACAATGTCTGGGCAAACACGATATGAAAAGAAAGAAGGGGAAACGGTTCTCGCAGAAGAAGTACCCTTTGTTGAGGCATATGAGGGATACAAGTTTTTGGGATGGGATAAAAATCCCAACGGATATGTCGTGAACGAAGATGTTGAGTTTGTAGCTCAATACGAAGAAGTGGGGGAAGAACAACGCTATCAAGTCCGATTTGACGAAGGTAATCATGGCGTCTTGCATGGTCGGACCTTATACGAAAAGCTTAAAGACGATAAGGTGCTCCCAAACGAGGTTCCCGAAGTGGAGCCTGAAGAAGGATACCGTTTCATCGGATGGGATAAGAACCCCAACAATCATATTGTTACAGAAGACGTGGTTTTTGTCGCACAATACGAAGAAGTGAAAGAATCATGGTGGCGTCGTTTCTGGGGTTGGGGCTCTGGTTGCTTGAATTGGCTTCTAACCTTGCTGCTTTTAGGGTTGATTGGTTTGCTGCTATGGTACTTGTTTAGTGGATTCCGTAATTTCAATTTTTGCGGATGCAATTGTGAAGAATATGTTGTTATACCAGCTCCTCCTATTACTCCGAAACCAGAGCCACGCAGGATTGATACAATTCATGAAGATGACAAATTGCCCAAACCAGAAGAAAACTGTGGAGTGCATTTTTCAGGAGCAGTATTATCAGATGAAGAATCGGAGAGTGGGGATATTGGTGTTATTTTTGGAAACGATCGCATTGGTGAATATGTTGGGAACGGCTATTATCCAGACAATACAAAAACATTCCCCAAAGCGGTTCAGCATACTTTCGATGCTATTGCAGTTGATAATGGGACTCGTCTGATTCTTTATAGTGAGCCAAATTTTGAAGGTAGAATTGTGCTTGATGTTGTTGGTCCAGTGTTGATTACTAATAAAAGATGGCGAGACGTCCCAAAATACAATTCGGCTATAGAAAAAACATTTAATGCTGATTTACAGACATTATTCCCTCCTTCACGACGACAATGGAGTTCCGAGGATATGTGGAGTTGGTCTAATGGTTCATGCAAAATAATTTGTGAACAATGAAAGAAGAAGTAGCTAACAAAATACTTATGTAATTGGTAGAAAAACAAATGGATTTAAAAAAGGACATGTTATGACAAAAACGAATAAATATAATAATAGTTTCAGCACCTTGTTAAAGATTTTACTTGCAGTGTTCCTTTTGCTACTCGTTATAAGTGCATTAAAGACTTGTAACGACTGCAAAAATACAAGGAAAATCACCATTCTTGATGAAACTGGTTATCTGCCCGAAAACGAGGACTGGGATAATATTCCAGATGTCGTTCCTCCATACGATGATAGTGATTTAGACAGCTTGGCAGAGAAGGTCTCTCTCGAAGCGTTTTTTCCACCTATTGGCAACCAAGAGAGTTACGGCACATGTGTTGCTTGGGCGGTGGGATACAATCTAAAAACCGCACTTAATGCCATAGATAAACACTGGACATTAGAGCAGTTGGCTGATCCCGCCAACCAAACTAGTCCAAAAGACCTTTGGATGGGCATCCCTGCTGAGCAAAAAGGGGCAATGTGTGAAGGTACTGGCTTCGGCCCTGCTTTTACAGTGTTGATGAACAAGGGTGTGTCAAATATGAAAGAAGTGCCTTACAAGAAACTTGGTAATTGTCAAGGATCTATTGTTGGCGATACCTCCAACCGAATTGCCAATTACAACCATGTTGTTTCAAATAGCGGAGGCGTACCCTCTGTCGGACAATTGAAGGCCTATCTACATGATACTATCCCGTTAGTTTTCTCAGCCAAGTTGGGCTATGCCTTCAAGGAATGGAATAGTGACCTCGTTCTAAGCCAAGACAATTATCTGATGAGAGGAGAGCAACATGCCTATCATGCTATGGTGTTAGTCGGTTATGATGATTCTAAAAAAGCATTCCGTGTTAGGAACTCATGGGGCGAAGATTGGGGAGATCATGGTAGTATTTGGGTCGACTATACATTTTTTATGAATCAATTTTTGGATGAAGTCTTTATGGCAAACAATCATTAAAAACATAAATCTATGCGTGACTTTAGAATCAATTGGGCAGTTATTCTTGCATTAATAGTATTATTGGGCTTCACCTATTTTTCGTTTATGGGTGTATTATACAGCGAAAAAGTTAATGGAGATTTGGTCTGGGGCGGTTTGTATGCTCTGGGAGTAATTATTGTCGTTTCCGTCTGTGTTGTCATTATGTGTATTTCCAGAGCTACGAGATGGAAGGAAATAGGGACCGCCGGACAGATTGTCTTTGCTTTGGTTATCCTTGCGGTATTTGGTGTTTCTGCTATTCCTTTTACAGGTTTTATGAGAGCAATAGAATCAAAGGATGAGATTCAGGCAAAGATTAATCAAACCAAATTTGACGCTGACAGCATTAACCAAAGATATAATGCTTATGTGGATTTTCGCATAGTTGGATACGAGAGATGGCTTCGCTCGGATTCTTCTCGATATGAAAATGTTGGAGGGAACACGGCAGAAGAGAAGATATTAAATATGAAAACCAGTCTAGAGAACCATTTAAAGCCTCAATCGTTGTTGACATGCCAAACTGAGAGGAGAGATTGGCTTTCAAAGATAGAGGGCATGAGTGTGTGGAACATCATGCTCCCTAAGAATTTGAAGTTTTTGGGAGAAAGCGCTCAAAAGTGGTCGGATGATTATACCAAACTTTCAAACATTTCTTATGGGGATCCTCTTGTTTTGTTTAAGTATAAGAAGATTGATGATAATCCATTGGAAGAATTGGGGAAAGTCCATATTTCACCACTTGCAATTGTAGCGGCATTGGTGGCATTCTTTTTTATGCTGCTCCCATATATTGTTACCGAACCTTCTTATGCAAATAAAACCAATAACAAAAAAGGCAAGACAAAAATTAATGGCACAAACCAACCAGAAGAAGAAAAGGATTACGAATAATAACAATAAAAAATATGGAACAAAGAGATAGAATCATAGCAGGTTGCAATGGAATTCCTGTAAAGAATTTGGCAAACTATGTTCGTGACGGTGTCGTTTCATTAGACGATTTACCATTAACGCCAGAAAAACGAGCATTAGTAGAACAATTGTTATCAGAGAAAGAAGAGGCACTTTGGGAAGATGTAAAAATAAAGAACACTGTTGAGAATTACCAAAAGTATCTTTCGTGCTACCCTAAAGGAATACATACAGATGAAGCAAGGTCCGTTTTGGCATCGTTGGAGGAAAAGTTTTGGGAAGCAATAAGGTGCGACCTGACCAAGGAGGGTTTGGAAAACTATGTGAAGTCGTTTCCAGAAGGCAGACATGTCGAGGAGTGCAAAAAGTTGTTGGAAGACTTGCCCTATCTTGAGGTGAAGAAAAAGGATACCAAGCAGGCTTATCTTGATTATATGCAAACCAATCCGGGCAAGCATGAAGAGGAGGTTTTGAAGCGCATAGAGGAAATAGATGATGAAAGCGATTGGAAAACCGCTTGTTCGAATAATACAAAAGATGCCTATGATATATATTTGGAAAAACATCCGAGGGGAAAACATAGAGACGATGCCATCAGCAAAATCAAGTATCGTTCAGGCAAGGAAATATTTTTGGATAAGTTGAAGACAGACCCCAACTGCATGTCAGCGTTGGAAATCCAGAAAGAAGTGGAAAATGGCACCGCTTCCTGGGAGGATTTGGAAGCCGTCTTCGGTAGTGAGAAAATAGAAGCTATCAAAGTATGGAAAAAAGCAGGAAAACTCCCTATCATCGAAGACCCGACCATTCCCAAAGGTTATACTGAAGTGTATTTTTGGGGCACCAAGGGGACTGGAAAAACCTGTGTAATAGGGTCTGTGCTCGGCTCACTCGAAAACATCAAAAAAAACTACATTCCTGTCCAATCAGACTCGGAGGTGTATAGAATGATGTTAACCAATTTGTTCGATGGGAAAAACAGCATTTGCACCTTGCCCGATAGCACATTTACCACAAACTTGCCAGCTATGCCATTCAAGATTAAGGACGAGAAACGGAAACGGCACAAATTAATGTTCATTGATATGGCGGGGGAAGCATTTACGGGTATCTTCAAGGCAAGAAACAACTTCAATTTGACAGACGAGGAAATAACTGCCGTACAAAGAATCGAGAAGTATTTGATGGGAAAACAACACAATCCGACCATACATTTCTTCGTTATTGAGTACGGAAGCGCGCTAAACGAAGTTTTGCCAGGAATTACGCAGATCAATGTTTTGCAAAACGTAGCAGCGTATTTTCAGGAAAAGGGCATTTTCCATAAATCAACCGTGGGTGTATATGTGATTGTTACAAAATGCGATAGAATTCCATGCTCTCGTGACGAAAGGGCCAAACTAGCAAATGATTATCTTTCAACTGGAAAAATGGGAGGTTTCATCGACCTTTTAAAAGAAGAGTATACCCAAAAGGCCCATGTCGCAGATTTTATGAAGATTTCTTTTTCTATCGGAGAAGTGTTCGCCAAGAACTTTTGTGTATTTGACGATCAGGATACCGATAAAATCATTGAAAAGCTTTTGCTGAAAACCCCTGCAACTTCAGGGTTGTTGGGGTGGTTAAGATACAAATAATAAGATAAATTAATAGTAAATATGAAACTTGCATTAAATGGACAATGGAAGGAAATATCAGGATTGATATATACCTATCCTGAAAATGTGTCTGACATTCCTAATTGGGCAAAGTCGATATTTGACCCTCGCAAAGTGCGTGGTTTAGTTAAGGGGGACTATTGCTATGCACTATGGCGAAACGAGTATGGCTATTATTACGCATGCATCAAAACCAATACTGATTCTCGAAGCGGATGTGTAATGCTTACCATATGCGTAGAAAACAAAGTGCCACTTGATGGAAGCCTTATGTCAGAGAAAATGCGGTCGCTTCTCGAATTTTGCCTATCTAAAAACGAGATTGCTGACATTACTTATGTGGATGTATCCATCCGGGCAAAGGAAATTGAGGACATATTGACATATAGGATGAATTCTCCAGCACCATCTTCCGATTCTGACAAGATGGCTTACCGACTGTATGGTAATGAAAGAGATTTAAAGTTGATATTGGAGAACCCTTGTCAACTCGCTTACTCCAACTTTAAGTTCATCGTGGCCGTTGAAGAGTCTTCTTTTGATGGCGATGCAATATTTACCCAATCATTAACCCAAATCACCGACCCCATCAAGAAGACTTACGATATCCGTTCCGACTCAAACGATGTTGTCGCAGGCAAAAATTCTGTGATGGAAGGGGAAATGCTTAGTATCACCTATAGGAAAACCGGTTATGCTGACGAGTGCGTAGAAGTTGTGGCAGGAAGACCAAGCGCATATTATACTATCGATGGCAATGTGATTAATTTGAAATCGGGATCTGCCGCAGGAATCAACTTCATGAAAGAAGTCATATTGCATGTGGTTGATGAAGAGAGCAACTCCCCCATTAAGAAATGGTCATGCAAGATTGACGGCAGTCTTAAAAACGATACTAGGATTGAGAATGCAGACGGAAGTGTGAGTTATCGGATTGACCCTTATAGATCACATATGTTTGTCATCTACGCAGATGGTTATGAAGAAAAAACGCTGGAATTGGCCGCTGGTGAGCATGGACTAAAAACAGTGCGTCTTCACTCTTCGGACGATTCTGTTTTTGTCAGACTGCAGTTAGGTAAAGAAGAGTATTCTGGTAGTGTACGGATGAAATCAAATAACAAGTTGTATAAGCCTCTGAAAAGGTTGGACGAAAAGAACAAAGTTCTTCAGGTGAAGCGAGGTTTTTTCTCGCGTAGAAATTTAGTGCCAATTTTATTAGTCTTTGCAATAGCTGCTGCAGCTGGAGTATTATTAGGAAGGGTCACAAAAAAAATGCCAGAAGTTGACAACAAAGGCAATGATTCCACATTGGTAGCACAATTACAGGAAAGAATCAATAGCCTAAATGCGCAAATTGATGGCATGAAAGAAGCAGAAAAACAAAATGCTGCAATCGATGCAGAGCTACTTCCTCTCTATGGGAAAGCACTCTCTTTAATATATGATAAGAGTTCTGTGAATGCAAATAGTGTAAAAGACATTCTTTCCAAACCCGAATACGCAAGTCTGCTAAGCGGCATTGAGGTTGATAAGAATAATATTAAGACAAGTCTTAATGGATTGATTGGTCAATTGAATGGTGTTGCGACTCGAAATATTGGCGGAAAGGAAAATGGCTCTGGTAATGGCGGAGGAGGCGGTGGTGATAAGCAGTCGAAGTTGGTGGATCATTTACAACTTGAAGTATGGAATTTGCAATTTTTGAGAGACAATGGAGGCAAGACTTTGGTTGAAAAAATTGAAAACAAAGATTTGACGACACTATGTAGTAATAATGGCGTATATAAGCTAGCTGTTGAAAACAATACTCGTTGGAGTAGTATTATAAATGGAATAAAGGACTTGGAAGATTCAAAAAGAATAAACTTTGCAGAATTCATGAATAGACCCCCTCAAAAACGAGATGGTAATTTGTATTTGGAAAACATTCAGGATTATTTTGATAATGAACACTAATTATGGGAAACAAGATTTTAAAAATAGCATTACCTCTTATCATCTTAGGGGTTATTGTGTTTGTAATAAACAGAACACAAAAGTCGATTGATGGGATTGCACCGACCGAGGTGGATCCTTTCAGTTTCGGCACTTACATCAATGATTTGGTCCAATCTGACCTCAAAGACAAACCGTATGCTCAGGCGAAGGATGAGTATCGGCGCATCTATGACATTGTCACAACTGAAGAACATATTATGGCAATAGACTCTGCTGGCACCCGAAAACCATTGTTGCCAGATACAACGGCTCAAAGGTGTTATCGCGAAATTTTTGAAGGTTACTGGCCTTCTTTTGAAAGTTTGGCAGACGGGGTTTTCAAGTCTGATTGGTCAAGTAAAACAGACCAATTGGGTATAATAAAAGCGGAAGCAGAGGATTTGCAACAGCGCAATGGTTCTGCGCTAAGGAATGACTCGCTGACGGGATATTTGTCCTATATTGGAGCCTATAATGATGCACTCAGTTTTGTGTCTATGGTGTCTTGTGCTTCTAAATTAAAATATGAACAGTTGGTGGATCGAAAAAACGTATTAAAAAACATGTATCCATTGTGCAATAATAGCAGTTTGGTCGCACAACTTAACGGAGTACCAGGAATAGCGAAAAGCAAGTGGGAAAATTCAGTAAAAATGGAAGTGAGAAAGGCATGCAACAAAGATAGACTAGACGATTTTCTTAGTGCTAAAAAAGCATGCGATAATAAAATATTAGAATATAATAATTGTTTCTCCAATGATAAGCTCAGTGCTAGTGAAACAACTACTAGGTTGAGAAACAGGTGGTATGAACTGCTAGAAGATGCTGTAAACGAAGCTTGCCAAATTGACAATTTAAGTTCTTTCAGCAATGTCTATTCAGACCTTCGCAACAAAATTGATGCCTATGGCAGTGATCCAAGTGATTTGAAGGGAAGATTGAGCAGAAAGTATAATGAGTTAAGAGGTTATTAATGTATAAAAAAAAGAAACTATGAAGAAAATATGTATGATTGTTTTTGTTGTGTTGGCCACAATTATGCAAGAGGGATGTGTAATACGGCATCCGATGCAACGACAAGTCAATGCACAAGTTGAAAATGATACCACTTTGGCAGTACAAGATACGACCGATAAAGCAGTAAACAAACCTAAGGTTGTGCCTTCAAAAAAAGACAACAAGAAGAACTCTGCTGATAAAAACGACTGTCAGGAATGTGAAGGCAAGTTGGCAAATGCGGAAAAGGAAAACAAGAAATTGAAGAAACAAGTAGAAGATTTGGATGTAAAGCTTGGCATGATTGAAACTGTCATGGATATTGATGACAGAGATTTCTATCGAAGTCTGATTACAACTCCTTTGGAAAAGAAATACGACTCAACACAGATAGAGTATTATAAGAAAACAGCACTTCTTTTTGATCATGAGAATAAAAAAGAAATGAAGTGGGTATATGAGGTTTACTATCCCCTGCTTGAAAACTATGGAAAATATAACAAGGATCTAGCGAAACTCATCCAAAGAGTGATTAAGTCATTTGAGTTAATAGGCATTCCCGACTCAAAAACCGAAAAAGAACTATTCAATGAAGGTTTAGAGGAGATGGGATATTTTAAAGAATATAGATACAAGAGAAATATTAGCCAAGAAATCAAGTACTTGGAGGATGTGATAAATGATACAAAGATGTTGTTTGATAATCCTTCAAAATTCAAAAAGGAGGGTTTTGAAGAACAACTTCGGAGACTTGAAAAATAGAATAACTATAGAAATATGAAGAAGGCTTTGGTATATGTATTGCTGATGACGCTTGGCTGCATTTCCTGTTCTTCACCGGAGAACGAAGGAAAGAAGATGGCGCAACGCATGAATGAGTGTGCTGAGAATTTCATCAAAGAGAAGCAAAAGGCGGAAACAGATTTTGTGAGTCACTTCAATGCCGCTGATTATACGACAAGAACAGAGGCTTTGGAAGCATACGACCAAGCCATGATAGAGGTTTTGGATGACTATAATGCTCGCCATGATGACGTGGAACTTGCAAGAAGCAAGGTTGCAGGTGAATACGCCAATGATTACAAGAAAATGGTTGCGTTCCAAACGGCATACGAAGATAACATCAATTCAGAATTAGGTGATATGTTGATGGAGGCTATTTCGGAAACCGATTATCCTGCCGCTGTGTTGGCAATGGTTAGGAAGGTCATTCCGCCCAAGCCAGATGAAGCACAAATCCAAAAGGATTTGGTCGGCCATCAACTTGCTGAAGGTTTTGAAAAGGAAAAATGCTGGTTCCATGAAGATTACCGCTGGAAAATAAGAGAAGGCGAAATCCGTGATTTCATGATCGAAGAAGTTTTGCGTGCCGACACAAAAGAATACAATTTCATAGCAACGATGCGTCTGCAAAGTGAATTGAATGCCTTTAATGCACGAGTCAAGGTGTCGTATGTGCTTCCCGAAACAGAAAACTGGAAGATTGAATTTGTGAAATCTATGGGCGTTTCTATTGTGAAAACTCATAAATATGACGATTTGATTAGCTGTGAGATTAAGGATGACGGTTGGGGTGGTGTGGATGCACTGTTTATCACTAATAATGCTGAGATAGAATTGGGTGTAGGTGTCGAAATTGTAGCTGATAACAGCAGAAAACGTTACGCAGTCAGGGTGAGTCCTGGAAAAAAATCTCAGGTGGGTGGATTGTTTGCAGGCGGTAATGTGACCTCGTATGAGATCGAGTTTGTTGAAAGGTTTTAAATAGTTACCAATTAAATATATTTATCATGAAAAAGCTAAAATTGCAGTTTTTGACATTATTCTTCTCGGCAATGTTTTTTGCAAGTTGCGCTTCGCAGATGGACCGTGATGCCACAAAAATGGCCAAGCGTGTTGTTGAACTTGAACAAGTCCAAAAACGCATGGAAGACCGTTCCAATTTGAGCGGAAAACGGATGACTGAAAAAGAGTATGAGCAGTATTCACGTGAATACATTGAATACGCCAACAAGATGTTGGAGAAGTATAGCAAAACACGAGAACAGAAACAGGAGTTTTATCAGCTCGTTGAAAAGAAGGCAAATGAAATGAGAAACAAGTAATAATATCAACACAATGAAAAGGATTTTTATTCTAGTCTTTGCGAGCACGATAATTGCCTTTACACAATGTGGCAACTCTAACAATACCAACAACAACCAAGTAGAAACAAAAGGCTCAAAAGAGTATCAAGAACTATGTTCAGGATTGTCAACATGCTTGAATGCCATCGACAAAGCCCAAGATTGCATGGAATTAAAGAAAGCCGCGCAGGATTACATCGATGAAATATACAATAGTGATATCGAACTTGATGAAATGTGCACCGATGAAGAGTTAGAGGAATGGGACGGCAAACTTGAAGAACTTGATAAGGTTTATGAAACAAAAGCAGAAGAGTTGGGGTGCGACAAATACATCAAATATGGCCGGAAGGGTTTTTGATTTGAGTGTAACGGGCGGTGGGAATCTCTGAATTTGCCATTCAGAAGCCCTGAATATGAGCATTTGCAACGCTAAAAATGGACAACATACGACCGCTATAAACTTCCGAAATCGGGCAAAAACTTCAATTTTTCGCAAGTTTTTGCCCGTTTTAGGGTCCCGCTTTCAACTTTCTCGGAGTTGATTCCTTTGCTTTTCCCCAAACCTTTCTCATGTCTTTCCCTCGCCCTTTCCATACTGTTCGCAAGCTAAAGAGTATGGGTAGAGTATGCGAAGAGTATGCCTGCACTATACGATGGGTATGGGTGGAATACGCTGCCGTTTTTTTTCTGTAATTGCCCTTCAAAAACCATGATTGTTAGCATTCGCAATCCTGAAACAAATGCGCCTGCCGTGCTACGACAGCCCTACAACCCCAACGTTGGGGCTATAGGGCTGTCACACCGTGGCAGCCGCAGGGTATCGTCCTGCATCCTCGTTCTCCTTCGTTTGCGATGCACAGAAAACGATAGATATTGCCAAAATTGACATAAAAAAGAATCAAATTTGCACAAAAACTGATTCTTATTTGAATCAATTTTGTATTTTTGCACGTGAAATTATCAAACAAAGAAAACATGGAGAAACTATTGCAACGCTATCATGCCCAATTGGATAGGACAAAAACCGATTTTATTCGCTACATTCATGATGACATCCATTGGGAAGCGCGGCTCAATGCCATACTTGGCGCAAGAGGCGTGGGGAAAACCACCCTAATGTTCCAACACATCTTGCTTTGTGGCGAAAGAGACATATCCCTTGTGGTATTCGCCGATGACATCTATTTTTCGAAACACACTTTGCTCGACTTGGCCGACATGTTCTACAAGAACGGAGGCAAGCGACTCTACATCGATGAAGTGCATAAGTACAAGTATTGGTCAACGGAGATAAAGAATATCTACGACCAAATACCCGATTTACGTATTGTTTACACGGGCTCGTCCATTCTTGATTTGGAGAAAGGCGGTGCCGACTTGTCGCGCCGACAGCTCAGGAACTATATGCACGGTATGTCGTTTCGCGAATGGTTGCAGATGACAAACGGAATCGTAGTGCCAAAGTGTTCAGTCGACGAAATCCTTTCTGGAAAAGTTTCTTTCCCGTATGCAGAACATCGGCCTTTGCCTTTGTTTAAGGAATATCTTACGAGAGGTTATTTCCCGTTCTGCCTCGAAGGAGACTATCTTGAAAGGCTTAACGCAGTAGTTGAACAGACCCTTGAAACCGACATCCCTCAGTTTGCGGGTCTCAGCGTCGGTGTGATGCACAAACTCAAGCAACTGATGCAGATCATCTCTCAGATCTCGCCATTCAAGCCCAATTACAGCGATCTTGCCCGCGACATTTCTGTGGCACGCAACGACTTGAAGGACTATCTCTTCTACATGGAGAAGTCAGGTATGATCCAAAGTCTTCAATCGCCTGCGTCAGGAATGACACGCTTGGCAAAGGTGGAAAAAATCTATTTGGACAACACCAACTTAATGTATGCCCTAACGGGGATGCAACCCGATGTGGGTAATTTGCGTGAGACGTTTTTCCTCAATCAAATGCGAGTGCGCAACACGGTGACGGCTTCCGATGTCTCCGACTTTTTGGTTGATGGTCATACATTTGAAGTTGGAGGACATAAGAAAGGACGTCGTCAAATTGTGGAAGTGCCTGACAGCTATGTGGTAAAGGATGACATAGAGTACGCCACTCAGGGTGTAATCCCTCTTTGGATGTTTGGCCTAAATTACTAGTGAGTAAAACGTAAGGCTTGACTCTCTATTCTTCCGTTCTTCAACATTTGCCATTCGGAAACCATGAATATCAGCATTCGCAATTCCGCAACGAATAACGGCTGCCGTTCTACGACAGCCCTACAACCCCAACGTGGTGTTGGAGTGCTGTCACACTGTGGCAACCGCAAGGTTTTAGCCGTTTGCATTCTGTTCAGGCGGATTACAAACCCTTATATTGCAAGCCGATGCTACCCATTGCTGCCGTTGATGTCGCGTACTTTGTCCACATCCAGCCATTTCCTAAAGTCTTCAGGATCAACGTCAGCATCCAATGGCATTTGAGCTATCCTTGCCCCAAAAGATATCGCCATCTTATCTGGATTAAGCTTGATACCGACGCGACCCAGGTCGAGGCGGTCGGCATCGTAGCAGGTGTCGATGGTGGCATCGCCTGAACGGTGCTTTGTGAGAATAGGTTTGGCGCATTTTTAGTTCATTTATCTGTACTTGGCACAAACCAAACGAAAAAGTATTATCTTTGCCGCTTTATATTGCTTGATGAAATGAAACGTTCATTGCTCATTATAGCCCTGTTGTCGTTTCTGTTCTCCGCCTGCACCACCAAGCGCAGCCACGACGTGGACTTCTATTACTGGAAGTCGAAGTGTACAATAGGGAAGACCGAACGCGAGTATTTCAACCAATTGCAAAGCAAACGTCTGTTTGTCAGGGTCTTCGATGTGGATGTGCAAGACGGTGTGGCCGTGCCCGTGGGTCAAATCCAAGGCCTCACGAAAGAACAACTGCCAAACGAAAACGCAAAGGTGATTCCCGTGGTGTTCATCACCAACGAGACCTTCCTCACTTGCGTTGATGAGGAGTCCATCGACAAGTTGGTCGGCAGCGTTAGCAATGGCGTGGCGCATTATATGGGCAAGGCCGACCTTGATTTTGCCGAGATTCAGATCGACTGCGACTGGACCGAACGCACGAAAAGACCTTATTTCCGTTTTCTGACTTTGTTGGCAGAAAAGTCGCAGAGAAGCATTAGCTGCACGTTGCGCCTTCATCAGATCCGCGACCGAGAGAAGACCGGAGTGCCGCCTGTCGTGCGTGGCAGCCTGATGTGCTATGCCACCTCGAACCCACAGGAAGGCATGACACGCAATTCCATCTTGGACATGGACCTGCTGAAGGCCTATACCTCCAACATCAACGACTATCCACTCGACTTTGACGCCATCCTGCCCATCTACTCGTGGGGCATTGTCACCAACCATATCGGCAAGGTGAAACTCGTCAACGGTCTTACCGAGGATGACCTGAAAACGCCGATGTTCGAGAAGACTGGCGACAACCTTTATCTCGTAAAAGAAGACGGCTTCGTGCAAAGCCTCTATGTCAACGCGGGCTTCACAATCAAGATTGAGAGCATCACGCCCGAACTGCTCTCTGAGGCCAAACAATACCTCGACCAAAAGATCGGTCGCGACTTCCCGTGGGTCTATTTCCACTTGAGCCATGGCTATCTCAACCGATTCACTATTGACCAACTTAATTAAAACCGATATGTATATGCAAAAAAAACTCATTCTCGTTGCCGTCATGCTGACGGCGTTCTGGGGCAAGTCGTTCGCTTGCGGTGGCTGGGACGACTTCGATGGAGGCTATCATAACCTCTTCGCCCAAGAAATCATGAAAGACGCGCGTTATCGTCCGTTCCTGCTGACCTACGCCAGCAAGTATTACCCTGGCGACACACTCCGCAATGCCAACATCGAGGAATGGCAACAGTATCTTGGCCTAAGCTACGACGATACCAAGTACTTGGTTTTCAAGTCGTCGCGCAGCGACCTCCAGAACCTCACCAAAGGCAAGGCAGCCATTGACCAAAACCTGGCCTTTGCCACGCCCGAGTTTGCGAAGAAGCACAAGCAGGCGTTGCTTTACTTGGCCTACGCCAAATACCTCGAACCCTACATGCGCATCATCCCGGGCGAGGATGTCGACTTCTATTGGGACATGCCCGAATATGAGCATAATGCCGGCGACCTCGACTATGAGAAGGTGAAGACCGTGCTCACCAAGAGCTGGAACGCCGAAAGCGATGGCGAGCTGAAGCTGCGTTATGGCTACCAGTTGGTGCGTTTGGCTCACTACACGCGTCGCTACCAGGAGGCCGTGCAGCTCTTCGACCAGTATGTGGAACCGCTGAAGATGAAGACGGAGCTCTATTACTACGCCTTGAGCCAGAAGGCTGGCGCCTTGCGTGGCTTGGGCCAGACTGAACGTGCCAACCGCGAGTTCATCCACGTGTTCGCCAACTCCATCGACTTGAAGACCGTGGCCTACAGCTCGTTGACTTTGGGATGGGACGAAATTGACTTTGGCGACTTTGTGGCCGGCGCCGCCGACAACAACGAGCGCAACGACATCTATTTCATGATGGGCTACAGCGACTTCAACAATCCCGTCAACGAGATTGAGAAGATTGTGGTCACCGACCCCGACGCCATTCAAGCCAAGGTGCTGATGGTGCGTGCCATCAACTTGATTGAGCGTCGTTTGCTTCCCGTCTATTACTCATGGGGTGAGAGCCAGCGTTATCCTTCTTTGTCGCCCGATGATGTTGATGGCAAGGCGTTCTTCCGTCAGGCGCTTAAGGTCAGCGATGCGCAATGCGGCAAGGCCTCCGACAAGAACTTCTGGAACCTCGCATCGTCGTACCTGCATTTCCTGAACCACGACTTCGATCTATCGAGCAACTATTTGAATAAGGTGCAGTCGGACGACGAACTTTACAAAACCATCGTCCGCAACCTGACCGCCTACATCGACATCTGCCGCCAGCCCACCATCAATGCCGATGTCGAGCGCACCCTTTTCGCCAAGTATGCCGATTTGATCAAGGGCAGCGAGTCGTATAGCTTCAATGGGTCCTATCCTTACTTCGTCGACTTGGTGTTGGCCAACCGCTACGACCTGCAAGGCGAGAAGGCCAAGTCATTCTTGGTGCTCAACCCCATTAGTGAGATTGAAAACAATCCCGATGAGGCACTTTTAGATGACATTGAGCGTTTCATCAACAAGAAAAAGAAGACACCTATGGAGGCTTATTTGGCCGATGCCCGTGCCGAAAACCTGACGGAAACCAACAGCTACATCGCCTACGTGAAAGGCGTGTTGCGACTGACCGATGGCGACTTCAAGGAGGCGAAGAAACAGTTTGCCAAGCAAACACGCCTCAAGGTGTCGCGCCGCATCTTCGGACACAACATCGATGTTTATTACAGCGAAGCTGAGCGTACCATAATGTTCGACGACTACATCAGCGAGTTCCCCTTCATCCGCGACAACATGACCGAGCTCGACGTGACCGACGCCTTGATGCAGCTCCAGAAGATCGGAGAAAAGAAGGGTGACGAGGCTGCAAAAGCCAACTATTTGATTGCCAATTTCTTCTATAATGTCAGCAGGACAGGCTATTTCCGCCAATACCTCCGCTTCGACAACAACAATGCTTTCAGCTATGACAAATTCGGCTCTGATGCCACCTACAAAAACACTTTGGGTTTGTCGATGGCCTATTTGGATAAGGCAGAGAAGACCGCCACTGACCGTGAACTGAAGGCCCACATCGTGTTTGCCCAAGCCAAGAACGCCCAACAGACCATGGAGAATGAGGTTTCGTATTGGGACTACAAGAAGGTACTTCCTTTGGAGCAGTACCAAGAGTTCGACAACTACACAGGCACGAAATACCACGACGAAGTGATGTCCAACTGTATGTATTACAGAGACTATTACAATTGATTCTCGGTATACATGATAACACCGAAAAGCAGGTCGCGAAATTCCGCGGCCTGCTTTTTTTAGGCAATCGGGTGAAAAATGGGTGTTTACACCCACATTTTTTCGTTTTTTTTACTATATTTTTGCAGCGTGAAATCGTTTAACCTTAAATGTAAAACGCTATGAAAAAGTATTTGTTTACACTTGCTTTGACGCTGGCCTTGGCTGGCGCGACATTGGCCCAGAATGTATGGTCGGTGGGCTATTTCAATGAAGACGGCAACCAGAAGGCTGCCATTTATAAGAACGACCAATTATACCATTATGCCTATCTTCCAGGTATAACAAACGTTGCGACCAGTGTGGTGCAAGACCCCACCAATGGCGATGTGTATTGGTCAAACTGCAGTTCACAAAGCGGTACTCCTTACAAAGCAGCTATCTATTGTAACAGACAACAAAATGTGGTTATTGATGATGCCTACATCCACAACTTGTTTTGGCTTGATGACGGCTCCGACTATCAACCGATGCCTAATCGCTTGTATTCTGTTGGTTATCGCATGGGAACAGATAACCGAAAGTATGCCACGGTTTGGATTGGAACGTCAAGCATTCCCTTGTTTTCTCCAGACTATATGAGTTACTACGAATCTGAAGCCTACGATATTTGCGTGACGTACGAAGAGATTGATCACAGCGGCGCAGGTCAGGCACGATACTACTGCGGCTATGCCCAGCATTCAGAGGGCGGTGGCAGCCCCGTCCCGACCGTATGGAAAAACGATGAAGTGCTCTACGAACTCGGCAATGAGAACGGTTATGCCTATGGTCTCGACTGTTATATGGGCGATGTCTACACGGTGGGATGTGAAATCATCAACGACAAGTACGTGGCCAAGGTTTGGAAAAACGACAACGAGCTTTACACCTTGACCGATGCATCGCAGAATGCGCGTGCATGGAAGATTAAGGTGGTAGATGGTGATGTCTATGTGTGCGGATGGGGTACATCGCGCGCGCCGCTCTGCATCTGGAAGAACGGAGAACCTCTGCACGTCGATAATAGCGGTTACCCAACCAACATCAGGAACGTTGCCGTGAACGAGAACGGTGTGTATTATGTTGTTGTAAAAGGTCCAAACAGCAATGATTATACAGGGTACATCTATAAAGATGGACAGCAACTCTACGCACCCGTGAGCTGCAACTATTTGTACGACCTCTGTGTCGAGAAGGTGGCGTGCGGAACGTCGAATGCACAGTCGACACCCTATTTCGAGGGTTTTGAGATGGGTGACACCGACTGGGCCTGCTGGGAAAAGATTGATGTCGATGGCGACAATTACTCCTATTGGAGTGGTAATGTTGGCTATGAAGTGCCTTCCTATTGGATGCGCTTCGGAGACAGCAACAACGATCCTTACGAAGGCCAATACTGCGCCAGACATCGGTTTGGCGAAGGCTCTCAGACTGGCGTGCTCATTACTCCACAAATCCATCTTCAGTGTGGTGCCGAAGAATCGTATCTGATCTTCCAAACCCGTGAACAGTATCCTGAAGACCTCTTCAATGAAATCGTCATGATTTCCACAACAGGCAACAATGCAGGCGATTTCTATCCCATTTGGAGCCAAGAGAACCCATCCAACGAATGGAAGGAGGTCAAGATTGACTTATCCGCCTATGAATGCGAAGACATCTATATCGCTTTCGAGTATATAGGGACAAATGGTCACACTTGGTTCATAGACAACGTATTGGTCGACCAGAGCCTGGTTGGCGTGAATGAGGAATATGTGAACGCGTTTACCGTTAGTCCTAATCCTGCCAATGCCAATATCCACATCGATGGCATTGATGCCGACAGTGAGGTGCACATCTACAACATGCTCGGTGAGCGTGTCATGACAGTGCGAGTAGGGAGCAACCAGGAAATCGGAATCAGCGAGCTGAGCGATGGGTTGTATCTCTTGCGTTGTGGCAATAAGACGGCTCGTTTTGTGAAAGCCTCGTAATAATAGGATTGAAAACGATTTGTTCAACCACAATCCCGTATTTCGGTACGAGATTGTGGTTTTTTTTGTGTTGCCGCATCGAAAATTAAGTATATTTGCATCGATTTATGAAAAAAAATGTCATCATATTCCTGCTTGTGTTGATCGCGATTGTCGCAAAGGCACAAGATTCCGACACGGTCAAGTCGCTGAAAGAGCGAATCTTTTACCACTATGACAGGTCGGAGTTCGAGGAAGTGGTGCGTTTCGGCAAGGAAGCCCTCACCGTTTATGAGGCAGAAGGCAACCTTTTCGAAATGGCGGGCTGCTACAACGTTCTTGGCGTAGCCTATCAGCGACTTGGACGCTTCGAGGAATCTATCGAGAACTATGAACATTGCGCTGATGCGATGGAACGGTTGAAGGCTGGCGATAGCGAAAAAGAGCAGAAACAGACAGCGCGGTTCTACGATAAGAACATCCGCTATACGCGCAACAATATGGCTAAGGTGTTTCTGGTGATGGAGGAGCTTGACCAAGCGGAGAAACTCTATCTCGATTGTATCAAAATGCTTGGTGAACCCATTGACACCATTGACTTCCAAGACTTGGCCACTTATTGGCAGAATCTTTCAGAGGTGTACATGAAGCAGGCAGATGGTAAAGTAGGTGAGGATAAGGCTGCATTCTTGCAGGTATCCGTAGATTATGCAGAACGGTCGGTGGCGTTGTCGGAACAATACGATGTGTTGCCCTTCAAGCGGGTGACTAAGGTTGTGATGTTGGCGCAGGCCTACCGTGCCGCAGGGCGGACAAATGAAGCATTGGCTGTAGCTCAAGAAGCCATCGCTTCGGCAGAGGTTATCGACGACCCCTACTTGTTGGCGGAAGCTTATGCCGTTTTGGGTAGTTGTGAATTTGATTTGGGTCGAAACAAGATAGCTGAAAGCCATCTTCGACATGCTTTGCATTTGGCTACCGAAAATCACTTCGACGAGTTGCAAATAGAACTCCTCAAGAGTGTCTTCACCGTGGCAAGGCAATTTGACAAAGGATTGGCCCTCGACTATTTTGAGCAATACACTGCCAAAAAGGACTCAGTTTTCAATGAGCGACAACAACAACTTATCCGTGACTATCAGGTGAAATACGACCTCAGCGAAAAGGAACACCAAATCGCGTTACAAACGGAAAAGAACAGAACCAATAAACTGATAATCGTTTTATTGTCGGTTCTTGCGCTTTTGCTGCTTATTCTTTTTGCCATGGGCATGTATGTCAGCAGGGTGAGGAAAATGAAAAACGAGGCACTCGAAAAAAATGGCAGGATTAAAGACCGGATTTTCTCCATAGTCTCGCACGACTTCAAGACCTCTGTGTTGTCGCAAAACCTTTTGCTCGACGTGATGGAGAAGCATTTTGACGAGATGCAGCCTAACGGTATCAAGGAAAAGGTGTCGACGCTGAAGACCTCGTCGGACATGCTGAAAGAGAACATGCTCAATATGATAGAGTGGATGAAGATGGAGATGGATGGCAGCATTGGCAACAAGAGAGAATTCAATGTGCGGACCTTGGTTGAGGAGAGTGTCGAGTCGCAATGGATCGACGTGTCGAAGAAGCAGTTGAACATCATCAATGAAGTGGAGGAGGGGTTAGTGGCGCACGACGATATTGATTTGGCGAGGCTCGTCTTGCGTAATCTCATCAACAATGCGGTCAAGTTTTCGTCGCCAGAAGGTACAATCCGCATTTGGGCAGGAGAGGAAGAGGGACGC
>Ga0310697_10001314_pt1 | contig 29631 bp, 24 predicted proteins | sample 172DNAGHGlowgp2_FD_203883 | JGI IMG/M metagenome (GOLD analysis project Ga0310697, IMG submission 203883) | Sheep rumen microbial communities from Palmerston North, Manawatu-Wanganui, New Zealand - 1728 DNA GHGlow gp2 (v2) (version 2) | ecosystem: Host-associated > Mammals > Digestive system >... | reverse complement strand
CACCCTCCCACCCGCCGGCGACCGCACCGTGCAAATCCTCACCTCCGGCCCCCTCGGCAACGGCCCCGCCATCATGCACCGCACCGTACAACTGATAGACCAAAGCCAGCGCTACATCTACCTCGAATCGCCCTACTTCATACCCACACCCCAGATAATGCAAGCCCTGTGCCAAGCCGCACAGCGCGGGGTAGACGTGCGCCTCCTCATACCCGCACGCAGCGACCGCGGCGTATTCATCCTGCCCGCCTCCATGTCGTTTGTTGGCAAAGCACTCGAATCCGGCATGAAAATAGGCCTCTACAGCAACGGCTTCCTGCACGCCAAAACCATAGTGGCCGACGACACCATAGCCACCGTCGGCTCCACCAACATCGACCCCCGCAGCTACCTCCTCGACCTCGAAATTGGGGCCTACATACCCAACCGCGACTTTGCACTCGAAATCAAAAACCAATTCCTTGCCGACGAGGCTCAATCCGTCTACATCGACCCCGCGGCCTTCCGCCGCCGTCCTCTCCACCGCAAAGCCGTCGAACGCATAGCACGCATCATCTCACCCCAACTGTAGCAAAAACAAAAACAGCCAACAGCAAACAAAACAATCCAAACATACACCCTAATATCCCCAACACAAAACGAAACAACATGAACCAAGCACAACGCATTCAAACCTCCATCATCAACGGATTAGAAAAACGAGCCCTCGTGTGGCTTGCCAAACGCATGCCCCGCTGGGTCACCTCCGACATGCTCACCGCCATAGGCACCCTCGGCGCCCTCGTGGTAGCCATAGGCTTCGCCCTCTCCTGCCGCAACATCCAGTGGCTGTGGCTCAGCTCCCTCGGCATGGTCATCAACTGGTTTGGCGACTCCCTCGACGGCACCCTGGCGCGCGTACGCAACTGCCAGCGCCCCATCTACGGCTACTACCTTGACCACACCGTCGACTGCATCAACGAAGGCCTCATGTTCATCGGCGCAGGCCTCTCACCCTTCCTCCACCTCAACCTGGCACTGATAGCCTTTGCCATCTACCTCGTCCTCACCATCAACGTAAGCATAAACGCCCACCTCAAAGGCGAATTCCGCCTCACCTACATCAAACTCGGCCCCACCGAGTTCCGACTCATCATCATCCTGGCCAACACCCTCCTCATTGCCATCCCCGCCATCGCCAACATCGCACACTCCTACACCCTCCTCGGCCTCACCTTCACCATGCACATACTCGACTACGTGGCCGTCGTCATCATCGCCATCATGGCCCTCATCTACCTCGTCACCACCATATCCGACGCCCACAAATACGCCCTCCTCGACCCCAAGAAACCCTACCGCAAATGAACGACCGGCACAAAGCAACCCTACGCCGGTTTATCGGGTTCTCGCTCTGCAACACACCGGGATTCCTCATCGAGATGCTGGTGCTGTGGCTTTGCTCCACCTACATCTTCCACCACTATGCGGGCATCTACATCATCTCGCCCTTCATCGCCTTCGAGTGCGCCGTAATCGCCAACTTCTCATGCTTCTCCCTCTTCGTATGGCACGACCGCATAAGCGGCCTGCGGTTCCGCGGCCGCCTCGTCCGCCTGCTGGCCTACAACCTCTCCGCCCTCGGCGTCTACCTGCTGCGTCTGGGCATCATACAACTCCTCGGCCTCCTGTGGCAGCTGCCCGTGATCCTGTGCGACCTCCTCTCCCTCTGCTTCTCGGGCATCATCAACTACGTCATCAACGACAAAGTCATCTTCTCCAACCACCGCAAACACCGCCTCTGGGTCAGCACACTCATCACCCTCGCCTACCCCTGGATACACCTCCGCCTCAAAGGGCGCGAAAACATCCCCACCGCCGACAACCACGCCAGCCCCGTCGTCTACGTATGCAACCACGGATTCATCTCAGGCCCCGTTATGGCAGCCGTAAACCTACCCGTCACCTTCCGCCCATGGGTCGACAGCCTCATGCTCAACCCCGAAAGCTGCTACCAAAACCTCTACGACACCTTCGCCCGCACACTGCCCGTAGGCAAGCGCCTGCGCCATGCCATCATAACCCTCATGCGCAACATAGTCATCGCCATCCTCAACGACTTCAAACCCATACCCGTGGCAAGAGACGGCTCACGACAGATAGTGGAAACCCTCAAACAGAGCGTCGACACTCTCACCAAAGGCACCAACCTCCTCATCTTCCCCGAACACCCCCGCCAAAACTACAAAGGCCACCCGCACACCGAACGCCAAAAAGCCGACAACGAGCTGCGCTCCTTCTACAGCGGATTTGCCCACATCGGCGAACTCTACCACAAACAAACCGGCAAAACACTCACCTTCATCCCCCTCTACATCGACCGCAAACGCCGCATCATGCACATATCCGGCGGCATTGCCTACCACCCCACCGACAACCCGCACAACGACCGCATCGCCTTCTCCAACAGCCTGTTCGACATCATGTCGCAGCTCGCCACCCAATTCGGCAACGCCACCACCTGACCACCCTGCCCCCATCCTCATGCCCACACCCCGCCGACGGCTATGGCCTGCCTGCCGCTCAGTTCTTCCCTCCACCGTCTTCACAACGCCCCAACGCCCATGTTGCCCCGAACATTCGCCTACAGTTCTTCCATAGTTCTTCGACAGTTCTTCGACCTCGAAACGAAAAACAGCAGAAAAACCGTAAACTATATATCAAATAAAATACGGAACTGGGACGGTCCACCATTGGGGCGACAATCCACCTGCAGCGGGTTCACAACTGTTCAGCTACGGCAAAACAGTCTGCACCAACCGCACCGAATGGCCCAAATAAATATAATCAGGATGTTTAAACACAGGATCATAATTCTCTTCTATCCATACACGATTGGCATATCCTGCAGTCTTACTATTGATAGTTGCTGACCAGTACTGCGCTGAAAGATTGACGCCGCCCACAGTTGTACCATTTCTATATCCGGCGGCCGGTAAGAAAATAATACCTGCAGACTCCAGTACTGCCCACTTGGCTAAGGAGAAGTCGGTATTGTTCCAGTTGATATTATTGGTGGTGACAACAGTCGGGAGATCGGTTATGGCCGAAGGCCATGTGAAGCTGTCCGGAAAAAGCATCACCCCATTCACCCCGTTCACCTTGGCAAGGGCAAAGCGAACGTTGTTGGCTGTACCAACTGCAACCCCTGGGCGGGTTTCGAAAATCCAATCCCATTCAGCGCTCGAAAGTGTGTGCCAACTGCCTGGGGCATCGTTGCCTATAGTGTTGTACAATCCCCAGTCGTAATTAAGCCCCGTTAGATTGTTTTTCTTATAGTAGTCGTCAATAATGGTGGATGCAGTGGTGGGTTCTTTGCCGTTGTAGCCGCTGGTGCCCCAGCCGAAGAGGTCTATCCATCCGGTGTAGTTCGTGTTGGATATGTAGCTGTTGTCGCTGCCGACTATGTCGTATTGGTGTTTGGCAAAGCGCCATGTGCCATCGTGTGTGCCTTGGCGGGAGTATTGCAGGTTGCCCGGAGCAAAACGCACCGTTGTGCCGCTGCCATCCACTGTAAAGAGGTCGTGGGCTGTAAGCAATTGGGCAATGTTTACCGATACGGTGGCAATAGAGTTGTGCTGCAGACTTACGCTGTTTTTGAGCAGGGGGAAGAAATGGCCGTCGGTGGTGTAGGCGATGATGGACACCTCGCTGGCGGCAAATTCGGGTACGACCATGTAGCAGTCTATGCTGCAGTTGGGTGCAAGCGTCTGGCTTGGGGGAAAACAGAGCGATACGTCGTGTTCGGCCTCGTCGCCCCAGGTGCCGAGTTGCGCCTCGCCGCCCTGTATGCTGGCGGTTACAGGGCCGCTAAGCAGGGCATTGGTGGCTGTGAGGGTTATGCGGCTGAGGGTTATATCGCTTGTCGTGTTGTTTCGTACCGTCAGCTTTAGTAGTGAGCAGAGGTTTTTGAAGTCGAGGGTGCGTCCGTTTGTGGTATAGGCTATCATGGGCACTTTTGCTTGCGAGCTGCTCTGGAATTGTTGTTCGCGAGGCAGAATGAGGGAGACTGAGCCCGTAGCACCTGTTTGCCCGGATGCGACCATGTCGGCGGGAAAGACTGCAAGGTAGTGGTTGTTCTCGTCGCGAACCACGTTGGATATCTGTGCGGTTGTTCCGTTGAGGGTGACGGAGTAGCCTCCGTTGCCATTTATCCAAACGGGGTCGCTGTTTTCCCACTGCGGGGTGCGATTGGCGTCGATATACAGTTTGGCTGTGCCTGCAAGGTTTTCGATGGTGGCGCCCAGGGTGACGGTGTCGCTCTCTTTGCGGCAGGATACCAGAATGGCGAGCGCGGCAAGGCAGAGGATGCTGAAGCGTTTCATATGTCGGTTGGGTATTAGGGTTATTCGTCCCAGTTGTCGCCAGCGGTGAAGGTCTCGCGGCTGAAGGAGCGACCCTGCGTGGTGGTTTGGTCGTCGGTCCAGGAGATTTCCTCTTCGGTGTCGCTTGAAGAGTTTTGTAGTCCCAGTTCCACTCGGAAGGAAACCGTCCGGACAACAGGGGCGTTGTATGCGTGCCGGTTTGTGCGTGCCATGGGGAGTTAGGGTGCTTATTTCAGCTCAAAGTTGTAGACAGTGTCGTATTGGTTCCACGGGCGGAGGCGCAGGGTGAGTGCCGATTGGTCGTAGATGTTGCTGTATTGGGTCACTTCCACTTTGCCATTGGGCAGGAGGAGGTGTTCCCAGTGCACGGCAGCAAGGCACTCGTAGAGCTGTTCGGGTGTCAGCGTTCCGTTGCGCTGCGAGAGGTAGTCCTCGGCCACCTCGTAGCGCCACCAGCTGCGGCTGTTGGGGTTGCCCACCAAGGGGTCGGGCTCGGCAGTACGGTATTTGGGCGAAAGCAGGTGGTTGGTGACCAGCATATGGTTGAGGTCGGACGATTTGCGCAGCACCATGGTTTTCCAGCCGTTGTCTTTGTCGAACTCGATGATGGCGCAGTGTCCCTGGGCGTCGGCCACCATGTAGTGGTAGCCGGAGCCTACTATGCTGTCGTGGCGGATGTCGAGGGTGTCGAGCATGGCAATGGCTTCGTCGACAGTGGCGCAGCGGTCGAGCCATAGGCGCATGATGATGCTGGTGCCCACACTGTGGTGGCCGGTTTGCTGGTTGGCAGGCTGGTGGGGCAGGGCCATGATGGAGGTGCAAAGCCCTTTCTCATTGATGCCGTCGACGGGAGCATAGATGGAGGCCAGGCATAGGAGTTTCTTTTTGAAGGAGGTGGGGAGCTCGTCGAGGCCGTAGCCGAAGTGCGACATGTCGCTCACGGCCAATGAGGCGTAGCCTTTCTTGGGATGGGAAAGGGTGACCAGTGTGGGGTTGGCAAAGTAGTCGTAGTTGCGGCCATAGAGGTAGCCGTCGGCTTCGGCGTTGCGCACTTGCACACTGGTGCAGTTGAAGGTGTTGAGTTTGCCATTTTCATCAGCCACCTGTGCACTCTTACCTTTGACGGGGAGGCCTTTGCCTATGCGGGCGGTGACATAGTCGAGAAGTTGTACGTTTTGGTCTATATCGCTGGCTATCACCTCATCCAAATCGTAGGCTGCCTTGTATTCCATATAGTAGAGGTAGGGGTTTTCGCCCACTTGGTGGAGCGTGGCGAGGGTACGGATTTCGCGTCCCCACAGGCACCACACTGCTATGCAGAGGGCAACGATGACTCCCACAATTGAGAGTAAACAGATTTTTACTTTTTTCATGGCTTATTTTGTTTTGGGTTGATGGAAAACGTGGTAGGGAAGGCTAACGGGCACGTATGCTGATGGCGAAGCCGCCACAGGGTGCCATGCGCAGTTTGAGTTTGGTTTTGGCGGTCACCCGTTTGGTGGTGATGGTGTATGCCTGAGGGTTGTAGGCATCGCCGGGCATCCCAGAGGCATCCTTGGCGTCGGTATAGATGACCGCGTCGTAGGTGACGCCCGGCTGCAGGAAGTTGAGCGGGACGGTCACTTCGCGGGCGTTCTCGTCGGTTATGCCGCCAACGTACCACACATCGTGGGGCGTGGCAGTGGCGAGGTCGCGTGCGGTGGCTTCAGCCGGCAGGGCATAGACATAGCGGGCGGCACCGGAAAGCATGTCCTTCTTGCCGTCGGACAATGTGGCCACTCCCTCGGCGGCTTTGTTGAGGGAGTTGAGTTTGGGATGGCGTGCAGTGACGATGTAGTCGCCCGGCTCGGCCATGAGGTAGATGCTGGTGTCCCAGTCGACGGCCACGTCTTTGATAAACTGGAAGGCATCGAGGTAAGGCTCGTAATGTTCGGGGAAATCGGCGGCCATCTGCAAGGGAGAGTAGAAGGTGACATAGAGTCCCAATTGGTTGCAGATGGTGGTGTGCATTTGTTTGCCCCAAGGGACTATCTTGCTTATGTCGGGTTCGAAGATGCCCGGGGTGTAGTCCATAGGGCCACCCTGGAGACGGGTGAAGGGGAGGATGGTAGTGTGGCCCGGGTTGATGCGTTCGCGGAACTCGGTGCCCATGGCACTTTCGTTGCCTATCATGTTGGGCCATGTGCGGCAGAGACCGGTGGGTCGCACCGCCTCGTGGGCGTTGACCATGATGTGGTGCTTGGCGGCCTCAGTGATGGCGTAGTGGTAATGGTTGTTGATGGGTTGGCTGTAGTGGCCTTCGGCATAGGGGATGATGGTGCCCACGTAACCACTCTTGACTGCATCGTAGCCATATTGGTTCATGAGGCTGTAGGCTTTTTCCATCCAGCGTTCGTAGTTCACCGTGGAGGCGGAGCTTTCGTGGTGCATAATGAGGCGTATGCCCTTTTCGTGGGCATAGCGGTTGAGCGCAGGCAGGTCAAAGTCGGGATAGGGGGTGAGGAAATCGAAGACAAATTCCTTTTGCTTGCCATACCAGTCTTCCCAACCTATGTTCCAACCCTCTATGAGGAGGGCATCGAATCCGTGCTTGGCGGCAAAGTCGATGTAGCGGCGCACGTTGGCGTTGTTGGCGCCGTGGTTGCCTGTGGGTGTGGCATGGCTATAGTCGGTCTCGCCCAAGCGCACGGAGGGGAAGTCGTTGGTGTAGCACCAGCTGCTCTTGCCACTTATCATCTCCCACCAGACACCCATGTATTTGACAGGGTGAATCCATGACACATCGTCGAGGACACAGGGGTCGTTGAGGTTAAGTATCAGCCGCGAGCGCAGCACCTCGGTGGCGGAAGTGCACACCATGACGGTACGCCAGGGGGTGTGGCAGGGAGCCTGCATGCGGCCTTTATAGCCTGCTGCATCGGGGCAAAGCCATGCCCGGAAGACGAATGGGGGGTTGGGGACACGGCTGTTGGAGTCCTGCATCAGGTTGAGGTGCATGGTGGGGTAGTCGAGTGTGGCGGCTTCGTGGATGTTGAGGTAGAGGCCGTCGTCTGTGCGCATCTGCAGCGCAGTCTGCACCCCACTGTTTGAGAATGCCGTCCATGGCCAGCCGCCATTTTTGTGGCTTGCCTCGAAAAGGGGAGCAATCTGCGAGAGGCGACTCTCGGTGTAGTTGTACTCCTGTGTGTCGTAGTCGCCAGGTATCCACCACGCTGTGTGGTCGCCCGCAAGGGCAAACTCGGTCAGTTCCTCCTTAAACCAGAAGCATACCAAGGCATTGTAGGTCTTGGCGGCGTAGCGAGTAGAGGGCAAAAGGTCGGGGAATTCGTATCGAAAGCCCAGTCCATCGTTGTAAAGACGGAAACGGATTTGCATCACCGTGGGACGGTTCTCGGTGCTGTGGTCCATGCTCTCCACACTGCCAACAGGCTGTTCGAGAGTGACCAGCAGTTCGTTGTAGTGGTTGCGAATGCGCGATTCCTCGCCCCATACGGGCTGCCATGTCTCGTCACAGCTGCTGCTGGACGAGTCAACCAGCACATAGGCGTGGGCAAGGTCGTCGCGCCACTCTAATTCAAAGCCCATGCGGGACGGCAGTATGACTGCTTTTCCACTGCGGTTGAGGGAATAGTGTGGCACGCCGTCGACCACTGCAAATTGCATTGTCAGTTGTCCATCGGGGCTGGCCAGCACAAGTGCATCATGTGGCATACGTTCTGCGCGGCTATTGGCCTGGGCCTGTAGATGGACACATGCCAAAGCCATGCACAGCGTCATAAGGAACACATGGGCTTTCATTGTCTTAGCGATAGGTTGGGAATGATGAAAAGTGAGAATGTGGGAATGTGTTGTTCTGATTCACACATTCCCGCATTCACACAATCATAGATTTATTTCTTTTTGCTCTTCTTGGTGGCTTTGGCATCGCTCTTGGTGAGGCCGAGTTTCTCAAGGATAGCGTCGGGCACAGCGTTCTTGTGCACAATGATATTCATGGTTTTGTAGCGCACAAAGGCCTTGCTGGCAAAGAACATGCCGTGGTATTCGCCATAGTCGCCCCAGCTGTTCTTGACCATGTAGTATTCGTTGCCCATTTGGTCCTTGGCAGTGCCGTAGATAAGCATACCGTGGTCGTCGGTGGTCTCGCGGTTGTCGTAGGCCAGCTGGCGTTCCTCTTGGCTTACCCAGCGCTGGGGAGTGGGGTGCTTGGCGGCCTCGTCCTGCATCTGTTTGGCACTCATGCCAGTCCAGTGGGCCATGTCGCTACCCATAATGTTTTTGGTCTCGGTGGCGGGGAGTACGCAGAAACCCTTGCGGGTGCCCATGCGGAAGCCCTGCTCGCTCACGTCGCTGCCCCAGGCAACGGTGTAACCGTTGGCAATGGCGTTGTCAAAAATCTGCATCATCTCATCGAGGGGGACATTGTAGCACATGGCATGGCGCCAGTTGTCCTGGATTTCGAGCGGGAACTTCTCATAGAAGGGGTGATGGGTATAGGAAGTGATGCTTACATAGTCGTCGGGGTTGAGGCCCAGGCTCTCGTAGAAGCTTTTGGGGGTGTATTGCTTGCCATTGTAGTTGAACTTTTCGGGCAGCTGGCCAAGATAAACAGCATGGGCGGCACGGATGGCTTTCATGCACAGGAGTTGGCCGTCCTTGTCGCTCTGGAGTTTTTTCAGTTTGTCGTTCTTGGCAATGGCTGCCACCATGGCATCGGTTACGGCGCTGAGCTCAGTGTGGTCGGAGAGGGTGTCGCCATACTCCACACCGGGACGCATCACCTCTTCGGGTACGAGGCCAAAGGTCTTCATGCCATAGATAACATCATAGAAGGAGCCACCCTGGCTGAAACTCACATCGCCGCTGGTGCGGATAGCAGCCATGGCACGGTCGTTATAAGTATTCTCGACCAAGTACATCTCACTCAGGTCATAGGTTCCTTTGTCCATGCGAAGCAGCTCAGCCTCGATAAATGCAAGACCGCTGTAGCACCAGCAGGTACCTGCACGGTGCTGGTTTTTAACCGAAGTGACGGGGAGTTCCTTGACGATGGTGAACTTGTACCCCTCATCGTCCTTTTGTTCTTCTTTGGCAGTGCCTTGTGCCATAGCAGAAGCGCAGATGGCAACGGCAACGAGAAAAGCGGAAAGTTTCTTCATTGTTTTGTCGAATTTATTTACTATTTTTTTTATTTCTTAACTAATTAGCCATGCACTTCCCCAAGGTTATGCAGGTTGATTTCGGATTATTGTAAGCGCACTACCAGCCAATCGTTTACAACACCGTAAAGAAACACCTGTAGGGCCTGAAGACATGCACCTGACACTTAATGTTCGGGTTGCAAAGATACACAATTATTTTGATTCGTGAACAAACCGATGAAAATATTGCCAATATTTTAAGAAAAACACTCACATCAGACATGCCATTGGTGAAAGATATGCGGGGTGGTGCTACAGCCGTTGGGGGGTGAAGCCGAGGTCGATTGGGTGGATACCTCTACGGTCTATCTTTAGCATAAGCGACTGCATGGGGTTAAACTCCAAGGTATAGTGCTCGCTTTTGCCATGATGGTTGACTGTTATGTGGCGTGTAGTGCCTTTGTCAGTAAAGGCATAGCAATATGAGAGGGGGTAGCTGATAGTTTGTGTCATGGGGTTGGCGAAGAATACATAGTAGGCGTTGCCATCCTTGCGGCACCAGAAGTCGGGGAGATTGTCTCCTTCTATTAACGGCTTGGTATTGATGATGGATGCATTGGGACTTACATTGGGGAGTGCGCGTATCTGATTCACCGTTTCGTTATAGTCGCTGTGTTTCACGCGGCCGGGTTCCTTGGGGTCGCGAACCATGCAGACGGGAAGCCCTTCCTTGGCTAACCGCAGCACTTCAGCCAAGGCGTCCTGTTCCATGTATTCCACGTCGATGTACAGTGCCTTGAAGTTGCATCTTCCGCAGTGCAGTTCACCGTCGCTATAGGTGGCCTTTCTCAGAAAACGCTGGTTGACCCATAGGGGCTGCATGCCCTTGAACTCCTCGGGGGTATTGATGAAGCGCATCTCATACTGTCCCCAAAAGAAGGCTTTCACCTTGCGTACCGAGTCGGGATAGGCACCGCCCATCCAACCGTCTTCAACAGGCATATATACTGCCAGGTCGCTATAGTTATCCCCCTTGCGCATATAGTTCGACACGCGCGTCATATACCGGTTAAAATCCTTCAACGGCTTCCCGCTCAGGTTGTTTTGTTCGCTGGTGCTGATTTGGCAGGTGGTGTAGAAGAAGTTCGATGTGTCGCCCACCTTGTTAAACGGCATGCCGTGCCATATTATCTGGTTAGTGCCGTTGGCAAACAAGGCGTCGCAGATCAGCTTAAGGTCGGCAATCTGTTCCTTGCCTTGGTGAGGACTGTGGCCGCGTCCGTTCATATAGCGCAGGCTCGTCCATCCATAGGCGCAGGTGAAGGTCTCGGCAGATACCACTGGCTTGCCTTTCATTGTGGCGGCCGAGGCGGCAATCTTGCTGAATGGCGGCTCGTAGAGCAGGGCCTCTGTCTCTGGCACATCAACCAAGGCAAAGGCATCCAGCAAGTCGGTGGGAGCGCCGCCGCATTGCGCACGCGAGAATGCTCCCACGTTGCGGGCATTTTGGGCAAATTGTGCGTAGAATTCCAGCAGCACGTAGTTAGACAGCGTGTGCATGTAGTCGTAAAACACTTCCGCATTCTCCTTGTCCAGCAATGTGCGCTGCTCCATGTAGGGCGTTATGTCGTATCCATGATCCTGCTTGAACCGCTCGCCGAAGCCCGGTGTCCACAGGTATTCTGTCTCCACCTCCCACGAATCGACAAACACCCCCGACCGCGACCCCTTGTAGGCCTCTGCCAGTCCTTTGTTCATCTTGGCGGCATAGCGGTTGAAGGCCTCACGGTCCAGATGGTTCAGTATGCGGGCCTCGCGGGGATAGTCCCACGTGTAGCCCCTGCGGGCTGTCTCGATGGTGTCGAAATAGTTGCGCGTCTGGTCACCATATGGCAAATCCACATCGCTGAATGGCCACAGGGTGCCAAATGTGAAGTCGCACCCCAGCCCCAGCGAGTCGGCCACATGCTTGGCATAGTTGACATGCGCCGCCCATTCTGGTGACAGGAAAGCGGGATGCGCCGTGGTTGAATCCAAGCCCATAGGGTAAATCCAGGCTATCTCCACGCCACCAAACTCGTGGTCGCGCAGCCAGATGAGCTGGTCGCGCACATCCTTGTCGTCTATCTCCGACGAGAACCACCACCAGCGGGTGTAGGGTTTGTGCGAAGCATAGAGTTCTTCCTCGTCATGACAGCATCCTCCCATCATGGCCGCGAGGGTGGCAATCAGTAAAAATATAAAGCGTCTGTTCATAATAGCAATGTCTTTTTTTTGTCAACTATTTTGGCAGTCCGAAAGCACGGCTCATCTCGCGCATCTGGGTGTCGCTCATGCCGTCGGGTTCAAAGCCCATGCTCCGTGCAGCCATATATATCTGTGCCGACTTGTTGAGCACGTCCACCTGGTCGAATGCCGCCATGATGTCACAATCTACGGCAAACACACCGTGTTTCTCCCACATCACCACGTCGTACCCCTCGTCAATGCAGCGTATGGTGGCCTCGGCCAGCTCCACGCTCGATGGCAACAGGTAGGGCACTATCCCTACCCCCAAGGGGCAGAACGCCTTGGTTTCGGGTATCATGGACCACAGCAGCCTCGTCAGCACGTCCTTCTCCAAATAAGGCTTGTGGTGCGTCATCGCCACCAACTCTATCGGGTGCGTGTGAAGCGATGCCTTGTAGGGTGATCCTTTGGCTATCAGGTAGTCGTGTACGCTGAGGTGCGACGGAAGTTCCGAAGTGGGACGCACAGCACAGTCGGCTATAATCTCATAGTGGGCGCAGTCGTCCGTAATGCGTATCACACTGCCATTCTCCATGGGGCGGCGTGCCAAGTCCCGCATCCGGCGGTTCGTCCCCTTGCAATAGAAATAGCAGCCCCTCAGGTGTGGCAGTGTGGTCCCTATCGCCGTGGGTGACCCGATGGGGGGCATCTGCCGCACATCCCCGTCAATACAGTCGGTGATATTAACCACAATGTTGCCCCCGTTGCGCTCTGCCCAGCCTTTTTGCCACAGTATGCCTGCCACCTCAGCCACCTCGGCCACGCGGCGTGCCAATTCCTCCCGGTTGTCCAATATGCTCATAACAATTGAGGTAAGAATGTACTAATTATCAACACCAAAATGCCGACCACCAACACCAACACCGTCTTCCTCGAAACGCCCTTCCATTCCTTCAGTATGATGCCCCACACGTTACTGAACACCACATTCAACGCCATGAGGATACACCAGCTGAAAATGATAAGGGTCGGGTAGTCGGTCAGGAAACCCTTGCCCAGGCTCAGCCCGAAAAACTGGCTATACCACAGCAGCCCTGCCAGGCAGCAGAACACGATGTTGTTGCCCCACAGCCGTCCCTGACGGTAGTCGCCGAAGGTCTTGTTTTTCGCATTCTGATAGAGACAGTAAGTGGCATTGGTAACCAGACCTCCCAACGTAACCAGCAGCGTGGCAGGCAGACTGGCGAAAATGCCCGGCGTGGCTGCCCAACGCAGCGGGTAGCCAAAGCTCAGCCCAATGTTGAAGCAGGCACTCATAAAGCCTGCCAGCAGTGCCACCGCTATGCCCTTGCCAAAGTTGAAGTCCTTCACCGCCTTCTTCTTCTCCTCCTCGGGCAGTGACTTGCTCTTCATGGCTCCAGCCACTCCGATAATGGCAATGCCAATCAGCGTCACCACCACCCCGACAATCACAGCCGAAGTCAAATCGGCCGCATGGCCGGTAAACACCGGACCCAGTATTGCCCCCAGTCCGGCGCAGGTGCCAAGCGCCAAGCTCTGGCCCAGAGCCACGCCGAGGTAGCGCATACTCAGCCCGAAAGTCAAGCCTCCCACGCCCCACAGCACACCGAACAGCATGGTCAGCAGCGAGGCCTTGGGATTGGAGGCAAACAGAGCCCACAGCGACTCGCCCGAAGGCACGGCAACCAGTGCACCCACCAGCGGGAACAGCAGCCAGGCAAAAACTCCCTGCACAAGCCAGTAGCTCTCCCAACTCCAACCCTTAATCTTGTTGATAGGCACATAACTGCTCGACTGGCAGAACGCCCCTATCGCTATCACCAAAAGACCAATCAGTATCATATCTCCATCAAATCTATCGTGTCTATATTGTCCATGTCTCTATCTCTTCCCCGTCACCTCTTTTTCATACTCCTGCACCCGGCCTATAAACTCCTCGCCCACCGGCTTGCCGTTCTTCAGGTTAAAATAGTCATACACCGCGCCAAAGGGCATCGACTTCATCTCCTCCAACAGTGCCAGCCGCTCAAAGCCCTGTCCGTTGTCCTCATATTTGCGCAGGGTGTCCAAAGGCTCAAGCAATGCCTGCAACAGGCAGCGTTGTGTGGCACGGGTGCCGATGATGTAGGCTCCTATGCGGTTGATGGAGGCATCGAAATAGTCCAGTCCTATATGGGCACGGCCCAGGGCCTCGGCTCGCACTATCTCCTTAAAGAGGTCGAGGGCCTGGTCGTTCATCAGTGTCACATGGTCCGAATCCCACCTTATGGGACGGCTCACATGCAGCATCAGCTCCGGCACGTAGAGCAGCAGCGACGACACCATGTCGGCCACATTCTCTGTAGGTTCATAATGTCCCGTGTCGAGGGTATAGATTACCTTCCTCGTGGCACAATAGCCGGCATAGAAGTCGTGCGACCCTGCCGTGAAACTCTCCAACCCAATGCCGAACAGCTTGGCCTCCACGCAGCTCTTCATTCCGGGCAACTCCTCGGCCAATATCTCGTCCAGCGACTCCGCCAGCAACTCGCGGTAGCGGCGGCGGCACACCGTCAGGTCTTTCAACCCGTCGTGCACCCAGATATTCATCATGCAGGGGTCGCCCTGTGCCCGTCCCATTGCGTCGGCTATGCGGCGGCAACGCTTGGTATGCTCTATCCAAAAGGCGCGTATGGCGGGGTCGGGGTTGGCAAGCGTCAAGTCGCCGCTCTTGGGATGCCCGAACGAGGTGGAGTTGAAGTCCAGGCACATCCCCACCTCCTTGGCCCAGTCCATCCAGCTTTGGAAATGCTCCACGCCCACTTGGTCGCGGTCCACAAAGCGCCCGCCAAAGTCGCCGTATATCTCATGCAGGTTGACGCGATGCTTACCGGCCAGCAGCGTAGCCACAAACTCAAGATCCTGGCGCACCTCGCCTATGGTGCGTGCCCTGCCGGGGTAGTTGCCCGTGGTCTGTATGCCCCCCGAGAGACCGTCGTCACTCTCAAATCCCATCACGTCGTCGGTCTGCCAGCAGTGAAGCGATATGGGGGTTTGTTCCAGGGTTCGGATGGCGTTGTCGGTGTCGATGCCGAGGGCGGCATAGCGCTCCTTGGCAATGGCGTAAGCCTGTAGGATAGATTGCTCTTTCATATATCAATGTTTAAATAATGGTGACTTGTATTGTTCTCCGGCAATGCACCGGTATTGCATCATCAGGTTGCCGATGGCCGTAGCCTCTGTGGGGCCAGCCTCCACAGCAATGCCCGCCGCGCGGGCGGTCCACTGGTTAAGGAGCGTGTTTGCAGCCCCGCCACCAATAATGTGCAGCCACTCTATGGCAAAGGGAGCCATCTGCCGCAACATATCCAACACCGCCCCATAGCGGTCGGCCAGGCTGTGGTATATACAGCTTGCCAACTCGGCATCGCCATTGGGAGGCGTCTGTCCCGACGAGGCAAGTGCCTGCCTTATCTCCTCAACCATATTGGCGGGATTGGCAAAGCGGGGGTCGTCGGGGTTGATGCGTCCGGGGTAGTCCTGCGCCCGCTCCGCCATGGCCATGAGGTCGGCATAGCCATACCGGCGTCCCTGCTTCTCCCACACCCTGCGGCACTGCTCCACAATCCACATGCCCGTTATATTCTTCAGGAAACGGGTACTCCCGTCGGCACCACCCTCGTTGGTGAAGTTAAGCTCCGCCGCCTGCGGCGTCAAGATAGGTTCCTGCACCGTTATACCCATCAGGCTCCAGGTGCCGGAACTGAGGTAGGCGGCGTGGTCGCCGACCGTGGAGACGGCATAAACAGCCGACGCGGTGTCGTGTCCGGCCACAGCCACCACCGGCACCGCCCCCATGCCTGTGGCCTTGGCCACGGCAGGGCGCAGCGCCCCCACCACCGTGCCGGGCTGCACTATGGGCTGCAGCAACCCCACGGGGAGGCCCAACCGCTCCATCAGCGGCAGGTCAAACTGGCGTGTGCGGGGATTGACCATCCCCGAAGTCGAGGCAATGGTGTACTCGCACACCGCCTTGCCCGTAAGGAAATAGGTGAGCAAATCGGGCATAAACAGCATCAGCGCGGCATGCCCCAAGGCCGAAACGCCTGCCTCGCGCATGGCGTAGAGCTGAAAAATGGTGTTGAAATCCAGCGTCTGTATGCCAGTGGTGGCATAGAGCTCCTCGCGCGGCACCGTGCGGAACACCCTTTGGGGCACTCCCTCGGTGTAAGGGTCGCGATAGGCGCGCGGCAGCGACAGCAACGTGCCGTCGGCCGCCACCAGCCCAAAGTCAACCCCCCAGGTGTCGATGCCGATGGCGTCGAGATGCACCCCCCTGCCACCCAACTCCGCAAGACACTGAACCATGTGTTCGTATATGGAGTAGACATCCCAGTAATAGGCTCCGCCCAGCTCCATCATCCGGTTGGGGAAACGGTACACTTCCTCCATCTCGAAACCGCCGTCGGCAAAGGTGCCGAGCATGCCGCGCCCCGACGTGGCGCCACAATCGAAAGCCAAAAAACGATAAGTCATGACAGTTAACGGTATTGGTGTATAAAAAACTGGCTACAGGTCCAACTCCAAACTGCGGAAACAGGTGCGTCCGGTAAACGTGGCCACATACTTGCCGCGTGACAGTCCAGCCAAAGAGAGCGAAGCGCTCCCCTTCACCGGCAGGCTCCGCACCACCTGGCCGCTGCCGTCGTAAAGGCGCAGAATGCCTGTCTCCCTGCGGCCGCTGATGCCCAGCCTCACACGGTTGCCCGCTTGGCGCAGTGTCACTCTGCCTGCCGCCTGCCGTGCTACCGGGTGGCCGCGCAGGGCATAGTATTCGGCACGGGCGCTGTCGGCCAGTGCCCGGAACCGGGGCTCGCGCACCAACTGCAGCAGCGTGCAAGAGGCCACTATCCGGCCGGCCTCCACATCCGACGCCCAGTGATAGCCCGCCACCACTCGGCTTTGCCCATACTCGTAGCCCCGCTGCAACAGGGCGTCCATGCTGTCGGGCGTAAGCACCACCATCGCCATGGCCATGCCCCAGCCCAGTGTGGAGTGCGACGAGGGGTACGAGGTGTTCGACGCATGGCTTGCCTCCTCGCCGGGGATAGTGGTTGGCTCGGCAAACCGCACAAAGGGGCGGCTACGGAAACCGGTGCGCTTTAATCTTTTCGACTCACGGTGAAGCGCCTTCCTCACATAGCTGAGATAGGCGGCCACATGGGGTGCCGTGGCGGTGTCGAGCTGCATATCGAGACAGGCAGAAAACTGGCGCATAAAGTCAGGCACCTTGGATGCGGCGTCGGCTATGGCTTGCGCGCCGCGCGCCCCCTGGCGGTCGTTTTTGGCCACCCAGTGGGCCTCCACATCGCCCAAAAAGCGCAGGTTGGTGGTGTCGACGGGGGGCGGAAGAACACGGCGGAAATCAGGATAGCCAGCCTCTGGCAGCGCACCCTTGCTGCGCAGGAGGAACTCGGTCCGTGCCGCCTCCAGATCAGCCTGGTACTCGGCACTACCCTGCACCCGTGCCATGCATGCCGAGGCAGCCAATCGGGCGGCATCGACGTCGCTCTGCCAGTGGGCGCCCACTATCACACGGCTCTCACCATACTCCCATCCCCGGCGCAGGATGGTGTCCTGCAGCTCGGGTGCCATCTGTGCAAGCATCATGGCCGTGACCCACCCAAACGAGGTGTGGCCCGACGGGTATGAGCCGTTGCCGCGCAGGTCTTCCTCATCGTCAAACTCGCCGCCCACATGCTCGTTCATCCGGGCAAAGGGGCGTTTGCGCATATACTTGGCCTTCGCCTTGTCCACCGCCTGGGCCGATACCACTTGTCCTCGCGTTATAAGGCGGTAGATGGCGGGGGTGGCCTCGCGGCTTACCGTAAATCCCAACGCCTGACTGTAGATTTCGCACATACGGTCGTAACTGTAGAGCGACTCCCAGCTGGCACGCTGGCCGCGCTCCGTGGCACGCATACTCTTGCCCCACATCCACTGCATCAAATCGTCCGTAAACAACGGGCTGCACGTGTCGGGGGGCGCAGGCAGGTAGATGCCCGCATAAGGCATTGAATCGACCGGGAAATAGGGGGCAGTTTCCACCTCCTGCCCCGCGACGCTGAAACCCGCCGCACAAATAAGCAACACAATGAGTCTTTTCATATTGTCAGTATCAGTATTGTCACTATAATAAAGCATGTTCTGCCCCGGCGCGATGCAGGGAGCGTGTGGCGCGGCCAGCGGGTGCCGCCACACCCCGGCAGCCGGCACCGGCCCCTCCGGGACAAAAACAAATGCAAAAATACAACATTCCAGCAACAAAACAAAAAAATACGCCGAAATCGCACAAAGATTAACAAAAAAAATCCCTGCGGTGCAACTCCCTTCAGCAAGGCTGCAAACCGTCTTGTCCGCCATCAAACAAACTTGGCGACATTCCAAAAACATAAAGGTAACCCTGTCGGGACAAGACAATTGGGACAACACACACACCGGCCGCATGCCGTCGCGCAAACAGGTTCGCACCCCACCAGTTGCCACGCCGTTCCTGCTCCGCTCGTTCCAGTGCCCTTTTACGGCAGTTGTTCTGCAGTTCTTCGACACACATGGTAAAACTGCAGAACAACTGCAGGCCAATGGCAGAACAAAATACGGCTTTACAGCGGGCGAGGTTATGGTGGAGGACGAACCATTTTTTTTGGCGGTTGTGCAAAAAATACGTATATTTGCAAAGGGGTAAGGAACGTGACACCCGTTTTTATTGACTGATAATAAATTGATTGTATTTTGACTATAAAACCAAAAAAGCTTAATACCGCCTTGAACAACATTTTGCCACATATACGCAGCAACGTGTCTTTGCTGCCTTTGCGATGGATTGTCCTGCTGCTGATGGTTACGGCGGCGGGCGGCGCCGCGGCACAGTTTGTGGGGTGCCGCACGGACTCGGGCTGGGCCGAGACACCGATGCTGCGTAAGAAGTTTATCCTTACCGAAGAGCCTTCGTACTATGGGAGTGTGTATCTGGATGTCGCTTCCATTGGTTACCACGAAGTGTATGTGAACGGGATGAAGGTGGGCGATTTTGTGATGCAACCCGCTGTGTCGCAGCTTGACGTGATGGCATTGAAGGTGCAGTACCGTATCAGGAAATACCTTAAAAAGGGCGAGAACGAGCTGCTGCTGTGGATAGGTCAGGGCTGGGGTCGTGTCTATGGCCAGACGGCGGCGGCGAGTGCCAAGGTGTGGTGGTCAAACACCAGGGAAATAGATGATTTTGCCGAGACCGACACCTCTTGGGAGGCTTCGCCTTCGGGCTATGGCTATACCGGCAGCTGGCAACCCATGCTGTTCGGCGGCGAGCGGTACGATGCTCGGGCAAAACCCGAATGGCGGGCGGCATCACGGGTTCCGGTGGAGATTTACGATACTGTCGTTACGCCAGACTATACCGCTTATTTCTCTAAAAGATGGATTAGGGGGCAGGAGTTCAAGGGTAACCGCATTGTTGACACGCTGAAATTTCTGTCCTGCGAGAAGGAGCCGGACGGCAGTCTGGTCATTGACTTCGGGCGTGTGGTGACAGGCTGGTTCAATGCCGTTTTCTCCCCTATGGAGGCTGGCACAGCGGTGTCAATGGAATATCTCGACCATCGGGAGGCCAAGCCACCGTTCACCGAGACCGACATTTACATCTCGGATGGCGAGGGGCAGGATATTTTCCAAAACCGATTCCACATGCATGCCTTCCGCTATGTGCGTATCAAAGGTGCCGGTATTGTGGCTGCCCGTGCATTGCAGATTAGTGCCGTCAATCCCAAGGAGGGCGCTACTTTCGAGTGTTCCGACCCTCGGCTGAACGCGATACACGATATGGTGAAATACACGCTCAGCTGCCTCACCTTCAGCGGCTATATGGTGGATTGCCCGCATATTGAGCGCATGGGGTACGGCGGCGACGGGAACTCCTCCACGATGACGTTGCAGACCCTATGGGATGTGCACGACACCTACCTCAATTGGTTGAGAGCATGGGAGGATGCGATGGACTCCACGGGCGACCTGCCTTATGTGGCGCCCGCTTTCTACACCGGCGGCGGCCCCTATTGGAGCGGATTTATCATCAAGGCTCCTTGGCGCACTTTTCTCAATTACGGCGACGGCAGTCTTATACTTCGCCATTACGACGAGATGTGCCGCTGGTTGGGTTTTGTGGAAAAGCATTGCGAGGACGGAATCCTGAAGCCTTGGCCCGACAACGAGCGGCGGGGGTGGTTCCTCGGCGACTGGCTGGCACCCGAAGGGGTTGACATCGGTGGTGAGTCGGTACTGCACGTCAGCAACTGTTTCCTGGCGGACTGCCTTGCTGATATGGTGCAGATGGCCCGCATGACGGGTCACAACGAAGACGCCGTGCGTTTTGCTGATTGGCGGCAAAAACTCAAAATCGCTATCCACCGCCACTTTTATCACCCCGAGACCCACACCTATGCCAATGGCACACCCCTCGACCAGTGCTACGCCCTGCTGATGGGCATCCCGCCGGACAGCGCGACCCGTGCTGCCGTGAGGGAGCAGCTGTTGGCTGACTGCCATACGAAGTATAAAGACCACATCGCTGTCGGCCTTATGGGGGTGCCTATCTTTACGGAGTGGTGCATACAAGAGCGACAGGCGGATTTGATGTCCACCATATTGAGACAGAAGGACTATCCCGGATACCTATATATGATTGAGAACGGTGCCACCACCACGTGGGAGTCGTGGGGTTGCGGCATGGAGGGCAAGGAAGACCGCAGCCGTGTGCACAACTGCTACAACGGCATCGGGATATGGTTTTACCAGGCACTGGCCGGCATCCGTCCCGACCCGGAGAACCCCGGATACAAGCACTTTTTTGTCGACCCCCAGCCCTGTGGGGGCATCGAGTGGGTGCGGGCGTCCAAGCCAACCCCCTTTGGCACAATCAGGGTGGCAATAGAGGGCGGCCGCCTGCAGGTTACCGTCCCCCAAGGCACCACGGCCACACTCTATCCCGGCACACCGCAGCAGCGCACCCTGTCGGCAGGCGAGTGGACCATAGCGGACGGCAAGGCAACCCTCAACCCATAAGGCCCCAACACACCGATTGTTTTAAACTTTGGAATATATGAAACACATTCTACCTATCTTTTTTGTCGCGCTGATGCTTCACAGCTGCGGCACGAAAACGGCACTCACCGGCCTGACGGTGGAAAACCAGGATGGAACAATGCCGCTGGCAACTGCCACGCCCCGCTTCAGCTGGCAGTATGAGTCGAGGGCCAACAACGTTGTGCAGGTGGACTACCGCATAGTTGTGGCCTCTACCGAGCAGAACGCGCGTAAGGGCATAGGCGACCTTTGGGACTCGAAAACCGTCGCTTCCAACCGGATGCTCTATATCCCCTATGGCGGCCAGCCCCTGAAAAGCCGCGACCGCTGCTGGTGGAAGGTTTATGCCACAGTCACCTATGGCGACAACGAGAAGCAGAAAAGCATTGAGAGCGATGTGCAATCCTTTGAGATTAGCCTTTTGCAGGAAGAGGACTGGCACGCCCACTGGATTGGGCGCGACTTTGAGGACGACTCGCTCGAGGGCCACTCGGTGGTGGCCGCCCGCTACCTGCGCACGGAGTTTCCGCTGCACCGGAATATCGAAAGGGCCCGCCTCTATATCAGCGGGCTGGGAGTTTACAGGGCTTTTATCAATGGCATAGAGGTTGCACCCGACGAGTTGCTCAAGCCCGCCCTCAGCGATTATTCCCAGCGCATTTATTTCAATGCCTACGATGTGACGGACAACCTGTTTGCAAGCGGGAAGCCTACCGGCTTGGAGGGTGATGGGAACACGGTGATGAACGCATTGGGCGTGGTTCTTGCCCCCGGACGGTTCACCACCATACGCCATGACACCAACTACTTAGAGTGGGCAGGCATACGGCATGCCATCCACTATGGCATGCCACAGCTGCTTATGCAGCTGGAGGTTACCTATACCGACGGCACCACCGACACCATAGTCAGCGGCGAGGGTTGGAAGATTACCAACCGCGGCCCCATACGCAAGGCTAACGAGTTTGACGGTGAGACCTACGACGACAGACTGGGCACGGCCCTCGGCCCGTGGCTGCATGCAGGGTATGACGACAGCCGGTGGATGCCCGTAGTGGTTGACTATGACCGCCAAAACATGAACCAGGAGGAGCGCTACAATCCGCGCTACAAATACGAGCACAGGGAGTTTGAAATGCCCAAGCCAAAGCTTGTGCCACAGCCGAACCCAAACATCTGTGTGCAGGAGCAGATTAAGCCCGTGGCCATTTTCCCCAAGGGGGATGCCTGGATTCTGGATATGGGGCAGAATATGGTAGGGGTGCTGGAAATCATGGACCTCTCGTCCCTTATGGGCGGTTACCAAACCAAGCAGGGAGAGCTGGTCAACCTTAAGTTCCGCTATGCCGAAACCATTACGCCCGACAGCAACCTCTACGTCGACAACCTGCGCGGAGCAGAATGCACCGACCGTTACATCGCTTCCAGTGTGCAGGAAACGGACTGGCGGCCATCATTTGTCTATCACGGTTTCAGATATGTGGAGATTACGGGCCTGCCTGCGTGCAGCAAGCCCAAGCCGAATGATTTCCGGGGCCTTGTGATGTATGACTATATGAACACTACAGGCAGTTTCAAGACATCGAATGAGATAATCAATGCCGTCTACCGCAACGCCTATTGGGGCATTCGCGGCAACTACCGCAGCATGCCTACCGATTGTCCCCAGAGGGACGAACGCATGGGGTGGTGTGGCGACCGCACCACGGGCAATTATGGCGAGAGCTACATATTTGACAACCACCGCCTGTATGTCAAATGGCTGCAAGATATAGCCGACTGCCAGTGGAACAACGGCCAACTCTCGGATGTGGCCCCGGCCTATTGGCGCAACTATACCGACAATATGACGTGGCCGGGTGCCTTTGTCACCGTGGCCGATATGCTCTACACTCGTTTTGGCGACATAGAGCCCATTAGGCAGCACTATGACGCCATGCGGCTGTGGATGCTCCATATGAAGGATAGCTACCTGGACAACGGTATCCTGCCACGCGACTGCTACGGCGACTGGTGTATGCCGCCTGAGAGCCCAGAGCTGATTCATTCCAAGGACCCTGCCCGCATCACCGAGGCTGCGGCGATTTCCACACCTTTCTATTGCTATCTGGCAGGCAAGATGGCCCGGTTTGCCCAACTGATAGGCCGCAACGACGATGTGGAGCTGTTCAACCGTGACATCGCTTTCATCACCGAGGCCTACAACAACAAGTACCTCGACCGCCAGACCGGACGTTATGCCAACAACACTGTTACGGCCAACATCCTGCCCCTATGGTTCGGCATGGTGCCGAAAGAGCTGGAGCAGCAGGTTTTTGCCAACATCATCGACAAGACCCAGAAGGACTTTGGCGGCCATGTGTCAACCGGAGTGGTGGGCATACAACAACTTATGCGTACCCTCACCGAGTTTGGTCGCGGCGACCTTGCATTGCAGATTGCCAGCGCCGACACCTACCCCAGCTGGGGCTATATGGTGAAAGGTGGAGCCACCACGATATGGGAGCTGTGGAACGGCGACACGGGCGACCCCGCCATGAATTCCGGCAACCACGTCATGCTGCTCGGCGACCTCATCCTTTGGGAATATGAATACCTTGGCGGTATCCGCCCCTTAGAACCGGGCTACAGCAAGATACAGCTTAAGCCTTGCCCCATCGAGGGGCTGGACATGGTTGAGTGCTCCTACCGTTCGGTGTCGGGATTGATTCAAAGCAACTGGCGACGCGAAGGAAACCGCTTTGAGTGGGATATACTCATACCGGCCAATACGACTGCCGAAGTATGGCTCCCCTCGGCAAAAGGATATAGTCAGCAAACCCTCGGCAGCGGTAAGCACCATCTGAGTTCCTCGCTGTAACCCACGCCTTTATGGCTTCATCACACACAACAACAATCAAAAACACAATCATCATGAAGAAAACACTTTTCGCATTGGCCATTTGCGTTCTTGGCCTTCAAACCTTGGCGCAGAATCTCGATACAGTGCCTTATTTCAGCACCGACTCTATGCCCGATGCCGGAATCTACCTTCCCGCCCCGCCCGACACTTGCAGCCAATTGTTTATCGACGACTTCCATCAGTGGCTTTGGGGAAAAACCATGCGTTCCACTCGCCGTGGCCAACAGGCCAGCTGGGAGTCGGAATACAGCATCGAACGCATGTGTGGCATATACAGCGAAGCACTGGGTTTCACCATCAGCCACGAGGCTACCCCGGCCATATACAGGCTCATATCCCGCGGGCAGAGGGTTGCAGGCCAAGCCGTGGACCGTGCCAAGGTCAGATACATGCGCAAGCGCCCCTTTGCCCGGATGAACGAACATGTGGCCGGTGCTTTCGACAATGAAGAGGAGTTGCGCGGCAACGGCTCCTACCCCTCAGGCCACACTTCCCTTGGATGGACCACTGCCCTTATCCTCGCCCAGATGGCTCCCGAACTGCAGGACACCATCCTGCGACGCGGGTGGGAGTATGGCGAGAGCCGTGTCATTGTCGGTGCCCACTGGCAGAGCGATGTGGACGCCGCCCGGCTGGCAGCATCAGCCTGCGTTATGCGGCTGCAGGAGAGTCCGGAATACCGTGCCGACCTGGCGGCGGCCCGTGCCGAATTCCTGCTCTGGCACGGCCCTACACCCGCCAATGTGGGTTATCCCAATGGTGCACGCATCCTCCCGCCACCGGTCGACACTGCCTCATTCCGCTATCAAGGCGACGTGGCTGCCCATTGGTTTGCAAAAGGCGAGCGCGACACCGAGCGTGGCGGGCAAGCCATTGCCGATGCCGCCAGCAAAGTGCACCACTTTCTCAGCCAGTTCTCCAACTGCCTGAACTTGCAGCTCGACACCTCCTCCGCACCCCATATCACGGCCTACCTCAGCTACGTCAGAACCGCACTTAAAAACGAAGCCAACCAACTTAAGAACACTTATTTCCGCCGTCGTCCCTATGTGCAGTTGGCCGAGGCAACACTCATCCCTGACGAAGAGGCGTCGCACATCCACTCCTCCTCCTACCCATCGTCCCACTCCACCTTCGGATGGGGTCTGGCCATGGCTATGGTCGAACTCACCCCCGACAGCATGAACTCCGTGCTGAATCGTGGCTTTGAATACGGACGCAGCCGTGTCATTGCAGGCTACCATTGGGCCACTGACGTGCAGGCCGCCCGCCTCGTGGCTGCCTTCACCCTGATTAGGCTCCAACGTGAACCCCAGTTCCAGGCACTGCTCGACAGCGCCCGGAACGAGTATGCCTCCCTGCGCGGCCGCACAGGCATCGCCCCTACCCCATCCCCCACCAATGCCAGCCTCCAGCAGGTTGGCGACATGGTCAAGCTTACGTTCTCCAGTCATCCCGTCAAAGGTATAATCCACCTCTACTCCGTCGATGGACGCCTCATGCGTTCCCTGCCCGTGGACGGCGACACAAGCCTCAGCCTCTCCGGCCTCCCCCACGGCGTGTACCTCGCCACCTTCACCGGCCGCGACCACTTCTGCAGCCTGAAAATCACGCGCTGACCCCTGAGGTCAGTACAGCCCTCACCCTCGCCATCGGGATTGTGTGTCCCGATGGCGAGGAGTCTTTATTTAAGGAAACCTCCCTTATCCTAATTTGACTGTTTCCAACCTAAAGGGGAAACAATAACCGAAATAATATTTACGCCAAATCGTCACAATCTCCTTGTTCTTTGGACATTACAATACACCCAGCGCTCCATTCTTGAAAATCTATTTACAAAATGTCTTCTGGGTGAATAATTTTATGTATCTTTGCTCTTTGGTAATGTGATTATATTTTCATTTGACAACACAAAAGTAGTCATTTTACCTGAGAGTACCAAATTCTGGTACTCTTTTTTTTCTACTCAGTGTTGCACTTGTAACTGGAATTTCAGCTACCATGGAATTGCACCTCTCTTGATTATTGTAAGCCATCTTACTTCACCTCCTCGTAGTCGACATCGTCGCTATTGGTGGACTCACTGATAATCTGACTGTTACTTTTCTCCTATTCTGCGGGGAATATGCAACTCTTTCTCCTCATAACAACAAAAAAGTGTATGCTATAGAAAGCATTGGGGAATCCTCTATTATAAAAAATATTTTGTCATGTTGGAAAAAAGTCGTACTTTTGCAAGTTGAAACAAATACAGAAGAACAACTATGCAAACGGCAGTAAACCATTCAGAGATGTCAGCTGTAGATGCGCTTTGGACACTCTATTTGCAGCAATCACGAGAGGTGCGTGATGCCTTCCGTATCCGTCTTGCACAGAGCGAAACTGGCGAACCTCGAATCCTGACATCCGATGAGGCCAAGTCCTTGACCCTACAACGCGGACGCGACATCAAGACCGGTCGGGCAAAACTCATCGACCACGAAACGGTGATGCAGGAAATGGAACAAATGCTGGCAACCTATGCAGATTGAATGGAGCGAACAGTCGCGCAGTGACCTGCGCGAAATATTGTCCTATGTGGGAATAAACTACGGTCGCCGCAAGGCAGAAGAGGTATTGTCGGACATCCGCGAACGCACCGAATTGCTAAAGGACTTTCCCAACCTCGGAAAGGTATTCGTGAAAGACCCCGAACTCGGCATCACTTACCGCTCACTCACCGCCAATCTGAACAAGATGGTTTACTTTGTGGATAACGAGACAATAACCATCGTCACCGTCTGGCAGAACCGCCAAGACATTGGTCGTCTTAAAAAACTCATCAAGGAGAAATGATCAGGCATCAAGGTGATGAATAACTGCTCCTCCATTTGGTAGATAATATAGTTGTTATTCTCCGCATATTCTGCGGAGAATAATTGGCTTTTTCTCCGCATGGCAACAATTTTTTTGCAAGATGAATAATTTTGTGTATCTTTGCAGCGTGAAATAATAACAATGATATGCCTAAAATATACGAATACTTTGGATTTATATTCTACTTCTACTCCAATGAGCATGAACCGATTCACGTGCATGTAAAACACGGAGAAAATGAGAGTATATTCGAGCTTATTATGATGAACGGTGTGTTGGAAAGCGTAAATATTCGGGAGAAACATGGTGCGACTCCGTTGCCATCGAAGGACAAACGTATTGCAGAGGCATTTATCCGCAAATACAGCAAAAATATTGTCGACAAATGGGTGCGTTTCTTTGTGATGAAACAGCAAGTGAGAAGCACCAATATCAAGACAAAACTATGAGTGACAGATTATATATAACGGAAGCAGTTGACCTTGGTGGGTTGAAGGTGCGGTTGGTTTTCAGCGACGGCACCGACAGCACAGTGGATGTCGGCGACTACATCCGTAGGCACCCACATCCTCAGTATAACAAATACCTAGACCCCAAAAAGTTCCGCACCTTCACCATCGACGGCGGCAACATCGTATGGGGTCGCAATTGGGACTTGATATTCCCCATCGAACAACTGCATGAAGGTGTGATTAGATGATAATGTGTATCTTTGCAACGTGAAATTGATAAAATAATTATGACATAAAACGTAGAAATAGTAAAGAAATAAATAGAGCTTGAAGTACTTGTTCTCCTTGGATAAAGACTGGTAATCGAATCGGACGAGAATAGGTAACGACAGGTTCACGCCTTGGCGTGAAATGTTCGTTCCTTATTTGTCCAAAGGTAATTACCAGTCACCTGTCCAAGAAATAAGGATTCATAAACGAAGGTTTCGCGCCTTTTTCATATCCTTATCAGAGAATCGGCTTCCGGCTCTATGGCCAGAAGCCGAATTTGTTTAATCATTATAAAACTGAAGAGCCAACAGGATAAAACGGGTATTGAACGCATGAAAAAATTATATCTATTTGCCATTGCAACACTTCTAACACTCCAGTCATGCACTGTGATGAAAGATGTAACAACCACTAACAGGGAAGCCTCATACTCTGTGTCATTAAACAAAGTGGAGTTACCATCAAACTCCAAAGAGAGATTTTCCGAAACAATTCAAAAAGATAATTCTGATGGAAGTGTGACAAAATATGTATTTGAGGATGAAAAAATCAAAATCTTTTGGATGGTATTTAATGACCAATTTGCGTTTACTATATACAACAAATCTGATCATGCAATAAAAATAAGTTGGGATGATGCCGTATATGTGGGTGTGGATAAGAACATATCGACGATGATACATTCTGGAATCAAGTATATTCAGAGAAATGACGGACAAGTAGCAACAACCATACCCAAAGGTGCCAAACTTGATGATATTTTGGTTCCTGTAGATAATATTAAATACTATGAATATTTGGGATGGCGGACATCACCTTTATTCCCCCATAGTTTTTCCACTGACGATGAAATGCAAAAGGCTGAGAAGTTAGAAGGAGAAACTGTTAGCATCTTACTACCAATAATGATTGAGGGAATACAGAATGACTATACATTCACCTTTAAAATTGATAATGTTACCACAGAATCTAAAACAACGACAAGCCAAGTACACGATACGGATGCCGAAATGCGGTCTATTATAGGGTGGAGTGTAAGTCTTTGTGTTGGTGTTCCAGTAATTATTTTACTGATGGTTTTATAGTCACTTCCATGGGCTTGTAATTACCCCAACAAAATTATTCTTTACTTTTTTCATGACACGTGTAAAGTGATTTCAATAAATAAGAGAGACCTTTATGTCTCTCTTATTTATTGAAGCCACGCATTCGCATATATAAAAATGGAGTTTAATTGGGGTTTAAAATGGTAAATCATATTCAATTGTTCTAAGATTAAATTGACTATAATTGTTCTTAATAAATGAAATCCCATTATTATTAATACAACACACATAAACATCACCGTCATTATACCTCATACTGATATAATCTCTTTGCCGAAGATTCTCTATTGCAAGCCTAGTAGCAAAATTATTATAACCACTTTTTTCCATTTTCTTATTCAAGAAAGCAATTGTTACTCCTTCATCCTCATAATCACTTTCAAACAAAATTGCTAGAAGTGCCATGTCAAAACTCGTTAGACCATCTGTTTCTTTTAGGGGATTATCTAACAATTGCTTACTAACATTATCGGTTTCAAGCAATGCCTTTAATTTACCTTCAATCTTACTCTGTAATTCATCAAAATCTCCACGAGATTCTGATTTATATCTAATAATGCTTTTATGGTTGATATCAAATGGGAATTTTCTCTAGTAGAGTCCGAAACCATGACTACATCTTTCCCTCGAGCAAAGGCATAACCTAGTTCGTACCACACATTGGGATTATCCTCAGTGATGTCAGCAAAACAGATTTTAGAAGAAGCTATTTTCTCTTCAATTTCAATATTACGTGTACTTGGATCTTTATCGATACGGTATGCTTCAATTCCTGCCTTATCTATAGCTTTTTTGTAGACCTCTTCGTATCTCTTGTCGAATTTTCCACCATCGTCAAATGGCTGAATGACGAAGCAATAATCGTTCATGTCAGTATATGTTAACAAATAAAAGGGTGCAGTTATTGGCTGCACCCTGTTTTTAATTACTTTCGATTACTTCACCTCTTCGTAGTCGACGTCGGTGACATTGTCGTTGGGGTTGTTGCCCTGCTGGCCGGCACCTGCGTTGGGGTTGCCGCCCATGTTGTTGGGGTCGAAGCCGGCGCCGGGGTTGGCACCGCCAGCCTGCTGCTGGGCTTTGTACATGTCCTCGCTGGCGGCCTGCCAGGCGGCGTTGATCTTGGCCATGGCCTGGTCGATCTGCTGGACGTTGCGGGCGCTGTGGGCGGCC